>Ga0184625_10000240_pt1 | contig 18677 bp, 15 predicted proteins | sample PLM3_30_b1_FD_133151 | JGI IMG/M metagenome (GOLD analysis project Ga0184625, IMG submission 133151) | Groundwater sediment microbial communities from an aquifer in East River, Colorado, USA - PLM3_30_b1 | ecosystem: Environmental > Terrestrial > Soil > Riparian zone | place: USA: East River... | reverse complement strand
CCGCGCGAACGCCGGACCAGTACGATGTCGACCCCCCTCGACTAGCGCTCGGGGCGCCCTGATCGGAGTCGAAGGGCGGCAGTTGGACGTGCACTCGGAACATCCACGCCGCCTTCAGCTCAGTCGGCAGCACGAAGGACGCGCGGAGGCCAACGACGACCCAATAGCCGATGACGATCGGAATCCAGAGCACAACCGTTCTCGGCGTGCGGAGCTCCGCGAGGCCGCCTTCTCGCGTCACGATCGCGACGCTGACAATCGCGACTCCCAGGGCCGCGGCAATCGCGATCGGCGCCTGTTGCACGCGGCTGCGCGCGAGCGTCGTCAACACGAAGTCCGAGGTGGCGCGCGCGACGCGATCGCGTCCGGTCATGAGCGCGGCGAGCTGCCGGCGCACGCGCGCGGTCGCGGCCACGCGAGCGGAGGGCGCCAGGGCCGCGCGCATCTGTCTCCAGTAGCCGGCGAACGTCACGGCAATCGCGCCGGCGACCGAAATCGGCAGAACGATGAGCGCGTACTGCGCGAGGCCGGGAACAACCGGCACACGAGAACCTCGAATCCACTCGAAAAGCGCGGCGAACCAGGAAATCGGTGGCAGGACCTGGCCGGTTGCCGTCGGCACCATCATGAAGCACAGCACGGCGCTGAGAAACGCGAACTGAAGCAACGAACCCACGGTAGCGGCCGCATGCGCACTGACGAACAGCACGAGTAATCCCCGAACGACAACGAGCGTGCAGAACGTGAAGACAGCGCCGCCAACCGTGCCGGACAGATGCGCGGAGAGGTGCTGGAGAATGCGGCCATCGAGGGTGCCGGTCACCCACCCGAACGACACACCCGATACGACGTTGACGGCGAGCGCCGTCCCGACGAGAAACGTCGCCAGCGCGGCAAGCTTCGCGCCGACAACCGTAGCGCCTCGCAGCGGCAAGGGGCCGAGCACCATCGCGTCGCGTTTGTCGAACACGAGCGTGTCCCAGATGAACACCGTCAGCAGGCCTGTCGAGATCATGGAATACGACACAAAGAGCACGGCCATCTGCGCGAGGAACGTTTCGACGATCTGCGGCATGTGCCTATACCTGGCGACCATGACCATCAACTCGTACCCTGACATCGTCTTCATCATCAGGAACAGGCCGGGAGTAATGAGGAAGGTGATCACGCCGATGATGGCGCGCCGGGTCTGCAGGTCGGAGGTTGCCGATTCGTTCGCGGCGAACTGTTCGATGAACACCCGCCAGAGGATCTTGAAAGGCGGCTGGACTGGGCTCATTGCAGGTGCATCGCCGCGAGCAACGCGCCCGTGCGCGTCTCGACGTTGTCCTCCTCGACAAGCGTCGCAAAGACGGCGTCGAGTGACGGCAGCTTGAGCGTATTCCGCAGGTTGGCGACCGAATCGTGGCCGACGATGCGGCCGTCCTTGAGGATCACAACCCGCGAGCAGACCTGCTCGACGACCTCGAGCACATGCGAGCTGAAGACGACGATCTTGCCCTCGGCCGCGAGCGAGCGCACGAAGGCCTTCAGCACCCGAGCAGCGCTGACATCGAGTCCCGAGAACGGCTCGTCGAGTATGACGATGCGCGGATTGTGGAGCACCGCGGCGGCGATGAGAATCTTCTGCCGCATGCCCTTCGAGTACGACGACAGCGTCTGGTAGCGGTCGTCGTAAATGCCGAGCAGTTCGAGGAATCGATCGATTTTCTCGTTGAGCAATGCCTCGGGAATGTTGCGGAGCCGGCCAATCAGCTGCAGGTACTCCGGGCCGGTGAGATAGGTATAGAGGTACGGCTCTTCGGGCACATATCCAAGGAGCTTTTTGTATTCCTGCGGATCGGCCAGCGCATCGCGGCCGTCCAGTTCGACGTTGCCACTCGAGGGCTCTAGCAGCCCCATCAGAATCTTGACGGTCGTGCTCTTGCCCGATCCGTTCGGGCCAAGCAATCCGAACACCTCGCCCGGGCTCACTTCGAACGAGAGGTGTTCGACCGCCGTGAGTGCCCCGTAGCGCTTGGTGAGGTCGCGGACGCGAAGCATTCCAGATTGGACACCATCAGAGGTCCCAGGTTCCAGGTTCCGGGTTCCAGTTCCGGGTTCCGAATTCCCATCGGCGGACACACTGGCAGCCGTCATCGCCCAATCCCTAGTGCGCGCTCGTGGAAGAGTTGGCAGGCCATTGGCAATAAGAGAGTTCAACCGGCGGCCGGCGCTGCGCATGTGGAGAGACGTCCTCCCTTCGGGCGTTATGCGGAGTGGCGGCCGCCGGTGTCAGGACATAATGCCCGCATGAGTGTTGGGCGCCGCGGCTTTTTGAAGTCGGTCGTAGCGGCGCATGCCGGTGCCGCTCTGAGCACCGCTGCGGCCCGGCAGACACGCGCCCCCGCGGACGTGATCGTCGTCGGGGCGGGTGCGTTTGGCGCGTGGACGGCATTTTATCTACGGCAACTGGGCGCGCGCGTCAGGCTCGTCGACGCCTACGGCCCTGGAAATTCGCGGGCCACATCGGGCGACGAAACCCGCGGTGTTCGCAGCTCGTACGGCGACCGCGGGATTCACGCCGAGCTATGGACCACCTGGGCCAACCGCGCCATCGATCGGTGGACGGCCTTCGACGCCGAGTGGGGCCGGCCGATGAAGGTGCGCCTCTTCTTCAACACCGGCGATTTCATCCTTCGCGCTGCCCCGGAAACGTTCACGGACCGAACGCAGGAGCTCTGGACGCAGCTCGGCATTCCGTTCGAGGTCGCGAAAGTCGAGGACGTCGCGCGTGATTACCCGCAATTCGATCTGAGGAACATCGCGTTCGCGCTCCACGATCCGAGGGCCGGTGTGGTGCGCGCACGCCGAGCCATCGAAGTGGTTGCCGAGGCCTTTCGAGAGTCGGGCGGCGAGGTATTGATGGGACACGCGTCGCTCGGCGATCGCACGGGCGACCGGCTGCAACACATCCGCACGACAGGGCCCGCGGCGACGCTCACCGCGGCCACCTTCGTTTTCGCGCTCGGACCGTGGTTTCCGAAAGCGTTTCCCGAGCTGATGGCGTCGCGCATCCGAACACCGCTCGGCCACGTCCACTATTTCGGCACGCCTCCAGGCGACGACCGCTTCACCTTTCCGAACATCCCGAGCTGGAACTTTCCCGGCGTCACGGGATGGGCGGCGCTGCCGCCCGACAATCGCGGGTTTCGTGTGCGGCTGCGCGGGTCGGCGCCAACCGACCCGGACACGAGCGATCGCGCGTTCGATCGCAGCTACGACGCGATTGCGCGGGAGTTTCTTGCGCAGCGCTTTCCGGTGTTGTCGAAGGCGCCGCTCCTCGAGACGCGCGCGTGCCACTACGAGATGAGCGCGTCGGGAAATTTCATCATCGACCGCTTCCCGGGATTTTCGAATGTGTGGGTTGCAGGTGGCGGAACGGCCGAAGGATTCAAGTTCGGGCCCGTCACAGGCGAGTACATCGCCAAACGAGTGCTCGGGCTTGAAAATGACCCGAGCCTCGCTCAAGCCTTTAGCCTGCCAGCTTAAGAATGTTCAACCTCACCGTCGCCCTCGCCCCTCTTGCGCCCGGGCGTGGCTCGAGGGTTAGCGTGCCGCCGTGCGCCTCGGCAATCTGACGGCCCAGTACAAGGCCGATGCCCGATCCCTGCGGCTTGGTGGTGAAGAACGGCACGAACAGGTTGGACGGATTCGCCAGGCCCGGTCCTTCATCATCTATATAAACCGACACGTGATTGCCGTTTCGGTGCCAGCCCACACGCACGGCCCCACCCGTCTCGAGCGACGCGTCGACAGCGTTGCGCATGAGGTTGATGAACAGCTGCTCGAGTTGATCGGGATCGGCCTGCAAGGCGATGGGCTCGCCGCGCTCCACCTGAATCGGTTTGCGCATCTCGAGCCGCGCGACACGCTCGACGAGCGCCGGCAAATCGACGTCACGCATGTTGGGCCGCGGCAGGCGCGCCAGCGCGGTATATGCGGTCGTGAATCGGCTGAGCGCGTCGGTTCGCCCGGCGATAATCGATAAACCGCGCCGCATGTCGTCACGCCAGTCTGCCGGCATCGGATCCTGGGCCGCGATGCTCTCGAGACTGCCGGCGATCGATTTGATCGGCGCGAGCGAGTTGTTGAGCTCGTGTCCCAGCACCCGAAGGAGACGGTGCCAGGCGTCGCGCTCCTGTTGGCGGAGCGGAACGTTGACATCGCTCAGGACGACGAGGGTGTGCGGCAGCCCGCCTTGCCGGAACGATCCGCGGCGTACCTGCCACTGGCCGCTGCCTCCGGGGAACGCGATGTTCAGCACACGCGGCGCGCTGCCGTCGAGACACGCTGACAGGCTGATGGCATCCGCGGTCCGCCCGAGCAACTGCTCCACTGGACGGCCAAGCAACCGTTCGCCCGCGCGATTGACCAGCCGAAGCTTGTGCTCATCGTCGAACGCGAAGACGGCGACGTCGATCTCGCTCATCACCGTCCGCAACAACGCGGTCGCCTCGAGCGAACCAAGCCGTTCGTCGCGCAGCGTGTCGGCGAGAGCGTTGATTTCCAACAGCGTCTCGCCAAGCGGGTCGTCGCGCGTGGCGCCGCGCGCTCGGAATGAGAAGTCGCTCTCTCGGAGTGCCTCCAACAGATTTGCCATCGTCTGCAGCGGAAATACGATCCGGTGCCGAAGCGAAGACGCCGCCACCGCCCACAGCGCGAGCAGGACGATGCCCGCAGTGACAATTGTCTGAGTGGAGTAGTCGCCCTTCCACAGGAGCGCGAGCGACGCGAGGATGCCCGGAAAGCCGGCAGACACCGCGAGGAGAAGAATCCGCCGGTCGTAACGGAGCCTCATCAAGTTTTAGATTGTAGTTTCCAGATTCTAGATTGTAGTTTCTAGATTTCAGATTCGAATGGCGATCATGGCTGTATGCCATAGCGCTCGAGGCGACGATACAGCGCGCTGCGGCTCAAGCCGAGCGCTTTCGCGGCTTCGGTCACGCTGCCGTACCTGCTGATGGCCTTCCGGATCAGAAACGCCTCGACGTCCTCGAGTCCCATGTTCTCCAGGCTCTGGGCGCCGTCCTGCGACCGCCGCAACCCGAGATCACCAGCCGCCACGGTGGGGCCCGCGGCCATCAGCACCGCCCGCTCGATTGAATGCTCGAGCTCGCGCACGTTGCCGGGCCACGGGTGGCGCAGCAATGCGTCCATCGCCCCGCTGTCGAAGCCACTGAGATTTTTTCGATACCGCCGCGCATGCTGTTCGAGAAAGTGCGTCGCCAGCGACGGAATGTCATCGCGCCGGTCGCGCAGCGGCGGCAGCGCTATTTCGATAGTGTTGAGACGGAAGAGCAGATCCTGACGGAAACGCCCCGCCGCCACTTCGCCGTCGATGTCGGCGTTGGTGGCCGAGAGGATGCGGACATCGACCCGACGCGTGCGCGACGAGCCGAGGCGCTCGAATTCGCCGGCCGCGAGCACGCGCAGCAGCTTCGCCTGCTGCGACGATGGGACGTTGGCGATTTCGTCGAGAAACAAGGTGCCTCCGTCGGCGAGCTCGAAGCGTCCGACGCGGTCAGCGCGCGCGTCGGTAAATGCTCCGCGCACGTGGCCGAACAGCTCGCTCTCGAACACCGTCTCCGAGACGCCACCCGCGTTCACCGTCACCATCGGGCGGCCGGCTCTCGGCGACAGCGCGTGGATCGCCTGAGCGACGAGCCCTTTGCCCGTGCCGTTTTCGCCGGTGATGAGCACGTTGGCATCGGACGGCGCCGTCCGCTCGATGAGCTCGATGACCGGCTTCATCGCCGGCGAGCGCGCGATCAAAGGAGGCGCGCCGTCGAAGCTCAGGCGAGCCGCGCCTTCGAGCTGCCGCCCCCGCCGCAATGCGCGGCTGAGCTCGACCTGCGTGCGGACGATGGCGAGCAGCCGGGCGTTGTCCCACGGCTTCTGCACGAAATCGCGCGCGCCCCGACGCATTGCCTCGACCGCCACGTCGACGCTCGCCCACGCAGTGAGCACGATGACGGGAAGCGTCGGATCCTGAGCGTGCAGCCGCGCCAGCAGATCCAGCCCTTCCTGCCCCGACGTCGTGTCGCGGGCGTAGTTGAGATCGATCAGCGCGGCATCGAAGTCGGCTTCGTCGATCGCCGCGAGGACCGCCGCAGGCGACGAGACGGACTGCACCTGAAACCCCTCGCTCTTGAGGAGCAGCTGAAGCGCTTCGAGGATGTCGCGCTGGTCATCGGCCAGAAGGACGCGGGGGGATCGTGACGGCACGGCTATTCGCTCGCGCGGATCATTGCACGATCCACCCGTCGCGCAGCTTGATGACGCGGTTGCCGTATTGTGCGTTGACCTCCGAATGCGTCACCTGGATGATCGTCGTCCCGCCGCTGTTGAGTTTCTTGAACAGCTCCATGATTTCACGGGCCTGGTCCGAGTGGAGGTTGCCGGTGGGTTCGTCGGCGAGAATCAGACCGGGGCTGGCGACGACGGCGCGAGCGACGCCCACGAGCTGCTGCTGACCGCCCGAGAGCTGGCTGGGATACAGATCCTTCTTGCCGACAATCTGAAAGCGATCGAGCACATCGGACACGATGCTCTGGCGCTGTGCACGCGGCACGTCGCGATAGCTGAGAGGCACCTCGAGATTTTCGTACACGGTAAGGTTGTCGAGCAGGTGATAGCTCTGGAAGACGAAGCCGATGTGCTTCTTCTGCAGCGCCAGCCGGTCCTTCTGGCGCAGCGTGTGCACGGGCTGTCCCTCCAGCTCGTACTCGCCCCGCCAGTCGGTGTCGTGCATCCCGAGAATGTGCAGCAGCGTCGACTTGCCCGCACCCGAAGGTCCCATGATCGAGACGAACTCGCCCGGCTTGACCTCGAGATTGATACGCCGCAGTAAAAACGTCTCCCCGGCGCCGCTCTTGATCGATTTTTCGAGATTCCTGACTGCGATCATTCGTCTGTCAATCCGTCGGACATACCGATCTCCTCAGTCGTTTTTGAGACTTGCCAACGGATTCGACGCGAGCATACGTCGAATCGGCACGTAGCTGGCCAGTAGCGCGACCGCCATCAGGGCGATTCCTGACAGCGCCATGGTTGACGGGTCGCCCGGCTTCACATCGTAGAGCAGAGTCTCTATGTATCGCCCGAGCCCCGCGGCGGCGGCAAGCCCGATGGTCACCGAGACGAGTACTACTCTTCCCGCCTCACCCAATACGAGCCCCACGATATTGTGCCGGGTCGCACCGAGCGCCATGCGCACGCCGATTTCTCTTGTGCGGCTCCTCACGACATGACTCATCACGCCGAAGGTGCCAATCGCCGCGAGCATCAGCGCCAAACCGGCAAACAGCGTCGCGATGAGCATCGTGAACCGCTGCGTCGCGATCGACGCGCGCATATCGGCCTCCACAGGACGAACGCGCGAAATCGGTTGATCCGGATCGGATGCCAGCACGGCCCGGCGTACAGTTTCGCCAACCGTGGCGGGCGGAAGCGATGTCTTGACGAGGTAGGCCGCGCCCGTAAACGGGTCGAGGGCCTGACGGAAGGGGGCATACGTTGTGGCGCGCGCCGGCTGACCGAGCCCCTCGTACGTGTCGGCGGCAAGCCCGACGATCTTACGCCAGTAGTGCTCGGCGTTTGGCAACCCGTATGCGATCCGCTTGCCGATCGGATCCTGTCCCGCATAGTACTGCCGCGCGAACGCTTCGTTGATGACGACGACGTCCGGCGACCGCAGGTTGTCGTCCCGAGTGAGCGCCCGTCCGCGCAGCAGTCGTATGCCCGTCGCATCGAAGTACTGTTCGCTTACGGTGATGAACACCGTGAGGTTGAACTCTCCAGGAGCCGGCGCCGGCCGGCCTTCAATCCACACGCCCCGTGTAACAGGCGCCGGCCGCATCGGGGCCTGCATCGCCATCGCGACGCTACGCACGCCGGGAGCGGCCGTGAGCCTCTCGAGGACCTCTTCGTGAAAGCGGATGCGTGTGTCGGCGTCGCGGTACTTCGCGCCCGGCAGACTCACGTCGATGGCGACGAGATCCCGTGGATCGAAGCCCGGATCGAGCGACGTGAGCCGCACGAAGCTGGCGAGAAGCAAGCCTGCGCCAACCAGTAGCACCTGCGCAATTGCCAGCTCGCTCGACACCAGCAGCATCTGCGAACGCCGGTGTCCACCGGCGGCGGTGCTTCGCACGCTCGCCTGAATGGCGGAGTTCAACGGGGCGCGTGACGCACGCCACGCCGGCCACAAGCCGAACGTCAATGTCACGAGCGCAGTCACACCCACCGCAAACGTGGCAATTCGCGCGTTGACGGCAATCTCGTCGAGCCGAGGCAACCCTTCGGGCGCCAGCTCCACAAGAACGTTCACGCCCCACGCGGCCAGTGCCAGTCCGAGCGCGCCGCCGCACGCCGCGAGAACGGCGCTTTCGGCAAGCAGCTGGCGGATGACGCGGCCAGGCGAGGCGCCGAGCGCGCTGCGCATCGCCAGCTCGACTTCCCGCGCTTTGGTCCGCACGAGCATGAGATTCGCGACGTTCACCGATGCGATCAGAAGCATGAGCGCAACCGCGCCGAGCAGCAGCATCAGCATGCGCCGCGTATGTCCGACGAGCGCGGAATGCAGCGGGTCGAGCGCGGTGCCCCAGCCCTTGTTGGTCTTTGGATACTCGCGAGCCAGGCGCGCGGCGATGACGTCGAGCTCCGCCTGCGCTTCGGGCAGTGACACATCCCGGCGGAGACGGCCGACAGCGGTGAGCATGTGGACGTCGCGGTTCTGCGGAAGATTCCCGATCGACGAAAACCGCGGGAGCCCGCGATCGCCGAGCAGCCAGATCTCAATCGTGTTTTCGAACCGGAAGCCTGCCGGCGCAATGCCGACGACTTCGATCGGCTGGTCCGACACGGTAATCACGCGCCCAATGAGGTTGGCTGCACGGCCGTATCGACGCTCCCACAACGCTTCACTCACCACCGCCTGCGCCGGCCTGCCCGGCGCATCGTCGGCGGGAAGAAACATCCGTCCGGCGAAGGCCTTGACTCCCAGCAGCGAGAAGAAATTCCCCGAGACCTGCGCGCCCTGCACGAGCTCCGGGGCGCCGTCTCCGGTCAGTCTCATGGCATTCGTCGACACCGCGGCGAGTGCTTCAAAGCTCGAGGCCGTGCGGAAGTCGAGGAAGTCGGCAGGCGACAGATCGCCGCCGCGTCTCGTCTGCGAGCCGCCCTTGGACATCGGAGAGGTCGACGAGAGGAGTACCAAGCGCTCAGGGCTTTCAAACGGCAGTGGCCGCAGCAGAACAGCGTCGACGGCGCTGAACATCGTCGTGGTGCCACCAATGCCAAGCGCGAGCGACAGGATCGCGGCCGCGGACGTCATCGGCGACTTGCGTAACAACCGCGCGCCGAAGCGGAGGTCTGAAAAGAAGTTGGCCATTAGCCCTCCCTCAACAACTGCGCCGGATCGACGCGCGTGGCGCGCCGGGCGGGAAGCAAGCTGGCAACGGCCGCGATGATTCCGAGCAGCGCACAGGCCGACGCCAGCAGTAACGGATCGTTCGGCTTGATGCCGAACAAGAGCGACGCGACACTGCGGCCGGCCACGAGCGACAATCCCAAGCCTGCCGCCACACCAAAGAGCACCAGCCATCCGGCTTCGCTCATGACCAGGCCGAGCACGTCCAGCCGCCGCGCGCCGAGTGCGACGCGCACTCCGATCTCCGGACGTCTTTGCGCAACGACGTAAGACAACATGCCGTAGAGGCCAACGACAGTCAGCGCGACCGCGAGCACGCCGAAAAAGCCCGCCAGCATCGCCAGCAAACGCTCGCGGATGAGTCCGTCGCGGATACGCGACTCGAATACCGAGAACTCGGCAACAGCATCGGGGTACCGGCGCGCAACCTGCTCCCTCACGCGCGCAATCGCAACCTCAGGCGGCACGTTCGCGTGAATCATCAGCACGGCGAAAGGTCCTGGCGATGGATGCTGCGTATCTGGCGCGAACGCCATGGGCCGCTTCTCGCCGCGCAGATCGTTGTACTGCGTATCCGGAATGACCCCGACAATCTCATACGTGGTCGATGGATAGTTCGGCTCCTCACTCGTCCGCAGCGTCTGGCCGATCGCCTCCCTGCCGCCGGCGAACAGCTTCACGAATGTCTCGTTGACGATGGCGACTCGTGGCGAAGACCGTGTGTCGCGCAGATTGAAATCCCTGCCCTGGGCAATCGGAATCGCCATCGTCGAGAAATAGCCGGGGCTCACCCAGGTGAACTGCGCGCTATTACGAATCTCGCCCACCCGAATGCCATGACTCCAACTGCCGCCGAGGAGAGGCGTGTGCGAGGTCGTTCCCGCGTTCACGACACCGGGAACCGATTGAATCCCGGCCAGCAGCTCGCGCCTGAAGTCATCGAACCGATCCCGCGCGATCGATTCCGGAAACCGAATCGCCGCAAGCGAAATGCCCTCGTGCCTCATGCCCGTGTTCACCGACATGAGGTTTCGGAAGCTGCCGACAAACAACAGCGCGGCGACCAGCATGACGACAGCCATCGCGATTTGCGACGCCACCATGACCCGCTGAATGAGCAGGCGCTCATGGCCCGCCGTCGCGCCCCTGCCTCCCGACTTCATGGCAGAAATCGCATTGATGCGCATCGCTCGAACGGCGGGCGCCATGCCGAAGGTGACGCATGTCGCCGACGCCACGAGAGTGGCAAACAGAAGGACTCGCCAGTCGGTCGAAAGCACGAGATCCGGACCGCTCCCGCCTGACGACATGGCATAGAGCAGCAGTGAACCGAGCCCGCGCGCCACGAAGACAGCGACGATCGCGCCCGCCGCCGCAAGCACAGAGCTTTCGGCGACGAACTGGCGAATGAGCGCCATTCGAGAGGCGCCTATGGCGACGCGGACGGCTACCTCACGATCGCGAGAGCTGGCGCGGGCGAGGAGCAGGTTGGCGAGATTGGCGCACGAGATCAGAAGGATGAGCGCAGTGATCGCGAACAGGAACTGCAGAGCGTCCTCATACTGGGTCCGCAGAGCGCTCACCCCGGTGGCCGCGGGGTAGGCTCCCAGCTGAAAGGACTTGAAACGCGCGAGGCCGAATGAGTTGTAGGCTGACGGAGCTACCGCCTCGAACACTCCCGCGCTCATCGCAGCAAAATGCGCGGAGGCGCGCTCGATCGTCCAGCCTTTGCGGAGCCGGCCCATCACGGCGACGTCGAAGAGCTCGCGCCGAAGGTCGTTCGGCCTGCACAATGGGAGCGCGACATCGAACGAATTGCCGACCGCCACACCGAAAAAACCTGGAGGCGTGATGCCTACCACCTCGACCGGATCGAGATTGACACGGAGCGTGGCCGGCAGCTCCGGGCTGCCCATTCGCTGACGCCAGAACTCATAGCTCACGACCCCAACCGTCGCCGGGCACGCCGCCGATTCATCGGCCGGCTGAATGAGGCGTCCGCGATATGGAGCCACGCCAAGCGAGCTGAAATACTCGCCGCTGACTGCGATGCCCTCCGCGGGGCGCCGGTTGGTACGCTCTCCAACGCGGATGTCGCGCTGGCCCCATGCGAACATGCCGTCGAGCGCCTGTTGCTGCGGTCGCAGCTCCTGCCACACCGCCTGGGTCAACTGCGCGTACGGACCCGTGGTGACACCGAACCCGCGGTTGCCGCCCACGATACGCACCTCGACAAGCGTTTCGGGATCGGGGATCGGCAGAGGGCGGATGGCCACCGCGTCGATGAGCTGAAAGATCGCGGTGTTGGCCCCGATACCGAGCGCGAGCGTCAGCACGGCGACGCTCGTGAAGCCCGGGCTTCTTAGGAGAGTGCGAAGCGCGTAACGGAAATCGTTGAACATAGGCCCCTAAGGGAAACGTAAAACGAAGAACGAAAAGCGAAAAGAGATGGCGGCTTCGCCGCGGCACGCAACGTGCACAAAGCCGCGCTCATGATCGACGAACACGAGCTCTGCAAACGGACGTTCACATTCGCGTGTGATATCGCCACACTGTGCACCCGGCTCCAAGAGCGCGGACCGGTGGTGAAGCGTCTCAGCATGAAGCTGCTCGACGCCGGGACCTCGATTGGTGCAAATATCGAGGAGGGGCGTGCGGGCCAAACGAAAGCCGATTTCATTGCAAAAAATTTCATTTCACTCAAGGAATCCCGCGAAACCCGGTTTTGGCTGCGGATCATCGGAGTGACGGACCCTGCACTACAAATCGAGTTGCAGCCCTTGCTTCAGGAAGCCACCGAGTTCATCGCCATGCTGACGACGTCCCTAAAGAACGCCAGACTTTCTCCCTCACGAGGTACGCAGAATTCACAATGAACCCTTCGGAGCGGCGGTGAAGTTTCTGCGGTTGACCCAGACTGCCGAATCCCTCGACGAGATCTCTTTTCGCTTTTCGCTTTTCTTCTTTCTTTTTTCGTTTTTCGCTTTTCGCTTTTCGTTTTCGTTTTTCGCCTACGCCTCTTTGGTGAACCCGATTTCCTGATTCAGCTTCTGCGCCGTGCTCTCGTCGACGATCTGGCCGTCGAACAGATGAATCGTGCGATCCGCGTGGCGTGCATAGCGCGGATCGTGCGTCACCATGCAGAGCGTGGCGCCGGCACGATGCAGTTCGCGCAGCAGCTCCATCACCGCTTCGCCGTTCTTCGAATCGAGGTTGCCGGTCGGCTCGTCCGCGAGCAGAATCGACGGCTCGCCGGCGACCGCTCGCGCGACCGCGACGCGCTGCTGCTGGCCGCCCGAGAGCTGGCTGGGATAGTGCTTCGCGCGATGCGCCATCCCGACGCGCTCGAGCGCCTCCTGCACGCGCTTGCGCCGCTCGGCCGATGGCATGCCGCGATAGGTGAGCGGCAGCTCGACGTTGTCAAACACCGTCAGGTCGCCGATCAGATTGAAGTTCTGGAAGATGAACCCGATTTCCCGATTGCGTGTCCGCGCCCGCTCGCGCATCGTCAGATTGGCGACCGGCTTGCCGTTCAGCCAGTACTCGCCGCCGGTCGGCGTGTCGAGCAGCCCGAAGATCGACAGGAGCGTCGACTTGCCGCAGCCAGACGGTCCGGCGATCGAGACGTACTCCCCTCGTGTGATCTCGAGATGGATGCCGCCAAGGGCGTGGGTCTCCACTTCGTCGGTGTAGAAAACTTTTTTGACGCCGTCGAGTTTGATCAGATTTTGATCCATGAAGTCCTCACAGCTCGGCTAAAGCCGAGCCCTACGAAACGCGCCGAGCCCTACGAGACGCACCCTACGCGAGCCACCCAGTTCCACGACCCCTATGCGACCCACGCGACCTACGCGACCTACGCGACCTGCGCCACCCCCACTTACGGAGTTCCGCACGGCGGAGTTCCCGAGAGATTCAACCGGTCGTAGTCTGCCCACTGAGACATGTCGGTCAGCACCACGCAATCGCCGACGTTGAGGCCGCGCACGACTTCGATGGTATTGACTGAGCTGCGGCCGAGCTCGACAGGCGTCAGCGCGGCGGTCGATCGGTCGGCGGAGAGCTTGAAGAGACTCATCTTCGCCTGCTCCTGGCCGAACGCCGGGCGCCCGACGAACAGCACGTTGTCGAGGCGCTCGAGCTCGATGTTGCCCTCCACGCTCATATCGGGACGCGAGCCACGCGGCAGCGCGCTGTCGAGCGCGACGTCCACCGTCACCGTGCCGTTGCGGGCGGCGGGATCGATCCGCACGACGCGTCCTTGCGTGACGCCGTTGCGGGTGTCGACTTCGGCCTTCTGTCCGATGGCGACATCCTTGACCTGCGTCTCGGCGATCTGCAGTTGCGCCTTCAACCGCGTCGGGTCAACCACTCGCGCGAGATTCGTACCCGGAGTGATGCGCTGCCCGACCTGCACCGGCACTTCCTGCAGCACGCCTGCAACCCCGGCGCGAATCTTCAGCCCGGTCGCTTCAGACCGCCGCAGTGCGGCCATCGTCTCGCGCCGCTTCACTTCAGATTGCTGCACGGCCAGCTTGATCGCGAGCGTGCGCTCGCTGTTCGCGAGGCGCTCTTCTTCCATCTTCTGGCGGGCTACCGCTGTTTCCGCGAGCAGCTTCGAACGGCGCAGCTGAATCGCCGAGATGAGACCCTGCTTCGCCATCGCCTCGTCGGCGTCTGCGTTCATCGCCGCCTGCGCGGCGTCGGCAGTCACCGCCGCGGCGGCGGCACGCTGCGCCAACAGATCGCGATCGAGATCGGCCCTGAGCACCTGGTAATTGTCCTGAGCGGTACGCAGATCGAGATCGGCCGTCATCGCCGCCTGCTGCGTTTGCGGATTGCTCAACTCCACGAGGACGGTGTCTGCCTCGACCGCCGTTCCAGGCAGCACGACGACCCGCTCCACGGTTCCGTCGGTAAGCGCCGTGATCCAGCGAATCTCGTCTGGCACGAGCACGCCGGTGCCGCGCACGTTGCGAAGCATGGTTCCGCGCTTTACTGGCTCAATCCATAACCCGCCGGCTTCGACCGTTGGCGCCGCAGGCTTCAGGCGGGCGAGGCCGACGGTGGTAATGACGACGACAAGCGCGGCGGCGGCGCCCGCAAGAATACGGTTCCGCTTCTTTCGCTGGGCAACCTCAGGTGGTCTCGCTACGTCCATTGTTTGAATCGCCGGGTCCGTCCCGGCTCTATGCCTCGCCTGGCACTAACTCAAGGAGCCTGCCACCCCGACAGGCCTTAAATCACACGGTTTCCGAACCCGTTTAACAACGTGGCGTCCGCCGATGGGATTACCGTCCCACCGGCGAACGATCTATTCGCTTTTCGTTCTTCGTTGTTCGCTTCAGAAGCCGTACAAGCGCGCAGGGTTCTCGGAAAGGATTAGACGACGTGTGGCCGCGTCAGGTACCCACACCGGCAGCAGATTCAGCACTTTCCCATCGTCCGTCTGCATTGGGGGAGCGAGATCGGTAGGCTTGCGGCCGGCGACCGGGTTCGAGCCGGGGTGGGGCCAGTTGGAGCCCCAGAGGATGCGCTGCGGATTGGCCTGGACCAACGCCCGGGCCAACGGCGTCACGTCTGCCAGATCGGGTTGCGTCGACACCGAATCGGCGCTGCCCGAAATCTTCACGTAGGCTTTTCCGGATTTCACCAGATTCACGAGCGCGCCGAAACCGGGTTGGTCGAGGCCGCGCGCCGCCGTCGCGCCACCGAAGTGATCGATGACGAGCGGCACGGGCGACGCGAGAAACTGCGGGCTGAGCGCTTCGATGACCGGCAGCTGCGTGTTGAACTGAATGTGCCAGCCGCGCTTCTCTGCGCGGGCGACGGCATTGGCGAATCGCTGGCGCGCGACCGATGGATCGTTGATGCCGGCTGTCGCAAGATTCAGGCGGATACCTCGAATGCCGGCCTTGCCCATCGCGTCGAGCTCGGCATCGGTCGTCTTGTCGTCGATCACGGCAACACCACGCGCGCCACTCCCAAGCGCGCGCATGCCGTCGAGCGTACACGCGTTGTCGGTCCCGTAGACGCTCGGCTGCACGACGACGACGCGCTCGAGGCGCAGAGCAGCAAGCAGTTGTCGAAGCTCCTCCACCGACGCAACCGGAGGTGTGTAGGTGCGGCCCGCAAAGAATGGATACTTCTTCGGATCGCCGAAGACGTGCACGTGGCAGTCGCACGAGCCAGGCGGGACGTCGAAATTGACTTTCGTCCGCGGCTGCGGCGCAGCCGCGAATGCGGTGCGATCAGGACCAACCAGTCCGGCAATGCCCGCGGCAATGCCACCCTTGACCACTTCGCGTCGTGTAAGCATGGGGGGAGTATAGGAGTCGGGAGAGTCAGACTCAAGAGTCCAGGAGTCCAAGTGTCGAGAGTCCAGAGTCGAAAATGCACTCTCGGCGTCGTGGCGTCCCGGCGTTGAAACAGCCTTGTCGGCTAAGAACTGTGGCGGAATACGAGGCGCTCGGAGAGCAGGTAGTTCGGGATCGCGCACGCCAGGACGGCGATGGTATTGGCTAGCTCCGCCGGAAAGCCGGCGTGAATCAGCAGGCTCGTGATGGCGAGATTCGCGGCGAGCGAGGCCGTCTTGGCAATCTGGTAGCGCCAGTACCGGCGAAGCCATTCGCGCCAGCCGCCGGCCGGCCGGTCGCGCCACGTCCAACGGTTGTGGCCGATGAAATTCTGCAGCGCCGCCAGCTCCAGGGCCAGGGCCGTTGCGGCGAACGGAGGCCAGCCGAAATACCGCGCCAGCAGCGCAATCGTGCCGATTTGGGTGGCAAAGCCACCGAAACCGACGAGGTTGAACACACCCCAGCGCCTGAAATTGACCCGCACATCAACGTATGCGAATTGTGCGGGAAAAAGGGACCACGCGCGGGAGTTTTGGGGGACGGGCTCCATGCCGCACGGCGCCGATCACCGGGATGTACTCGAGCTCCTGCGATGCGGCAGCGGCACGCAGGAGCACGCCGCCGCGACTCATGTCGCCCCGGCCGACGAACGTCGCGGGAAACACGAGGCGCTCGCCGAAAATCGCGCTCAGCACCTGCACGTACTTATCCGACGCAATGCTGCCGAGCAGCACGAACTGCGCATCGGCACCCGCCGCCTCGCCCAGGTCGCGGGCCGTCTGCTCGAGGGGCGCGCGATATCCGGGATTTCCGAGGTCGATCTCGGCGCCGGCAAACCGGGTGAGCACCTGCGACGTGATGTTCGTCTCGGCGGGCAACAGGCCCTGATCGGGCGTGATGACAAACGCGCGGCCGAATTTGCGCGCGTAGGTGATTTTGCCGCGGAAGTACAGCCCGCTCATGTGGGCGAACAGCTCGCCTATCGGAACACCGTCGGTCCGCAGACGCGCGGCGACAGAAAACGCCGCCTTCGGCGAGAGCACTTGTTGCGCGCGACGCCCGCGGCAGTTCGCGGGCGACAGCAGGAACACACGCGTCGTCTTCACGCGTTCAATTTTATCAGCGCCTCGCTGCGCGTTCGAGCCGGCAACATCGCCAGCCCGACGAGGAAGAGCGAAAGCGTCGCAAACGCGATATACCCGGCGGCCGGATGGAGTATCGGTTGTGAGAGCGTGCCCAGGGTTGCGCCTTCGAGAAGCACGTACAGCACCCGCTTCAGGACGCCCTCGCCGGGACTGGACAGGGCGCCAAGCACGATGAACTTCAAGATGAACGCCGCCCCGGTGATGATGGCCATGCTGCGCAAGACAGACACGCGATCGGGAAAAGCGGCGAGCGTGTTGACGAGGAGGACGAACAGGAACACGTTGAACAGCAGAAACGGCAGGCCCGACTCTGGGGTGACGAGATTGAAGATCTGCGCCGCGGCGAAGAACGTCGAGAGAATGACGACCAGCCCGTTGAGGTTCTCCAGCGGCATGCGCGACGCGCTCATCAGCCTGTCGGGCGCAACCACCCGGCCGCGCACGAGCACGCCGAACAGCATCATCCCGAGCACGAGCGCGAACAGCGGTGGCGGCACGAACGTCACGCGGTCGTCGACTCTCAGGCCGCCGAGCAGCGCGACCGTCAGAAACAGCATGGGCAGATAGACAGCTTCCGTGGCAGCCTTCATTTGCGTTTCCTGAATACGCGCAGTGGATTGAAATCAGACGCTTCGATCCGAAGTCCTTCAGCCAGCTCCGCCCGCAGCTCGTCGGCGCTGTGGATGTATAGCTCGGGGTCGTCGACAACCAGCCTTCGGTCCGGCGCCAGCGCGATCGCCGTGTCGACGTGCTCGAGCCCTTTCCTGAAAAGTGCGTTGTCCTGGTACAGGCGGCCCCAACCTGATCGATAGTAGGAATAGGCAATATAGAACTGCGTTCGCGCATCCTGCCCCGCGGGGTCCGCGCGGCCGAATGCGGCGCGGGATGCTTCGAACTCGTCGCGGCGGAACAGGACAAGCCCATCGTCAAATGCCTGCTGATTGATCCGGTAGGCGCCGATGGTGGCGGTCAGGCCGCCGGTGACCTCTGCAAGGGTTTGCGGCTGCCGGACATACAACCAGACGATAAATGATGCGTAGAACATCGCCAACGCCAGGCCGATCACTCGAACGGACCGCTCTTTCATCAGAATGAGCATGCCACGTGATGCCGAGTCGCCGCCTCCATTTTTGCTAGGCGCCAATCTACCGTGGGTGCACTACGGCATTGACTTCGGCGCCAACGCATGGAGGCCGGAGGGAGGAGTGGCGCAGCCGGACGAGCGTGCGCAGCTCGAGACGACCTTCGCACAACTCGCCGCGTCCGGGGTGCGTTATGTGCGGTGGTTCCTCTTCTGCGACGGCCGCGCGGGCATTCGATTCAGCGAGGGCGGCCGCCCGCAGGGCCTTGACGAGTTCGTATTCAAAGACATGGACGCCGCCCTCGACATCGCAGCACGCCACGGCATCCGAATCATGTTCGTGCTCCTCGATTTCCTGTGGTGCGACCCGGCCACAGTGACACGAAGCGTGCAGATGGGCGGACGCGGCGCCGTACTCGCCGACGCTGTCAATCGTGACGCACTCCTGGACCTGGTGCTGCGCCCTCTGCTCGAGCGCTACAGCGAGGAACCCCAGATTCTGGCGTGGGACATCGTCAACGAGCCGGAGTGGATCAGGACGATCGACCCCCAGGACCTGCGAGCTTTCCTCGTTGATAGCGTCGCGCTGACCCACTCTGCTACCTGTCACCCGGTGACCGTTG
>Ga0184625_10000239_pt1 | contig 18682 bp, 17 predicted proteins | sample PLM3_30_b1_FD_133151 | JGI IMG/M metagenome (GOLD analysis project Ga0184625, IMG submission 133151) | Groundwater sediment microbial communities from an aquifer in East River, Colorado, USA - PLM3_30_b1 | ecosystem: Environmental > Terrestrial > Soil > Riparian zone | place: USA: East River... | reverse complement strand
TCATCCCAGCTCCCAAATGAAATCCCACAACGGTGCGCTTAACGCGCCATGATAAAGACTTCGATGTCATCACTAGCCCGGTCATCAAGACGGCTACAAGTTGCCTGACTTTACTGCATCACGGTGAAAATCGGCTTTTTGCGGGCGCTTCCTCCGACAATGTGACGCTGCTTTGGCTGCGCTCGCGAAGACGAAAATTTTGTGCACCGAATTTGCGAATTGTTGACGTATTGACACACTTTTCTCCGTTATTGGGCGCCCAGCGACCTGTAGATTAACTGAGAACTTTCCGCCTCCGTTGACAAGTTTCAAATTGAGCAGATAATTGATCATAATTCTCGCGTGGCGCTAAGATTTTTCTGAGTACACCAACCCCCAAAGGGCGCTAAGATATGGTTGTAAGCGCGCTCAATATCTTTCTCCACATTTTCAATTGTCGCTGCCAATTTTCGATCTCGACAAATACCTGTATCTGTGGACGCTTCGGGTAAAAGATAGGACAAGTTCGCCAATTTTTGAACGGAATGAAAAACTTTTTTAATAGACTGCCCTTAAGATTCATCGCGGAGGCGTTCGTAATCGCCGGCCTCTACGCTCTTAGCGGTCAGATTACGCCGCATATCTCGCTTCCCGAGGGCGGCGGTACGCCATTATGGTCGCCTGCGGCGATCGCTCTTGCAGCGGGTTTAGTCATTGGCTACCGCGCCGGCGTGGGTGTGTGGCTGGGCTCGTTGATCGTCAATTATACTCTATTGTTCGGTCCGGCTGCGCCGCTTACGGCGGCGGCGCTGGCGAGCGGTTGTACTCTGGAGATGTTAGCGGCGACGCTGCTGATTCGGAAATACGTGCCGTATCTTTCCGTTCACCATCAAGCCGATGGTGGGCGCCGAACCCCGAGCACGGGTCGTGATATTATTTTTTTCATCGCGCTCACGGCGCTCGCCTCTATTCTCTCGCCGTCGGTTGCCGTGCTGAGCCTCAAGTATGGCGGCTTTATCAGCTGGAAAGACTCGCTGCCGATTTGGGCGATATGGTGGGTGAGCGACTACGCCGGCATCCTGACGCTCACGCCGCTTCTGATGGTGATCATCTTGACGTGGCGTCAGCGCAACGTCTTCGAGCCGATTGTTTTTCCGCTGACCACCGTTTGGCTGGGTCTGTCGCTGGTCGTTTCTTATATCGTCTGGCAAAACAAAACTCTCGCGACGGCGGAACGGTTGCGCCAGGACACACAACAGGTAGCGCGTCAATTCGAGCGCAGCATCGAGCGGGCGGCCATGCAAATGCAGGCGGTCGAAGGACTTTTAGTCGCCGCGGAAAATGTCCGCCATAACGATTTTCGCAAATTTGTCCTGCGCATCGGTGAGGACGACAAGTTGCGGCTGGCGCTTCAATGGATACCGCGAATCAAGCTCGACGAGCGCAAGTCCTTTGAAGAGGTGGCGCGGCGCGATGGCATGCCGGAATTTGCGATTTTTGAGCGGACCGCGCTCGGCCAGCGGCTCACGGCGGAAAAGCGGCCAGAGTATTATCCTATTCTCTACACCGAGCCTCGGGGCGAAGCCGAAGGTGATTCGGGATTCGATCTCGGTTCGATTCCGGACGTTTTGGCGGTGCTGAATTCCATCCGCGACAGCGGTCGCCTCACCGCCACGCTCTCCGGCCCATGGCCGCCCAAAAAAAATCAGGCGCCGCAACTTTTTCTTTACAACCCGGTCTATCAAAATCAGATGGAGAGCAGCTCTTTGGCAGCGCGCCGCGAGCATCTCCTCGGGTATATTCGTAGCGAAATTCCGCTCGCTGCTTTTCTCGCAAGCTCTGTAGACGGTGGCTCGCAGGGACAACGAGAAGTCTATCTCTTTGATGTGACGGATGAAGATGAGCCGTTGTTCCTGGCGTCTTCGGTGGCTTGGCCGGTCCCAGCGAACGAATCTTTACCGGCGGTAAGCGCCGACAAACTGGCGCAGTTGCAAACGTCCTCCAATCAAGCGTCGCAAACCGAGCTCGGCGGGCGCCAATTGCTGTTTGTCGTGCGGCCCAGTTCCGCGGTTTCCTCTACGGAGAGCCTGTGGAACGTCGTCGGGATCATGTTGATCGGTGGCTTGATCACGGCCGCGCTAATCGTTTATTTGAGAATGCGCGATCGCGCCTTGGCGCTCATGCAAAATGCCGAAAGACATTATCGGGAGCTTTTTGATTCCGCGCCCGCGATGTATGTTACCACCCGCGATGAAAAAGGCACGCCGATAATCACCGACTGTAACGAGTTGTTCCTGGTCACGCTCAAGTTTGAGCGCAAAAACGTCATCGGTCATTCGCTTGCCGAGTTTCACTCTCCCGAGTCGCGACTACGCTTGTTGGGCGCCAACGGGTACCGCGACGTGATGGCTGGAAAAATCATTTCGGGTGGACGAGAACTGGTTACCCAGGATGGACGTTTCATCCCAGCCTTGGTGCGAGGTTATCCAATCACGAACGACGAAGGCAAGGTGATCGGCACCCGGGCAATGTATGTCGATATCAGCGAACAGAAGGCGGCCGAGGAGCAAATGCGTTTGGTCGTCGAGTCGGCGCCAAACGGCATGCTGATGGTCGATCCAGAGGGCGTGATCACCCTCGTCAACACTCAGATCGAGCAACTCTTCGGTTATCGTCGCGAGGATGTGCTTGGCCGCTCGGTTGAAATGTTGCTCCCGCACCGGTTTCGCGGTTCCCAACAGCAGTTTCGCGCCGAGTTTTTCAAAAATCCCAAGGCGTGCACCGTGGGCCGCGGCCAGGACCTATTCGCGTTGAAGCAGGACGGCAGCGAATTTCCAGTTGAAATCGGCTTGAATCCGATCGGTTCATCGGACGGCATTCAGGTGTTGGCTTCGGTTGTGGATATCACCGAGCGCAAATTGGTCGAAGAAGAAATCCGCGCGCTCAACGTTACGCTCGAACGCCGCGTGAAGCAGCGCACCGAGCAAATCCAGGCGTTGAACGCCACTTTGGAGCAGCGCGTCGCCGAACGAACCAAAGAGCTCCAGACGGAAAACTCCCATCGCCGGTTGGTCGAGAGCGAATTGCAAAACGCCCACGACGAACTGCAGCGTTCGGTGCTCGAGTTGGAACGGCGCAATCAAGAGATGAGACTGGTCAGCGAAATGGTCGAGCTGCTGGAGTCGTGCCGCAGTTTGGAAGAGGCCTACGAAATTATCAGTCGACGCCTTCCGCTGCTTTTGCAAAACACCAGCGGGACTCTTTATATGATGACCGCGTCGCGCAATTTTCTTGAGTCCGTCGGACGCTGGGGCGACCCGATTTACGATTTCGAAAAGACCGTCGATCCGGAAGACTGCTGGGCCTTGCGCCGCAATAAGCCGCACGGCATGGAATCGGACGCGGGTGGGTTAATTTGCAAACATGTCGAGGAAAGCACAGGTCCGATGAAAGCTTGTTTGTGCTTGCCGATGGTCGCTCATGGCGAAATCATGGCTTTACTCCACGTCCGTCACGACAATGAGAACGAAGGCGTCAGGAATATTATTGCCAGCTCAGCGAAGGCGGTGACGGAACAACTATCTTTGATTCTGGCCAATTTGCGGTTAAGAGAAACTCTCAGAAATCAAAGCATCCGCGACCCACAGACCGGCTTGTTTAACCGGCGTTACATGGAAGATTCGCTCGATCGTGAATTGAATCGGGCCGAACGCTCGGGCAAACCCCTGGTAGTGGCGATGTTGGATCTTGACCATTTCAAAAATCTCAACGACCGCTTTGGTCATTCCGCCGGCGATGCGGTGCTGCGAGAATGGAGCAATCTTTTGAAGTCAAAATTTCGCGGCAGCGACATCGTTTGCCGCTATGGCGGCGAAGAATTTGTCATCATTTTACCTGAGATCGCCCTTGACACCGCGCATCAACGCTTGATTCAACTAAAAGACGATCTTGAGCGCATAGACGTGCATGAGGACGGCCAATCGATCGGTCACGTCACGGTATCGATCGGAATCGCTTACTTTCCGGTCCATGGCAGGACCAATCATGATTTGTTGCACACGGCGGACCGGGCGCTCTATCAAGCCAAAGAATTGGGTCGCAACTGCGTGGTTATGGCGGCTGAAGAGACGCGCGACGAAGGTGTATCGGATTGGTCGCTCCGGCCTTCTTAAATCGCTCTGACGGAGCCGCTAGAGGGATTAACGAGGCATCGCCTCGCATTCATCACGGCGGTCAGTAAACTATCAGAAGCATCGACCGACCAGCGCCGGATTCTGATGCGGCCAATTCACACTGCTTGACGCAGAATCCTTTGCATTGAAAAAAACGCAGGTGTCGATGAGCTATCTTGGCTCGGCGGCAAAATCTCATTGACACAAATTACACCTCCACGTATATTGAAATCCCGTGATGCGCTTTCCCCAAAGGCCGTTGCGGTTTTTTATTTTTTGGCGGCACCGCGAGTCTGAACAGCCGCATTATCGACGTCGCACTTCCGATTGAAACAACCGATGAGCGTTGTGGCTGTCATCCCGGCGCGTTACGGCTCGACCCGTTTTCCGGGAAAGCCTTTGGCCGCCATTGGCGGCAAACCGATGATCCAGCATGTCTATGAGAGCGCCGCCAAAGCACGCGACTTGGATCGAGTTTTGGTCGCGACCGACGATCGGCGTATCGAGCAAGCCGTCAAAAGCTTCGGTGGTGAAGTGATGATGACTTCGAAGCATCATGCGAGTGGCACCGACCGATTGGCGGAGGTCGCGCGCAAGATCAAGTCGGATTGGTTGGTCAACGTTCAAGGCGATCTGCCGTTTATTCATGCGGAAACCATTGCGCGCGCGGTGCGTCCGCTGCGGCGCGACCGCGCGATTCCAATGAGCACGGTGTGCACGCCGATCTACGACCTGGACGAATGGCGCAACCCGAACGTGGTCAAAGTTCTAAGAAGCTGCGCCGGTTTTGCGCTCTATTTCTCTCGAGCGCCGATTCCATATCGCCGGAACGACAGAGTAGATCCAAGAGGAGACAAGCCGGGGCGGCCGCCCAAGCGGCGTTTATGGGGCTATCGACATTTAGGACTGTATGTATTTCGGCGCGACTTCCTATTTAGGTTTGCGCGCCTACGACCGACCGCGCTGGAGCAGATCGAGAGTTTGGAACAGCTCCGGGCGCTCCAAAACGGTTACCCGATTTATGTGGCTGAAGTCGATGAGCCGTCGATCGAGGTTGATACGGTCGCGGATTTGCGCGAGGCTAAACGCTACCTGCAAAGCGGATTAAATGAAAGGAAGCTATGGCGACGGTAAAAACCAAGTTCATTTTCGTCACTGGTGGCGTGGTTTCGTCTTTGGGCAAAGGCCTTGCGGCGGCATCGATCGGCGCGCTGTTGGAAAGCCGGGGCCTCAAAGTGACGATGCTCAAGATGGATCCGTACATCAACGTTGATCCGGGCACCATGAGTCCCTACCAACACGGCGAGGTTTTCGTCACCGACGACGGGGCGGAAACCGATCTCGATCTCGGTCATTATGAGCGCTACGTGTCGACGCCGATGGGGCGAAAGAACAACTGCACGACCGGACAGATCTACGAAACCGTGATCGCCAAGGAAAGGCGCGGCGATTATCTCGGCGGCACGGTCCAGGTCATTCCGCATATCACGGATGAAATCAAGCGACGCATTTTGGCGGCGGCCGAGGGTTACGACATCGCCATCGGCGAAGTCGGCGGCACGGTCGGCGATATTGAAGGTCTGCCGTTTCTCGAGGCCGTGCGCCAGATCGCATGGGATTGGGGCCGCGAAAACGTTCTCTACGTTCATCTGACCCTGGTGCCTTACATCACTGGTGGCGGCGAGCTCAAAACCAAGCCGACCCAGCACAGCGTCAAAGAGCTGACCGGATTGGGAATCCAGCCCGACGTCTTGCTCTGCCGCACCGACCGTTTGCTCGACAAAAAAATTAAGAACAAGATCGCCCATTTTTGTAATGTCGCGGAAAATGCCGTTATCACCGCGAAAGACGTCGAGTGGATCTACGAAGTGCCGTTGGTTTTTCACGAAGAAGGCCTGGATGAGCGGATCGTCGAGAAGCTCAATATTTGGACCGGCGCGCCGCACCTGGAAAATTGGCAGCGGGTCGTTCATACATTGAAAAATCCCCAAGCTTCGGTGCGCATTGCCATCGTCGGCAAATACATGAGCCTCAAAGAATCGTACAAAAGCTTGATGGAAGCTTTGGTTCATGGCGGAATCGCCAACCAGGTTCAGGTCGACCTCGATTGCATCGAAGCGGAGAAAATCGAGCAGGAAGATGCGGAGACGCTGCTCAAGCAGGCTGACGGCATCCTCATTCCCGGCGGCTTCGGCGACCGCGGCAGTGAAGGCAAGATTGCCGCAATCCGCTACGCGCGCGAGAATCGCATCCCGTTTTTCGGCATTTGTCTCGGCATGCAAATGGCGGTCGTCGAATTCGCGCGCCACGTTTGTGGCCTGCAGGGCGCCAATTCCAGTGAGTTTGACTTACAAACCTCCGATCCGGTCATTCACTTGATGGCGGAGCAGAAAGCGATCGACAGCAAGGGCGGCACCATGCGGCTGGGGAATTATCCCTGCGTGCTGCAAAATGAGACTCTGGCCGCGAAACTGTACGCCAGAGAAAAAATTGTCGAGCGCCACCGCCACCGTTACGAGTTCAACAACAGCTATCGCGCCGAATTCGTCGCCAAGGGAATGGTTCTGAGCGGTCTTTCGCCGGACAGCAGTTTGGTCGAGATCATCGAGCTTAAAGTTCATCCTTGGTTCTTGGGCTGTCAGTTTCACCCTGAGTTTACGTCGCGGCCGATGGCGAGTCATCCGCTTTTTCGCGGCTTCATTGAAGCCGCTTTAGCCAACCGCAAAACGGTTGCGGATGTGCCGCGCATGAAAATTGTGCGCCCGTAGTAGGAAGCAATGACGGCCAAGATCATCACGCTGGGAAATCTTCGCATTGGCGGCGGCGCGCCGCTCGCGGTGATCGCCGGCCCCTGTGTCATTGAAAGCAAGGAGTCGGCGCTGCGTCACGCCGCGGCGCTTAAAGAAAAAGCGGACCGGGTTGGCGTTACCTATATTTTTAAATCTTCCTACGACAAAGCGAACCGTTCCTCCCTCGGTTCTTTTCGCGGTCCCGGCTTGGAAAAAGGTCTGGAGATTCTTGCCGCCGTCAAAGATAAAATCGGTGTGCCGATCCTGACGGACGTGCACGAGATCGATCAAGTCGGCGCCGTCAAGGAAGTTGCCGATGTGTTGCAAATCCCCGCCTTTCTCTGTCGCCAGACTGATTTTGTGCTGGCGGTGGCTAAATCCGGCAGAGTCGTCAACATAAAAAAGGGACAGTTTCTCGCGCCCTGGGACATGCGCAATATCGTCGAGAAAATCTCTTCCACCGGCAATGACAAGATTCTGCTCACCGAGCGGGGCGCGTCGTTTGGTTACAACAATTTAGTTTCGGATATGCGCTCGCTGGTGGTGCTGCGTGAGTTGGGCTATCCGGTGGTCTTCGATGCGACCCACAGCCTGCAACTCCCCGGCGGCCTCGGTCACGCTTCCGGCGGCGAGCGTAAATACATTCCGGCCTTGGCTCGCGCCGGCGTCGCAGCGGGCGTCGATGCGCTTTTCATGGAAGTGCACGAAGATCCGGATCACGCGAAGAGCGACGGACCGAACTCGCTTGACTTAAAAGATTTCGAGGGCCTGCTGCGGGTTGTCAAAGAGATCGACGCCCTGGTGAAAGAAAACTTGCGGCAATGAAAGACGGGGATATTCTCAAGCGCGCCGCCGATGTGCTGCGCATCGAAGCCGATGGTATTATTTCCATAGTCGATCGGCTCGATGACAATTTCATTCAAGCGGTACAATTGCTGCGCGAATGTCGCGGCAAGGTGGTGGTCACGGGCATGGGTAAGTCCGGCCTGATCTGCCGCAAAATTGCCGCAACCTTGGCCAGCACCGGCACGCCGTCTTTTTTTCTTCACTCCGGCGACGGCATGCACGGCGATCTCGGCATGGTTATGAAAGGCGATGCGATCCTGGCGGTCTCCAACAGCGGTGAAACCGACGAGATTTTAAAGCTGCTGCCGCATTTTAAATTAAACAATCTGCGCTTGATCGTAATCACGGGCAACGTCGATTCCACCCTGGCCAAGGCGGCCGATGTGGTGCTCAACGTCGCGGTGAAAGAGGAAGCTTGCCCGCTTGGATTGGCGCCGACCGCGAGCACGACGGCGGCGTTGGCCATGGGCGACGCCTTGGCAGTGGTCTTGCTCGAAGAAAAGGGATTTAAGGCAGAGGATTTCGCACTCAGGCATCCGGGCGGTATTTTGGGTCGAAAGCTTTTATTGCGGGTCGAAGATTTGATGCATCACGGCGACCAATTGCCACTGGTTTGCCACGACACGCCGATGCAGGAAGCTCTTTTTGAGATTACTTCGAAACGCCTGGGAGTGACCGGCGTGACGGACGGGAAGGGCGACTTAGTCGGCATTATTACTGATGGCGATTTACGCCGCGGCTTGCAAACCCACGGCGACGGAATATTCCACAAGAGAGCCGACGAAATCATGACCGCGAAGCCACGCACGATCGAAAAAGATATCTTGGCCGCCCAAGCGCTGGCGACGATGGAAGGAAACTTGCCGCGGCCGATCACCTCTTTGTTTGTCCTTGAACACGGCAGCGCCAAACCCATTGGCATCATCCACCTGCACGACATCCTCAAGGCCGGGATCTAGTTTGCCTGTGAAGCCGATTTCTCTCAGGGTTCGCGCCAAGGCGAAAAAGATCCAATTGCTGTTGCTCGATGTCGACGGTGTGCTAACCGATGGGCGGATTATTATCGATGACCGCGGCGTGGAGACAAAACAATTTCATGTCCGTGACGGCCAAGGAATCTCCTTGTTGTTGCGGGCGGGGATTGACGTCGGTTTCATCACTGCACGTTCTTCTCGCAGCGTGCGCCGCCGAGCCCAGGAATTGGGGGTTCGCCTAGTCCGCCAAGCAGTTAAGAACAAGCTGCAGACTTATAATGAAATTAAGCGATCTCGCCGTTTCGGGGATGCGCAAATCGCATATATGGGGGATGATCTTGTTGATTTGCCGGTTTTACGCCAGGCCGGGTTGTCGATTTGCGTCGCGGACAGTTGGCCGGAGCTCATATCTCGCATCGATATGGTGACTGCGGCGCTAGGCGGCCAAGGAGCTGTTCGAGAAGTGGCGGACTTTTTACTGAAAGCTCAAGGTAAGTGGTCTAGCGTAACAAAGCTATTTACGTAACTGCAAGCTCTTCTGCCGGAAACTTCACGCCTAAAAGGCATTTAAAAGCAATTTTCGTGCCGATTCCTTTACAGAGCTACTCAAGAGTGATACTTTTGCAGTTAAAGTAAGTCCATCGCTATGCGTAAAGTCAGACGATCCATTCTATTACTTGCCATACTACTTTCCCTGGGTGGGGTGGCATTCAAAGTTACGGAAATCGTTCGACGCATGCAGAAAGAAGTCAAGTCCAATCCGATTAAGGCTCTGGATTATTTACCGGAATCAGCCCTACAGCTAAAGGACTTTCACCGTGCGAAAATCGAGAACGGAAGAAAAGTTTGGGAGCTGTTCGGTGAAGAGGCGAATTATTTCAAGGAGCAAAAAGAGGCGCTGATCAAAAAGCCGCGATTCTACTATTACGACAAGAAGGGCGAGGTGGCCGAGACCAAGGGCGATACGGCACGGCTGTACTTAAACGAGAAGGAGCTGGAACGGATGGAGCTCCGGGGCGCCGTGCAGGTAACTTTTCAAGGTTACGTGCTCAACTCCGAAGAAGCGAACTATCTACCGGCGCAGGACCAGATTGTGCTTCCAGGCCACACCACCATTGTCGGGGACGGACTTGCATTGGAAGGTGCGCGCATGGAGGTAGAAATGGAGGCTAAAAAGATGCGTCTGCTGCAAGCGGTGAAAACTAAAATCGAGCCCGAAAAGCTGGCTAAGAAAAAGAATAATACTAGCTCGAAGCCACAGATCGGGGGATAATGAACGATGCAGATGATTTTGCTGCGGCTACTTCTGTTCGTGCTAATTTTGAGCGCGCCCAACAACGCGGCGGGCGCCGCCGCAGCGTCGACAAAGGAGGAGGGCAAAAAGGGCTCATCGGGATTCGAATTAAACAAAAAGGACCCCATCTACATTACCGCGGATTGGATGGAAGTCGATCAGACCAAAAACACCATCGTTTACAAGGGGCGGGTAGTCACGGTCCAGACCGATATGACCATGCGCAGTGAAATCTTGACCGCTTATATTGATCCCGAAACGAAAAAGATGAAGCAAATTATCGCCGAGGGAAAGGTGAACGCCACGCAGGGCAATCGGGTGGCGACGGGCGAAAAAGCTGTTTTTGACGACACGGCGAAGACCGTGACTCTGACCGGAAGCCCGGTTATGCGCCAGGGCAACAGCCAGGTGAGCGGTGTCAAGATTATTTATTACACCGAACAGGATAAATCCGTCACGGAAGGCGATGGCAAGGTACGAGTGCAGGCAACCATATTTCCAGAGGAGTTGAAGAATCGGGAGCAAGAGGATGCCACGCAGAAATGAGTGTTCTGAAAGCCGTGTCCGTAGCAAAATCGTACAACGGACGTCGGGTCGTAAACGGGATTCATTTGGAAGTGAAAGGCGCGGAGGTCGTTGGTTTGCTTGGTCCCAATGGCGCCGGCAAGACCACTACGTTTCATATGATGGTGGGGCTGGTTCAGCCTGACGAGGGTCGGGTTTTTATGAATGATGAAGATCTGACCGGGGCGCCTATCTATCAACGGGCCAGAGCGGGAATCAGTTACCTTCCCCAAGAGTCGTCGATTTTTCGCCAGCTCTCGGTGGAAGATAATTTACGGGCCATTCTTCAGACCCTAGATCTGAGTTCTACGGAGCAAGATGAACGGGCCGGCTCGCTGATGAAGATGCTCGGCATCGACCATCTGGCGACGCACAGGGCAATCACGCTTTCGGGCGGTGAGCGCCGCCGAGTGGAGATTGCTCGGGCGCTGGTGCTTTCGCCGTTTTTTTTGCTGCTCGACGAGCCGTTTACGGGAATCGACCCGATCGCTGTCGCGGAAATCCAAAAAATTGTCCGCCGTTTGATCAGCAGCGGCATCGGTATTTTGATCACGGACCATAATGTGCGGGAGACGTTGGGAATCTGCGATCGAGCTTATATAGTAAATGAAGGAACGATACTCGAAGAAGGCACGCCGGAGACCATCGCTGCGAGCCCCAAGGCGCGCAAATTTTATCTAGGAGAAGGCTTTAAGTTTTAAATATGGCTCTTGAGATTCGACAGGTTCAAAAGCTCACTCAGCAACTGGTGATGACGCCGCAGTTGCAGCAGGCGATCAAATTACTGCAACTATCGCGGGTAGAACTGGAAGAGATGGTGACCAAGGAGCTCCAGGAAAATCCCGCTCTCGAAGAAGGCCCTACCGAGGAGGCTGAGGCCAGCGGTGAACAGCCGCGATCCGAAACCCAGGCGAGCGTTCCCGAGAACAGCTCGGAGCTGGTGCTCAATCGGGAGCTGTCCGCCGTCGACAAGATCGGCACTTTGGATTGGCAGGAATACCTCGATACCCACTCGAATTCGATCCATGGCTCCCTTACCGCTGAAGCAACCTCGGACGACGGCGACTCACCGCCCTCCTGGGAAAACAGCCTGACGAAAAAGACAACCTTGGAAGACCATTTGATTTGGCAGCTTCGGCTTTCGAAGATCACTGAGCGCGAGACCACCATCGGCTCGTACGTGATTCAAAATCTCGACCAGAATGGCTATCTGGTTCTCAGCCGGGAGGAGATTTGTACCGCCACGGGAAGCAGCGCGGAGGAAGTCGAAGCGGTGCTCCGGCGCATTCACTTTTTCGATCCGGTCGGTGTCGCCGCGCAGGATCTGCGTGAGTGTCTGTTGATTCAGCTCGAGAACCTGCAGCTGAGCGACAGCCTGGCGGCAAAAATTATCGCCAGTTATTTGAACTTTCTCGAATCCAAACGCTACGAAAAGCTTGCCAAGGACTTGGGCGTGACCATCGATGAGATTGCCGAAGCGGCCCATCTCATCGCGACTCTCGAACCCAAGCCATCGCGCGGTTTCGAGCAAGACGAGGTCAGGACGGTCTTGCCGGATGTTTTCGTCGAGAAAGTCGGCGACGAATATGTGATTTTTTTGAACGACGACGGGGTGCCGCGCCTGCGCGTCAATTCACTCTATCGTCGCCTCGCCGGACAAGAGGGCGCGGCGGAAGAACAGGCGCGCCAGTATCTGCAAGAAAAGGTGCGCGCCGCCCACTGGTTGATCAAGAGCATCCAACAGCGCCAGCAGACTCTGTTTCGGGTCACGCAGAGCATTTTCAAATTTCAACAGGAGTTTCTCGACCATGGCGTGAGCAACCTCAAGCCCATGGTGCTGCGCGACGTCGCCGAAGATATCGACATGCATGAATCCACCGTGAGCCGCGCGACGGCCAACAAATATGTGCACACGCCGCAAGGTCTTTTCGAGCTCAAGTTCTTTTTTCAGAGTGGACTGCACAGCGGCAACGGCGAAGACGTGGCGAGCGAAAGCGTCAAAGAGAAAATCCGCGGCATCATCGCCGCGGAAGACCCGCGCAAACCGTACAGCGATCAGCATATCGCGGCGGCGTTATCCAACGACTCGATTGAAATCGCCCGGCGCACCGTGGCCAAATATCGCGAAGCGATGGGTATCCTTCCTTCTTCCAAGCGCCGACAGCCGTTTTTGCGCAAATAATTTTTAGGAGATCGCCCGGCGCTATGAGTGAGATCAAAGTTTCGGTAACTTTCCGTCATACCCAACCCACCGAAGCGTTAAAGCAATACGCCGAACAAAAGGTACATCGGGTCGGCAAGTATTTTTCTCAACCCTTGGATGCCCATGTCACCTTGGCGGTGGACGCCAAAGAACGCCAAGTGGCGGAAGTCGAGCTGCACACGCACGGCACGATGATTCTCGGCAAAGAGCAACATCAAGATATGTATGCAGCGATCGATTTGGCGATCGACAAGATCGAACGGCAGATAAAGAAACAAAAGGCAAAAACCAAGCTCAAACGAAGAAGGCCCAACGCGTGAAGATCACCGACTTTCTTAACGTACAGACCATCATTCCCGCGCTCGGCAGCAGGGAAAAGAATGCTGCTCTCGAAGAAATGGCCGATTGGTTGGCGGCCCATCATCCGCCTTTGAAAAAGAAATCCGTGCTCGACGTGCTCCTCGATCGAGAAAAGATCAGCACCACCGCGATCGGCGAAGGGGTCGCTATTCCCCACGGCAAGCTGCCCGGGGTTGAACGAGTCTTGGGTGTTTTTGCGCGCAGTCCCGAAGGCGTCGATTTCGCGTCTTTGGACGGCGCGCCGACGCACTTGTTTTTCGTGCTGATCGCGCCCGAAAACGCCGCGGCCGATCATCTGAAAGCGTTGGCTCGGATATCGCGATTGCTCAAAGACGAAGAATTCCGCCGCCGGCTCATGGCCGGACAATCGAGCCAGGAACTTTACAAGATTATTTCCGAAGAGGACGATAAGTTTTGATCCGCCATGGCCGACGGCTTGGATATCATCATCATCACCGGCCTTTCTGGGTCTGGGAAAAGCTTTGCCATTCGCGCTCTAGAAGATAACGGTTTTTTTTGCGTCGACAACATTCCCGCGCTGTTGATCCCCAAGTTCATTGACTTGGCGCAAGGCTACCAAGAAGAAATCAGGCGCATCGCGCTCGGCGTCGATCTGCGCGGCAGCCAATTCTTACAGGCCTTGCCGCAGGTGCTGAGCGACGTTCGGGCCGCGGGCCATTACGCGCAGATTTTGTTTTTCGATGCGTCCGATGAAGTGCTCTTGCGGCGCTTTAGCGAGACGCGTCGGCCCCATCCGCTGGCGGGCCAGGATTCGATCCAAGACGGCATTTCCCGTGAAAGGAAGGCGCTGGAACCGATCCGCGCCTTGGCCGATAGAGTGATCGACACCAGTGATTTCAACGTGCATCAGCTCAAACGGGAGATGGAGCAGCAGTTTTGCGACGCGCCGCAGGCGCGCCACATGGCGCTGTTCTTCACGTCGTTCGGTTACAAGTATGGCATTCCCCACGACACCGATATGATCTTCGACGTGCGCTTTTTGCCCAACCCGTATTTTGTCAACGAGCTACGCGCCAAGTCCGGTCTCGATCTCGAAGTCAGAGATTATGTTCTGGGCAATCAGGAAACGCGGGACTTTCTCGATCGTCTGTATGCTTTGCTCGAGTTTACCCTGCCGCTTTACGAGCGCGAGGGAAAGAGTAGTCTCACCCTGGCGCTCGGTTGCACCGGCGGCCGGCATCGTTCCGTTGTCCTGGTTCAAGAATTACAGCAGAGATTTGGTGGCGGCCACTTGCGCATTCATGTCAAGCACCGTGATATCGACAAGTGATATCCATGAGCAGAATCGTCAAGAAGATCGAAATACGAAACAAGCTGGGGTTGCACGCACGCGCGGCTGCATTGCTCGTGCAAACGGTCAACAAGTTCTCGGCTCAGGTGAATTTTTCCAAGGATGGTCAAACGACGGACGGACGCAGTATCATGGGGGTGCTCACGCTGGCCGCGACTCAAGGCAGCAAGATCCAAGTGGAGGCCAACGGAGACGACGCGGAGCGCGCCGTCAAGGCGATCGAAAGGCTGATCGAGAACCGCTTTAATGAAAACGAGTAAGGTTGAATCGCCCCCTCGTATTCGTTATACCAAATAAATTAAACTTCAAATTTGTCGGGCTGCTGGAGGTCGTCTCATGGCTGGTAAAGATTTTCTATTTACGTCTGAATCGGTTTCCGAGGGTCATCCTGATAAACTCTGCGACCAGGTTTCGGATGCGATCTTGGACGCCCATTTGGCGGGAGATCCGAACAGCCGAGTAGCCTGCGAAAGTCTCGCCAAGACCGGCATGGTAGTCGTTGCCGGCGAGATTACTAGCAGCGCAAAAGTGAGTTACGTCGATATCGTGCGCGAAGTGGTGCGTGAGATCGGTTACACCGATTCCGCCATGGGATTCGACGGGCATACTTGCGCCATCTTGACCGCGATCGAGCAGCAATCGCCCGATATCTCGCAGGGCGTGACTGAAGGCGAAGGTTTGCACAAAGAGCAGGGCGCCGGCGATCAAGGTATGATGTTCGGCTACGCGTGCGATGAAACGCCGGAGCTGATGCCTTTTCCAATTCAAATGGCCCATAGCTTGGTGCACTACCTCGCGAAAGTTCGCAAGGGCGGCGAAGCTTATTTTCTCCGGCCCGACAGCAAATCCCAGGTGACCGTAGAATATCGCGACGGCAAGCCGGTGAAAGTCAAAAACGTCGTGATCTCCACACAACATAGTCCTGAAGTCGAATACAGCAAACTCAGAGAGACGATTATCGACGGCGTCATCAAAGCGGTGATTCCCGCCGAATATCTCGACAAAGACACGGTGTTTCACGTCAATCCGACGGGCCGCTTCGTCGTCGGTGGGCCGCAGGGCGATTGCGGTCTCACCGGCCGGAAAATCATCGTCGACACGTACGGCGGCATGGGACGCCACGGCGGCGGCGCATTTTCCGGCAAAGACCCCTCCAAAGTCGATCGCAGCGCGGCCTACATGGCGCGCTACGTGGCCAAAAATATCGTCGCGGCGGAATTGGCGCAGCGCTGCGAAGTGCAACTCGCATACGTGATCGGCGTGGCGCAGCCGGTTTCCGTGTTGGTCGACACCTTCGGTACCGGTGTTGTTTCCGAGGGGAAAATCGCCAAGATCGTGCAGGACCATTTTGATCTCAGTCCCAAGGGCATTATTCAAGTTCTCGATCTCAAACGTCCAATCTATCGTCCGACCGCCGCTTACGGCCACTTCGGGCGTGCCCCGGAAGAGGGCCTGTTCACCTGGGAAAAAACGGATCGAGCGGCCGATCTCAAAAAGGCCGCGGGTCGGGTCTAATACAAATATTTAAATTTAAGCGGAGGAAGCGGTTACGATGGCGGGAAAGAAATACGACGTCAAAGATCTGCGCCTGGCCGACGGCGGGCGCAAACGAATTCTCTGGGCCGGCCAAGACATGCCGGTGCTTGAAAGAGTGAAGGAGCGGTTTCAGAAAGAAAAGCCGCTGCGCGGCATGCGCCTCTCCGCGTGTCTCCATGTCACAGCTGAAACAGCGAATCTAGTCCAGACGCTAAAAGCGGGCGGGGCGGATGTGCTTTTGTGCGCATCGAATCCACTCTCGACGCAGGATGACGTGGCGGCGTCGCTCGTGAAGCACGATAAAGTTCCCGTGTTCGCGATCAAGGGCGAAGACAACAAAAGCTACTATAGTCATCTGAGAGCCGCGCTCGATCATAAACCGGTGATCACGATGGACGACGGCGCCGACTTGGTTTCGATGCTGCACACCGACTACACCGATTTGGCATCCAACTTGGTCGCCAGCATGGAAGAGACGACGACGGGCGTGATCCGGCTCCGCGCACTGGAAAGAGACGGCGCGCTCAGGATTCCCGTGATCGCTGTCAATGACGCAGCGACCAAACATTTGTTCGATAACCGCTACGGTACCGGTCAGTCCACAATCGACGGCGTGATTCGCGCGACCGATATGCTCATTGCCGGCAAACGTGTCGTGGTCGCCGGTTACGGCTGGTGTGGCAAGGGTGTCGCCTCCCGCGCGCGCGGCATGGGCGCCAAGGTCATCGTCACAGAAGTCGATGCGATCCGGGCATTAGAGGCCGCCATGGACGGCTTAGAAGTTATGACAATGAAAGAAGCGGCGCGTATCGGTGACCTCTTCATCACGCTGACCGGCGATATGCATGTCATCGCTGAAGATCATCTCAAAGCGATGAAAGACGGCGCGGTGATTTGCAACTCGGGCCACTTCGATATCGAGATCGACCTCAAGGCGCTAAAAAAACTCTCCAGCAAAGTGGAAAAAAACGTGCGCAATTTCGTCGACGCCTATGTGTTTCCCGGCGGCAAGAGAATTTACCTGATCGGTGAAGGACGGTTGGTGAATTTAGCCGCGGCGGAAGGCCACCCGGCTTCAGTCATGGACATGAGCTTTGCGACGCAGGCGCTGGCTTCCGAATGGGCGGTAAAAAACCATGCAAAGCTTACGGCGAAAGTTTATGAAGTGCCTACCGACGTGGAGAACTGGGTCGCCAAGCTGAAGCTCTCCTCGATGGGCATTCGCATCGATAGTTTGAGCAAAGAACAGCAGCACTACCTTTCTTCCTGGTCGCACGGCACATAGGGTAAGAAGTTTCCTTTCTTCTTAAAGGCTTCGGGGCTCACACTCCCGAAGCCTTTTTTGTTTTGCGGCTTGACGGCGTGCTTTGCGGGGGAATAATAATGATCTGGTAGCTCGATCACTCGCCTCAAGGAGGGTTCTATGTCTCAGTCCGCTGTGCAGAAATTTATCGCCGACGCAAGAGCGCTTTTTGCAGACGAATCGGACCCGGCAAAGCGCTGGGAAAGGATGTCGCCACTACTCCAGGAATTGCTGGCTGATGCATCGATAAGGGCGCAATCGAAGAGCTGGCCAGATTGCTCCCAAGGCAGCGAACGAGCGGAAAACTTACTTTTCTATGAAGACCCCGATTACAAGTTCGTTATCAATGGCCTGATCAAAGCCCCGCACACGCGCACCCAGATTCACGACCACGCGCACAACTGGACGCTCTACGGCGTGCTCGACGGGACCGAATCGATCGAACGCTACGAGCGTGTCGATGACCGATCAAAACCGGATTGTGCGGAAATTCGTAAAACGGTCAATGTGAAAGTCGGCGCAGGGAAGATCGATCTGGTGCCGCCCTATGAAATCCACGCTGAGGAGAGCGGCGATGAACGCACGGTGGCGATCATCGTCCGCGCGGAAAAAGCCGGCGGTTTCCTTCAGGGCCGCTATGATCCGGTGACCAATAAATACTGGCAAGGTTACGGTCCAAAGCAGCTTCCTTTTGACTTGAAATAGCTTTTCACGATTCAGCAAACGGTGGTACGGGCGGGTCTCAAACCGGCACTGCGTCTGTTTACCGAAACTCAAGGAGATTTTCGTGGCGACTTCAGCAGGTAACGAGAAACCGCGCATCGCGGTATTTTCCGGACCGACGGCGACGATCCAAAACACCGAACCGTTGGTTACGAGCAACAAGGCGCGCGAAAAATACGGCTTGCCATCACGCACGCATGAGGACGGCACGCCGTTGCGTTTCGATGTCCTTCGCCTGCAGCGCTTGGCAGCGCCGATCACAGTCTACGTTGAACAGTTTTCTGCGCATCCGCTCGAGCGCGATGCCGCCGAGCTTTACGCACCGCCCGACGGCTATCTCGACGCCCGCGGGGTTTTTCACAAAGAGCGGACCAGTCTGACGGATAAACCTGTTTACGAAATCATGCTGCGACCGGAAGACGGATTGTACCCACTTCCGTACATGGCTCGGCAGGCTAGCGGGCAGGCTTGGGAAATGGACGGTACGGAAAAGAATGCACCGGGTGAACTATGCCGCGTGCCGTTTTTTCCCGATGGTTCCCGGCTTTTCGAAGAAATCGATCGCTTGGGGATCTCCGATGAAGGCGTGGGATGTCTGCTAACTGGCAAAGCCAATTTCGACTTTTA
>Ga0184625_10000237_pt1 | contig 18716 bp, 13 predicted proteins | sample PLM3_30_b1_FD_133151 | JGI IMG/M metagenome (GOLD analysis project Ga0184625, IMG submission 133151) | Groundwater sediment microbial communities from an aquifer in East River, Colorado, USA - PLM3_30_b1 | ecosystem: Environmental > Terrestrial > Soil > Riparian zone | place: USA: East River... | reverse complement strand
TGTCGGCTGCCGAGAGAGACCTGCTGGCCCGCTGGCTGCGAGGCGAATTGAAGTCGGCAGATTAAAAAGATTTGCACCGCACTACTCCATCGGCTAACGTGGCAGAGCTTCGGGGAGTGATGCCATGAGCTTCTTAAGCCGGTTAGGTGGACTGTTGACGCGCGGCGGCCGCGAAGAAGACCAGCTTCGTCAGGCCATGGAACACGCCAAAGGCGACCGCCCCAAAAAGGCGATCGAGATCTACACGTCGTTGGTCGATTCCAAGGGGACCAGCGCCGATGTTCGTGCCAAGGCGTTATTCAATCGAGCCTTGGCCTATTCAGCGCTCAGGGACGACGAGCGAGCCAGCGCCGACCTGACGCAGGTCCTCGCCCTGCCGAACCTTGCCGAAAACGTCCAGATCGCCGCGCGTTCGCAACTGGCCCGCGTCCGCAAGCGGGCCGAAAAGCGAACAACGACGTAATTATTGATGCCCCGCCAGCTCGGTCGCGGCTTTCACGCGTCGGATGGCGATCATGTAGGCCGCCGTCCGCAGGCTGCACTGGTGGGTCTTCGCTTCCTGCCAGACGGTCTCGAAGGCCCGCGTCAGGATCGCCTCCAGCTCTTGCCGCACGCGGTTCAGGCCCCACTTGTAAAACTGCAGGTTCTGCACCCACTCGAAATAGCTCACCGTGACGCCGCCGGCGTTCGCCAGAATATCGGGCAGCACGGTCACGCCCCGCTGATGCAAAATGTCGTCGGCCTCGGGATCGGTCGGCGCGTTGGCCCCCTCGATGATGACCGGAGCGCGAATCCGTTCCGCGTTTTGCCGCGTGATGACGCCGCCCAAGGCCGCGGGAATCAGCAGATCGACCTCCAGCTCCAGCAATTGCTCGTTGGTGATCTGCTCGGCCTCGGCATAACCCTGCAAAAGCCCCTTGTTGCCTAAGGCGTGTTTCAATAGCGCCGGTACGTCCAGCCCGTCCTTTCGATAGAACGCACCCGTGTGGTCGCTGACGGCGACGACCTTGTATTGCGACTCGTACAAATACTTGGCGGCATGTGAGCCGACGTTGCCGAAACCCTGCAGGGCCACGCGGGTCTGCTGCGGCTTGCGGTGCAACAGGCCCAGCAGCTTATAGGCCAGAATGCCCACGCCGCGGCCGGTCGCCTCTTCGCGGCCTTCGATGCCGTAGTGCTCGGCGGGCTTGCCGGTAATGACGGCCGGGTTGAAGCCGTGGTACTTCTCCCACTGGTTGCGAATCCAGGCCATCTCCCGCCAGCTCGTGCCCATGTCCGGGGCGGGGATGTCTTCGTGCGGGCCGATCACGTCGTGAATCTGGTCGGTGAACTTGCGGGTGATCCGCTCCAGCTCCTTGATGCTCAGCTTCCGCGGGTCGATCGCAATCCCGCCTTTGGCCCCGCCATAGGGCAACTCCACGACGGCCGTCTTCCAGGTCATCAGCGTCGCCAGCGCCCGCACCTCGTCGAGATCGACCTCGGGGTGATACCGCAGGCCGCCCTTCATCGGCCCCCGAGAGTTGTCGTGCTGCACACGGTAGCCGACAAACGTTTCCAGCCGGCCATCGTCCATCTCGACTGGAATCTGCACTTGCACTTCGCGCTTGGGAATCACAAGCAGCCGGCGAATGGCCGGAGGCAGACCCAGCACATCCGCGGCGCGGTCGAAATAAAGCTGCACGGCAGCATGCGCTTTCATCGAATCCTCATCAGGAAAGGTTGGCGCTCATTTTCGAACTTTTTTCGGCAGGTCGATTTCCCTAACTGTTTTCGCCGTCACGCCTTGCGACTTTGGGCCGCGCTCAACTTGAGCGCTTCTTTAGCGGTTCTTGAGTGCTACTTTAGCGCGGCATGAGGGGTTGGCTTCCTGCGTGAATTGATCGTGAATCGTCACAAATGTATAGATGCGCTAACCAACCTGATTATTCCCGATGTTGTTCCGGAATTTTTCGTTTGAACTCCAGCCCCGACAGGTTACCTGACTTGCACGAGTTGGACGGCGTCGATGATGACGTAGCCGTCAGTGGCGGCGTTGGAAATGACCACGATCGCCTCTTTGTCGAACCGGAATTTCCCGACGGATTGAAACGTCTTGTCGATTGCCGGCTGCTGCTTCTGGTTGAGCGCCCTCTTGGTTTCGCCCCCGGCGTGGTGAATTGCAATCGGCACGTTGGTGGCGCGGTTGGGGTTCGCCGTGTAGGCGATGCGGACGTCGTATTCGCCGGGTTCTTTCACGGTGAATTTGTAGGTCGCGGTCAGCTCGCCCTTCTTGGCGTTGCTGTCGTGCAGGTAGCTGACGCCGATGTAGCCGCCGATCGACGAACTTTCGCTCCAATCTCCCCGCTTGATCGCGTCGGCGTCATCCACGACCAGTCCAGGCAGTGTCTTGGGGTCGATCGCAGAAGCCCCAGCGCGGCGAGCGCCGGTCCACTCCAAAACTTGCTTGCCAGACAACAGCTGCTCGCGGAGTTTAGCGTACTCCACCTTCTGCACGCTCGTATTGCCGTCAATCGCCAGTGCCGCCGCCGTAGCCGACGACTGGCCGAGAACCATGAACACCGGCTCCATGCGGATGCTGCCGTAGCTGATGTGGGTGGCGGCCAGGCAGACGGGGACAAAGAGGTTCGCGCACTCGCTTTCCTTGGGCACGATTGAACGGTAGGAAATTGGGTAGGGCGACACGCCGACCTGGATATCGCCCTCGTTGCGAACGTGACCGCTGGCATCGACGTAGCGCTGCACGTTGTGCGAGTCCATGTTGTAAGCGCCCAGGCCAACCGGGTCGGCGGCCACGCGCCGGCCCTGACAATCGGCCTGCGTCATCACGTAATCGCTGACCATCCGCCGGGCCTCGCGGACATAGAGCTGGTGAGAATAGCCTCCGGTCGCCGTGAATTCGTCCTTGCACAGGCCCCAACGGCCGACTTCCTGGCGAATCTTCTCCGGCACGCGGGGATTGCTGACTAGGGTCCAGAGCAGGCCCTGCTCGTAGGCCAGGTGCTCGGCGAACAGCTTCTCGCGCGTGGCATAGTCCCCGTCGGGCCAGGCGTAGTTCATGTTGATGTTGTCCGACGAGAAGCCAAAGTTATTGTTCACGTCGGTCTTGCGGTTGGGCATCAGGATCGGATTCCAGGGCGCACGCGTCTCGCCCGCCTCGAAATTGCGGAGCAACAGCTCATACTGAAGCTCTTCGTAATTGGCGGGCTTCGTAAACGGAATCTGGTTGGCCTTCACATCAGTCAGGCACATGCGGAAGTTGTAGGCTTGCACTCGCTTGTCGGCGGCGCCTCCTTCACCCGGCGGGTCGCTATGCACGCGCGGCAAGAGGCCGCTCGATTTGTCGCCCTTCTTCACATAAGGATCGACGCCGGCCACGAACTGGTGCTTAGTGGCGTTTTTGGTCTGCACGCCGTTGAGCGTCTCGCCGTATTGGCTGTTGGCCTCACGGCCGACCGTGTACGACACGCCTGCCTTGGCCATCAAGTCGCCTTCATAGGTTGCATCGACGAACACCTTGCCGGCGTATCCCTGGCCCGACTCCAGGCGGATGCTCACGATCCGCGGGCCTTGTTTGACGACGCCCTTTTGCAAGTCCAGCCGCTGGCCCTTCACGACGACCACGCCCGCTTCCTTGGCCATCTCGTCCAGGATCTTCTCGGCGGCGCTCGGCTCGAACGTCCACATCGTGTCTTCCTGGCCCGCTTCGGTCCCGCGCCCCGACCGGTATTGCTCGGGCTTCTCCTGCTTCCAATTCGCCGGGTTGGAATAGTGCTGGCGGACCCGCTGATAAAACTCGCGGCTGATGCCGCCAATCGCGGCTTTGTTGCCGATGTCGGTCGCGCCCAGGCCGCCGCTGGTCAGCCCGCCCAGGTGCTGGGAAGGCTCGATCAAGACGGCCGTCTTGCCCAGCCGGCGGGCTTGCACGGCGGTAACGACTCCGCCCGCGTTGCCGCCATAGACGACGATGTCGTAAGCCGCCGGCTGCTGGGCGGGCAGCGGGGCGGCGAATGGCAGCATTACCAGCACGAAAACGGCAGCGCGAACGGGCATGGGATCGGCCTCACAGAGTTGGTGTGAGGCCGATTATAACGCGTTAGGCAGGAATCTGGCCTGCCCTCAATTTGTCAGGGCCGGCCAGAAGTCCGCCCCACGGTGGCTCACGCCACGAGCTTCATAGCCCGAGTCTTCTCGCGGACGCCGTCGAGGAATTCCTCGAAGATCCGCACGTCGAGCGCGGTCGCCGATTCCGATTCGGGATGGAACTGCGTGCCGATCGCCCACCAGTCGTCCTGCGTGCTCTCGATGGCCTCGATCACGCCGTCGGGGCAGCGGGCCGAGACCTGGAAGCCCTCGGCCACGTCGTCGATGGCCTGATGGTGCATGCTGTTGACCCGGATTTCGCCGTCGCCAAAGACCCGCTCCATCAGCGTGCCGAAGACGACTTCGAGCGCGTGCCGGTGTTCGGGATCGTGCGGATCCTTGTGCGGGATCGCGCTGGGCAGCTCCTCGGGCAGGTGCAGGAAGAGCGTGCCGCCCTGCGAGACGTTGAGCAACTGCATGCCTGCGCCAATGCCAAATACCGGCAGCCGCCGGTCGGAGATTTCGCCCATCAGCATCCGGTCGAAATCTTCGCGGCGGGGGTCCATGGGGCGAACGCAACTGTGCAACTGATAGCCGTCGCGGCGGGGATCGAGATCGCCGCCGCCAACGAGGACGAAGGCCTGGACCAAATCGAGCACGCGGCTGAGGTCATCCGCATCGGCCAGCGGCGGAACGACGACGGGAATCCCGCCGGCCGCTTGAATCGCGGTGTAATAGCCGGCCGCGAGATAGCTCAGTGCCGGCCCCTCCTTTCGCGACGGGCGGTAATCGGCGTTCAATCCAACGAGTGGCTTCCGTGGCATCGCACATCCCTTTTCATAAGAGGAACAACCCGATATCCCTTGCGGGTACGAACCCGGCAACCATGCCGGGACCGGCCAGGCCGAAAGCTCGGCGGGCGAAGGCGCAGAAACGGACGCAGGCCGCCGATGGTGCGGCCCTGGCTCGGCTGGGTTGTCTCCGCGGCGGCGTGGAGGAGAGGCGCGCCGCGGTCGTCCCTGACGAGGCCTGGAGTGGCCCGAATCCTGTGACCTTCAAGCGCCGTTCATCCCGAACCTGCGCTGAAGCGATCTCCCTATCCTAGAGCGAATCCTCTGATCGAACCGCCGCAGACAACGCGGCGGTCAACGGGCGAAAACATAATCCTGATCAACATAGTTGCAAGACTTGGCCCATATTTTGTGTTTTGAACGCGTGATAGCACTACATCCTGTGCATGCAGTTACTTGCTAGCTGATTTCGCCGGCGGACAGTCACCAATCGACCTTGGCGCGGTGGACGGCTTTTGCGACAAGCCCGCGGCCAAAAAATCGCGGATTCAGTGGAGTCTCTGTGATGAGCATGTGTGGGAAATTACTGGTGATTGCGCTCGCCTTCCTGTTGGTTCTGCCCCTTGTGGCCCGGGGCGATGACGGCGGCGGCTGGAAAATGCCGAGCCTGAATCCGTTCTCGCGAAAGGCCGGGCCGCCGACGTCGGCCAGAATCAGCGACGAAAATGCTTGGAAGATGCCCAACCAGTTGCCCAGCAGCAGCAAGAAAACCGCGCCGGCCAAAGCGGCCGCGCCCAGCACGTTGCAGAAGATGGCGACGGGCACCAAAACGATGTTCGCCAAGACGGCCGACGCCCTCAATCCGTTCGACGACGCCAAGGACAAGCAACCCGTTCGTGTAACCGGGTCCAAGAACGCCTTCCGTCAGGCTTCGGCCAAGAAAAAGGCCGGCAGCAGCTCTTGGATGTCGTCGCTGTGGAAGCCTCAGGAGGAAAAGAAGGTTGGGTCGGTGAACGACTTCCTCAGCCAGCCGCGGCCGCAGCCGTAGCGGCATGACTGCCGGAGAGACGGTGGCCGCTGCGCCGTGGCGATTGGCGCCAGCGTCGTTGTCGCGGGATGGTGCTGCGGCGAGTATATTGGCGGCTTCGCCCACCTCTCTCTCTGGACACTCGCCATGAACCCGATCCATCGCTCGTCGCGCCGTGAGTTTCTTGCTGCTTCCGCCGGACTGGTCGCCGCTGTGTCTCTGCCCGCAGTGGCCCTGCCCGCAGTGGCAACGGCTCAGGAGAAGAAGGAGCCGCTGTTCAAGATTTCGCTGGCCGAGTGGTCGCTGCACCGCACGCTCCAAAAGGGCCTGCTCGACAACAAGGACTTTGCCAAGACCGCCAAGGAGCAGTTCGGCATCGAGGCGATCGAGTACGTCAACCAGTTCTTCAAGGACAAGGCGAAGGACACGGCCTATATCGCCGAGCTGAAGAAGCGGGCCGAAGATTTGGGCGTCAAGACGCTGCTGATCATGTGCGACGGCGAGGGGAATCTGGGCGATTCGAACGAAGGAAAGCGGACGACGGCCGTCGAGAACCATTACAAGTGGGCCGAAGCGGCCAAGGAGCTGGGCTGCCATTCGATCCGCGTCAACGCCGCGTCGGACACCAAGCTCTCGTTTGAGGAGCAGCAGAAGCTGGCGGCCGCCGGCTTGCGGCGGCTGTCGGAATTTGCGGCCCCGCTGGGCCTGAACGTGATCGTCGAGAACCACGGTGGGCTGTCGAGCAACGGCCAGTGGCTGGTCGGCGTCATGAAGCTGGTCGATAAGAAGAACTGCGGCACACTGCCCGACTTCGGCAACTTCAACCTCGGCCAGGGCAAGGGGCAATACGACCGCTACGTCGGCGTCGATGAGCTGATGCCTTTTGCCAAGGCTGTCAGCGCCAAGAGCTACGAATTTGGCGCCGATGGCAACGACACCGCCACCGACTTCTTCAAGATCATGGAGATCGTGGTCAAGAAGCACGGCTACCACGGCTACTGCGGCATCGAATACGAAGGCAGCAAGCTCAGCGAAGCCGACGGGATCATCGCGACCAAGAAGCTGCTGGAGCGCGTGCGCGACAAGATGTCGGCCGCATAGTGACGGCGATGTTCCACCCCCAGGGGCCGACATTCTTCGAGTTGGCCCGGCAATGCCTCTCATCGACCCAGCAGGGCTATGACCTGCTGGCGCCGAAGTTCGACTACACGCCGTTCCGGACGCCGGATGAGATTCTCGCCGGGCTGGCGAGTGTGATCGGGACCAAGCAGCCGATCAACGACGCGCTCGACGTTTGCTGCGGGACCGGGGCGGCAATCGGCATGTTGCGGGAACTGATGCGCAAGCCGGATCTTGTAGGGAATGCCGTCCCTGGCATTCCGGAACGCCACGGAGGGCCGGAACGCCACGGAGGGCGTTCCCTACAGCGCGTCGTAGGCATCGACTTCAGTCCAGGGATGCTGGCTGTCGCACGCGAGCAGTTTCCCGCCACGCTGACCCAGCCGGCGGTGGAACTGGTTTGTGGCGACGTGCTGGAAATGAGCTTTCGCGAAGAATTCGACCTGGCGGTGACGGCCGGCTCGCTGGGGCACATCCTGCCCAGGGATGAGCCGCAATTCGTCGAGAGGATCCACGCCGCGCTGCGGCCCGGCGGCCGGTTTGCCTTTGTCACGGCCGAAATGCCGCCCTGGTGGTCGCGGCGGGCGCTGGCTTCGCGAGCCTTCAACGCGGCGATGGTGGTGCGGAACGCCGTTTGGAGGCCGGCGTTCATCATGTACTACCTGACTTTTCTGATGCCAGACGTCCAGCGACTATTGGAGGCGCAAGGGTTCAACGTTGCCGTGCAGCGAGGTGTTTTTGCCGGCCCGTTTCGCCCGCTGGCCGTCGTCGTCGCGACCAAGCGCGGCTAATCTACTGACCGATCGCGAAAACCGAATTGTGAATCACGCGCTCGACGGGCCGGCCACCTGCGTCTGCGAGCCGGCAGGCGATCTCCATGCTCCACGTCGGCTCTAGCTTCGGCACCTCGAGCGTCACGGTGCGGCCGTCGGCTGAAAGCGCGGCGGCCTTGACCGCGAGTGGCTTTTCGTCGTAGTGCTTCGAGCCGTAATCGGCGGTCCGCTTGAGAGACCACGTCTTGATGGTGTAACGCGACGGATCGGCGGCGGTTGCCGGGTCTATTGGATCGGTGAACGTGACTTCGATCTTGCCAGGATGCGTGTGCAGTCCGACGGGCAGGCGCATCGGCTGGCCGGTAGCTCGGATGCGGTACAGGCCGCCGAGCTGCGTGGCGTCGCCGGCCCAGGCGAACATGCCGCAGCAATAGAGCTGCTTCTGAGTGGGATGAAACCGCCCGCGCATCACGCCGGTGGGCAGCGCCGCGATCGGCAAGGCGCTCAGGCCGCCCTGCTTGTGGCCGCCGGCCTCCTCGAAAGGCACGACGAACAGCTTGCCGTTGCCGTAGGAGAGATTCAGCAGCGTGCCGCCGAGCGGACCCCAGGCTTCCTTGGGCGTCCACAGCAGCTCGGCCGGCGAGCGGTCGAAGTCGTTCGTGATCCAGCACAGCGGCTGCTCCATCGCCGCGTCGGAGCTGTCCGTCACGTCGTGGTAGCCGAACATGTTGCCGTAAAAGCCGCCCGCCCGGACCCAGTTGATCCGGTTTTTGGGATTCCAGTGCCCTTCCTGATCGGTGACGACAAAGGTGCCGTCAGGGTTGAGGCAAACGCCGTTGGCGGCCCGGAAGCCGGTCGCGAGAATGTCGGTCCGCGAGCCGTCCGGGCTAATCCGCAGCAGCGTGCCGTGATGCGGCACGACGGCGGGTAAGGCGTGGCGGGCGCTCTTGGCGTAGTAGAAATTGCCCGCTTCGTCGATTTGCAGGCCCATCGCGAACTCGTGAAAGTGCTCTGTCACCTGATGATCGTTGTTGACGCATTCATAGAAGTCGGTTTCGCCGTCGCCATTCAAGTCGCGCAGCCGCACGAGCTGGTCGCGACACATCACATAGATTTGCTCATCGACCACTTTGATCCCTAGCGGCTGAAACAGACCGCTGGCAATCCGCCGCCACATGAGCTTGGGCTGCGAATCGAGACTCGCCAGTCCGCTGACGAGCCAGACGTCGCCGTCCCAGGCGCAGACGACCATCCGGTTGCCGTCCGGCAGGAAGTCGAGTCCCGTGAATCGCATTTGGGCTAACCACGGGTTTTGTTCGGGATGCGTGAGCACATCGACGGCGAACGGCCCGCTGTCGTCGCCGAGCACGGGCTTCGTTTCGAGCGTTTGCGGCCAATGCGGCGGGCCGCCTTTGGTTAGCGCGGACAGTTCGACTACATCCAGCGACGGGCCATACGCAATGTTGGCGTTCCGCAGCATCCACAGCACAAACTTCAGCGGCTGCTCTCCGGCCGGAATGCGCAGCGCCAGCCGCGGACCCTCCACGGCGAATTTGCAGCCGTCAGCCTGGCCCAATAATCCGGCGGCCAGCTCGTCGCCGCAGCGGGCAATCTGCTTCTGCTCCTCGAACCTCACGGGCAGCGCCGCTTCGCCCAGGGTTGCCACGAGCAGCTTGAGCTCCTTGGCGCGCGGGCCGACGTGCAGCGTTCGCGAGAAGGCGGGCGAGCGGTGCAAGTACACGTCGGGCATTTCCAGGACGTCCGTGGTGCCGACACGGTAGCTGATGATCGTCTGCCGGTCGTGGTGATACAGGCCGCGGTATTTGGCCCAAGCCGCCGACAGCGGGCCATAGCGGCGGCCGTCGCGGCCCAGCACGCGCTGGTCGTCGTCCCATTTGCCGGTGGCCGGATCGGCCCAGCCGGGGCCGGTGGGATTGCTGAACGCCACGTCGCCAACGACCCGCGGGTGAATCTGGTGGCGACCGTTGAAGTGAATGCCGTTCCAGTCGATGAAGCCGGCACCGGTCCAGGCCGCCGCCACGCGAAACGTGTCGTGGTCAAAAATCATCCAGGCTTGGCCGCGCGTGATGCCGCCGCTGCCATCGCTCGTCGTCGAGCGCGGAGACTCGTCGAGACGAACGGCGATGCCCTTGTAGGCGAAGTTGCGGCCGTCCGTGCCGATCTCGTAGGTGTTGATCAGTGACGGCCCGTAGTCCATCGTCACCCACGGCTCGCTAATCTGCGGCGCGGGGCCCCGCGTGTCACCCTTGGGCAGGCTCGCCAGATATTCGGGCGTTACGCGGAAGAGCTGCCCCAGGTTATTCGGCTTCAGGAACGCCTCGCGGATGTAGTGAATCACGTCGTATTTCTGCTGCGGCACCATCCAAACCTGCGGCGTCATCTGGCCGTAGCCGCGGGTCAGTGTCTGGTACATCGCCAAGGGGTCGCTGCCGCTCTTGAACTGGCCGGTGGCAAACCGCAGCGACGTAGGCAGCGAACCAGGCTGGTCGATCGTGCCGTGGCAATTGATGCAGAGCCGCTCGTAGATCGCCTGGCCGCGCTCCCGCGATTTTTCATCCAGGCTGCCGACCATTCCCGCGTGATCGACGCGGGCCTCGTACTCGGGCAGCTTCAAGGCGAGCTGCGCCGGCGTCGGCATCAGCGCCGCCACTCGTTGCCTTCCGCCGTCGCGAATTTCGATCAAATACCGGACCAGATCGATAAACTGCTGCTTGCTGGCGAGTTGATTGGTTAGCCCGGCAGGCATCGTCGAGTTCGGGCTGCTGGTGCGGCGGTTGATCTCGCTTTTGACGACCGAAATGGTCTCGCCCGGTTTGGTCGCATCGCGGAGCACGAGTTTGTCCAACGTCTCCTCGGCGACGATGCCGCAGAGCGTGCGGCCATCGACCAGCAGCAGATTGACCGTCTCAAAGCCCTTACGAATGGCTTTCGACGGCGCCAGCAACGATTCCACCAGGTGCTCGTCGGTCGTGTCCTTCGGCAAGGCTGCCAAGTCGGGGCCGAGGCCGATCTTCGAGCCATCGACGACGTGGCACTTGCCGCACGTGGAGCTGGCCTGATGGAAGACGATCGCCCCGCGCTTGGCCTGACCGTTAGCGCGAGCTTCCTTGGCCAGACTGGCCAGGCCTTCGGACCGCAGCCGCCTTTCGAGTTCGAGCTCTTGGCCCAGCGCCGGCGCAGCGGCCAGCAGCAGCAAGCAGATCGATCTCATGGTTGCGGAATCTGATAGAGGTGGACGGCCCAGGGACCGAATGTGTCGCGGATCAGGCCGCCGGCAATATCGACGCTGCGGTCCTCGCCCAGCACTTTGACCTTCGCCGGTTCGGGCTTGAGCGCTCCTTTATTCGAGGACTGCGCCAGCTTGAAAGTCGCGGTCGTTTCCTCGCCACGCATCGAGACTGCGAAGATGTAGAGGTTGTTGTTGTGCTTTTTGACGGCGGCCTCGACGGGTACCTCTGGCCTGGCCGACTCGATCGTCACCAGTCCGGGCGAATCGGAGCTGTTGAGCACCGGGGCCAATTCCTGGATCAGCGTGTTGACGGCGGTCAGCTCCTTCACCATTTCCCCATCCGCGAGCAGACCCGCCTCGATCGACTTGGGCTTGAACTCGTGGCAGAAATAGATGATGCCCTTGGAGCCGCGGACGAGCGACATCCAGACCTCGGCCTTCACCTGCTGCGGCGTGGCTTTGGCGTTTTCGTTGCTGATGTGGGTCGTTTCGATGCAGTTCCAGACCAGCCGCGAATCGCCGGCCCACTTGCGGAGCCGCGAAACGCCGTCGGGCACGAACCACAGCTTGCCGGCGACTTCTTTGCTGTCGTGGCAGGCCGGATAGATATCGAACGAGGCGATGTCGCTGCCCTTGACGTATTCGGCGTAGTCCTCGGGGTGATTGCGACGCACGCCGCGGCCAATGTAGTTGTCCCAAGCGACGCCCTGGCCCAGGTTGAGCAGCACCGGCCGCGAGGGATCGGCCGCTTTGATCCGCTGGTAGTCGGCAATGATCTTGGCCGGCTCAATCGGCGGGCCGTAGCCTTTGCCGCCGCGAATCGCCTGGGCATTGTCCGGTTCATCGCCGTGCATCCAGGCCAGAATCGTCGGGTCGTTCAAATGCTCGCGTCCCACTGCATTCTGCGAACAGACGACAACGAGGCCCTGCTTCTTGAATTCGGCCAGTTGCTCCTCGGTCGGCCCGCGCCACAGGCCGACGAACGTGTTGATGCCCGCGGCCTTGTACTTCGCCGCATTATTGGGACTTTGTAGCCAAACGGCGATCGGGAAGAAGTTGGGGTCGGCCAGCTTGCCGGACTTCAGCGCGGCGGCCGGTTCAGCGGTTGGAATCGCAAGCGCTAGAAGCAACAGGCTCGTCATGTGGACTCCTCCTAGGTAGCGGGTGACAGGTTGAAAACCGCGTCACTCGCCATTGCCTTGGTCGATCTTTCTGTCATCAAATTTCCTGTCAACCTCTGCGGACATGTGGGGGAACTGACAGGAACATGGTTGACAGAAAAATGAAGAAAACCGGTTTTGTATGCCCATCGTTTATTCTCAGCGCCAGGCCTTCATCTTGGCAAAAGGCGCAGGCGGTGGAAGGTGACTTCTTCGACCTTGGCCCGCGAGAACGCGAGCGGGAAGTACTTTCCCTCGGCCCACAGCGGCAAGAGGTCGCCATAGTGCGGGCTGCCCGGCTGCCCGGATTGGCCCGGCGTGCTGGTCGCCAGACCGCGGTCCCAATCGGCCAGGTCGAGAACCTGCCGGTAGGCGGCGCCGTGAACCTGGCGGAAGTTATCGTCGTGCCTGGTGTTGAGCGGCGTATGCGAATCGCCCGCCCGCGGGACGGGGCCAAGGTTGAACGCGGCTGCGTGGTCAGGGCTGAGGCTCGCCAGCGGATGCTCGAGCCAAGCCGTGTGCAGCTTGCCCCACCGCCACTGGGCTGGATCATCGCCGAGCAGCTTCCTCACGCGCGTGGTGGCCGCAGTCAACGTCGAACGGATCAGTTCATCGCGAGCCTGGACCGGATTGGCCCCGAACCAGGCCGACGACGGCATTTCCAATTGTGCGAGCAGCGTGGAAATGCTCCGCAGATCGCCCCGCTCGGTCCGCGCATCGGCCGGCATGCGATCGGCGTAGGCGGCCTTCATCAATTCCTGCAGCCAGGCCGCGTACAGCGGGCCGGCCTGCGAATCGACGGCGAGCACGCCGTCCCACTCGGTGAGCAGCTTTCTCAGCGGCGCTAGCTCCGCCGGGACTTCGACGTTCTTCAAGATCGCACCGAGCGCCTTGCCCGGTAGCGATGTGCTCTCGTGCTGGATCGACTGAAAATCGGCCAGCGTGAATTTGGGCTGGGCGGTCAACCGCTCGCGAATCCGCTGGTAGCGGTGTGGCGCGGCCCACTCGTAGGCGATTTCGTGGGGATAGCCGGGGGGCAGGATCTTGCTGTTGGCCGTGGCGATCCAATGCTCCGGCGGATTGAACTTCTGCGGCAGCTCGCTGACCGACCGGAAGCCCTGCCATTCGTAGTCGCTCGACCCGCCAGGCACCGGAAGCAAACCGTCGTGGCCCTTGCGAATCGGCGTTTCAGCGGCGGCGACCCAGCCGATATTGCCATCGACGTCGGCATAGACAAAGTTCTCGCTCGGGACCTTGCAGGCATCGATCGCCGTCAAGAATTGCTCCTTGTTCTGAGCGCGGGCCACGGCGAGCGCACCGAGGTACGCCGCACCGCCCGGTTCGCTGCCGATCCATTTCAGGGCGATGGCGACATGCTTGCTTTCGTCCTGATGCACGACCGGGCCATGCCGTGTGAATCGCAACTCGACCGGCAGCGGCTCCTTTCGCCCTTTGACTTTCAGTGTGTCCTGGACGATGCGCATCGGCTCCCATTTTCCATTGACCTTGTATTGCCGCGGGTCCGCCGGGTTGGTCTCTTCCACGAACAAATCGCTTTGGTCGGTGCCGACGATCGTGAAGCCCCAGGCGATCTTCTCGTTGTGGCCGAGCGCGATGCCCGGCAGCGCCGGCTCGCCGCTGCCGATGACGTTCCAGCCGGGAGCGTGCAGGTGGACCAGATACCGCAAACTGGGCAGCACGATCGACCGGTGTGGGTCGCTGGCCAAGAGCGGCTTGCCGGATGCGGACAGCGTGCCATCGACGACCCAGTTGTTGCTCTCGGTCGTGCTGGGCGTGAATTTGAGGACCCGCGTGGCGGCGATATAACCGCCGAGCACATCGGTCGTGACGCACGATAGATCGAAGCCGGCCGCCGGGCCGAATTCGCGCGGCGGATCGGTCGGTGCAATTTGCCGCGCTTTCTCCGCGCCGACGGTGGCGACGAGTCGCGCCCGCGAGACTTCCCGCTGCCAGTTGGCGACCATGATGACGCCGGACATGCGGCCGAGGATGTCTTCGGGCCGCCATTTCTGCGGCCGGTAGCCGGCGAGTTGAAATTCGATCGGCAGCCGTTCGCCGAGGCTGTCGATGTAGGCGTTGATCCCCGCGGTGAAGGCCGTGGCGATCTCTTGCGTATCGGGTGAATAGCTCTGCCACTCGGGCTGCATGTTGCCGCGATAGAGCATCAGCTTGGCAAAACGATCGGCGGCGATCGCCTCTTCGCCGAAGATCTCGGCCGTTTCGCCGATTGCTACGCGTCGCCACAGGTCGAGCTGAAACAGCCGGTCCTGAGCCGCAACGACGCCCTGAGCAAAGAACAAGTCGCGCTGGTTCTGGGCATAGATGTGCGGCACTCCCCAGCGGTCGCGGAGCACTTCCACGGGCTGCGACAGCCCCGGCAGCTTGATCTCGCCGTCGAGCTGCGCCAGCACGCTTTTGGCCTTCGCCAGAATCTGCTCGGGCGTCTCGGTGGCAGGAACGCTAGAAGTCATCGGGACGATGGCCACAAAAAGCACAAAACAAATACGTCGCATCAGTCCCTCTCACATCGTCCTGCCGCCGTCGATCACCAGCGCCTGCCCGGTCATCATCCCAGCGTCGCAGGCCAGGAACGTGATCGCGTCGGCAATGTCGTCGGTCGTTGAGGCCCGTTTAAGCGGTGTGATCTTGATCGCGGCGTCAATCATCTCCGGATGGTCGTCGAGCCAACGGGTAATGATGACGCCGGGACAGACGGCATTGACGCGAATGTCGGGGGCGAAAGCCTTGGCCAGCGACTTCGTCATCGTGATCAGGCCGCCTTTCGACGCCGCGTAGGCGATCGAGCTGCCGGCGCCCGCCAGGCCCGCGACCGACGCGACATTGACGATCGATCCGCCCCCGCCGGTTCTCAGCAGAGGGATGGCCGCCCGACTGACAAAGAACGGCCCCTTGAGGTTGACCGCCAGAATTTCGTCCCACTTGTCCTCGCTTAGGGCTTCCAAATCGGTGTGCGGAATGAAATGCGTCGTGCCGGCGTTGTTGACGACGACATCCAACCGGCCGAATTCGCGGCGGCACGTTTCGACCATTTGCCGCACGGCGGAATCGTCGGCCACGTTGCACTCGATGGCAATCGCCTTGACGCCGCGCTCCCGAACTGCGGCTGCCGTCTGCTCGGTGTCGTCGCGCGAGCGAGAGTAGTTGACGGCGACATGCAAGCCGCGGGCCGCGAGCTGCAGCGCGGCCGCCCGGCCGACCCCCGTTCCGCCGCCTGTGATGAGAGCCGCTTTCCCGGCCAAGTTCTTCACGCCACCGCCTCCCTTTGGATTCGACATTTCGAGCCAAAGTATCGCAGCCCACTGGCACCCGTTGCAACCCGCGCAAAAAACAGCCCCGCTTCGAGCGAAGCGGGGCTGACGTGGTTGTAGCTGGAACGAATCGACTATGGATTGTTGTTGCCGCCGGCTTTGCCGCGATTGCCACCCGGGGCTCCGCCTGCACCACCGCGACCGCCACGACCGCCAAATGCGTTCTCGGGCATCGCGAACGCCTTGCCCTTGAGCTCTTCGAGCTTCTTGGTCTGGTCGGCCGTCAGAATGGCCATCACTTTCTCGTCGTTCTTCTTGCGGGCTTCAGTCAACTTTGCTGTTTGCTCTTCGGTGAACGGAGTGAAATTGCCGCGGCCACCCGCGTTGCCGGCGTTGTTGCCCGCGCCGCCGCGCAGCTCTTGCATCAGCGCCGTGATGGCCTCACGATTGGCAGTGGTGACCTCGGTGGCCTTCTTCTTCTGATCGTCGGTGATCTTCAGCTCGGCGACAGCATCCGGATCGGTGAAGATGTTCGTGCCGAGTTGCTGATAATAGATTTCGGTCAGTCGCTTCATCTGGTGCGGGAGCAGGATTTCGGCCAGCTTGTCCTTTTCCTGCTTATTGCGCTCGGCCCGTTGCTTGTCCTGCTCAGCCTGCTGCTCGGGGGTCAACGGCTGGCCAAAACCGCCAAATCCGCCACCTGCTCCACCCTGACCACCGCCACGCCGGCCCTGCCCGCCCTGAGCTTGGGCCGGTGGCTGGGGGGCTTGCACGAAATAGTAAGTAGCCGGAGATGACAGGCTGGCGCCATTCGGGGGCGGCGGATTATTGCCGCCACGCCGACGAGTGCCGCCTTCGCCACCAGCACCACCGGGACCGCCACGGCCGCGCATGGGCTGTAGTTCATCCCGGACCTTTCCAATCGCGGTGAGCTGCTCATCTACCAGCTCCAATTCCTTCTGCACCGCTTCAACGTTCAGAAGTTGTAGGCGGCTGGTGCGGAAGCCGCCAAAACCGCCGAACCCTCCCCCGAAGTTGCCGAAACCACCGGCTCCGCCTCGACCACCGGGCTGGCCGCCTTGTCCGCGTTGGCCGCGCTGACCTTTTTGGCCTTGGTCTTGGGCCAGGATCGTGGTCGCCAGGCACGCCAGTGCCACGCCCACAACCGTTGCCATCACAAATCGAGATCTCATTGCATGCTCCTTGGCACAGCAGAAGTACATTGCCTCGCCGACTGGCGAGAGCCCGAAAAGAAGTAAGCCACCCGCCCCGCCCCGATCACCTGGGTCTGGCCCTCGGGTGGGTTTGGACGTGCATCGCGAGCGCACCGCGCACAACAAGCGCACGGTCCGCTCGCGAATTAAACAGGCTGCGATTGCCAAGGTTTCGCCGGTCCCCGGATTGCCGGTCAGTTTTCTTGACATTTTTTGACGATCAGAGAACCGACTTGGCAATCGTGCCGTAAGTCGCTTGCTAGAAATCACTTGCGGCGATCGACGCCGTTCTAAGGTGGGGCAGTGTTTGCCGATGGTCGCCGCAAACGTAAAAGCTCTGGCCCCCATCGGCGACCGTCCGCACGAGAATGGTCTTCCAGGGGCGGTAGTAATACTGCGGGTTCGATTTTGGGGCTTCCGATTGCCACTCGCCCGAAATGGGAATTAAATCGAAAGCTGCAGTGGTGAACTGGGCGATTCGACGGCCTTCCTGGTGGGCCACATTGCGAGCCATCGAAAGGGCCTTCAAATAGACTTCAGGACCCATCACCGCCGACCCCATGCACAGGAAAACCCCGCCCTCCAGGCGATCCACCGCGTGGCAAACGGCCAAAAAGTCGCGGTAGCTGCCCGTGCCAAACGCCGCGGGATCGAAATTCGGATGCTCGTGCAGGATGTCGTACCCGACGCCGATGTGCGCGGTGACCGGCACACCCAGCCGCACGCCGGCTGCCAACACGCTCAAGTCCTTATGCGGATAGTCGCTGGTCAGGATGTGTCGGCCGATCGATTCGGCCAGTCCCAACCCCTGCTCGACGCCGCCGCGCACGATGTCGTTGATCTCGCCCGTTTCGCGCCACAGGCCAAACTCACCTGAGCGGATATAGCGGGCAACGCTTTCGCAAGTCGCCCCGATCCGGGCCAGCTCATAATCGTGAATTGGCCCGGCGCCGTTCATCCCGATGTGCGTGACTAGGCCGCGCTCCATCAAATCGATGAGCTGCCGGGCGACGCCCGCCCGGATCACGTGCCCGCCCATCAAAAGCAGAATCGAAGCCTTCCGCTGGCGAGCGGCCGCCATGCGCCGGCCAATTTCCGCAATGTCAGCCATCGCCGGCTCGTCCAGAGTCGGAGGCAGCTCGTGCAGCGGCAATTGCTCGGCAATCGAAAGGTCGTGCTTCCGCTCGGCCAGCGGCTTGATGATCAATCGGCTGCGGTCGAAAGTAGGAAGCACGTCAAGCGCTGACCTGGAAGGAGGCACACTAGTTCGCCCGGTCGTCAACCGCTTCTTCCAGAACCTTGGTGTAAGCCGCTTTGGCTACGTCGTAGGCGGCGCGGGCGGTCTCTTTTTCAGTGGCCCGGGTTTGGCGGACTTTCTGGTTCCAGCAGGTTTCGACGGCGTCGATGCACCACTGGGCGCTCCGCTTGCTAGCGCGGATCGGCTTGCCGTCGAGCTCGACGAAGACGGGGTTGGTGTGCGAGCTGGGAAAAATGCGGACGGCGATCCAGCTTGAAGTCTTGGGCGTGTAGTCGAACGTCAGCTCGTTCACCTTGCCGTCGGCCGCGATCTCGCGCTTCTCGACCGGGTAGCCGTTGACGATCAGCTCGACCGGCACTTTGCGGGTGCCGTCGATGCGGGCCCGTTCCAGGTGCCAGTATGGCTTCTGGTCGAGACGGATCGCCTTGATCGGCTGGCCGTTCCAGGTGTCGGGCTGCTCGGTCAGGTAGGCGGCGACGTTCACCTTGACCTTGAGCGGACCGCCCGGCTTGGCCGCCAGAAAGCTGGCCCGGCCCTTGTCGCCTTTTTCGCCGACATTCAGACCGCCCACGCTGAACTCGGTCAGGTGCGAGAGGCCGTCGCAAACGTACGAGCGGCCGTCGCGGACGCCATCGACCCAAGAATCGAAGTCGAGCTGCTGCTTCTGCTTCGCCGGATCGAGCTTCACATAGATGCGGCCGAGGCCGACCTTGTCGCCATAGATGCAGGGAAAATCCGTCTCGCCGCTGATCCG
>Ga0184625_10000236_pt1 | contig 18727 bp, 14 predicted proteins | sample PLM3_30_b1_FD_133151 | JGI IMG/M metagenome (GOLD analysis project Ga0184625, IMG submission 133151) | Groundwater sediment microbial communities from an aquifer in East River, Colorado, USA - PLM3_30_b1 | ecosystem: Environmental > Terrestrial > Soil > Riparian zone | place: USA: East River... | reverse complement strand
GAGCGCCGGCTGCGGGCTGGGGCCGAGGATCCCGGCGTTATTGACCAACAGATCCGGCCCGCCCAGCCGACCGGCCGCCGCCATCAGCTCGTCCCGGTGCCCCGGGTCGGTGACGTCGCCCGGCACCGCGACAACGGTGGTGGCCACGGCGAGCTGGTCGCGCGCGACGGCGAGGGCATCCGCGCCGCGGGCATCAATGACCAGCTGCCAACCATCCGAGGCCAAGCCGGCGGCCAGCGCCCGGCCCAGGCCGCGCGAAGCCCCGGTCACGATCGCGACAGCCATCGGAGCCCCCTTTCCAGGACACCACTGACGCTAGATCGAGACGCACTGAGCGCCATCGGCCCACAGACGCACGCGGCGTCGGTCCTTGGACCTAGATCGCCTGCCCGATCCAGTCTCGCCGTCCGCTGAGTAGCGTTGCGGTATGGACTGCGACCGGGAGGAGCTGCGGGCGCTCTCCGCGGCCGTGCTCGCGGTCACGTCACACCTGTCGGTCCGCGAGGTGCTACAGACGATCGTCACCTCGGCGCGTCGGCTGCTCGATGCCGAGTACGCCGCATTGGGCGTTCCAGACGCAGGCGGGTCGTTCGCCGAGTTCGTCGTCGACGGGGTCAGCGACGCGCAGTGGCGGGCCATTGGGCCACTCCCCCGCCAACACGGCCTCCTCGGCGTCCTCATGCGCGACCCGAGGCCGGTCCGGCTCGACGACATCCGGCAGCACCCACGATTCGAGGGCTGGCCGCCGGCCCATCCCGACATGGTCGACTTCGTCGGCGTACCCATCATCGACGGGACCGAGATCCTCGGCGCGCTCTTCCTGGCCAACAAGCGCTCCCCTGGCGGGTTCACCGCCGACGACGAGGATCTGCTCCGCCTCCTCGCCGGGCACGCCGCGATCGCTCTGGTCAACGCGCGACTCTTCGAGCGAAACCGTGAGCTGTCTATTGTGGAGGAGCGGAGCCGGATCGCGCACGAGCTGCACGACGCCGTGACCCAGAAACTGTTCAGTCTGCGGCTCACCGCCGAGGCCGCGCGGACCCTACTGTCGCGCGACCCGGCCCGGGCCGACGCGGAGCTGGCCAACGTTCGCCGGCTCGCCGCGGAGGCCGTCGACGAGGTACGCGCCATCGTCGTTGGCCTCCGCCCGGTCGACCTCGCCGGGGATGGCCTCGATGTCGCCCTGCGAAAGCAGATCGAGCTGCTCGACCGGGTGCACGGCGCTACCGTACGCTTCGACGCCAGCCCCATCCCACGAATGGGTGCCGGGCGCGAGGAGGCCCTTTACCGCATCGCCCAAGAGGCGCTCCACAACGCGCTGCGCCACGGCGCACCGTCCGCTGTGGACATCCGCCTCCAGGCGCACGACGGGGTGGTCGTGCTGGAGGTCGCCGACGACGGACTCGGCTTCGACCCGGCGGAGGCCGCACCCACAGGCCAGCTCGGCATCGCCTCGATGCGTGAACGCGCAGTCGCCGTGGGCGGGAACCTCACCGTGGCATCCCAGTCGGGCGAAGGCACGACCGTACGGGTCGAGGTGCCGACCGATGGCTGACCGCATCCGAGTACTGGTCGTGGACGACCACCAGGTGGTACGCCAAGGCCTGCGCAGCTTCCTCGACCTGCAGCATGACATCGAGGTGGTCGGCGAGGCGGCCGACGGCGCCTCGGGAGTCGCCGCCGCCGAGGAACTGCATCCCGACGTGGTCCTGCTCGACCTGCGCATGCCGGGCAGCGACGGGGTGGCGGCGCTCAACGGGCTGCGGGAACGCCGGAACGCCGCGCGCGTGCTCGTGGTCACCAGCTTCACCGACCCGGCCACGGTGCTCCCGGCGGTGCGGGCGGGTGCAGCTGGCTACGTCTACAAGGACGTCGACCCGCAGGCGCTGGCCGCGGCGATCCGATCGGTGCACGCCGGTCACATACTGCTGCACCCGGACGTGGCCCGGGTGCTCGCCGCCGGCGAAGGCCACCACGCCACCGACCGGCTCACCGCGCGGGAGCGGGAAGTCCTCGCCGAGATCGCCCGCGGCCGGTCCAACCGGGAGATCGCGAAGGCGTTGGGCCTGGCCGAGAAGACCGTCAAGACCCATGTGAGCGCCATTCTCGGCAAGCTCGGCCTGCAGGACCGCACCCAGGCCGCGCTCCATGCCGTACGCGCCGGCCTGGTAGACGAAACCTGAGTGCGGCCCTGCTAGTGAGCAGCTAGAAGCGTGTCAGCCGTTCTGCACGTCGAAGTGCACGACGTAGAAGTACCCACCCGCGCCGTCGGGCTTCTTCAACTCGCCCGCGCGGATCTTGAGCACCTGGTCGCTGCCGGGCGCGACCTGGATGCCGAGCCCATACGACACGTACCCCTCAAAGTCGCCGGCGAAGCCATAGCTCTTCAGGTTCTTGAACCCGATCGTCGTCGAGGGCTTTGCCTTCACGGTCGAGGCGCCAGCGTTGTCGTGCGCCTGGGCCTCCACGAACACCACACTCAGGAAGGAGTTGCCCTGCAACGGGACCGGAGCGCCGGAGCCATCCATGGTGACGGACGGCACGTACTTGAAACGGTACGACGGGAACGCGCCACGGAAGTAGAAGGAGATCCTCTGGTACGCCGGGGAACCCTCCGGGTGGTTGCCGACATAGATCCCGACGAGGTAGGGCAGCGGCGGTGCCGGCGGCGGAGCGATCGGGGCGACGATCGGGTGCTTCACCTCGACCAGATTCGACGGTACGGCCCAGTTGTAGCTCACCCGATACTCGACGTCGGCGGCGGTCGGCTCGGTCGCGGGCGGAGGCACGGGCTCCATGGTGGCGGTGCCGTTGGCACCGCCGGTCGGCGAGGTCGCACCCGGGGCGGGTGTGGTGCCGGGCCCGGGGGCAGGCTGAGCGCACGCTCCGACGGCGCCGAGGGCGACCGCGGACACGGCACAGAAAAGAATAGGTACGAGGCGCTGTCTCATTACGCGGCGCAGTCTCATTGCGGTCTCCCTGGCTACTACTTCGGATTGTCTCCGACGACTGCAAATGACGACGCGCCATCACTCCGGGAGGTTTACCGGCGAGGCTGCGGCCGAGCGTCAGGTAGGTGACAGTCGCATGTGCAGCCGGGTGACGGTCCCGGTCGGCGCCGTGAAGGTCTGCACCAGATCGCAGAGCCGGTTGGCGATCAGCAGGCCACGCCCGCGCGGGTTGTCCAGCGAGGGAACGGCCCGGCCCGCCATGACGTCGGCGATCTCGCCCGCGCCGCGGATCTCGGACACGACCTTGTCCCCCTCCGACCAGACCCGCAAGGTTGCCACGGCCGAGCCGGTGTGCGTCACCGCGTTCGTGCAGATCTCGGTAACGGCGAGCTGGAGGTCCGCCACGCTGTCGGCGGCGAGGCCCACCCCGTCGGCGTGCTTGCCGACTAGGCGCCGCACGGCGGCCAGTCCCTGTGCGTCGAAGACGAGCGTCTCGTCCACCCGCACCGGCTCCGGCAGCGGCTGGTTCAACGACGCGACAAGTGTGTACGGGTCGGTGTAGCTCGACGATTCCCGCCGCTCCCCGCCCGACACGATCACCGGGTGGGTCAGATCCGCGCACGTGTCGACGAGAGCGAGGCGCTCGATGTCGTACGGGCACAGGATCGCCGCGTCGACCCCGGCGAAGGCCACGTTGATCAGCGCCTCGTGCTGCACGCCAGACGCCACCTCATCCGGCGTACGCCCGACGTAGATCGGTTCGCCGATGATCCGTACCCGACGCGGCCGGTGCTCCGCCGCGAACGCCCGCAGCACCCACGGCAGGATCCGGTTGGGGTTCCGGCCGGCCACCGCCATGTCGACGAAGCGGACCCGCCCGCCCGCACCGGACAGCTCCCCCCGTAGCAGAGCAAGCCGCGGCTCGGGCACGGCGATGAGAACCGGCTCATCCGAGTCAAAACCGGCCCGGACGAACGCCGCCGTGCCGGCGTAGAACTCGGCGAGGTCGCGGTAGTAGAGCGCCTCGTGCACGAAGATCTCGGCCGGCATTGTCAAGTCCGCCGGACGATGGGTGCCCACATCGCCTCCCCCCTGGTCGATACGGCGAGCCCCAAAAACCGTACCGAATGGAATTACCGCATTTTACCGGCGTTCAAACGGCCCGACGAACCTGGTCAGCGACTCCGCTTGACCGCGTCGAGCAGGAGATCCACCTCCGCGGCCGTCGTGTAGTGGTAGACGCTCGCCCGCACCGCGCCACCGGTGTCGCGCAGCCCGGTCGCGTGGAAATACTCATACGCGTAGTAGTCGCCCGAGAAGACACAGATCCCCTCGTCGCCGAGCAGCTCGGCGGTCCGCGCGGGGTCCTGGTCGCCGACGCGGAACGCCACAGTGGGGCACCGATCCGCCGGCGCCGGACACATCCGTACGCCGTCGATCTCGGCCAGCCCGTCCACGAGCTGGGTGAAAAGCGTCATTTCGTACACCTGGGCGGCACTCAGGGACTCGATCAGGCGGGCCCGCCTGGTGCCCGTACCGGCGTCACCGGGGTCGGCGTCGCTGGCGTCGGCGGCCAGCGAGGCGAGGTGGTCGATCGCCCCGGTCACCCCGGCCAGCAGTTCGAAGCTCGGTGTGCCGAACTCGAAGCGCTCGGGCACGTCGTCGGGCGACGGCATGAGCTTCTCCGGCCGCAGACTCTCCCACCGCGACGGCGCGGCGACGCACGCGGCGATGTGCGGGCCGGACCACTTGTACGCGCTCGTCACGTAGAAGTCCGCCCCCAGCGCGGCGACGTCGGTCGGCGCGTGCGGCGTCGCATGCACGCCGTCCACATAGACCAGTGCGCCGGCATCGTGTGCGGCACGGGCGATCGCGGCGACGTCGGGGCGGGTGCCGATGGCGTTGCTCGCGGCCGTTACCGCGACCAGCCTCGTGCGTTCGTTGACCAAGTGCCCGTACTGCTCCGCCGGCAGCTCCCCGGTCGCCGGATCGAACTCGGCCCACCGCACCGTCGTACCCGATCTGGCTGCGACCTGTAGCCACGGGCGCACGTTGGCGTCGTGATCCAGGCGCGACACGACGATTTCGTCCTGCGGGCCCCAACCATCGGCGAGCGTCCGCGCGACCAGGTAGGTCAGCGCTGTGGCGCTCGGCCCGAACACGACCCCGTCCGCCCGGGCGCCCAGCAGATCTCCGACCGCCTCCCGGGCCCGTACCACGATCTCCAGCGCGCGCCGGCCGGCGGCGAAGGCGGTCGTTTTGTTCGCGACAGCCCCACCCGTCACGTCGGCGATCGCGTCGGCGCAGCGGGCGGCGACCAGCGTGCCGGCGGCTCCGTCGAAGTGCGTGTATCCCTCACGCAGGGCCGGATACTGACTCCGCACCCGGTTGATGTCGAACGGCATGCCGCCAGGCTACGCTTGATCAACCCGAGGTACCGACCCAGCCGACCTGCGGCGATACGGCGGACGCTTCCTAATCGTGGACTGGGCCTCGTAGGATCGAGGTTCTTGCTCGTCGCCGCGTGGCGTGGCCGGAAGGATTTCGGGCGTGGAGAGACCATCCTGGGCTACGGAGGACGTCGACCTCGACCGGCCGAGCGTCGCGCGCGTCTATGACTACTTCCTCGGCGGGTCCCACAACTTCGCGGTCGACCGGCAACTGGCCGCGCAAATCCAGACCCTGGCCCCGGACGTCGCCGACATCATGCGGGCGAACCGGGCGTTCCTGCGCCGGGCCGTTCGGTTCATGATCGACGCGGGCATCACGCAATTCCTCGACGTCGGCTCAGGCATTCCCACGGTCGGGAACGTGCACGAGGTGGCCCAGCAGCTCAATCCGGCCACGCGGGTGGTCTACGTCGACATCGACCCGGTCGCGGTGGCGCACAGCCGGGCGATGCTCGAGGGAGAGTCGAACACGGCGGTCGTTCGGGGTGACTTGCGCGAGCCGGAAGCCATCCTGGCCGCGCCGGAGGTTCATCGACTGATCGACTTCTCTGAGCCGGTGGGGTTGCTGATCGTCTCCGTGCTGCACTTCGTCGCTGACTCGGAGCACCCGCACATAGTCGTGGCGCAGCTGCGCGACGCCGTCGGGCCCGGCAGCTACCTCGCGATCACGCACGCCGCCAGGGAGAGCCGGCCGGAGACCGAGCAGGTGCAGGAGGCGTACCAACAGTCGGCGGCCCAGGGCACGCTGCGGTCCCGGCCGGAGATCCTTGAGTTCTTCGGTGAGTTCGTCCTGCTGGAGCCGGGTCTGGTCTACCTGCCGATGTGGCGCCCCGATTCGCCCGACGACGTCGACGACCACCCCGAACGCTTCGTCGCCTACGCCGGAGTCGGGCAGAAGCCCTGATTCCGCGCGTGCCCGACCTCCCCGACGCCGCCACCCCCGCCGACCCGGGGTCGCTGTCATTCGCCCGAGCCTGGACAGCGGCGGTCGGGGGGAGCAGCTTCGTGCCGATGAGCTCGCCCGAGATAGAGGAGCTCCTGCTCGGGCTCACGTTGCGCTTGGGCGCGGCGTTGCGCGCCTCCCCGTTCGACCCCTCGGCCGGGGCCGAGATCGGCGCGGCCCTTGTGCAGGCGCGTTTTACCGACGGCGAGACGCTCGGTCGTACGATCGTCGTTTTCGCCGATCGCCTCGCCAGCGACATCGCGCCCGACCTGGATCTCGTCGACGTGGTGGAGCGAGTCGCCGCGTTGCAGGGTTCGTTCGCCGCCGGGTTCGCCCGCGCCATGTGGTTGCACACCCTGGATGGGCAGGAGGAGGTGCGCGGGGCATACCTCATCGCTAAGGCCGAGGCACAGGAGGCGATGCGGGTCAGCGAGGCCCGCTTCCGGGCCGTCTTCGGCGGCGCCGCCATCGGTATCGGCATAGCCGACGTCGACGGCACCATCCTGGAGATCAACTCGCTGATGGCCGAGATGATGGGCGTACCGGCTGGCGCGCTGCCCGGTCAGAATCTGAAGGCGATCCTGGACGACGAGGACGGTGGGACGTTTCGATCGCTGGCCACCGGCGGTCGCGACCATTACCGGTTCGAGAAGCGCTACGACCGCGCCGACGGAAGCTCGCTCTGGATCGACCTCACCATCTCGCTGATCCGCGACGCCGGCCGGGTGCCGCGCTACCTCGTGACGATGGCCCGCGACATCACGCAGCCCCATCTGCTGGCTGAACGCCTGCAGCACCAGGCGACGCACGACCCGCTCACCAATCTGCCCAACCGCACGCTCTTCTTCCAGTGGTTGAACGCAATCTTCGCCGACGCCGGCAGCCACACCCGGGTTGGGTTGTGCTACCTCGATCTCGACGGGTTCAAGGTGGTCAACGACACGCTGGGTCATGATGCGGGAGACCATCTGCTGGCGGCGGTCGCGACTCGACTCGACGCGTGCGTGTCGCGCTTGGGGCATCGGTTGGCCCGGATGGGAGGCGACGAGTTCGTTCTGCTCGTCTCCGACTCGTCCGGAGTGGAGCAGGTTTCGGCTCTTGCCGCGGCGGTGCTCGATGCGCTGGCTTCGCCGGTCAGCGTCGCTGGCCACCGGCTGGCCGTCTCGGCCAGCATCGGCATCGTCGAGCGCACGGTACGGGGTACGACCATGGCCGAGCTGATGACGGCGGCTGACGTCACCCTCTATTGGGCCAAGGCCGATGGCAAGGCCCGTTTCGCGCTCTTCGACCCCGCCCGCAACGCACAGCAGGTGGCCCGGTACGCCCTGTCGGCGGCGATGCCCGCGGCGCTGGAGCGGGGCGAGTTCTTCATCGACTACCAGCCGCTGGTGCGGCTCGCGGACTCATCCCTGGTCGGCGTCGAGGCGCTCGTACGCTGGCGTCACCCCCGACTGGGCCGGCTGCTGCCCGATACATTCATCGGTCTGGCCGAGGAGACGGGCCTCATCGTCCCCCTCGGCTCCTGGGTGCTGCGCGAGGCGTGCCGTCAAGCCGTCCTATGGCAGACCCCCAACCCCATGGTCGTCAGCGTGAACCTGGCCGTCCGTCAAGCCCAGGCGCCCGGCATGGTCGACGAGGTGGCGGCCATTCTCGACGAGACCGGCCTGGATGCTCGGTTGCTACAACTGGAGCTCACCGAGAGCGCGGTCATGGGTACATCCGACGAGCCCCGCGTCGCATTGCGCCGCCTCTCCGACATGGGGGTACGGATCGCGATCGACGACTTCGGCACCGGATACTCCAACCTCGCCTACCTGCGCCACCTGCCCGTGCACAGCCTCAAACTGGCGGGATCCTTTGTGGAGGGCCTGCGCACCGAATGCGCCGATCCGGTGGACCAGCAGATCGTGGCGACCCTGGTCGACATGGCGCACACGCTCAACCTGAGCGTCACCGCCGAGGGGGTGGAGGTGGCGGTGCAGGCCTCGCGCCTTCGCGATCTCGGCTGCGACTGGGGGCAGGGTTACTTCTTCGCCCGGCCGGCCGCGCCCGGCCGCATCGGGCGATTCCTCGACGGCGCGGATGGCCCGCTCCGCCTGCCCCGCCGCCGCGAACCCTCTCCCCACTCCAGCCCAGCAGCCGATCACTCTTCGTGACTGCTCGGCGCCACCTGGGCACCACCTCGGGCGCTCGCTTTGCTCTGCTCCCCTATACGAATTAAGGCACCAGTTTGTGGCGGAGGATCTTGCCGAGCGCGTTGCGGGGAATCGCATCCACGACCCGCCACTCCCGTGGGCGTTTGTACGCGACGAGGCGCTCGGCGCACCACGCATCCAGTTCTTCCACCACCGCCGTGGAGTCCGCGGCGTCGTCCGGGACCACGAACGCCACTACGGTCTCGCCCCACTGGGCCGACGGCGCCCCCGCCACGGCCGCGTCCGCCACCGCGGGGTGCGAGCGCAGCAGCTCCTCCACCTCCCGCGGGTAGACGTTGAAGCCGCCCGTGATGATGAGCTCCTTCGCCCGGCCGCTGATGCTCAAATAGCCGTCGGCGTCGAACGACCCGAGGTCACCGGTGCGGAACCAACCGTCCGATGTGTACGCCTCCGCCGTCGCGCCCGGATTGTCGAGGTAGCCCGCGATCACGTTCGGTCCCCGTACCTGGATCTCCGCGGTCCCCCCCTCACGGGGTTCCAGCCGTACCCCTACCCCCGGCAGCGGGAACCCGACCGTACCCGGCCGGCGCTCACCCTCGTACGGGTTGGACACGAGCATGACGGTCTCGGTCATGCCGTATCGCTCCAGCACGACCTGTCCGCAGCCGGCGTGCACCGCCTCGTGCAATTCAGGGGGCAGCGGAGCGGAGCCGCTCACCGCCAACCGCAGCGGCGAGAGGTCCTTGAGCCGCGGCGACTCGGCCAGCCGGTGGTACATCGTGGGCACGCCGAACAGCAGGGTCGCGCCCCGCTGCACGGCCTCCGCGACGGCTGGCGGGTCGAACCGTGGGATCAGCGTCGCAGCCGCGCCCGACACCAGAGTCCCATGTAGACCGACACCGAGGCCGTGCACGTGGAACAGCGGCAGGCACAGTGCGAGGGTGTCGGCCGGCTCCCACCGCCACGCGAGCCTCACCGCGTGCGCGCTCGCCAGGAGATTTCCATGCGACAGCGGTACGCCCTTCGGCCGCCCCGTGGTGCCCGAGGTGTAGATGATCAGCGCTGTGTCGTTGGCGTCCGCTTGGTCGAGTTCGACGTCCGCACCCGTGGTGGCCGGCAGGTTAGCCAGGTCGGGTGTGGTCACCGGCAGCGCCGGATCGGTCAGCCGGGCCGGGTCGTCGACCACGGCCAACGCCGGAACGGCGGCCTGCGCCAGGCTGGCCAGCTCGGCTGGAGGGTAGGCCGAGTTCGCCGGCACCACGGTCAGCCCAGCTCGCAGCGCGCCGACGTACGCGACAACGAGCTCCACGCTCGTGCCGGCCGACAGCAGGATCCGCTCCCCTGGTTCCAACCCCGTAGCCGCGTAACGCCCTGCCGCGGCGGCGGTGCGCTCGTCGAGCTCGGCCGCGCTCACCCGCACTCCGTCCAGTGTGGATAAAACGGTACGGGCGCCGTCCGCGCGCCACGCCGAAGTCCACGCACCCGGCAGTGACCCGCCCGCCCGCAGGTCCACCCCGGCCGGATCGGTTCCAGCCGGCAAATGTACCGCCCACGCGGGCGCGTCCGGCACGCTCACAGCTCGGGAGCCAGGTCCACAATCGCCGCCACCGGACCGCCGCCATCGGGCCCCTGATGCGCCGCGGAGACCGACACGAACACGGCCGGGTCGCCGGTCACCGCGGCGGCCACCCCGCCCACGCACGCCTTGATCTGGCGATGCCAGTGCACGTCGGAGTCGTCGAGCATGGCGTTGCGACGGCCGCGGACTACGCCGTCGCGGGATGCCTCGCACTTGAGGAAGACGTTGACCAGCCGCTCACCCAGGTCGTTCGGGTGCGGCCGGTCGGGCAGCTCGAGACCCGCGTCCCGGATCGCTGCCCAGATGGCGTCGGCGTCGAGCGCGTCGCGCATCACCGAGTGTCCGATCCGGTAACGGCCGCCCACCCCCCGCGCGTTGCCGACCACGACGATCTGCGCCTGGTCCAACTCCACACCGGACGAGCATGAGGACACCGATGAGTAGAGGTCGAGTCGGTGCATCACGTCGGCGTCGTCCGGCATCTCGATCTCGCCCAGCGCGACCCCGATGCCCAGCGCCGTGGTGCCGTTGGAGAGATCCATCGACTCGTGCGTATGTTCGGTCCAGACCGTCTGCCCGCGACTCTTCGCATCCCGGATCGTGTGGATGGTGAGCAACGGAGTCTTCGTCTGGACATAGTGGACGTCGGCCGTGTCGGTGATACCCGCCTGCGCCATCGCCTCCTTTACCCCCGCCGCCACCTTCTCCACCATGGGCCGGCGGCCGATCTCCTCCGGCAACAATGGCTCACTCATCGCGAAGCCCACGGTTAGTCTGGGCTCGTCGGTGGCCGGTGCCCGGCCCTTGGGCACGGTGGCGAAGACCGTCGCGTGTGGAGAGAGCACACCATCGGTACCGCCCGACCAGACGATCGGGATTCGCTTCACCTCCTCGAGTGGCCGACTGCCCTTGGCCACCAGCACCTCGCGGAACGCACGGTCGGCGATGATGCGGGTGTAGTCGTTCACGCCGCCGTTGCCCTCGGTCTTGCCGATGACGGCGACCACCCGGTCGGCCTCGATCACACCGGAATCGATCAGCTCGGCGAGGCCCGACGCGTCCGAGACGTGCCTGATCGGGACCTTGCGGACTTCGATGGGTTCGGGCACGACTGCGCCTACCTTTCCTTCTCTGCCGTTACGACGGTACCGGCGCGGCCGGCGGCGGCCTCGGCGATGTCATCCAGCGACGTAATGACCGCGATCCTCCCGCCGGCCTCGACGAAACGACAGGCCGCGTCGACCTTCGGCCCCATCGAGCCGCTGGCGAAATGCCCCTGTGCGGCATATTCGCGCAGTTCGCTGACGCTGACCGCGCCCAGAGTGCGGGCCCGGTCCGTGCCGAAGTTCAGCGCCACGCCCGCGACGTCGGTTGCGATCACGAGAACGCCCGCATCGATCGCCCGGGCGAGCAGCGCGGCCGACAGGTCCTTGTCGATGACGGCCTCCACCCCCCGTACCGTGCCATTCTCCTCGCGGACCACGGGGATTCCACCCCCGCCCGCGGCGACGACGACGAAGCCGGTTCCCAGCAGCGCCGATACGGCGGGTGCGTCGAGAATCTCGACCGGCTCGGGCGAGGCGACCACGCGCCGCCAACCCTTCGCGCCCCGGTCCTCCCAGACCTGGCCGTGCTCGATCATCACCCGCGCCTCGGCCTCCGGCAGGTACCGTCCGATCGGCTTACTCGGCTTGTCGAAGTGGGGGTCGGATGGATCGACCCGGGTCCGGGTGACGAGTGCGGCGACGGGACGGGCCACTCCGCGCGCGGCGAGTGAGCGCTGCACCGCGTTCAGCAGCATCAGGCCGATCGTGCCCTGGGTCTGCGCGCCGCACCAGTCCAGCGGTACCGGCGGCACGACCGAGGCGGCGAGCTCGTTCTTCACGAGCAGGTTGCCGACCTGCGGCCCGTTGCCGTGGGTGAGGACCACCTCGGCGCCGGTCGCGGCAATGTCCGCGATGGGCTCGGCGGCGCGGGCGACCGCGGCGATCTGATCCTCGGGGGTCGCCCGACCCTCCGGGGACGTCATGGCGTTGCCGCCCAACGCGATGAGCACGCGGGTGGTCATACGACTGAGCCTCGTTGATCGTCTCCGACGAAGTCGACCTCCGCGTACGCACGTCCACCGGAGAGCACGGGATAGCCCGGCCCACGGTCGAAGAACGGCTGGACTGCCGGACGCGCGGCGCGCCGACCGGCTCGCTCCGCCGAGGAAACAGTCAGATCCACCGTGCCGTCCGCCACGCGTACACCGTAGTCCGCCCATGCGCCCTGGACGGAGACCTTGCCCCACTGGACGTCGCGGAGCACCTCCTCGTACGGGCGCTCCAGCGGGTCACCCCAGCCCCCGCCGCCCGTGGTCCGGATCCGGATGATCTCACCGGCGCGCACCGGCTCGGCGTCGGCGAGCGCGTCGATCACCCGCTCGTTGGGCCCGGCCGGGTCGACCACGACACTGAAGGGCCGTCCGGCACGCCCGCCGCGCACGCCCCAGCAGGCCAGCACCGAACGGTCCGCAATGGACATGAAGTTCGCGTCGCGCAGCATCCGGATGTGCTTGTCGTAGCCGAGGCCGCCCCGGTGCCGGCCCGGCCCGCCGGAGTCGACGGCAAGGCCCAATCGCTCCACAATGAACGGCCACCGCGCCTCGGCGAACTCGACCGGAATGTTGCGAGAATCCGGTACGACGTGGATCGTGTCCTCGCCGTCGGCGTACCAACGCCCGCCCGAGCCGCCGCCCAGGACCTCGCGCATAAGGTAGGGCGCGCCGTCTGCGTCCTCGCCGTAGACGCCGGTGTAGCGGATCGTCTCCTGGTCGGCCGGCATCCGCCCATCGACCGCCTTGGCCAGTACCCCGGCGAGCACGCCGAGGAGGCGGAGGATGACGAAGGTACGGGCATTGGTGGGGGCCGGGAAGACCGGCGTCAAGAGTGTCCCTTTAGGAGGGAAGCGCATCTCGATGAGGGGTACCACACCCTCGTTCACGTCGAGCTGGGCCATCCGCTCGGGGGTGTCGGCGAGGTTGCGCAGGATCGGGGCCAGCCACTTGGCCAGGAACACCCCGTCCGCATAGTCCGCACAGTGGTTGATCGGCCCCTTCGCCTGAGGGGACGTGCCGGTGAAGTCGAGCACCAGCTTCTCCGGTGTCTTGGTGAGCGTGATCCGCTGGGTGTGCAGCCGCGGCGGGTCCACCCCGTCATGCTCTGCGTAGTCCTCCCAGATGTACGAGCCATCGGGGATCTTCGCCAGTACCTCGCGCCGGAACGTCTGCGTGGTGGAGTCGATGACCGCGTCGAAGCACGCCTCCACCGCCGCCTTGCCGTACCGGTCGAACATCTCCCCCAGCCGTCGCGCGCCCATGAGGCAGGCCGAGCACTCCGCGTCGAGGTCGGCGGCGAGCGAGTCGGGCATCCGGGAGTTCCGCGTCATGATCTTCAGGGCGGCCTCGTTGGGTGCGCCCGCGTCCCAGAGGCGGATCGGGGGCACCATCAGCCCCTCCTCGAAGACGCTGGTCGCGTGCGACGGCATCGAGCCCGGCACCGCCCCGCCGATGTCGTCGTGGTGGCCGAAGGCCTGCACGAACGCGACCACCCCGCCGTCGTGGAACACCGGTACGGTCACGCACAGGTCCGGCAGATGCCCAATGCCACCCTCGGAGAGGTAGACGTCGTTGTGGAAGTAGACGTCGCCCTCCCGCATCGTCTCGATCGGGTAGTCGCGCACGATGGGATGAACGAGCGCCGAGTACGACCGGCCGGTGAGCTTGCGGAGCTTCCGGTCGTGGATGCCGGCCCGGAAGTCGTGCGCGTCCCGGATCATCGGCGACCGGGCGGTGCGCCCGATGGCGGTCTCCACCTCCTTCTCGATCGAGGCGAGACTCCCCTTGACGATCTCCAGCAGGACCGGATCGACCCCAACCCCCCCGTCGATCATGACCTGGAGGTCATGATCGACGCCGTTTGACGACGGTGAGCTCATGATCGACGTCCCGAGGAGTGGGATCGCGTGATGACGAGGTTGCCGAGGCCGTCCACGGTGGCGGTGAAGCCGGGGTGCAGTGGAACGGTTGCGCCGTACTCCTCGATGACGGCCGGCCCGCTGACTACGGCACCGGCCGGCAGGTCGGGTCGCCAGAAGGTCGGTGTCCGCTCGTAGCCGTCCGCTGCGTCGAAGCACACCTCGCGCGTCCCCGCAGATCTTGGATGATTTGGGCTGCCAGGACCACCCAAATCATCCAAGATCTCGGAGGGGGCGGGGCGTAGTTGAGGGCGGCGGATCGGGCCGACCCCGGTCACGCGCAGGTTCACCCACTCGACCTGCTGCTCCGGCTTGTCCCGGAAGCAGTAGCCGTATAGCTGCTCGTGCGCGTCGTGGAACGCGGCCACCGCGGCATCCGCGACCGACGTGGAGAACACGCCGTCCGTGAGCGGCACGCGGACCTCGAAGGCCTGCCCGAAGTAGCGCAGGTCAGCGGTACGGGGAAAGCGCTGCTCCGAGGGGGCGAAGCCCTCCGCCGACAGGGCCGCCGCAGCGCGCGCCTGCAGCACGGACAGGTGGCCCGAAACGGTAGCCACATCAAGGAGGGCGTGCCGGGCCACATACGTCTGGACGTGGTCGACCTTGACATCCACGGTCAACAGCCCGAAGGCCGAGAGGTTGCCGGGGTCGCGCGGGACGACACCCACGGGCACGCCCACGATGTCGATGAGGCGGCACAGCAGCAGCGAACCGGAGCCGCCGAACGTGGTCAGAGCGAAGTCGCGTACATCCAGTCCACGCTGGACGGTGATTTGGCGGAGCGCGTTGGCCTGGTTCCACGCGGAGATCTCCAGAATCCCGGCCGCCGTCGCGGCGAGGTCTAGGCCCAGCTTGGCGCCCAGGTCCGTCAGTCCATCGCGGGCGGCGGACGGGTCCAGCGGAAGTTCGCCGGCGAGCAGGTGGGGCGGGATCCGGCCCAGCACGAGGTGGGCGTCCGTGACCGTGGGCTCCACGCCGCCACGGCCGTAGCACAACGGACCCGGGTCGGCGCCGGCCGAGCGCGGCCCGACCTTCAAAGAACCCTCGGGCGAAAGCCAGGCCACCGAACCGCCACCGGCGCCCACGGTCACGATGTCAATCATGGGGATCTTGCACGGGTACGCGCCGACGGTCCCCTCCGTGGTCAGCGCCGGCTCGCCGTGCAGCACCACGCTCACATCGGTCGAGGTTCCCCCACCGTCCAATGTAAGCACTCGCTCGTACCCCGCCGCGCGGGTCACCAGGGCGGCGCCGAGGGCGCCCGCGGCCGGGCCGGAGAGCACCGTCGTCACGGGTTGGTGGACGACCTCGTCGGCCGAGAGTACGCCGCCGTTGGACTTCATGATGTGGAACGGGACCGCTGTGCCAGTGAACGAATCCAGCTCCCGGCGCAGTCGGGCCACGTACGCCGCGACCCGTACCTTCACCGCGGCGTCCACCAGGGTGGTCATCGCCCGCTCGTACTCCCGGTACTCGCGCAGCACCTCGGACGAGATGGAGACTACGGCCGCGGGGTGAACCATGGCGAGGATGTCGCGCATCTGCTCCTCGTGGGACGCGTTCGCGTACGAGTGTATGAAGCAGATCCCGACCGTGCGGACATCCCGCGAGCGGAGCCACTCGGCCACGACGCGTGCCCCGTCGGCGTCGAACGGGCGGATCTCGGCGCCGGTGTGGTCGAGCCGGCCGCCGACCGTGCGGACAAGGTCAGCCGGCACGATGCGGGGCGGCTTCACCCAGAAGTAGCTGTTGCCGTACCCGTCCGGCACGCTCTGCCGGGCGATCTCCAGCAGGTGCTCGAAGCCCTCGGTGGTGACGAAACCGATCCCGGTAACGTCGCCCTCGAGAAGCTGGTTCGTGGCCACCGTTGTGCCATGGCTCACTGACACCAAGTCGGCCGGTCCGGCGTTCATCGACGCGAGCACCTTGCGGATGCCGGTGAGGAACCCCTCGGCCGGGTCAGCCGGAGTGGACGGTGTCTTCACCGCGACGATCTCGCCGGATTCCTCGTCGACGGCGACGACGTCGGTGAACGTACCGCCGGTGTCGATCCCGACCCGGATCCGCCGCCCGCCACCTGCGCTCACCCCGCCAGTGTCTGTCCTCTGGCGGCCACACGGGAGGGCAAACCCTGACGAGCGCAGCCGGCGCGGGCGGGCAGATCCGGCCGCTAGCGCGTGGTGCGGCGCTTGAACAGGTAGGCGGCCAGCACGTACGACGCCACCAGAATGCCGCCGAACCAGGCGATCGCCAGCCAGGCGCTGTTGCCGATGGGAGTCCCCAGCAGCAGCCCGCGCAGGGTCTCGATCACCGGCGTGATCGGCTGATTCTCGGCGAAGGCGTGCAGTACCACGGGCATGGTGTCGGTGGGCACGAACGCGCTGCTGACGTACGGCAGGAAGGCGAACGCGAAGGTGAATCCGCTCGCCGCGTCCTGACTCTTGGCGATCAGTCCCAGGCAGACGGAGACCCACGAGATCGCCGAAACGAACAACGCGAGTACGGCGACGGCGGCGAGCCATTCCAGCCAGGTGGCGGTCGGACGGAAGCCGGCCAGGAACGCTACTCCGATGACGAGTGCGGTCGACAAGGCGTTGCGGACCAGGCTCGCCACCACGTGCCCGGTGAGCACCGCGGAACTCAGGATCGGCATTGATCGGAAACGGTCGATGATTCCGTTGAGCATGTCGTTGGCCACGCTGACGGCCGTCATCGACGCGCCGAACCCGGCGCACAACAGGATGATGCCCGGTACGACGTAGTTGACGTATTCCGTGCCCGTGTTGATGGCGCCGCCGAACACGTACACAAACAGCAGCATCAGCATGACGGGCAGGATCACCGCCATGAGCAGCGAGTCGATGTTGCGCGGCAGATGCCGAAGGTTCCGCCCGATCAGCGTGACCGAGTCGGTGAGCGCCCAGGAGAGCCTCATGACCGCTCACCCCCGGTCAGCGACATGAACACGTCGTCCAGACTGGGGCGTTGCAGCTCTATCGTGGCCACCGCGATTCCTCGTTCCTCCATCCGGTCCAGCAGCACCCTGACCTGCGCCGCGCTGCCGTCCGTCGCGACGGCCAGGCTGCGCCGCTGCGGGTCGCGATGCAAGGCGCTGCCGCCCAGGTCCACGACCGCCTTCTCGTAGTTCTCGGCGTCGGCGTATGACAGCTCGACCTGTTCATTTGAGAGGCGCGACTTGAGCTCCTCGGCCGTGCCGTGGGCGATCACCTTCCCGCCGTCGAGCAGCGTGATCTTGTCGGCGAGCCGGTCGGCCTCCTCGAGGTACTGCGTCGTCAGCAGGATCGTCACGCCGGAGGCGACGAGCTCGGAGACGATGTCCCACATGGTCTGGCGGCTGCGCGGGTCGAGCCCCGTGGTCCGCTCGTCCAGAAAGATCACCGGCGGCCGCGTGATCAGGCTCACCGCCAGGTCGAGTCGCCGCCTCATGCCCCCGGAGTAGGTCTTGACCAGGCGCTTTCGTACGTCGACGAGGTCGAGTCGCGCGAGCAGTTCGGCGGCGCGACGTCGCGACTCGACGCGCCCGAGACGGCCCAGCCGCCCCATCATGAGCATGTTCTCCTCGGCAGTCAGCAGCTCATCCACGGCGGCGTACTGCCCCGTCAGGCTGATCACCTGCTTGACCCGGTCAGGTTCGCGGACCACGTCGTGACCCGCCACCGTCGCCTCGCCCGCGTCCGGCCTGACCAGCGTGGACAGGATGCGGATCATCGTCGTCTTCCCGGCCCCGTTGGGCCCAAGCAGCGCGGCCACGGTGCCCTTCGCGACGCTTAGGTCCACACCGTCGAGCACCTTCACCCGCCCGTACGACTTCTCAATCCCGGTCGCTCGCACCACGTCGTCAACCATGCATCCCACTCCTCTAAACTGTGTATTACGTACACTGCTTCGTTTACGCTATACACAGTTCTAGGATGAGGTCAAGCGACTCAACCCGACGACGGCCCGACGACAGCAAGGTGACGATGGACGACGACGCACCGGTGGCCCTGCCGCCCGGTATTGATCTCCTCTGGGGCCTGCGCCCACGCCCGAGACGGGGCCCCAAGCCGACCCTGAGCCTGGACCGCATCGTCGCCAAGGCCGTCGAGATCGCCGACACGGAAGGCCTGGGACCGCTGTCGATGAGCCGGCTCGCGGAGGACCTCGGGTTCACCACGATGTCGCTCTACCGGTACGTGGCCTCGAAGGACGAACTGCTCGCGCTGATGATGAACACCGCCGCGGCCGACGTCCCAGTGCCGTCGGACCCGGCTGAGGGCTGGCGGCCTGGCTTGGCGCGGTGGGCACGGGAAACTCTCGTACTGTTCCGGCGCCACCCGTGGGCCCTCCAGATTCCGATCTCGGGACCGCCCCTGGAGCCGAACAACCTCGCCTGGATGGAGTACGGATTGGGGTCGCTCGCCGGAACGGGACTGGCCGCCGGCGAGAAGATCGGCGTGATCCTGCTGATCAACGGGTACGTCCGCAACGAGGCCCGGCTCTCCGGAGAGTTGGCCCAGGGGATGCAGCAGCGCGCCAACGCGGCGGCCATCCCCACGTACGGCCAGGCGCTGCGGAGGCTGCTCGATCCCGAGAAGTTCCCCTACCTGTGGGAGATCGTCGAGTCCGGT
>Ga0184625_10000235_pt1 | contig 18756 bp, 17 predicted proteins | sample PLM3_30_b1_FD_133151 | JGI IMG/M metagenome (GOLD analysis project Ga0184625, IMG submission 133151) | Groundwater sediment microbial communities from an aquifer in East River, Colorado, USA - PLM3_30_b1 | ecosystem: Environmental > Terrestrial > Soil > Riparian zone | place: USA: East River... | reverse complement strand
GCGATTAGATGCCAGCGAAGAATGAAACCACAGGCTGGCTGGATTTCTCATTAGCCTGCTAGTATATAGACGAAATTGTTAACAGGAAATTGAACTATAAAGCTGAAGAAGTTGGTCGCCTCTTAAATCACATGATCAATAACCCCGAGCAATATTAATCCAATTAGAAGCCACCATTTAATCAGGGACCACGAATTGAGTTGCCAATTGCCTATTGCCAGTTGCCAATTCCGGAGCGAAATCCCTTTGCTATTACCAAGGAGGAATCACGACATAGCCCTAAGTATCGGCAATCTTATATAGAACGTCGTTCCCGTGAATTCCGTGGTCTCAAACCAGATGGAGCCCTTAGCCTGCTCAACAATGGCTTTGCTCATGGCGAGTCCTAATCCTGTTCCTGAAGATTTCGTGGTAAAATTCGGCATGAAGATTTTTTCCTGCGTTGCCTCGGGAATTCCTTCTCCATTGTCGCTTATGCTGATCAAAATATAATCTTCTTCTAATTCTTCCTCAATGGTGATCTGTTTCTCATCCCGTTCGTGGGAGGCTTCAATGGCATTCTGCAGGAGGTTAGTGAACAGGCGATTGATCTGCGTTCGGTCCATCATGACCATGATCCTTTGTTCAACACGGCGCCAGGTAAAATTCAATCCTTCCGTTGCCTCGTATAGGGAGGTAATAGATCCAATTACATCATGCAGATTGAAAACTTCATTCTTTATATTCCCGATATTCGCGAATTGTGAAAAATCGGATGCGATCTTGGAGAGATGATCAATCTGCTCAATCAACGTACGCGCAACGTTAGCCGTCATCTCCTTTACATTGGTGGAATTATTATCAATCGCTTTCTGAAGGTATTGAATGCTTAGTTTCATTGGGGTAAGTGGGTTCTTGATCTCGTGAGCCACCTGCCTGGCCATCTGCCTCCATGCCCCTTCCCGTTCGCTCTTTGCCAATGCAGCGGCACTGTCTTCTAACTTATGTACCATCGTGTTGTATTGCTTCACCAATCCCCCGATTTCATCATTTCTATTCCAGCGGATCTCTTCATTCAGCTTCCCAAGATTAATGCGCTGCATTTTTTCACCTATCAGGGTAAACGAAGAAGTGATCCGGTTAGTAATGAACAAGGCAATTGCACCGGCTATCAGGAAAATGAAAACATTCAGGTTAATGATAGTGACCAGAAAATTGGAGATCTCCTGTGTCAGCTCCTTCTGGGAATTAAAGGAAGGAATATTCAGGAATGCATATGCATTGCCCTGCTCATCTCTCACGGGACAATAAACACTTAAATAGGAAACCATGCCTATCTGTTCCTCGTTCACAAATTGCACCATCTGCTTATTAAAAAGCATGTAATAGGCTTCAGCATTCATCTTCTTGCTCAGTATCCCTTTATCATATACAATGGGATGTGACGTTTCCCTTAGGTTCCCGTTGAGATCATACAGGTTGATATCTGCCCCATGGATCTCCGCTACCTCGTCAACCAGTTTCTTGATCTCATTATTCGATCCGGTTTCATATAGTTTCAACACGTCATCAAAAGCCTCATGATTCCTTGTTTTGGTTGAGATCTCCTTGTTCATGATCTGAATGGCACGAGTGAGTCTGTCCTGGTTATTGCGGTTGTAACGATTGATAAAAAATAAGATCGTGGCAATCCCTATCACTACAAATGAGAATAGGCTGATAAAAATGATGGTGGTATGGATCTGTGACCGGATATTCAGCTGCCAGTACTGCCGCATAAGTCGCAACCGCATGCGTGACTGTATCAGCATAGTAAGTACCCTCAGGGAAGCCAAGAGAAAAAGAAAGGCACTGAAAATATAGGCAAACAAGGTGATGGCTTCCAGCAACGAATTATCTTTCTTAACAACCAATACCACCTTATCTTTCGAATAGCGATACCACAGTTCGTCATATCCCTTTTGCAAATGCTGGTAGAACTCCTGTTTTGGAATGGCCGTTTCCGGCAGGTGGGTGGCGAATGGATAGTCGCTGAAATAATCAATCAGGTCACCGTTGTTATAAATGGCATAGGAATAAACGGGCGCGTAGTCCGAGGTAATTTCCCTTCGCTGCCGGAACAATTCAGGTACCAGGGCATCGCTCTTGTATTTCTGGGGTTCTGAAAGCACAAAGAGATAACCCACCTTTCTATCGAGTGTATCTGTAATCTCCTTCTTAAAAATGTAAGCGAAACGGTCGAATGATTTTTCAAAAAATCGAAGGTTCTCAATATTGGTGGCCTTACCGGTCATGGTAAAGATGGTATTCAATGTGTCGAAAGAAACCGGGTTTTCATTAAATAAAGGCCGCCCCAGGGAATCGAAGGTGTAGATATGATTCTCGAAATCGTTTTGATACGCACTGAAATTCTTATTCGCCAGGCTATCTTTCAAAAATTGATTGGAGACGGGAGATTTAAATCGCTGGAAATTCGGAAAAAGGAAATCATTATCGAAATAGGTTAACGCAATACTCAGCTTCCTCTCGCTAGTGGGATCAGTCTGAAAAAAAAGCTTCTCTGCAAGTCTCTTACGATCTTCAAATTCCTTCTTCCTGTTTTCATAGATAATCACAAAAGAAATCGAAAGCGAAAAAATGAAAAGCCAGAACAAAACTTCGGAAGCAGATAGTTTGAATTTTAATCCCCCGAAGGTCCTCAGGTGCAAAAGCCACATGTACAGCAGCAACCACACCATTACAGATAGATTCAACTGTGTACTGCCCGGGCTGTTGTTGACACTAAGCAGGAGCAGGCCAAGTGTTGTAGAGAGGGCGTACATCAACAGGGGATATTGCCTGAAAGTTGGATGGATGATCTGCAGCAGGGTCTGCGACAGGTAGAAATACCCAAGCGCCAGACAGGCCAATACAATGAACCCAACAAAGCTGTAAACCGAAAGACTGAAAAAATTGGTTACGTTAAAAGAGATCTTTGCATCGATTATCAGGCTACGAATGAGACTGCCTATATAAAAAGTAGCACCCACCATTACTATCAGTGTGAGGCTCACCTTGATCCATTGAAGGATTTTATTCTTGCTCGGTAAAAAATAAGACTCATCCAATTCTCTTCTGACAAAGAGCATCGTCCAGCAAAAGAGAAAGGAATTGATGAGCAGGTCTCCCAATGAACCCATCAGGAAACTAGTACTATAGATGGTGGGATCGAATAATTCAAACCGGCGGAGATATAAGATATCCGGGAAGAAATACGTAAAAGCGCGCAGGAAGAACACTGCACTCACCAGGAAAAGAATTCCTCTCCACCAACTGATCTGTCTTGCAATTTCACTAGCTACCTGCTGTATGAAATACAGGATCAGCAGCAGGCCTGTAATAATGAATACAATGGTGACCCAACCCATCCGCGAAGTTTCCTGTACCTGTATTCTCTCCAGGTAGAAAAGCGTTTTTCCATAACTGCTTCTAACGGGAAAATCAGTTTCCTCGCTCGAAATCTTCACCTTGTTCTCCGCATAGTTATTCCCAACAAAAACATTCGGAAGATTAGTGAAGGGGATATAATATTCCCATCGAACGGGAATCATTCCCAGGATAATGATGGTACCTTTTTGAGGAAGAAATATGGTTCGCTTCACCACTTCGTAATATCCATTCTCCAACCTTTGATAGCTGTTGGTATCGGGCATTTGAAAGATGCTGTCATTGGCCACGATGTATTGGTTGTTCCAAAACTGCAATGCCCAGGTGCCGTCAAAATTCCTTGGCTCGTATACCAGGATACCATACTTCTTATTCACCAGCATTTCAATTTGCTCGTCGTTCAATTCCCGGTTACTCATCTGCCTGATGAGCGCAGTATCGCTGACTATTTCCACAAAATCTTCCTCTCTTTCCTGAAGGAAGTCTTCTATTGAATTGCGTATGACCTTGGTTGAAGAAGGGCTATCGATGTAGGTATTAATAATTACAGCGATGGTGAGCAACCAGGCCGCTCCCATCAAAAGATAGAGGTGCTTCTTTAGTAGCTGTTGAAAAAACTGTTTCAATGGCCGTGTGTTTGCTTTTTGATGGAATTCCAAATGGCATCCATCTCTTCAAGACTCATATCTACAAGTTGTTTTCCGCCTTCTATGGCTTTCAGTTCCATTTCAGTGAACCGGCGGATAAATTTCTTATTGGTCTTGTCTAGGGCAGACTCAGCATCCAGCTGCAAAAACCGTGCATAGTTGACTAATGAAAAGAACACATCACCCAATTCGTTCTCCATTTCCTCCTTATTTTCCCGCTTAACAGCCACCTGCAATTCCTCCATTTCCTCTTTAACTTTCTCCCATACCTGTTCCCTTGTATCCCATTCAAAGCCCACCTGCTTTGCCTTTTCCTGGAGACGCGTAGCCTTCACCACTGCCGGAAGAGCCGCGGGAACGCCACTCAAAACCGAAGTTTTTCCCTCTTTCAACTTTAGCTTTTCCCAATTCTGTTTCACTTCCTCTTCGTTTTTTACCACTACTTCGCCGTAAATATGTGGATGCCTGTCTATCAATTTCTGAGAAATTCCTTCAATCACCTCCTGTAACGTGAATTGCTGTTGCTCCCTGCCTATCCTTGAATAAAAAAGTATGTGCAGGAACAAGTCGCCCAGTTCTTCTTTAATGCCTTTCCAATCCTCATCAGTAATTGCATCGGCCAGCTCGTACAATTCTTCAATGGTAAGGCTCCTAAGGGTTTGAATGGTTTGTTTCCTGTCCCAGGGGCATTGCTCTCTTAATTCATCCATGATGCCAACGAGCCTTAGGAATGCATCGGCCAGCGATTGATTGTCTTTCATAATAATTACGTCTCTAGAACGGAGTAGGTAAAGAAAATAGCAAACAAAAATATGATGGTTATGAAAGCAGCGAAATTCAGGAAGATGTATTTAACAATGGTTTTGAATCGTCCCTGCTTATAAAAATTTCTCATAGCGCGGTACACATAGTATAGCCAGTATAACCAAAGAATGAAAATTAGCCAACTCCAAACCGAATACACCGTAGACTCACCGAGCTTTTGAAAACCAAAGACCACCAGCAAAAGAATATAGCTGAAGATGTAGAGATGAATGGAAAAAATAGCATGATCGGCATAATAAAAACTCCTTCTCCTGATGTACAGCAACTTCAGAATGAAAGCGAAAATGGGAAGGGATATAAAAAACAACTTTGGGAATTGATGAATAAAATTGTTGAGCACGTCTTTCATGAATGCGTTGGCATTATCATTATATTTTTCCTTAATGATGATTTCCCTTTTCTTGATCTTTTTCTTCAGCCAGTTATCCCTATCCTTTGCTGGCAACGAAGCCTGGGTCGAATCATACTCTGCGATACTGTTATACGTGATTGAATCCATGGAAAATTGGAAATTCGATTTCTTCTTCTTCTTCAGCACGGAATCAATGGGAAATCCTGACTTCACCTTATTAATGGCCTCCAGGATATCCATCGAATCCTGGTGAGTCTCTGCAGCGCCTAGTGCATATTGCCTCGCATTTAACCAGGCCACAGAATCCTTGCCCGATATATTGGCCTGGTTGAAATCAATGCGGTTAATGGAAAAAATCCAAAAGAAAATAATGAAGAAGATGGCCGATGTAAAGACGTACATCCTGATAGGATGTAGGTAACTAGCCCTTTTGCCCCTGATATATTCTCCTGAAACAAAGCCCGGTTTGAAGACCAGGTATTTCAGCGTACTGAAAAATTTGCCATCAAAATGAGTGAAATCGTAAAAGAAATGGGTCAAGAGGTGCCAGAAACTTTCCTTCGGCTCCAGGTTTTCCTGCCCACAATGGTGGCAAAACCTGTCTAATACTTCCGTCCCACAATTCAGACAGTTCTTTTCCTTGCGTTGGGGAAGATGGGACAAATTGTAAAATTTTCCCTAAAGTAAGCAAGAAAGCAACAATTGAATCCGATAACCCATCTATTGTGCAAAATGTGAGGATAGGTATTAAAAGAGCACTTTTTACGTTATTGTGTGTATGGCTACATTTGCAACTCAAGATTCATCCATGAAAAAGATCGTTTCTGCGATTTTGGTTTTGCTCATTTCCTGGTGCGGGTATTCGCAGTATTATCACAAGGATATCGTTGGCCCTATGCAAACCGTAACCCAATGGAAATTGCTTAAACAGAATAGTATTCATTCAGTTAAGGTCACAAGCTACGAAGCCAATAATGAGCCATCAGAGGGATTCTCCCTTGAGCAAAAGGTATTGGACAATTATGCCAAGATCGAAACTTATACCAAGACCCTTCAGAATGGAAGTTCACAGTTGAGCTCATGGTATAATGCAGATGGACTGCCCACTAAAACCATTGATACCAGCGAAGATTACCGCAGTACAACCACCTATGAATATAAAACTGATGGAAAATTGAGCGTGATCAATAATACATCCACCTCTGCCGGACAAATCACTTCCTCAGAAATTCATCAATGGATGTATAACGCTGGTGGAAAGCCGGAGAAAATGCTGAGGATCCGGAATGGAAACGATACTACCCTGTACACTTTTGTCATCGATGAAAAGGGAAATGTTGTTGAAGAGCATGGAAAAAGAAAAGGGGAGCAGGAGCCCACCATTTATTATTATTACGATGACAAGGGAAGACTCACTGATATTGTTCGTTACAATGTAAGAGCACAGCGCTTATTACCTACCAATGTGTTTTCTTATAACACTGCAGGAAACCTCGCGGGCATGTTACTGGTGCCCGAAGGCAGCAACGACTACCAACGCTGGTACTACGATTATGATGAGCGTGGACTCAAGACGAGGGAAAGAGCTTACAATAAGAAGCAAGAGCTGCTAGGAAAGGTGGAGTTCAACTACCAATAAACTGGTTGCTGGTTACTGGGTTCCCCCTCATAACTCGAAATTCCCCCTGAATTCCATTTCTTCATAGTTAAGACCCCTTCGAACCTGTAATGCATTTTCGATATTAAGCCTGATCCCAGTAACCAGTAACCAGTATCCGACCTTGGGTGTAAATTCAAATATTAGGGGGCTGTATCCTGCATCTGCATCCTGCATCCGGTATCTACCCTTTACCGTCCAGATATCTCTTCCCGAGTTCCCATAACACGATCCCCGCTGCAACGGATATGTTCAGGGAATGTTTCATACCTAATTGTGGAATCTCGATTGTACCATCACAAAGCTGAATGGTTGGTTGCTCTACGCCGGTGACTTCATTCCCAAACACCACGGCAATTTTTCCCAGGGTCCTGCTTCCATATGCCTGGAGTGAAATGCTGTTCTCCGTTTGTTCTACCGCATAGATGGTGTATCCCTCCTGGCGCAGCATTTCAATTGCGGCTGATGCGTTGGGAAAATGTTTCCACTCAACCGTTTCATCGGCTCCCAGGGCTGTCTTCCGTATTTCCTTATGAGGGGGTCTGGCCGTGTATCCGCAGAGGTAAATGGCCTGCAGGAGGAATGCATCGGCCGTGCGGAAGACACTTCCCACATTATAGGCTGACCTGACATTCTCCAGCACGGCAATCACCGGTATCTTATCCGATTGCCTGAATTCATCGACTGATTTTCGATTCAGTTCTTCCATTTTAAGCTTTCGCATAGCCTGAATTTCAAAGGAGGGGCAAAAGTAATTCACATTGGTTACACATAGAGTTCTCTTGAACCTAAACCGTTTATTTTTGACGTCCCCCACTTCCACATTTAGCCATTCAAATTGGATGTTTTTACGCCGGAAGTCGGGTTTTTCAACATTTTAGATTCAACCAGGGACCTTAACTTAGAAAACTTCTCTTTTTTGATTTTTTGTTTGGTTTTCTTTATTTGGTTCTTAGATCTCGGTTCTTGGTTCTATTTATTGGGTTCTTGGTTTTTGGTTCTCTTTATTTGGATCTTGGACCCTGGCTTTCTTTATTTGATTCTTGGTTTTTTGGTCCTCTTTATTTGGATCTTGGTTCTTGGTTCTTGTGATTTATTTTTTTAAGAATACTGAATGTCCAAACTAGCCACCGATACTCCCCTCATGCAACAACACCGGGCTATTAAGCAAAAATACCCCGATGCGATTCTGTTATTCAGGGTAGGCGATTTTTATGAAACTTTTGGAGAAGACGCGGTCATTGCCTCGCGGGTGCTGGGTATTACACTCACCAAGAGAAACAATGGAGCAGCAGCTTCTTCGGACCTGGCAGGCTTTCCTCATCATGCGTTGGATACTTATCTCCATAAACTGGTGAAAGCAGGATACCGGGTGGCCATTTGTGATCAGTTGGAAGATCCAAAGCAGGCAAAAGGCATTGTAAAGAGAGGTGTAACTGAAATGGTGACACCAGGGGTAGCCACAAACGACAAGCTGCTTGAGTACAATAGCAACAATTATTTGGCGGGGGTTCATTTCACAGAAAAGAACCTGGGTATTTCCTTTCTTGATATTTCAACCGGTGATTTCTTTGTGGCAGAAGGAAATGTAGAATACATCGATAAATTACTGCAATCACTAAAACCCGCGGAAGTAATTTTCCAAAGGCAGTATCAGAAACAATTCAAGGAAACCTTCGGCCTTAAATTTTATACGTATACGCTTGAGAGTTGGATTTTTGACGAAGCCTATTGTACCGAATGCTTACTCAAGCATTTTCAAACACATTCCCTGAAAGGATTTGGAGTGGAAGATCTGCACGCCGGCATTGTTGCAGCAGGTGCAGTTTTACAATACCTCAAGGATACGGAGCACCCCAACCTTCAACACGTCACATCTATCCAGAGAATAGAAAAAGATGATCACCTCTGGATGGATAAATTCACCATCCGCAACCTTGAACTTTTGTACAGTCCCATGGAGAATGGAATGAATTTACTTAGGGTCCTGGACAATACTGTATCTCCCATGGGTGCCCGGCTCTTGAAGCGCTGGATGATCATGCCATTACTGGATATCCATAAGATCAATGAGCGACTGGAAGCCGTTGAATACATCATCAAACAAGTGGATTTGCGAACGCAACTCCTGCATCTCATTAAACATTGCGGAGATGTGGAGCGACTGATCAGTAAAATTCCTGTGAAAAAAATCAATCCGCGAGAAGTACTTCACCTGGCGAGAGGACTCCACAATACCGAGAAAATAAAAAATCTCTGTGCAGAGTCCGGGCAGGAGTACCTGGTAAGACTGGCAGATTCCCTTAATCCTTGTCCATATATTTCTGAAAAGATCTTCAGGGAAATCGCAGAAAACCCACCAGCCCTCGCAGTAAAGGGCGGATTAATCAATGAACGTGTTCATAAAGGACTCGATGAATTGAGAAATATCGCCTCGGGTGGAAAAGAATACCTGGTTGAATTGCAGCAGAAGGAAGCAAGTTTCACCGGTGTGTCCTCCCTCAAGATCGGGTTCAACAATGTTTTTGGTTATTACCTTGAGGTTACCAATTCGCATAAGAACAAAGTTCCCTCCACCTGGATCAGGAAACAGACATTGGCGAATGCAGAGCGATATATTACTCCTGAACTAAAGGAATACGAAGAAAAGATAACAGGGGCCGAAGAGAAAATATTGCAGATCGAATTAGACCTCTATGAAAAATTGCTGACTGAATTAGAGGACTACATTCATCCTATTAAGCAGAATGCACAGGTACTGGCGATCCTGGATTGTATTTGTTGTTTTGCAAACAATGCACTGCAGTATGGATATAAAAAACCAGAGCTGCACGATGGGCTGGAACTGGAGCTTAAGGCCAGCAGGCACCCGGTGATTGAAAGAAATCTGCAGGCAGGTGAACCATACATTGATAATGATATTTTACTGGATCCGCAACGCCAGCAAGTCATCATCCTTACTGGACCCAACATGAGTGGTAAGAGCGCCTTGCTAAGGCAGACTGCCTTAATTACCCTGATGGCTCACATGGGAAGCTTTGTACCCGCCGAATCGGCAAAAATTCCGCTCACAGATAAGATATTTACCCGGGTAGGTGCCTCAGATAACCTTAGCGGGGGTGAATCCACCTTTATGGTTGAAATGAATGAAACGGCCAGTATTATCAATAATATCTCCGGCAGAAGCCTGATCATACTGGATGAGATTGGAAGGGGCACTTCCACTTATGATGGTATTTCAATAGCATGGAGCATTGCGGAACACCTGCACCAATCGCCTTTTCAGCCCAAGACCCTTTTTGCTACCCACTATCATGAACTTAATGAACTGGAAGAAAAATTCCCCAGGATTCGGAACTTTCATATCACTAATAAGGAAATAGGCAATAAGGTGATATTCTTAAGAAAGCTTGCACCCGGAGGCAGTACTCATAGCTTTGGTATTCATGTGGCTAAGATGGCTGGAATGCCTCCTAGCCTCATCCAGCGTGCAAATGAGATCTTAAGCCAGTTAGAGGAAAAGCAGGTGGATGATCCTTCCCATTCTTCTCTCGCCGGCAACATAAAACGCCTTGGCTCTCCTAAAATGCAATTATCCATTTTCGACGCTCACACAGAGACCTTCGAAGAGATCAGGAAAATATTGGAAGGCCTTGACATTAACAGGTTAACGCCAGTAGAAGCTTTGTTAAAATTGAATGAGATCAAAAACCTATTAAAATAGGTAAGCACCAAAAGACAAATAACAAAAAACAAAAAATTTCATCCCGATAACTATCGGGATCAAATTTCAAACCATCGGGTTTGTTGCCAATTGCCTTTTTTTTAACCGAAAGTTCAGGGCTCTCTGTCATATCAGTCTTACATTTGATTACGTTTTACAATAGCCCGAAGCGGCGGATTTATGCAAATTCAGTTTTATAAATACCAGGGTACCGGAAATGATTTCATCGTGCTTGACAATCGGGATGGCAAATACGACAAGCTTACCAACAAGGAAGTAAAGACACTTTGCGACCGGCGATTTGGAATAGGGGCCGATGGATTGATGCTGTTGAATACGAACAATGGTTATGACTTCGAGATGAAATATTATAACAGCAATGGATTGGAAGGGAGCATGTGCGGCAATGGTGGCCGCTGCCTTGTGAAATTTGCCTGGGAAATGGGGAACAAGAAATCAAAATATACCTTCAAGGCGAGCGATGGAATACATGAAGCGGAGCTCGACTTTGATGGAATAGTTAGTTTGAGAATGAATGATGTGAAAGAGATCAAGGATTATCATGGGGATTTCGTCGTTGATACCGGTTCTCCGCACTACGTGAAAATGGTGAATGACGTGATGACCTACGACGTATTTAGAAAGGGCCAGGAGATCAGGAAAAGCAACGCCTTTAACCAGGATGGGATTAATGTGAATTTTGTTGAGCAACAGTCAGACGACGAAATTATCGTTCGCACCTATGAACGGGGCGTTGAAGACGAAACACTTTCCTGCGGCACTGGAGTCACCGCCAGCGCCATTGTATGCTACCATAATGAAATTGGATTCAATGATGTTACAGTAAAGACCAGGGGAGGCAAGCTGTCCATCCAGTTCGACCGGTTGAATGATGATAGTTACACCAACATCTGGCTTCGCGGCCCCGCAGAAAGGGTGTATGAAGGGTCTATTGAAATTTAGTGAGGGGCTCCAATTGCAATAGGCAACAGGCAATTGGCAAATCTTTCTTCATACTTGAAATCCCCTTGGAAATAGAAGACCTGCTTCAACTTAGTCTTTCCTAATTACACCTTATACCTTGTCTTTTTTCTTTCTCTTCCTTCAATCCTGGATCTTCCTTGTGCCTTGTACCTTGTGCCTTGTACCTTGCGCCTTTAACCTTGTCTTTCTTCTTTCTCTTCCTTCAATCCTGGATCTTTCTTCCGCCTTCGCTTTGCAGCAGCCGTAACTTTAGTGAAGGCTGCAAAGCTACGGCGGACACAGTGTGCCTTGTGCCTTGTACCTTGTGCCTTCTTCCATTACCTTTGCGCAACTTTAATCAGTTTCCTAAACCTTAGCATGATTTCGTGATCCAGTACTTTAAAAATATCGACCATCAAACCGTTAAGATCGATAAAGCCGAAAACGGCGCCTGGGTGAATGTGTTGCCACCGCTGAAGCAGGAAGAATTCACAGAGCTCTCCAATCACCTGGATATCCCCCTGGATTTTCTTTCAGATTCACTCGATATTGATGAGCGTTCCCGGTTTGAAGAGAAGGATAACGTGAAGTTGTTGGTGATCAAAACGCCTACCGAAAATAATTCCTTCAACGATAGCGATGCTTTCTATATCACAATTCCTATCTGCATCATTAGCACCCATAACCAGATTGTAACTGTAAATTCTTTTGAAAACACAGCTATCAAGAAATTCCTTAGTACTTTTCAAAATCGTCATCCCGACAAGAAGAATATGATGATTCTGAAGATTTTTGAAAAGATTGTTCAGAACTACATGGAATTGCTGAAGGAGATCAACCACCGAAGAAATATCCTGGAACAAAAATTATACGCCGCCAACAGGAACGAACATCTGCTGCAATTGATGCGAATTCAAAAGAGCCTCACCTATTTTGTAACTGCGCTCAGGTCAAACGAGCTCCTGATGTTAAAATTGGAACGCACCAATTTCCTCGGTCTAAATGAAGAGGAAAAGGAAATCCTGAATGACCTGGTGGTTGATAATTCGCAAGCTTTAGAAATGGCCAACATCTACTCAAACATTCTTAGTAGCACCCTCGATGCGTTTGCGAGCATTATCGCCAACAACCAGAACGAGGTATTGAAGAGATTATCCGTCATCACCATCGTACTCACTTTTCCTGTTCTGGTGGCGAGTATATATGGAATGAATGTGCCCATCCCCTATCATGATTCCCCCATTGCTTTTTATTTGCCCGTGGGTTTGTCCCTTCTGGTATCTTTAGTGATTGGCTGGTTCTTTTTAAGACGAAAAATATTCTGATCCATCCTTTATCAATTTGGAATCAAAAGAACTACATATTTATACTGACGGGGCTGCGCGCGGAAATCCAGGACCCGGAGGCTATGGCGCAATTTTGATGTGGGGCGGTAGAGCCAAAGAACTTTCCGCAGGATACCGCAGAACCACCAATAACCGAATGGAGCTAATGGCCGTAATTGCCGCCCTGGAGGCATTGAAAAAAGATGGATTGAAAATAGTACTGCACTCCGATAGCCAATATGTGGTAAGAGCAGTGAACGAGGGCTGGTTGAATAATTGGGTGGTCACCAACTTCAAAGGAGGCAAAAAGAATAAGGACCTATGGATGCGCTTTTATGAATTGGCGAAAAAAAACAACATTCAATTTGTTTGGGTAAGAGGCCATGCGGACAATGAATACAACAACCGTTGTGATGAATTAGCCACAACCGCCGCCGATGGAAAGGATTTGTTGGTGGATGAGGGGTATGAGAGTGATCTTATTTAGGTTACTGGTTGCTAGTTGCAGGTTGCAGGTTGCAGGTTGCAAGAAATGAGAGGTCCGACCTTTAATAAAAGGTCGGACCTCTTGTATTTAGAACTAGATTTAAGCAGCTGCCAGGTGTTCCTGCCTTCTTCTGATCAAGACATATGAACCGAACAAGATTGCGCTGAAGAAACAGCAGGCTATAACGCTATTGGCATAAAAAGGAATAGCATCTCCATAGCACATTAACAATCCTTCCAAAGTTTTCGGGCGATTCAATCCGCGAGTGCCCTGCCACCCCGCCCAAACCACGAAATTTGAAACAATAAAGAATATTGTAGGCGCAGCAAGAGACGCAATCAGTACATTAAGAACCCTGATCTTCTTTATTAAGAACCCAATCGAAACCATTGCCCCAAACAGAACATAATTCTGCCATTGACCCACATAAAATCCTGGAATATTCGTCAAACCGTTCAGGTATAACACCTGGTATAACAGGTCAGAAATTACCATAGAGAGTATCGGCAAAGCAATGGCCCATACCTTATCCTTGATTACTGCTCCGGCAAACAATGCCATTGCAATTTGTGGTGCAAAATTAACTGGCCTCGGAAACACACGGTACAAGGCTGCCACAACTACTAACAACAAAAAACTGATCAGGAGATTCTTATTCATTTTCATATGTAACTATAAAGCGCAAAAATAGTTGAAATGCCCTATTCAAGGCAAGCAATTATTTCCTGCCTCCCAATGGGGTAGTAGCACGATAAAGAATCGCGTTGTCCCGGGCCTTGATATGTGTTTGGCAGGCCAGTACAACGGCGGCGTCACCTTTTTGAAGGTCAAGGGTTTTGTCGGTCCTCACCACACCTGCTTCATCTCTCTCCGCCAGTGTAACAGCGCCTTCAAGCAAGAAAAGGATATCCACCGTTTCTGATACAAATTCCGTTTGTTCACCCGGGGTCAACCTGAAACAACTCAATTCAAAGTCACCCGAAGGCGTTGGATACACTTCTTCTCCATTCAGGTTCTCAGTGGGATGAATAATAAAGGGTGCTACAGGTTCAAACTTCACGTGCTTCATTAATTCGCTCACGTCAATGTGCTTGTTGGTCAACCCGCCCCTCAATACATTATCGGAATTCGCCATAATCTCCACGTTCTGCCCTTCCAGGTAGGCATGAAGGATCCCCGCATCCTGAAATACTGCTTCTCCTTTTTGAAGGTGGACGAGATTGAGTAGGTAGATCGAAAAAATTCCACGATCAATATTGGATCCACTACTATAATTCAGTGCTGCTCTTGCAGCCCAAAAATCAGGAGAGGATTTCTTTAATTTATTTTCTTTATATAATGGAACGAGATGATCTAGTAAAGGCTGTAATATCCTGTTCACCTTTTCCTGGGGCATTTCCATCACGTCCTTGTATAGAGCTTCATAATTTGATCCTGCAAATGATCGGCTTAGTACGCCTAATTCCGGGGCCGCTTCAAAGGTCTTTAGCAATTGATCCTTCGATTTAAATCCATGTAGTAACCAAAATTCACTTAATGCTACCAGCAATTCAGGTTTGTGATTATCGTCGCGGTAATTCCTATTGGAAGAAGTGATGGGCAAACCCGATGCATTCTCCCGGGCAAAAGCTTCCTCAGCTGCTTTTTTTGCAGGATGAACCTGGATGGAAAGCATATCCCTGACGTCTAATACTTTCAGGAGGAATGGAAGTCGGCCGAATTGTTTTTGCACGAATTCACCCAGGGCCTTTTCCTTTTTCGATTCAATCAGGGCATTCAATTGTTTCGAATTTCCATTGCTCACTTCTGCAGGCGCGCTGGCATGTGCCCCGAGCCAATATTCTGCGAACGGCTCCTGTTTAGGGTTGTTAACTCCCAGTAAACCCGGAATAAATTCCTTTCCACCCCAGGCATAATGCTGAATTTTCCCTTTTAGTTTGAGGATTTTCCCTTCTGCGGATACCATGAAACTTTAGAATTTTGATAGTAAAGGTAACGCATGGCAGCACATAATGAATTAGGGCAATTAGGAGAACAGCTCGCTGAGAAATACCTGTCAGAAAGGGGCTACCAGATAATCACCCGCAACTGGCGGTATCTCCACTTTGAGTTGGACCTCGTAGCAGTAAAAGAAGACATGCTGCATTTCATTGAAGTGAAGACAAGACGCACTACTGAATTCGGCTTGCCGGAGGAGGCAGTGGATGAAATTAAGATAAGCTGCCTGGTAGAAGCCGGTGAAGAATTCTTATATCAACATCCTGATTGGAAAAAGGTACAATTCGATGTACTCTCCATCTGCATGCATCCCCATGATCTGATAGAATATTTCCTCATAGAGGACGTTTACTTTTAATATACAATTCAAGACAGTGGATAATTCACGCTTCGGAACAGGCAATAGGCAATTGGCAACAGGCAACCCAAGTAGTAGCCCCTAATTAAATGGGGGCTTCTCATTCGATTAATATTGCCCGGGATTATTGATCATATGATTTAACCCATCAAATATTGCATAACTAACAAGCATGAACAAATAGTAAGTTGCCAATTTCAGAGCAAAATCATTTGAGAACTAACAAGGATAAACCGGCATCTAGTTAGTGAGTTGCCAATTGCCTGTTGCCAATTACCAATTCCGGAGCCAAATGACCTAAGAACTAACAAGTATAAACCGGTACCGAAATAGTGAGTTGCCAGTTGCCTGTTGCCAATTGCCAGTTTCGGAGCGAAATCATTAAGAACTAACAAGTATGAACCCGTATCGAGATAGTGAGTTGCCGGTTGCCAATTCCGGAGCGAAATGCTTAATGAGTACCTTGCTCAGCCCATTCCATCATCCGCTCCACCATTCTGAATGTGGCGGGACAATGTTCTACATTCTGTTTATACACGTGCATATAGTCAATCATCTTCCTCTTGGTGTGGTGAGGAAAACCTGCGCAGTCGGCAGGACGTACATCGTATATCCCGCATTTGTTGGTGGAAAGGTCCAGGAATTGACAAGGCAAAGATTTATTGATCCAATCGCCATCAGTCTTCTCGAAGACTAACCACTTATCCTTGAATTCCTGTGGACTCATTTGCAGATGCGAAGCGATCCGTTTTATATCTGTTGCTGTGTATGTTGGGGACATCGTTTTGCAACAGTTGGCACAACTTAAACAATCTACTTCCTGCCATACTGCCTTGTCTGCAGCCAGTGTAGCGACCCTTAATTTTCTTGGTGCATTTCTTTCAAGGACTGTGAGAAACCTCCGAAACCTTCTTTTGTTGTGTCGTGCCTTAAATCTAAACGACCTTAGACTGATCTGTTGCATGCATTCTTATTGGGATTGCAAATATGATTGAAAGCATTCAAGATGCAAAACAAATTTCATACTAATATTGATGTTGGATTTCGATTGGGGTGGTCAAGCAAGTTACGAAGAAAAGGAAAACAAGGTGCAAGGGACAAGGCACAAGGCACAAGGCACAAGAAAGGTAAAAGGTGCAAGAGATAAAGAAGGAAGTGAAGGATTAAGAATGGAAGACTCAAGACAATTCGCAATCATAAACGAAAAGTCAAATGTGGGAGTCATACAAGAAAGGTTTTAAGGCATACTTGCAGCTGGAAAAATCGCTGGCCGAAAATTCTGTTGAAGCCTACCTGGCAGATATGGAAAAGTTAACTGCGTACCTACAGGTCAGCAATCAAATGAAAACTCCTGAACAGGTTGCTTTGAAAGATCTGCAGCATTTCATACAATGGGCGGCTGGCCTTGGTTTAACAGCCAGTTCACAGGCACGCATGATCTCAGGTATCAAACAGTTTTACCGGTTTTGTTTATTGGAAAACATTACTAAGACAGATCCCACCGCCTTACTTGAAGCTCCCAAATTGAAACGCTCATTGCCCGATGTGTTGAATTTTGAGGAGATTGAATCAATGATCAATAGCATCGACCTGAGCAAGGACGAAGGCGGGCGCAACAAAGCAATCCTGGAAACTATGTACAGTTGCGGACTCAGGGTGAGTGAAGTGGTGAATCTGAAATTATCAAGCCTCTACCTCGATGTTGGATTTATTCGCGTCATTGGCAAAGGAAATAAAGAACGGCTTGTACCCATCGGCTCAAGTGCCACAAAGTACATTCGGATTTATAACAAGGATATCAGGATACACCTGGCTCCCCGAAAAGACAATGAAGACATTCTTTTTCTCAATCGGCGGGGAAGCAAATTGAGCAGGGTGATGATCTTTTATATTATAAAGGACCTGGCGAAAAAAGCAGGCCTCACAAAGAATATTTCTCCTCATACTTTCAGGCATTCCTTTGCAACCCACCTGGTAGAGGGAGGTGCAGACCTGAGAGCCGTGCAGGAAATGCTGGGGCATGAAAGCATTACCACGACGGAGATCTACACTCACCTCGACCGGGAATATTTGAGAAAGACACTCGAGAAGTTTCACCCAGGGTTTAGATAGGAGTTTTCCGTTTAAGATTTACGACTTAATATTTCACAATCAATTTTTGACTCGAAATTCTCTTATCGCCCGGGTCGTATACATAAACAGCATAAGTTCCGGCCGCGATTCCGTTTTTCAACCTTATTTGTTTTTGCATGAAGGAAGAAATTAGATTGAATTGCTCAACTTGCACAAGCCTACCATTCGTATCGAAGATTTCGATTCTATGATTTCCGCTCTTATTAGATAATTCTATGGTTAAGTAAGATGTAATAGGCAAAGGATTTGGATAAATCCTTATGGAAGGTTTCCCAATTGCTGTCTTGAAGGTGTCGGCTACTTTCCTGGCGAAATCATGAAATTTTGTTTCTTTGACGATCACGCTGCCCATAATACCCCCCATTCGGATTCTTCCGAGATATCCCGTAACGACAACCTCGCCCATTATACTTTCATTCAAGACAACGTTCACAGATGAAGCAGCTTTTTTTTCATCAACCAGGATTTCCTTCGATTCATATCCCACGTATGAAACAGAGATCCTGATTGGAAATTTTTTAGTGGTTTCAAGAAAGAAATTTCCTTCCTCATCAGATGAGGTACCCGTCTTGGTGCCATAGATTACAATACTTGCCCCAGGAAGAACCCGGCCTTCTTTGTCAGTGATTTTTCCAATAATAAAATGTTCATCTTGAACGAAACCTATGCCACCTAAAATAATGCGGGCATCCTTCTTATCCTGTTTGATTGGAGATATACAAATAGCAGGTTTACTCTTTATTTGTCCTTGCGAATAACCCCTAGTGGCAAAAAACAAAGTTGGAATCAGTATTTGAAGAAAATATTTATACCAGTTCAACCTCTTTTTTGATTCTATCTCATATTTCTTGTTCAATTGATCATCCCTGAACCTGCCGCAGG
>Ga0184625_10000234_pt1 | contig 18823 bp, 19 predicted proteins | sample PLM3_30_b1_FD_133151 | JGI IMG/M metagenome (GOLD analysis project Ga0184625, IMG submission 133151) | Groundwater sediment microbial communities from an aquifer in East River, Colorado, USA - PLM3_30_b1 | ecosystem: Environmental > Terrestrial > Soil > Riparian zone | place: USA: East River... | reverse complement strand
CGTAGCGACGCCGACCCGCTCACGGGCGCTCGCGCCCGCCGATCAGCCTGAGCAGACGTTCGCGCCTCAGATCTCCACAGCACCGGTCGTCGCAGCCGTCGATGGCTCTGCGGCGAGCACGGCGGCCCTCGACACGGCTGTCCGGCTCGCTGCTGAGATCAACACCCCGCTGGTCTTCGTCTACGTCCGACGCGGGCCTGCCGGGTTCTTCGGCGCGCCCGTCTACCAGCGACGGCTGACCAAGGAGATCGCCCGCGCCCGGTGCGCGCTCGACCGAGCGCTCGCCGTCGCCGACAGCGCAGGGGTCCCGGCCGAGGGTGAGATCCTCGAGGGCTCGCCGAGGCGGCGGATCTCCGAGTCCGCGCGCGATCGGGGCGCGCGGCTCATCGTCGTCGGCTCGCGCCGGCGCAAGCTCGGGCAGAGCGTGTCGGCAGGCGTGCTACGCACCGCGGGACGGCCGGTCATCGTCGCTCGCTCCATGCCGCGACCGACGGCAGCCGCGTAGCGGACCGATCGCGCACAGATGAGGTCGAGACCTAATGGCGCCGCTGGTAGGCGCCGACGATCCTCCAAGACAAGGAGGTGCAAGATGGAAGCTCTCGAAACGTATACGTCCACTCTCGCCGTACTCAGCGCGGCGTTGTTGCTAGTCGCCGCCGGACTCGCCAAGAAGCAGCTTGTCTGGAAGCGCGCGAAGCCGGTCCCGGCGCGACGTCGTCGCCAGAGTCCCTAGAAGTTCATGTCGCTGCTGCCTTTTGAGCGGAAGCTTGTCGGCGGGAGGTCGCAATGAGCTCCCGCTTGCATCAGTTGTCGGCGCTCGACCAGAGCGTCTGGATCGACTACCTGTCACGCGATCTGATCGAATCTGGCGCTCTCGCGAGGGCCGTTGATGAGGACGCCGTCGTCGGCGTCACCTCGAACCCCAGCATCTTCCAGAAGGCGCTCGCGCATGGGCAGGCTTACGACGAGCAGATCGCGGCCTCAGGTGGCGATGCCAAGAGCGTCTTCCTCGAGTTGGCGATGCGTGACGTCACCACCGCCTGCGATCTTCTCCGACCCGTCTGGGAGCGGGCGGCAGGCCGCGACGGCTACGTCTCGATCGAGGTCGACCCCAACCTTGCCGGTGATACCGAGCCCACGATCGCGCAAGCGACGCATTTCCACGAGGCAATCGCGCGCCCGAACCTGCTGGTCAAGATCCCGGCCACCGACGCCGGCGTGCCCGCGATCGAGGAGATGACCGCGCGCGGCTATGCGATCAACGTGACCCTGATCTTCTCGCTCACCCGCCACCGCCAGGTGGCCGAGGCATACCTGCGCGGGCTCGAGCGGCTCGTTGCCTCGGGCGGCGACCCGAGTCGTCTCCACTCGGTCGCCAGCTTCTTCGTCTCGCGCGTCGATACCGAGACCGACCGCCGCCTCGCCGAAACCGGTCGTGACGACCTCAAGGGGCGCCTCGGCATCGCGAACGCGAAGCTCGCCTACCAGCAGTACAAGGCGCTGTTCCACGGCGGGCGCTGGGACGCTCTCGTCGCGCGCGGCGCGACCGCGCAGCGCTGCCTCTGGGCGTCGACGTCGGTGAAGGATCCGAGCCTGCGCGACACGCTCTACGTCGAGGAGCTGATCGGGCCAGAGACGATCTCGACCATGCCCGAGGAGACCATTCGCGCCTTCCAAGACCATGGCCGGGTCGAGATGCGGCTCGAGTCTGATCTCGACGAGGCGCAGTACCTGTTCAACAAGCTCTACGCCGTCGGCGTCGACTACGACGATGTCGTCGCCACGCTCGAGCGCGAGGGCATCGAGAAGTTCGTCGCCTCGGTCAATGAGATTCTCGACGGCATCGCCACTAAGCGCCGTTCCCTCCGCGCGGTCGCGTAAGCGCCAAGGCCAGGCGACATTCGCGTGCCCAGGCTTGGGAACCTCCTTGTCAGGGAGGGCATCGACGATCGGAGCCCGTGGCGAGCGTGGAGAGCCGGCTTGAAAAGACGCTCCGCGATTCTCTGTTCCCGGCGTGAGACAAGTTGGCGATCCGGGGACAGGTCTTGGGGACAAGGTTCGAGGTCCCGCTGCCTGCTCGCGCTCGGCGAGGCGCAGGTTTAACAAAGGGGCGACGCGCGCTGCCAGCTCGTCGACCACCTCCGACGCGGCGGGTTCGCGCGGCTCGTTAGATGCCCTGCCCAGGTGGAGCTCCGGTCCCTGAGCGTCCGCGCGACGCTGCGCCACGAGCAGCCACTCGGCGACATCAACCGCTTCCCCACTCCGCGCAAGCTCGCCGGCTACACCGGCCTCTGCCCGCGTGTCTACCAATCCGGCGAGCGCGACCTCCGCGGACCACTCGCCAAGCAAGGCCCGCGCTACCTGCGCTGGGCGCTCGTCGAGGCCGCAACCCACGCCTGCACCGCACCGATCTATCGCGACCGCTACCAGCAGACGAAGGCGCGGATCGGCAAGCAGCGCGGCGCCAAGGTCGCCCAGATCGACCTCGCCCGCCGACTCGCCGAAGCCATCTGGCACATGCTCACCCGCAACCAACCCTTCGCTCCCAAAGGCGCCACCGACCCCCTGGCCGCCTGACGGCCCTTAAGGAGATGCGCCACCGGAGCGAACTCCAATCGGCCTTGTCCTCTTATTAGGAGGCGATAGAGAGATGAGCCCAGCTCGCCACCCACCACCGCCACCAGCACCGCCCTGACTGGGCGATGCACGAAAGGCGCCACTTGACCCACGGCCCTTCTTCATAGAGAGAGAGGGGGTCGACGGTTCGAGTCCGTGAGAGGGCTTCAGCAAAAGACCCGCTCACTCGCCATTCTGTTGGTCAGTGTCGACGCGGCGTAGGAATCCTCTATTGCGTGGGGACAGGTTCTGGGGACAGTTCAGCGCGGAAGCTGAGAACGAGAGCTATCTCGAAGGGGCGATGGCGCGGCGGAGGCACCGTCACAGGCACGTGCCGTCACCAACGATTCGTTAGCAGAGCCAGGCTTCAGTCCACAAGACTGGGCTCTCCGGCAAGGAAGCCCCAGACCCGTCGGCATTCTGTGCCGCTGAGCGGCGAGTCGGGAGCAAGTGCCTCGTTCCAGCTGCCCTCGTTTAGGTCTCGCAGCCACGACCGGACGCTCTCGAAGCTCTGAGCAGTGCGGCCTTCTGCTCTCCACGCTTCCGCAAGACCTTCTGCTGCCACTCGCGGGACTCCGGCCATCCGAAGCGTGGCAGCTTCCTTGCTCCGCACGCCGTAAAAAATCAGCGACAGGGACATCCGGGTCGCACCAAGGTCGGACGGCCGGTGAGGCTCCTGAGCGTCTACACCACGTATGTTGCCACTACTGACTACAAACGAATGGAGCCTTTATGGAGCCCCGTGGTTGCAACCGGTGGCAACCGGTCGCAAATGGAGCACGCGCGAAAAGCGCGCAACCAAGCCAAAACCGTTGCCGTGCGTTGCGAAGTGGACTCCGGGGCGCGAGTCTCGCCAGAAACCTCCAGGGGTCCAGTTTGCAAAAAGCTGCGATTGCTGCCGGCGAGGGTGCCGATCTCGATGCAGTGGTTGAAGATGCCTCGAATAAGCCCCCTTAGGCGAATGCGTCGTCAAGGCCACACCGCACGGGTCGTGATCGGTGTCTATAGCGCTGCATCCAACTTGTCCGGATCCTGCCTCGGCTGTCGGGACGGTGGCACCACGGCGCGGGCTCGACGCGCGTCGGAGTCACACACTCGGGGGCGATCAGCCGGGATCCGTTCCCCGCCGAGCTGGCGTAGGGTCAAGTTCTCGCTCGTCAGGCCGTTCGCGCAAACCGACCGACGTTCCTTCGAGGCATCGCATCATCACCTCCGGCTTGATTCATTCCGCCTCCTCGAGGACGTCGCTTGGCCCTTGCTCTGCCGAGCGGAGCAGCGTCAGGGCCGTCACCGGGAAGAGCACGACCGACAGGAGGCCGGCTGCGACAAGCGCCGCGTAGACGGCGGGGCGAAGAAGATCGAGTTGCACACCGATTTGGCCCGCAACGATCAGGATGCTGAGCGACGTTGCCTGCAACAGCGCGGCCGCGAGCGTCTGGGTACGAGTCGTCAGCGATCTATAGACAAGCGCCGGCAGGCCGCGGGCAATCAACAAGGCGGTCAGGAAGACCGGCACGCGCGCGAGATTCGCGGGGCTCGCAAACAGGGCGTTCAGCTCGAACCTAACGCCGGTCGCGACGAAGAAGACCGGGACGAACACGCCGTAGCCCACCGCCTCGAGCTTCTGACGGAACTCCGGGTGGGTCATCGCCTCGTCGCGGTCGACGAGCTTCACGATCGCGCCGGCGAGGAAGGCCCCGAGAATCGCCTCGAGGCCGAGCCGGTCGGCAAGTACAGCAAAGAGAACAAGCAAGAGGAACGACGCGCGGATGCGAATCTCCGCTGTCGTGTCCTGTAGACGCTCGAGCGCCGCTGAGATCCGCATCAAGTGCTCGACGCCGAGCACGGCGACGCCGACCGCGAGGACGAACAGCGCGAACAGGCTGAGCAGAAGCAGCTTCACACCGATGCCGCCGGCCTCGCCCGAGAAGAAGAGCGAGAGCAAGACGATGCTCGTGATCTCGGCAATCGACGCCCCCGCGACGACCAGCTGTCCAAACGGCGTAGCGACCTGGCCTGCGTCCTTCAGGACCGGAATCACAATCCCCAGTGTGGTGGCGGACAGGGCGATGCCGATCAGAAGCGGCGACTTGACGAGCCCCCCCGCGTGCAGTCCAAGACCGATCAGCAGCGCGAGCCCGAACGAGATCGCGTACCCGAGCGCGGTGAGGCGGAGGAGGCGACCTCGAAAGCGTTCGTACTCGACTTCGAGACCTGCAAGGAAGAGGAGAAACGCAAGCCCCAGCAGGCTCAGCACCTGGATCGGCGTGTCGATCGAAACCCAGCCTAATACCTCAGGTCCGATCACGATCCCGAGCACGATCTCGAGCACGATCGACGGTAACCGAATCCGGGGGAAGAGCCCGAGCGCGAGCGGTGCCGCCAGCGCCGCCGCTGCGACAACAGCTAATCCAGTGAACGAGACGTTCGTGAGTTAGGACTCAGTACTGCTGCGAGTAGCCCTCGGTCACCTCGCCTTTGTGGGCGGCGAAGGCAGCGAGTACCTCCCCTTTCTCCTTCTCCGGCACGTTGAAGTGGTCGAGCGATCGCCCAAGCTCAGCCACGAGTTCGTCGAAGATTGCGGGAGAGATTTCGAGCGCCCGATGGGCCTCCTCCAGGCCGAGATCAGCACTGCCCGGTTTCGTGGCTGCGTAGCCCTGGGGGCCTCCCGCAATGTCGCAGACCCAGAGAGTGCGCATGAACTTCAGGCCTGGAAGCCTGCCCAGATCGTCGGTGCTCCATTCGTCTAACTTGGGGTCCTTCGACCCCTGACCGGTGATCGGGTTGCGCACGACCGCGTCGCTGAAGTGGTCGACCACCGCCGCGATGGGGAATGAGCCACCGAGCCGTTCGTAAAGGCTCGCTTCCGTCATGTCTGCTACCTCCTGGACGGTTCAGCAGGAACCGTGCCATCGCGTGTTTGGGTGTTTTCCTTCCCTACCGGTTCGCCTCGTGTTCGAGCTATTTCGGTTCGTTCGAGCTGATCGGCATCGGCGGGGCCATCGGAGGGTCCGGGAAGTCGTAGAAGCGACCGGGGCTCGTGCCTTCTTGTCCCAAGCCGAAGCCGGCGCCGACCAGGGCGGCTTCGATATCACCGACGTTGTCAAAGACGAACTCCTCGAATCCGAGGTTGTTGGGCGGGCTTGCGCCGGCGAGCGTTTGCCCAAGCACGCGGTGCTCGGACTCGTCCCCGGCGGCCTCGGCCGCGTAGCGCGCGAACTTCGGGTCCCCCGCCTCCGCAAACGTCGTGACGCCGACCAGATACGTATTGACGAAAAGCGTCTCACCCCCCGAGACCCCCTTGCCCACCGCCGTCAGGTCGAGCGCATCGTCGGCGCCGCCGAAGAAGCCGTCCGGAATCCAGAAGTGCTTCGTGCTCGGGTCGAAGTGTTGGCTGATGAAGTTCCAGTGATCAAGCTCGGCTGCGTAGACGGCGTCGAAGGTGACCGACACGTCGCTTGGGACTTCGGGATGCAGGCTCGTACGCCGCAGCAGTTCGTCCAGGATCGTGACCGTGAGCGCCTCGGTCGTGGACGTGAAGACGCCCCAGTCGTCGATCGAGCCGTCACCATTGCTCGGGCCGTGAGGCCTGTCGTCTGCGAGCGCACTGGAGGCAAGGATGCCCGCGCTCGCCGCCGCGACTCCGGCGGCGCCCACCGCCGCGCGTTGAAGCAGCCGGCGCCGAGCGCCGGTTGGGGCCGAGGTGTCGCGCAGTACGCGATCGAGCACCTCGATGGAGGATGAGGGCGAATAACGGGACACTGCACAGCCTCCTTTCGATGGGCAAACATCGATCAATCAAACGGCTACCCGATTCGAGGTTGCACCTAACGTCACAATCAACTTGGCGTTCCTCCGGTTTTGGCGTGCGATCCGGCTCGGTAGCGGCGCGATCCGGAGGAGCTGGCTGGCCGCGGTCCGGCGCCGCGCGGTACGAAGCGCCGAATAGAGCAGATCCAACGCCCCGTGCCTCTACATCGCGTCGTCATCGCCTCGTCCACGACCGTGTCGCGCCGCGTCCGCAGCCTTCGCCAGCTGTGTGGCAGCCGCGAAGAACTCCTGTGACTGTCCGATGAAGAGCCCGTCGGCAGCCAGGGCGTTGACGGCGGCCATCGCCGCGCCGCGAGTCTCGGTCGGGCGGATGATCGAGCAGATCGGGAACTTGCGGTCGAGAAAGATCGTCGGCTCGGGCATGATCAAGTTCGTCTGCAAGAGCTCGCCGTCGGCGTTCAGGTCCGGGAAGGTGAGCCCAGTGGTGGGATCGGTCAGCGGCGGTGCGTTGCCGGCCTTGTCCTGCCAGGTCTGGAAGTGCATCGTCTCGGTCGGGCCGATACTGAGCAGCATCCGCAGCACCTCGGAATGGGTGACCCGCTGGGCGAGCGAGGGGTAGAGGCTCGTCCCGCCCTGCTCGATGAAGGCGAAGTGGAAGCCGGCCGTATTGGCGATCGCCTGTAGGTGATCGGCCGGCGCAAGGTCTGCGTCGGTGCGCGGGATCGCCGGGTGCTGGCCCGTCGCGAGGTCGGGGATCGCTTGCGGGAGAGTGTCGCCGAAGTCGGGGTTCTGCGAGTCGCTGCGGTAGCGCGTCCAGAAGCTCGTGTCGACGGTCAGCTGCATCAGGTTCGTCAGCCGCCCGATCTGCTGGGCGCCGGTTGCCTGGCTGCTCGGCAGGGTGCGGAACTTGTCCAGGTTGACCGGTTGCTGGCCATGCGCCTGCAGGTAGGCGTTGATGAAGGCGGCGTGACTGATCTCGTCGTCGGTGTTGTCGTGGATGTACTGGTCCATGTCCTCGTCCAGTACCTTGACCGCCTCGGTGTAGTCTGGGTTCCCGCTCCCGCCGGGCACCTCGGCGTCCTGGATGCCGGCGAGCTCGTTGTACTGCTGCCAGAGGTCGGCCTCGATGAGCTCCGCCGCAGCGAGGAAGCGGAGAATCGCCGCGTCTCCCTTGGTCAGGCCGCCGCTCGCCAGCGCCAGCGGCGGGTCCGCCAGGAGCCGCCCGAAGCCGATCGTTCCCGCTCCGACGGCGGCGCCTTTGAGCAAGAAGGAGCGGCGGCTGCTCTGATGCTCCGAGTGTTCGCTTGTTTCCATGCTCCCCTCCTTCTGGAATTGGGCGAACGAAAACTGGGGACGCGGATGAGCGCCCCAAAGCATGAGAGTCTGCCGGGTCGCGCGCCGATTGTGAATGAACCCGAAGATCGAATTATCTGGACAAATCGATCCAGGAATGGTTAGTACTTTCGGTCTACGCCAGTCAGTCTCAGCATGGCAGCCGCCTCGCCGCGGCTATGGACCCTGAGCTTCTCGAGCACGCTGTGCACGTGGTTTTTGACGGTGGCTAATTCGATCGATAGCCGCGCGGCGATGGCTTTGTTGGACAATCCGTCAGCAACCAGGTCGGCGATCTGAGCTTCCCGTTCCGTCAAGGACCCCTCGAACCCGACGGCCCTTGCTGGTTTCTCACGCACTCGTCTCAAGAGAGCCTCGCCGATGTCGGGCGAACAGGGAGTCTCTCCGCGCGCGGCACGTCTTAGAATTTCCACGAACTCACGAGGCGACGCCTCCCACGAAAGAAGTCCGGACACCCCGCACCGGCCCAGGCAAGGAGATCGTCTTCCTGGTCCGGCGAGACAAGAGCAACGACTCTCCCTTCCCCTACGACTGAGGAGATTTCTCGAGCAAAGGTCGGGTTCACGCGCACGGTCGCGTCCGCCAGGACGACGTCAGGTTGCGTCCCGGCGCTAAGCCGGGACGCGGACTCGCCCGTCGCTGCGGCGCCAACGAGCTCGAGCGAGTTGTCCGCTGCAATGAGTCGGGAGACTCCTTCCCGATACACGCGGACGTCCGAAGCCACGAAGACCCGGACTTTGTCGCGATCATTCATCGGATCGCCCAGCCCGTCGACGCCGGTCCCAGCCGCAGTTGCGTTGTGAGACGGAAGCGACACACGCAGACCCCGTGAGTGGTGGGAGCGAGTGACTGACGGAGCTAGGTCACTGTACCTCGTTCACTGAACCCTGCGTAATGAGCGCGCTCTCCGTATAGGCAATCCGCCTGTCGAAGAGCCTACGTTGGACTCGAAGTCGAAGTCGCTAGACAGCGACTTCAAGCGTCTCGACTCCCGGGAAGCCCATCCAGAGGCGCGTGCCGTCTTTGACGATCTTAACGAGCGGGTTGTCACAGTGCGCGCAGCGCAGGACGATCCCGGCGCCTCGAAAGACGTGAACCGCCCCGACCGGCTCGGTCGCGCCGCAGTTCGCGCACGTCCCGATCGCGGTTGTCATCTCGACGGCGAATACCTCCTGAAGCAAGCCGGCAACTGCATTGCCGTCGAGCATCAATGCGTCCATCTCAGCCTCCTGTCGGTCCAAACCGCTCTGTCTTGATTCCCAGCGGGGCGTGCCCGAGGTGCACGAGCGCCTCTGCGACGGCCTCGACGAACGGCGTCGGGCCGCAAACGTAGACGTGTGGCCGCTCGGCTGGGCTCGGGCCGACCTCCGCCAGCATCTCGGCGTCGACGCGGCGCGCATAACCGGTCCAACCCAGCGGTTGCGAGGCCGTCAGCGTATGCACGACCGTGAGGCCGTTGCCGTTCAGCCGCTCCAGCTCGTCGCGGTAGATGATGTCGTCCCAGTCTCTTGACGAGAAGAGCAGCCGCGTGTCCGCGTCGCTCCCGGCGGCGGCGCGTAACCGGATCATCGCCATCAGGGGCGCAACGCCCGATCCGCCGGCGACGAGCAGCAGCGGTCCGCCCTGTGGTGGCTCCCAGACGAAGTAGCCGCCGACGGGACCGCGGAGCTCGATCTGGTCGCCCGGCTGCAGCTCGTCCGCCAGGTACGGCGAGACTTCGCCGTCGGTGATGCGGACGACGGTGAGATCGAGGCGAGTGCCGTTCGGAGCCGATGCGATCGAGTAGCTGCGCTCTGCCTGGTAGCCGTCCTCGGCGGTCAGACGAATGTCGACGTGCTGCCCGGCGCGATGTCCGCCCCAGCCGGGGACGTCGAAGGCGATCGTCTTGACACGAGGCGTCTCGGCGACGACGTCGACGACGTCCGCGGCTTGCCAGCTCAGTCGCCCCAGTACCGCTGTTCCCGCCATGGATCTCCGTAGTTGTTGTACCCGTTGGTTTCCCAGAAACCCGGCTCGTCAGTCGCCATGAGCCGCAGCCCTCGCACCCACTTGCGCTCTTCAAGAAGTAGAGGTGAGGGACGAGCATGCGCGCCGGGCCGCCGTGCTCCGGCTGGAGCGGCTCGCCTCCGTAGCCGAACGCGACCCATGCCTTGCCGCCCGTCACGTCCTCGAGCGGCAGGTTGGTCGTGTGGCCGCCGTCGCTGAATTGGACGACGTGTTCGGCCGACGTCTCGATCCCGTCGAGCAGCGTGTCGACGGAGACGCCCTCCCAGACGGTGTCCAGCTTCGTCCACTTGGTCACGCAGTGGATGTCACGCGTCACTTCCTCGCTCGGTAGAGCGCGGAACTCCTCCCACGTCCAGCGCCGCGGCTCGTCGACCTCGCCCACGACCGAGAAGTCCCACTGGTCGAGTGACGTGTGCGGGGTCGGACCCGCGGAGAGGACGGGGAAGTCAGGAGTCACGTACTGGCCTGGCGGCACGCGGTCGGGCGGAATGTCGTCGCGGCGCCGGCCCCTGAAGCCTCGGGAGATGATTGGCGGCATCTCTCCTCCTTTGTCGTTGGGGACATTCTCCGGCACCACAGCTCGGATCCGTCGCCGGTGTGGCCGACGAGCTCGAAACCGGCTCGCTCGACCAGGATCGCCAGTCCCGTCCGAGTGGTAGAGCAGAGGGGCTCCCTTGCCTGAGTTAAGAGACCCCTTGAAATAGGCCGCCGGCCGAGGGCCGCAGCCGTCGGACTTCGGTTAAGTCGCCAACGAGGATCTCGCTCACGAGTTGGGGCGCGAATAAGCCGTGTTCGATCACGCCGGGCGTGTTCGAGAGGCGGTCGGCGAGTGCTGTCGGATCCCCGATGGGCCGTCGTAGTCGGCGATCAGGCCGCCGTCCGGACTCGTTGGTCCGCCTCGGAGTCGAGCAGGCCCAAGCGAGCGAAGCGTGGCCTCTACTCCGAAGGCGAGTAACTCGAGCGGAACCGGAGCAGTTAGCTGTGGAACGAGCTTGTCCGAGGAGACCAGAACGACGAACCGTTCGGCGGCTGCGGCGACCACTTTCTCGCGCGTGTGAGCGCGGCCCCGGCCTTTGACCAGCCAGCCCGTCGGCCCGACTTGGTCCGCGCTGTCGAGCGCAAGGTCGAGGCGGTCGGGCACTTCGAAGGGCTGGACATTCAGGCCGAGCCTGCCTGCGGCTGCTTCGGTTCCAGGTGATGTGGCGACGTAGACGACGCCCCGAGCGGGGAGGAGCGGGAGCAGGCGGGCGATCGTCGTTCCCGTGCCGATGCCGACCCGCATCCCACCGTCGACGAGCTTTGCGGCGGTTTCGGCCACAACCTCTTTCTCGCGGCTGCTTCGAACGGTCAAACTCCGCGGCATTGTCCTGGTGAGCCTCGTGCGCACCGCCACAGCACAAGGATCCTATGCCTCTGCTCCCAGCCTCATTGAAAGAGTCGGGGGCGGTCGCGCCGCCCCCGACTTCAGTCGTTTTCGGTCTCCCTACTGCTTGAAGTAGGGAAGCAGCTCGGCCGGCTGCGGCTGGCCGTGGAAGGCCTGGTAGCCGAGCAGCTGCCCGGTCGTGCAGGCGAGGATCGAGACGTGTGGGGTGCGTAAACCCGGTTCCCCGGTAGTTCGGCCAGATCAGATCCGTAGAGTCGGGCGCCCGTCCCGCCGTCATGGAGGAGCCTGTCCTTGCTCTGGTCGCTCTGCTACGTCGTGCTTCGACGCGTTCTGCAGCTGGTGGCGCTGCGTTTTCGCTCGGACGAGTTCAAGGAGCTGGAGATCGTGGTGCTTCGGCACGAGTTGGCGGTATTACGGCGTCAGGTACGCCCACCCCAGCTGAGGGACGCGGATCGACTGTTTCTTGCCGCGGCCAGCCGGCTCTTGCCGCGAACGCGCTGGCGATCGTTTGTCGTCACGCCGACGACGCTACTTCGCTGGCACCGCCGACTGGTGGCGAGGCGCTGGACCTATCCCGGTCGGGTTGGTCGGCCGCCGATTGGCGGCGAGATCCGTGAGCTGGTGCTTCGCCTCGCGCGTGAGAACCCACGCTGGGGTTACCAGCGGATCGCGGGTGAACTTCGTGGGCTCGGCTTTGTGGTCTCGGCCACAACGGTGCGCGAGATGCTCAAGGTCGCGGTCTTGGGCCTGCTGGTGAGCTCGCCGGTCTCTCCTGGCGCCAGTTCCTTCGGGCGCAGGCGCAGAGAATGCTCGCGGTCGACTTCTTCACCGTCGAGACCGTCTGGTTGCAACGGCTGTACGTGCTGTTCTTCATCGAGCTGGAGAGCCGCCGGGTGCATCTCGCTAGCTGCACAGCGAACCCGAGCGGAGCATGGGTGACCCAGCAGGCGCGTCAGCTCGCCTGGGGATTAGCCGAGCGCTCGACTCGAGTTTGCTTCCTGATTCGGGACCGCGACAGCAAGTTCACTCGAGACTTCGACTCCGTCTTCCGAAGCGAAGGGATCGAGATCATCCGCACGCCGGTGCGAGCGCCGAAGGCGAACGCGATCGCCGAGCGCTTCGTGCGCACCGTCCGCTCAGAGTGTCTCGACTGGCTCCTCGTCTTCAACCGCCAGCATCTCGAACGAGCGCTCTGCGTCTTCGTCGACCATTACAACCGCCATCGGCCACACCGAGCCCTCAACCTGACGCCGCCCGATCCGGAGCAGCCAGTGGTCCGGCTCGCAACCGCATCGCGACCAGATCACGTCAAGCGTCGAGATCGCCTTGGCGGACTGATCCACGAATACCGTCACGCGGCGTGAACCGAATTTCCGCACCCCACACGCCGTGTCGGCGTCGAGCCGGTCGCCCGACATCGCTACGCGACTGACGCTGATCTACGAGGACGGAAGGACCGATCGCCGTCTCCGAGTCCTTACGGGCGAACGCGGATGATCGTCTTCCCCTTGCGTCGCTCGGTCGGGTTGAGGGCGGCGACGGCGTCGTCGAGGGTCGCGACGTTGCCGATGTTCGTCCGCAACCGTCCGTCACGCACCCGCTGGACAACCTCACCCAGTTGGGCACGATCGGACTCGACAACGAAGTCGACCGCCAGGCCGTCCGCCGGCCGCGCCTCGGGCGGCCCGACGACGGACACCAGCGTTCCTCCGGTTCGAATCAGGCCCGCAGACCGCTTCCCGATGTCGCCGCCGATGACATCGAAAACCAGATCGACTCCGCCGACGTCTTCCAGCGCGTCGCTGTCGAGGTCGACGAACTCCTGCGCGCCGAAGTCGAGCGCCGGCTGACGGTCGGCAGCGCGCCCGATGCCGATGACGTAAGCGCCGAACTCACGGGCGAGCTGCGTCACCATCGAACCGACCGCGCCGGCCGCGCCGTGCGCGAGAACGCTCTGCCCCGTCTGAAGGCGGCCGTGCTGGAACAATCCCTGCCACGCGGTGAGGCCCGAGATCGGCAGGCTCGCGCCCACTGTGAAGTCGACGTCGCCCGGCAGCGGCGCGAGGTTGCGTGCCTCGACGGCTGCGTACTCGGCCAGGGTGCCGTCGCGAGTCCAGTCGGTGAGGCCGAACACTCGCTGTCCAACCGAGAGTCCCGTCGTGCCATAGCCGAGAGCGGTGACCACTCCGGCGAGTTCGTGTCCAGGAATCGACGGTGTTCGATCACGGTTGACGCGATCGGTCCAGGTCGAGGGCCACGCCATCTCGGTCGGGACGAATCCCGACGCATGAATCTGAACGATGACGTCGTTTATCGCTGCCTGCGACTCGGGTCGCTCCGCCAGCGTCATCCCGGCTATTCCCGCAGCCTGGTCGGTCACCACGATCGCTTTCATGGGAATTGTCTCCTCGGTCATGTGTCCCTTTGGTGGAAACGTTGCAGGAATCGCCGCGTGTCGCTCACGGACGAACGCGGATGATCGTCTGCCCGCTGATCCGCTTGGTCGGATTGAAGGCCGTAACGGCATCGTCGAGGGTCGCGACGTTGCCGATGTTCGTCCGCAGCCGGCCGTCACGCACCCGCTGGACGATCTCACCCAGTTGGGCACGATCGGGCATGACAACGAAGTCGATCGCCAGGCCGTCCGCGGGCCGCGCCTCGGATGGCCCGGCGATGGTCACCAGTGTTCCTCCGGCTCGGATCACGCCTGCGGATCGCTTCTGGATGTCTCCGCCGATGACGTCGAAAACCAGGTCGACGCCGCCGACGTCTTCCAGCGTGTCGTTCTCAAGGTCGACGAACCTCATTGCGCCGAAGTCGAGCGCCTTCTGACGGTCGGCAGCGCGTCCGGTGCCGATGACGTACGCGCCGAACTCACGTGCAAGCTGAGTCACCATCGACCCTACTGAGCCGGCCGCGCCGTGCACGAGGACGCTCTGCCCCGCCTGGAGGTGGCCGTGCTCGAAGAGTCCCTGCCACGCGGTCAGACCCGGCATCGGCAGGCTCGCGCCAACTGCGAAGTCGACGTCGCCCGGCAGCGGCGCGAGGTTGCGTGCCTCGACGGCCACATACTCCGCCAGCCCGCCGCCGCGATACGAGTCCGTCATGCCGAACACCCGCTGTCCCACCGATAGACCCGTCGTGCCATAGCCGAGAGCGGTGACCACTCCGGCCAGCTCTTGCCCGGGGATCGACGGTGTTCGGTCACGGTCGAGGCGATCGGTCCAGGTCGAGGGCCACGTCAGCTCGCCCGAGGTGAATCCCGACGCATGAACCTGGACAACGACATCGTTTATCGCCGGTTCCGGCTCGGGCCGCTCCACCAGCGTCATCCCGGCTGTTCCCGCAGCCCGGTCCGTGACCACGATCGCTTTCATTTGGACAGTCTCTGTATCAGTTCTCCCCCACCCCCGACGGCGATGGAACCGCCGCCGCCGTGACGCTCCGCCGCGCGACGGCCCCTACGCCTGGGTGAATAAGACGGTGACCGGCGCGGACAGTACCGTTCTGAAAGTGCGAAGCAGCGCTCTCGAGGTCGGCACTTCTGATGCAGTCGCGCTTGTCGTTGCCAAGCGCGACACCAGCTTGGGGACAGGTCTTGGGGACAGGTACTGGGTTCCTGAGGGCCTCTCGAGTCCGGTGAAGGAACACGTCGAAGAGGGCGGCCACACCGCATAGATCCACGGAAAGCGAGGCGGGAAGGGCGCGCATGACCGTGACTAGCTAAGGAGCATGCGGCCGAGTACAACCGGCGGGCTCAATGTCGAGGGGGTGCCCCGCGTTGGCCGCTCAGCTGGGCGCCGTCTCCTTCAAGACGCCATTCTCGTGGCGGTTGCATCTGCCCCGCGGGTCCGCTCTACCAGGTCGCGCGGGTTGATTCATACCGTCGCGATGAGGTAGTGCCGCTCGTTCTTGAGCCGGCAGCCGCCGCTTGGGGTGCGATACGGGGCGAGCGACTCGACGATCGCCGTCCGCACCACGTCCCCGCCCGCGCCCTCGGCCACCACGGCGAGGCCACCCGCGGCCAGCATCCCGCGAGCCAACGCTTCCTCGTCCGGGTAGTCGTAGGCCCAAAAGGTGTCGAGGGTGCTCTCCGGCGTGAGCCCGGCCTCGGTGGCTATCCCTTCCCAGGACTCCGGTCTTCCAGAATTCGGGCGGGCGGCGACTCCCAAGATGTTCGGCGGTCTCGCCTTCATGCTCGGTGGGCAAATGTGCTGCGGAATCGTCGACCAGCAGGGATCTTCCTCGCCTGGCCTCGCGGTCGGGCGAGGGATCCCCAATGCGTCCTACCCTGATGGACGCGAACCTGGCCTACGGCCGGACAACCGGGCAGCGGAAGTCCGCGGCCCCTGCCCGGGTGACCGTGACGTCGCCAGCGTCTCTCGCGGCAAAGACGGCCTCGTCCGATGTCAGCAGGTACGGCGTCACCCCGGCGTTGAAGGCGACGAGATAGACCTGCCAGCTGCCTCCGTGATACGGGCCGTCGCCCGGCGCGACACCGGCGATACCGAGCTGGCCTGCGGCACCGTTCGTGACGTTGTAGAAGGGATCGGTTCCAGCGCCGGCGGCGATCGGCGACGGCGTGACGACCGTCCCCACCACCGACCCGTTATGGAAAAGTTGGCCTTTTCCCGTTGTAGCCGTGGCGGGCAGTGCCACGAGCAGTGCCGTCGCGGCGATGACAAGAGTGGCAAGAAACACGCGCATCTGTGACCTCCTTGGTGGGTTCACCCGCCAGCCACGCTAGGGAGGGGGTCTTTCGACGGCATTACGTGCGCCTTAAATGTCGCTTACGCGCGAGACGCTCTGTCCAGTGCCAGAAAGCCGGATAGACGCGGCGATTCCAGGCCGCTTCCGACACGCTCATCGACGCCAAGCCTCATCTTGCGTGGCGAGAGGGCCTGCCAACGCCGACCCTTCTCGCGTCCCAAAGGTCGGCTATCGGACGAGCTGGCCGTTCGGCCGCATCACCAGCCAGGTGCCGCCGAACTCGTCGACGTTTTGGCACAAGACCTGGCCGGGGCTCTTATCCCCCACGTAGAAGTAGAGCAGCCGCTCGTTATACGTAACCTGCCGCCGCCCATCGCGCCTTCGAGTCGTACCGATGAGCGACTGCCTCACGCCCTTGCCCGCGAGGAGTCGACCTCTCGCAAAGTACACCGGCCACGCTTTGGCGCAAGCGCCGTAGCACTGGCTGCGCCCACGCCGCCGGTCGCGGGTGAAAGCGTAGAGGGCGCGGCCGCGGCCATCAAAGAGAATGCGGCCGTACCTTGTGCTGCGTACGGTGAGCGTGGCAGACGACTGACGGTTGTCCGCCGCCTGCTGTCCTGGGCGAGCCTCGGCGGAAGAACTGCGGCCGGCTGCCGCAGCGACGAGCCGCGAGCATCGCGAGCACAAGGGCCCGGGTGATCAAGCTCCTGAAACGTTCGAGTTCATGGTCACGTCCCAGTGTCACGGTTCAGACCGCCGCGGACTTGCCCGGGCTGCAGCGCGAGGACGATCGCAGTCCTCATGACGTAACTCAACATCGTTCGGCTTACGCCGCGATGACAGGGGCCTTACGAGACGGTGAAGTCTTGGACCTGTGAGCGCGTCTGCCTTCTGCCGTGACTGATCCGGGCAGCCGCCAATGGCCCCGCTCGATTTCAGAGTCCTGTAAGGACTTCGATGCAGAATGTGGGTGTGGAGACGGTTCTGGTCGTGGACGACGAGCCGACGATCCGGGACGTGGTCGTCCAGTACCTGCGTCGCGAGGGCTATGCGACGCTGGAGGCCGGAGACGGCGATGCCGCCCGCGAGCTTTTGGAGCGGGAGTGGCCGAATCTCGTCGTCCTCGACCTGATGCTGCCCGGAACCGACGGCCTCGCGCTCTGCCGCTGGATCCGCGACCGCTCGCAGCTGCCCGTGATCATGCTCACCGCCCGCGGAGAGGAGGCGGACCGCATCATCGGGCTCGAGCTTGGAGCCGACGACTATGTGACGAAGCCGTTCTCGCCGCGCGAGCTGGTGGCGCGTGTGCGCAGCGTCCTGCGCCGCGGCACCGACGCGAACGACCGACCAGACGAGCGCGTTCGCATCGGTGACATCGAGATCGACGCCGCCGCGCGCGAAGTGCGAAAACGTGGAAGCGTGCTCAAGCTCACGGCGCGCGAGTTCGAGCTGCTGTGGTTCCTCGCACGTCACCCGCGACGCGTCTTCTCGCGTGACCAGCTGATGAGCCGGGTCTGGGGCTACGAGCCCGCGTTCGACAGCGGCACGATCACGGTGCACGTGCGACGCCTGCGCGAGAAGATCGAGGACGAACCGGCGCACCCGCGCTACCTCGAGACGGTCTGGGGCGTCGGCTACCGCCTCTCCCCGTGATCGAGCTCGCCCTCATCGTCGCGGCCTCGACGCTCGCGGCAGGACTTGCCGGCGGCCTATGCCTGCGGCTCTTGCCGAGCGTCCGTGCGCGCCTTGCCGGCTTGGCTTTGCTTGCCGTCGCGCTTCCGCTCGTGGCCGTGCTGCTCTCGGGCGTGGCGATGTTCCACATGGGCGCCGACGTCGTCATCCTCGGCGTCGCGGCCGCCTCCTCGACGGTAGCGATCGCTGCGGCACTGCTCGTCGGCGGGTCGATCACGCGACCGATCGATCGGCTGCGCGCCGCGTCGGGGGCGCTCGCGCAAGGCGACCTTTCCGCGCGCGCGCCCGAACAAGGGCCGACGGAGGTCGCCGAGCTGGGCGCGGCATTCAACGAGATGGCTTCGCGGCTGGCGGCGCTTTTCGACGCCCGACGCGAGCTCGTCGCCTGGGCGAGCCACGATCTTCGCACCCCGATCGCGTCCATGCAGGCGATGCTCGAGGCGCTCGAGGACGGGGTCGCCCAGCCCGACCATTACCTGCCGGTGCTCCAACAGCAGGTGCGAACGCTGGCCCACCTGGTCGACGACCTGTTCGAACTCGCCCGCATCGACGCCGGCGCATTGACGCTCGAGCTACGCGAGGCGGAACTCGCCGGAGTCGTCGACACCTGCCTGCGCGGGCTCCAGGCGGAGGCACGGGCACGCCGCGTAAAGCTCGAGGCTCGTGTCGCTGGCGATGCAGTCGCCTGGTGCGCGCCCGATCAGGTGCAACGCGTGCTCCTCAACCTGGTCACGAACGCGCTGCGCCACACGCCCTCCGACGGCTCGATCGCCGTGCTGGTCGAGCCCCATCCGCGCTGGCTTCAGGTGACGGTCGAGGACAGCGGCGACGGCCTCGCGCCCGAGGCACAACGGCGAATGTTCGAGGGCTTCTGGCGCGGCGACGTCGCGCGGACCACGGGCAAAGCCGGAGCCGGCCTCGGGTTGACGATCGCGCGCGGGCTGGTCGAGGCCCAGGGCGGCCAGATCTGGGCCGAGCCTCGCTCGGGAGGCGGCGCGAGGTTCTGCTTCACGCTTCCGCGCGACCGCGCATTGCGACCAGCTTGACAGTGCCACGCCGACAAGGAATGAGCCGAAGGCCCAGCACTCCTCGAAGTGCTGCGTGGTGACGGCGAAGTGGATCGTCACAGCGCCCGCGGAGTGCCGAAGAAGCCTGCGGTCGTCACTGGGCCGCCCCCGCAGGCGGGTGGCAGAACAACTGCGGTCTTCACTGGGCCGCCCCCGCAGGCGGGTGGCAGAACAAGATCATCGCTGGCGCTCTCGCCGTCACCCTGGTCGCGGCTGGCCTCAT
>Ga0184625_10000231_pt1 | contig 18867 bp, 11 predicted proteins | sample PLM3_30_b1_FD_133151 | JGI IMG/M metagenome (GOLD analysis project Ga0184625, IMG submission 133151) | Groundwater sediment microbial communities from an aquifer in East River, Colorado, USA - PLM3_30_b1 | ecosystem: Environmental > Terrestrial > Soil > Riparian zone | place: USA: East River... | reverse complement strand
TCATGAGATGAAACACGAGGAACAACTCACCCTCGAGCTCCCACACGACTCGCTTGCCGATACGACGAAATCCGGTCACCAGGCGCCCCTCAACCTGATCGAGCGGCGGCTCGACCGAGCGGAGAAGAAACGGCGTCGCGAGCCTGACGCGTTCGAGCACGCGGCCGGCGATGTGTGCGCGGAGGGCGGAAAGGTACAACTCGACGTCAGGAAGCTCAGGCATTACGTCACAGCCTCGGCGAGGGAGCCTCGCGGCCAGTCATCGTGCGGTAAATCGCCTGAAGCGTCTGCAGCGTGTCGGCATCCGTTGCAGCCTTATCTGGACGATATCCCTTGATGCGCGCGAATCGCAGCGCGAGCCCGCCAGGATACTGAGGGCTCTCCTGCACGTCGTTGAAGGCGACTTCGACGACCAGTTCCGGGCGCACGTAGACGATGTGGTGTTCGCGCCGCTCTTCCCGTTCGAGCAGCGCCGCGGTCTGCCATGCGAGCAACTCGTCAGTCATGCCCTTGAACGTCTTTCCCAGCATGACGTACTGGTTTCGATCGGGATCCCTGGCGCCGAGATGAAGATTACTGAGCCAGCCCTTGCGGCGGCCGCTGCCCCACTCGGCCGCAAGCACGACGAGATCGAGCGTGCGCACGTTCTTGATCTTCAGCCATGCGCTTCCGCGGCTGCCGGCGGCATACGGGGCGTCGAGCGATTTCGCCATGACGCCTTCGTGCCCACTCGCAATCGCACGGTCGAAGAACTGCGCGGCCGTCATTGCGTCACTGATGACCTGATGCGGGACTGCAAGGTCTCCCACCGCGTTCTGCAGTGCTTCGAATCGCGCGCGTTGCGGCTCTGCGGTGAGGGGGCGGCCGTCAGCGTAGAGGCAGTCGAAAAAGAATGGCGTCAACGGCAACACCGTTCGAAGACGATCGACCTCCAGCCGCCTTCCAAATCGGCGCATCGTCTCCTGGAACGGCAATGGCGCTCCGTCTGGTTGCAGCGCCAGTACCTCACCATCGAGGATCAGATCGCGGGCCGGCAATGAGGCGACCGCTTCAACCACTTCCGGCACGGCGGACGTGATGTCGCGAAGCGCCCGCGAAAACACACGCACCTGCCCGCCGGATTTGTGCACCTGGATGCGGGCGCCATCGAGCTTCAGCTCGAACGCCGCCTCGCCGAACGCGTCTATGGCCTCCGCCACACTTTCGGCCGGCGACGCGAGCATCGGCTCTATCGGGCGGAACAATTGAATCGCGTATTTCGACAACGATTGCGGGCCGTCGACCAGCGCTACGCGCGCAACCTCCCCCAGGTCTCCGCACAGCATCGCCGCGTGGCGAACGGCCGCCGACGGCGCATGCGCCGCTTTCGCGACGGCTTCCGCGACCACACTTTCCTGGGCACCCTGGCGCAGTTCGCCCGAAAGGAGACGCACGAGAAATTCCTGTTCGCGTTCGGTCGCGCGGCTGAAAATCTCAATCAGGAGTTGTGTTCGGGTGCGAGACGCCCCGGCACCTCTAATCTTCGCAATCCGGGAAAAGGTGTCATCGAGCTCGGTCAACTCGATCGATGGCCGCTCAGCCGGGGTCACCGCGCGCGCCTGCGAAATGACCGACCATCCAAGACCAATCCGACCTTGCGGGAGCGAGCCGGACAGGTAGGCCACGGCTATATGAATTTCCTCAGGTGTGAGGCGGTGCAGGATCTGCGCGAGCTCGCTGATTTTGTCGAGGCGACGCCGGGTACCTGAGACGGCATTCGAGGCCGCTGCGATGTCGTGCAGCTGCATCCTTCTATGCTACAACCCAGCTTGTCCCTGCGTTTTTCCTCTTCCCTCTTTCCTCTTCCCTTTGTGCGACGCCGTTAGAACGTCAGGCCGGCAGCGATATGGACGCGCGTCCCCGACCCCAGGCCGCGTGCGACTGAAAACCCGATTCGGAAGAGCGGCGCGGTCGCCCAGATTCCAGCGCCCACGCCCTTCTCGAGTTTCTGATCGCCGAACCGCTGACCCTGGTCATATGTCGTTCCCGCGTCCATGAAGATGCTGTAGCCAAATCTGGCCATTCGCAGCGGCGATGTCGTCGGAATTCGCAGCTCGACAGAGCCTGCGACGAGGGTGTCGCCAATGGCGTAGCCGGCGCGGAACCCGCGAAGATTGCGCGAGCCGCCGAGGACCGATTTATAGAAGGCCGGCGCCGGCTGGCTGAAATCTTCCCGTACCGCTCTCAGGGCGAGCACCATCCCGCGATACAACCCGACATAGCCATTCGCGTCGATTTCGGTTCTCACCGCCGTGCCGGCCGGCGAAAAGGAGAGCCGCTCCACCGCCGATCGAATGAAGATGGCGTTATGGGGCATCAACGGATCAACTCTCGTGTCGACGACAATATCAGCGCCGAGTGAGCGTGCTTCTACCTCTTCGCCGTTGAGAGACGACGTCTGCCACGCGACTTCACCGCCGGCGTGAACCTCGCGAACGATCGGCCACTCGGTTCGTCCCCATACGCGTTTCCGGTCGGCGTCGTCTTCGAAGAACGGATGCGTGCGCCGCTGGAGAAGCCCTCCCGCGCGCAACCGCGGAGCGTAGCGTTTCGAAAATTCCTGCTGATATTCGGCGCCGACTCGCTTGTCCCCGCCCCAACTTGCCGGCACAACGATGCGGCGCCGTGGGGAGCGGTGGCCGGCGAACGCGACCTGTGCGCCATAGGTGAATCCATAGCCGTCCTCGGCGCTGAGAATCGGAACGAACATCACCCCGAACTTCGAACGGCGCACGACCACCGGAGGAGACGGTGGTGCTGCACTGCTTTCAGACTCGGTATCGACATCGGGAATTTCCACATGGACCGGGCCTTCGTCGACCTGGATCAGGATGAGCACGCGCGTGGGGTCTGAAATCGACGCGAATCGCTTCAGCACCTCGACCGATTCAAACTTCATGGCCCTGGACAGGCGCGCTTCGGCGTCCGACAGCAGTGTGTCCGAGACGGGATCGCCGACGTTCATCCCAGAGGCGCTGATGATCGCCTCGGCCGTGGTGATGGTGTTCCCGTGCACCTGAATGGCAGCCACGACTTCCTGCTGCGCAGCAAGCGTCGAAGACATGAGGAGTAGTGCAGCGGCGACCAGACTAGCGGTTCTGCGCACGTCAGCGCGGGCGGTTTGCCGGTCCGAGGTATTTCCCCGAGGTTGCCGCTTCGCGGTAGCCGGAGTACTGGATGTCATAGCTGACCGCGAACGGTCCCGGCGCCAGCAGGAACGAGCCGAGCACGTCGATCCGTTTTGGCAGCCACACGCCGGGGAACGCCTCGCTCATCAGCATGTTGGCGCGCAGCTCGGTCACACGCACGAGCCAGGAGACGGGGAGAAACTCGAGGCTGACATTTTCGAAGGCGTACTTCACTATTTGTTTCTGTTCCGGTTCCACCCAGATGGTGACGCGCGACACTTTGTTCATGAGGCGCTGCATTTCGTCGCCGTAGGCGTCGCCGCGTGACTTCCCACCCGACACCTGTTTCGCGCGTGCCTCCGCGCGCGTATCTGGATCGTCGGAAAAGAGCCTGGTGGGGTAGTACTCGATGCGAAGAACGGGCTGGTTGTCGATCGTTTCACGACCCACCAGCGCGTAACGGCCCTCCTCGAACTTGAACTTCAGCAGGTACGCCGATGAGACGAACTGCGGCTCGCGCGTCTGTTGAAGAAGGCCCTGCAAATCGGACGGCGTCACATCGACGGTGCCGTCGGTCTCCTTGCCCTGCTGCTTCGCGCGCTCGTCGCGATTCTTCGTCCGTGTGAGGAAGGCCTGTTCGTATCGTTCCCGCTCGGCCTCGCTGATGACGACGCCATTGAAACGAACCGGGCTCCGGACGAAGAACCCGTCGCGCGGATACCAGATGTACTCGCGCCTCGATCCCCAGAGCAGCGTCTCGCCAGGTCCACGCAGCTCGACACGTTCGCGCTCATCCAGGATGTATTGCTGGACCTTTTTCCAGTTCTCGTCCCGGCGGGTGAGCACCTGCGCCATGAACGTGTCGAGCTCCGCCGTAGGTGAGGGGGCCTGCGCGAACGCTGGACTGAGCGTTAAGCACGCCCCGATCGTCAACATGGCACACAGGTATCCGCGCATGGCTTCTCAAACCATATACGAATAGGCAGGCGTTATGGGTGCACTGTTACCAGTGCGTCAACGATCCGTCGGGCCGGCTGTAGACGTTGCTGGGACGCGCCTGGTCGTAGTCGCCGATCTGGGTCAGCGCTTTGAAATCGACGGTAACGCCAATCCCAGGCCGATCGTTGGTATACAGCTTGCCGTTTTTGAACGTCAGAAACTCCGGAAGATAGGCAGGTGGTTGATCCCCGTAGTTGTATTCCATCAGCACCGGTCCGGAGAACGTCGACATGGTGTGCACCAGCGCAGCCGTCGCGATCGGTCCCGTGAAATGCGGCACGATGCCAACCGCCGACGTCTCGCACAACGCCATGATCTTGGCCATCTCGGTGATGCCGCCGACATTCGGCAGGGTCGCGCGGATGTAGTCGATGTCCTTGTTGTACACGAGACGGTGAAAATCCCACCGTTGTCCCCACTCTTCTCCGTGCGACAACGGACACGTCGTCATCATTCGCAGCTTCGGGATTTCCTCGAGCGCCTGCTCGTCCCGTACAGGATCCTCGACGAGGAAGGGCTCGTAGCCTTCGATTAACCGGCAGCAGCGGAGCGCGTCGGCAAAATCGAACTTCTGGTGAAAGTCGATCATCCAGTCGCCCTGGCCGACGCCGTCGCGGATTTCCTTGCACGCCGCCGCCACCAGCCGCACGCGTTCGTGGGTATTGAAGACGTTGTCGGGAATCGCGCCGCCAATCGACGCATCGACCCTGAAGCACCGGTATCCCGCCTCCATTGCAGCTCGAGCGCGCTCGCGCAGTGCCGTGCCTGCGTTGGCGATCTCGCCACCGCCCCGGCCGGCTCCGGGCTGCGCCGCCGACGCTGCGGGACCGGCGCCTCGTCCCCGTGACGCCGCGTTGGGGGGTCTGAAGGTTGTCGCGTAACACTCGACGTGATTCCGCGTAGCGCCGTGAAGCAGTTCGTACAGCGGAAGTTGCAGCGCCTTGCCCTTGATGTCCCAGAGCGCCATGTCGAGGGCGCCCTGGCCATGAACCTTCTCACGCCCCGGCGGGTAGAAACGATCCATGTACATGTGATGCCAGATCTTCTCGATGTCGAACGGGCTCTTTCCAATCAGACTGCCTGCAAGATCTTGGATCAGGTCCGGCGATCCCCCTTCGCCGATGCCGGTAATACCGATATCGGTCTCGACGGTCACGAGCAGCGCGCTCTGGTTGAACGAGCGGTTCATGCTCTGGTGGGACCAGCACTTCACGCGCGTGATCTTCGCCTTGGGGAGCGCGGCCTCCGAGCGAGTGGCGGGGAACAGCGCCGCTCCCGCGCCGGCCGCAAGAACTTTCAAGAGCGATCTGCGGTTGATCATACGGCCCGCCTTTCGTGTTAAGGTGTGGGCCGACATCCTATCATGCGGGATCAAGTTTCATTATGCGCGCCTGACGCGCGTCGCGGAGCCTTTGGACACTCAGAGAGGAGCCCCTTATGCGAACGATGTTCGTCGTCGGCTTCCTGTTGCTGGTGGGCATTCCGGCTGTCGCTCAAGAAACACGAAGCACCATTTCAGGGACGGTAAGAGACGAACAGGGGGTCATCCCCGGCGCCAGCATCAAGGTGACGAACGTCGGCACTGGCGTGACCCAACAAGTGACGACCAACTCCAGCGGGTACTTCGAGGCCCGGCTGCTCAACGCCGGCACCTACGATGTCGTCGTCGAGATGACGGGCTTCAAGACGTTGCGCCGCGCCGGCGTGACGCTGTCCTCCGGCCAGCAGCTTGCACTCCCCCTCACGCTCGAGATCGGCGCGATCGCCGAAGAGATCACCGTCACTGGCGAGGCGCCGCTTCTGGAAGTGACGACGCTGCGACAGGGGCTGGTGCTCGACGAAAAGAAGATCGGGGAGTTGCCGGTTCAGTCGAACATGCCGGTGCTGTTTGCGCGGTTCGCGCCAGGCATGATGGCGAGAGGTGTGATTCCGTTCGCCGGTCAGGGATTCGTCGGCGGCCCGACGACCAATGCCACACCGCTCGGCGGTGTCGGCGGCGTCGACTGGTCGATCGATGGGGCGACCAACAGCGGCGTGAACCGTCAGATGTCTACCTCGCCGAACACGGACATGGTGCAGGAGATGCGAGTCGAGTCGACGAACTTCATGGCGTCGATCGGCCACGGCACCGGCGTCGGCATCTCGATGATGACCAAGGCGGGTACCAATACACCGCGCGGCACGGTGAACCACCAGTACTGGACGAACAAGTTCAACCCTCCAAACCGGTTTCAGCAGGTCGTGTTCGACCGGGATCCTCGCGCGGGAGACGCCTACGAGGATGGGGCGTCGAACAATCTGTCGTTGACCTTCGGTGGCCCTGTCCAGATTCCGGGCATCGTCGATGGCACGAATAAGTTCTTCATGTTCGCCAACTACTCGTACGGACACGACGATTTCAACGGCAAGTCAGCCAGCCCCAACAGGACGCTGCCGCGAAGCGATCCCGGTCACAACCACCTCGCTGGCGATTTTTCGGACCTCCTCCTGCTGCCGAATCCCGCGCAATATCAGATCTACGACCCCTTGACGACGCGGCCGGATCCGGCGAGACCAGGGCACGTCATTCGCGATCCGTTTCCAGGCAACATCATCCCGGCGGATCGGATTACCAACCCGCTGTACAAGCAGTACGTAGGATTCCTGCCGGCCCCGAACACGAATCCCACGGCGTCGAATCAACAGCCCATCAACAACTACTACGACACCGGCCAGCCAGATCCACTGAGGAGCCACGTCTTTGGCGTGCGCCTCGACTACAACCACTCGGACCGGAATCGATTCTTCGGGCGGGTCAGCGGCAGCAACTTCACCGAAGGTGCCGGAGATTGGACGTACGAGAGCGCCCCAGGGCTGCACGCACTATCACGCGTACGAAAGACCCGGGCTGTCACTGGAACCTGGACTCGAGTCTCCGGTGACACGGTCATCGACGGCCAGCTCAGCGCCAACCGCTTCCTCGAGACGGATCAGCGCCTCGGTCTGAAGGAGTTCACGCCGAGCGGAATCGGGTTGCCTTCGTATATGGATCAGTTCTGCCAGTCCCGCGGCGAGTTTGGCGGCGTGATTCCCTGCCAATTGCCGCGAGTCAACTTCGGGGGAGCCAATCTCGATGGCAACTTCTACCAGGTCCTGGGTGACAACTCCGGGACGTTCGACCAGGGAACCCACTACCAGGGCCAACTGAACCTGAGTCAGGTCCGCGGCTCGCATACCCTGCGCGCCGGCGTGGACATCCGGAGGCACGAGCGTTTTCGCAACTTCCCCGGCAATGCGTCCGGCAACTTCACCTTTGACAATACCTACACGCGCAAAGCCGACGACACAACCGAAGCGCCTGCCGCCAATCTCGGCCTGGGCTGGGCGGCGTTCATGCTCGGCATTCCCACGCGCGTGGAAGCCGAAATGACAGCGAGCTCTGTCATTTCGAATCATTGGGTTGGCAGCTTCTTCCAGGATGCCTGGCGCGTGTCGGAAAACATCACGCTGAACTTCGGTCTGCGGCACGAATACGAGACGGGCCTGACGGAGCAGAACGACCAGATGCTCACCGGCTTCGATCCAAATGCCGACGTGAAGATCGCGCAATTGGCGGAGGCGGCCTATGCGCGGAATCCGATACCCCAACTTGCACCGAGCGCCTTCGACGTGCAGGGCGGAACCGTCTATGCCGGCGATTCAGGTCAGTCTGGTAATAGCTGGGGCGGACAATCAATGTGGATGCCGCGCGTGTCAGCCTCCTGGTCGATGAACGAGCGAACCGTGCTGAAGGCGGGCTACGGCCTCTACTACGACGTGCTGAGCGCCACGAACTTCACGCCCAATCAGTTGGGATACAGCGCGACGACGGTCAACGAGGCGAGCGTCGATTTTGGACAGACGTGGATTCTCGGCGATCCGAAGAGGGGCATCTCGCCGATGTCAGACCCATTTCCGGTGCGGAGCACCGGGACGCGATTCGACCAGGCAATCGGCAACTCGCTCGGCGCGGACACCGCACTGGGCACCCGTTTCCAGGCACAGAATCCCGACCGCGTTCATCCGCGGGTGCAGCGGTGGCGCGTTGGTGTGCAACGGGAGATCAGCCGCAACATGGCGGTCGAGGTCGCCTACAACGGCAGCCGGGGCGACTTCCTCGACCGCACAATCCGTCAGGACTATTTGCCGGAAGAGTGGTGGAACGGCAGCAACGTCCGGGATCTCACCCAGCAGAATCTGTTGAATGCCAACGTCACCAACCCATTCTTCATCGGTAACTTCGCCCCGCTGAAGACGTCAGATCCGGCGCTCTACAACCAGATGGCGGGAAATTCATTCTTCACCAGCCCGACCATTCAGCGGAATCGCCTACTGCGGCCGTTTCCCCACATGTCGAGCGGAGCTGGGCTCGAGATTCAGACCCTCCCACTGGGAGAGAACAGAGCGCACTCGCTCGAGATCAACTTCAACCGCAGATTCGCGAATGGCTTCAGCGCGAACCTCGTCTATACCGGGACGAAGTTCACGGAGAACAGGACTGTCGAAGAATACGAGCGCGAGCCGACAATCTTTCTGACGAGTCAGGATGCTCGGCCCCACCGCATCACGGCCGACTTCATCGCCGAGCTCCCGTTCGGCGCCGCCAAGCCCTTCCTGAATGACGGCGGCGTGCTTGCCGCGATCTTCAGCGACTGGCAGGTCGGCGGAACCTACGAGTGGCAGCCGGGCGCTCTGCTCGACTGGCCAGGCAACATCTTCTTCTACGGCGATCTCGACGATATCAAGCTCGACAATCCGACCACGGACCGCTGGTTCAACACCGACGCCGGCTTCGAGAAAGACCCTGCCAAAGTACCGGCCGCATTCCAGAAACGCGCATTCCCGTTCCGCATCGACGGCGTGCGGGCTCCGGGCCTTCGGCATCTGAACATGAACATCGGACGGACGGTGCGGTTGCCCGGCAGCAAGACACTGCAATTCCGGGTGGACGCGCTCAACGTCTTCAACAACGAGACGTACGACACGCCGAACCTGAATCCGACGTCGACGCAGTTCGGCATGATCACGGCGAACAACGGAACCTACATGCGTTTCGTGACGTTCGTGACGAAGTTCAACTTCTAGTCGGTCAACGCCGTGTGCCGGGACGCCGAGCAAAGACCTAGTTCAGCTCGGCGAGCCCGGCGGCTCGGCATTGTGTTAGCCTCATCGCCATGCGATTGCTGCTGCCGTTCCTGTGTTTGCTGTTTGCAAGCTCCGCCGCCGCTCAGTCTGCCGATCCGGGCAGGACGATATACGCCAGCCGCTGTTCCGGATGCCACGGAAGCAACGGCGCGGGCGGCGAGCTGGGGCCCTCGATCGTCTCGCGCGTGCCCGCCCGCACAGACGAGGAACTGACGACGGTGATTCACCAGGGGCTGCCCACGGCGGGCATGCCTGCATTCCCGGCTCTCTCAGATGCCGAGGTTCGAGAGCTCATCAGCTTCCTTCGAACGCTGCGCCCTCGCGAAGGCTCCGGCCCCGTTCGCACGAAGGTTGCGCTCGCCAGCGGCAGCTCGCTCGAGGGACTGGTCTTGAACCAGGGCACGAACGACCTCCAACTGCTTGGGGACGATCGCAAGATTCACCTTCTGCGCAAGGCGGGCGATCGCTACCGGCCGGTGAGCTCACAATCCGATTGGCCCACCTATAACGGGCAGACGGTCGGAAGCCGGTACAGCACACTGACCCAAATCAACAAGAGCAACGTCAGCCGTCTCGTGCCGAAATGGATGTTCAGCCTTCCCAACACGCCACCGCTGCAGGTGACGCCGGTCGTCGTGGACGGCGTGATGTATGTGACGAGCGCGAATCAATGCTACGCGCTCGACGCAGGATCGGGCCGGCAGATTTGGCAATATTCGCGGCCCCGGACCAAGGGGCTCATCGGCAACGCCGCCGGCGGGGCAAACCGCGGCGCGGCTGTGTCGGGCGATCGCGTGTTCATGGTGACGGACCATGCGCACATCATCGCGCTCAATCGCTCGACTGGCGCGCTCTTGTGGGAAACCGAGATGGCCGACTGGCGCCAGAACTACAACGCCACCGGCGCCCCGCTGATCGTAGGGAACATGGTCATTTCCGGTTCGTCCGGAGGTGACGAAGGGGTCCGGGGCTTCCTGGCCGCATTCGATCAGGCTACGGGGAAAGAACTGTGGCGATTCTGGACCGTACCTGCCCCCGGCGAACCGGGCTCCGAGACGTGGCAGGGAGGCGGGATCGCGCATCCTGGAGCGACCACGTGGTTGACGGGTACCTACGACGCTGAGCTCGACACCATCTACTGGCCGACAGGGAACCCGACTCCCGATCTCTATGGGGACGATCGCAAAGGCGACAACCTCTACTCTGATTCAATCGTCGCGCTGGATGCGAAGAGCGGGAAGCTGAAGTGGCACTTCCAGTTCACACCGCATGACACCTGGGATTACGACGCACAGGAAACGCCCGCGTTGATCGACACGAACTGGCAGGGCAAGCCGCGAAAACTGCTCGTGCAGGCGAATCGCAACGGATTCTTTTACGTGCTCGATCGCACTGACGGAAAATTTCTATTCGGCACCAAGTACATCAAGAACGTCACGTGGGCCACAGGCCTGACTGCGGAAGGAAGGCCGATTCGCGTGCCGGATATGGAACCGACGCTCGAAGGCCGGCGCGTCTGCCCGTCGCTCGAGGGAGCGTCGAACTGGTATTCGACCTCGTTCAATCCGTCGACCGGTCTTTACTACGTGCAGACAAACGACAAGTGCGGCGTCTTCACGAAGGTTCCGATGGAGTGGGCCGCCGGCAGAGGATACATGGGCGGGTCGTTCATGCAGGCGCCCGATGAGCCGGCGCAACGCGTCCTCCGCGCGATCGACATTCAAACAGGAAAGATCGCATGGGAACTGCCGCAACCCGGCCCCGTCACGTCGTGGGGCGGCGTGCTGAGCACGGCCGGCGGCATCGTGATCTTCGGGGAAGACAGCGGCTCGCTCATGGCGGCGGATGCCACGAACGGGAAGCCGCTCTGGAGCTTCCAGACGAATCAGAACTGGAAGGCGTCGCCGATGACGTATGTGTTCGACAACAAGCAGCACGTCGCGGTCGCCGCGGGGTCGGCGATTATTGCGTTCGGGTTGCCGGACTGATGCGTCAGCCGACCCTGAAGACGTGAATCGACTGATCGGTTCGAGTACTTCGTTTCGGGTGTCGCTTTTTGCGGAGATCGGAGACGGCCACGAGTGTCGTGGACGAGAGCCACGAGACGCCTTCCACGGTGTGGTACAGCCTCTTGCCTTTTTTTGTCCTCGGGAAATCGTATATACGCCCTGCCCCGTTGATTGTCCACTCACCTGAGCGGAAACGGCCCAGCCAAAGTCTCGACGATTCCTGCGACACGACGGCGATCCGATCGCCTTTGACGGCCATCCCCGCATAGTCCTTGAACTTTACGTGGCGGGGAAGCTTAATGCGCGCGACTGGTTTCCAGATACCGCCGCGCTGCTGCAGGACGTGTATCCGTCCACGTCCGCCCTTCCTGCTCTTGCGTCCGCCTCGGCAGTTGTTGCCCTCGCACAGCGCGAGCAGGAAGTGCTGCCCGCGAAATTCCACCGACGCGAGACCTTCGAATCCGGTGTTGCGCTTCTCGAAGGAAAAATCGACCCACCGGCGCGCCTTGAAGCGCCACCGCTCGTCGTACTCCTCGATCGCTCCCTTGAAGGTGCCGTCGGGATGCTTCTGCGCCTCGATCATCAAGTAGAACCGGCGGGTGCCGCGGCCGAACGTGACCGCTTCGTAGCCTTCTCCCTGGCGGGCGGCGCCGACCCATTCGTGATCGTCAGATTCTGGACGCAGATGTGACGCAATGCGCACGACATGGCGGACATTGTCGAGGACAACAAAACAATCGGTGCCGTTGGTGATGACGCCGCTGGCTTCGAACACTGCGCCAGATCGGGGAGGGACGACGAGGTCGGCGAGCTTGCGTTCTCGAAGCAGCCGGAGGACAGGCGTTTTGGCCATCGGCCATTGTCGCACGCGCGATTTGTGATCAGGGCTGGCTGGAGCGGGAAGAGCGACCGATCGTCCATGCTACTGCAGTAGACGGGAGAAAGCCGCCGGCGACAACGAGATTGGGAAGGAAGACATGGCCCGCGATGGTCGGAACGGCGTTCGGATCGCCTGCCCAGGCGGTCGATCCAGGCAGGATCGAGGTGATGTAGAAAAGCGGCGTCCAGAATGACGCGGACACCGCGGCGGCGACTGTCATCGCCACTTCTGGCTCGCGTGTCTTGCGCCAGAGCATCCACAGGGCCGTCAAGGACACTCCCGCGAGAAAAAACAGGAGGAGGGCGCCATGAAAGCGAGCGTGGCCATGCCACGCCGGATTCAACAAGTGATTGGCGCTCCAGTCGAGCGCGAACGAAGCGACGACTCCTGTCACCAGAACGACCGACAACACCAGTCGCGCCACTTTGAGCCTGTGCATGCTCAAGTTGACGAATCTGCTGCCTCAATGTTCCGTTGATTGCTGTCCGCTCTATTTGGTTTTGACTGCAAACGGCGGCAGGTACCACGAGCCCCGCTGAGGCACGTCCTGTCCGGCGACCTCGTGTTCGTCGAGCAGCCAGCCCCACAGATGACCTGCGGGAACTTTCTCACTATCGATCTGGATATACAGCCGGCGGCCCCGCAGCGCCACCAACTGGCTTGGATCGTGCGTGATTTGGCCGGTCACCTTGCCCGCCACGTCGCCAGCCAGAGTCAAGTCGACGAACGCCTTGCCCGGAATCCCCGGGCCACTGCTCAATGACAAATGGGCTTTCGTCGCCGGGCTCGACAGACCGGTGAAGGTTCCGGAGATGGAGAGCGTGTTTCCCTCCAGAGTGGCTGACGCGGTTCCCTTGCCCGCCATCATCGGTTTCGTCGCATCAGTGAACGGGAGCGCCGACAAATACACCTGGTATTTTTCTGCCGCTACCGCGTCCGACACGACGACCATGCATACGCTGAATGCGATGAACAAGACGGCTCGGTAGCTCACTGGGCGGATCCTTTCGGCAACCCGAACACGTAAACGCCGTGCCCGATCGTCGGGCGCTGAATCTCGCCGCGCAACATCGTCGTCGGCTTCTGCTCTGGGCTTCCGCCGTTGTAGCCGGTCGGCACCGCGACGAACTGATCGCCTCCGACGCTGAATGTCACCGGGTAGCCCTGCGCCGTCGTCGGCAGCCGCGTCTCCCATAACGTTCTTCCAGTTTTCACGTCGAATGCGCGGAATGTGCGATCGAAATCGCCGACGAACCCGACGCCTCCGGCGGTGGAGATGACGCCGGTCAGGAACGGGCTGCGCTGCTGAAAGCTCCAGACCGGCCGCATGGTGTTGGTCTCGTACGCCGACAGGCGTCCGAGGTTGCCGTCGGTTCCGGGCATTTCGTAAAACAACTGCGGCCCGCCGCCGTACATGGCGCAGTTCTGGCTGAGCGGAAGCAGAAGCAGATCGTTCGCCGGGTCGTAACTTGTGGCCTGCCAGTTGTGTCCGCCGGACGGGCTCGGACAGGAGGCCACCGCCTGACCCGGCTTCTTCTCGAGGATGTCGTCGCGGTAGGTCGTCCGGCCGGTCTTCATGTCGATCGACGCCCACACGTTCTGGAAGACCGTTTCCTTCACGTCGAGGAATTTCTCGGTCACCCGGTCCAGCTTCCACATGAGACCGGACTTTCCGACCGTCATGACGGTCTTCTGCGCGCCGTGATCGATCAGCACGCGTTCGAACACCTCGTCGAGATCGAGCGTTTCTCCAGGTGCGTTCTGAAAGTGCCACTTCAGCATCCCGGTATCCGGATCAAGTGCCAGCGTGGTGTTCGAGTACAGCGCGTCGCCGTTCGGCCCGCGTTGATCGCGAGTCGATCCTTTCGCCTGGCCGGTACCCCAGAACGCGAGGTTGAGCTGAGGATCGTAGGTGCCGGCGATCCACGTATCGGCGCCCGATCGCTGATCGTCGGTGAGATCACCCCACGTATTGCCGCCCGGCGTTCCTTTCCGCGCGACCGTGTAGAACTTCCACAGCAGCTTTCCGGTATTGGCCTCGTAGCCGGCAATGAAGCAATGGTCGCGGGCATTCATTTCGTTACAACGCGTGATGCCGACGAGCAACTTGTCCTTGGCCATCATGATTCCCCCGATCTTGTCATCGGGGAACTCTGCCGGCCTGGTCTTCCAGACGATGTTTCCACTACGGGCGTCGAGGGCGTACAACGTGGCGTCGGTTGCCGGATAGAACAGCAAATTTCCGTACATCGCCATCGTCCGCGTCGCGTTCTGACCTGATGTGGCGATCGGCCCCAACCGATGCTCCCAGAGCAGGTCGCCTGTCCGAGCGTCCAGCGCCTGCACCGTGTTGCTCATGTTCGTTGTCAGGAACATCACGCCATCGTGCACGAGTGGAGTGATCTGCTGCCGCATTCCGTCTTCGAGCGGCCACGCCCATTTGAGCTGAAGCCCGCCGACGTTTTTCGTCGTGATCTGAGTAAGCGGACTGTTGCTCCAGCCCGAGTACGTCCTGTAGTGCATCAACCAATCCCCATCTGGTGGACGCGCCAGCATCTCCTCGGTGATGGGGGTATAGCTCTTGATGGATCCGGCTAGCGTGAGACCCATTTGCGGCGCACTCGGCGCCGTGGAATCGTCGTCTCCTCCCCGTCCACGGCCGCCCCGGCCGCGGCCCGCTCGGGCCGGCGCAGGACCTTGAGCCGTCAGACCCGCCGGCGTCTGGCCATTGGCGATCGACGCGATGGGCACGTCGGTTTCTGGTGTCAACGCACTCGAACCGGGCTGCGCGCCGTTGGCCTTCAGAACAAACGCCAGGATTGAGGCGTACGCATCCGCGGACAGCCCGTTCGGGTTTTCAGGCGGCATCGACGTGCGGATGCGCGTGAACAATTCCTGGGTTGTGTGAGTCCCCCAGGAACTCATGAATGTGCTCCCCGCGAGTGCGGGCGCCTCGCCGCCGCCGGAAAGTGTCCTGCCGTGACATCCACCGCAATTCTGCACGTACGCGGCCTGACCGGCTGCCGCCTGCGCCTCGGTGAATGGCGCCTCCGAAATACTCTGCCGGGCACTCGCCGCACCTGACCATCCACCGGCGGTTGCGGCAACCGCCAGTCCCGCAAGTGCGACGAGTGCTCGAGTGGTCATGTATCGATCCTCAGAAGATCAACTTCAGGCCGAACTGCAATTGCCGCATGTCCGTGCGCGTCGCACTGATTCTGCCGAACGCAACGCTCGACAGCGTGGTGTTAGGCTCGGCCCAATTGGGATGGTTCAGGAAATTGAACGCCTCGAATCGGAATTCCAGATACGGCCGGTTATCGGAGAAATGAAACTCACGCAACAGCGAAAAGTCCCAGTTCATGATGCCGGGGCCAATAATCTCGCTGCGACCGGCGGTACCGAAAGTACCGTTCGGCGCTCTGGAATAGGCCGTCGTGTTGAACCACCGATCGATGGTCGGGTCGTCAGACTTCGTGCTGACGTTGAAGTCGCGATTCGGCCGGCAGCAATTTCCAATATTGGCAGTGTCCTCACCTGCCGCGACGGTCAACGGAAACCCCGAGGTCAGCGTCACGACAGACGTCACCTTCCATCCGCCAACCACCTGTCCCAGGGCTCCGCCGTCGCTGAGATAACGGCGTTCCGGCCCAAATGGTAGGTCGTAGACGACTGACGTGACGAAGCGGTGGCGTTGATCGAACACCGAGGGCCCATCCTCGCACGACAGGCAGTAGGAGTTCTGCGGGTTCAGCGGGTCGGTACCCAACGTTCGGATGCCGCTACCGTTGTCCGTCGATTTCGAGAACGTATAGGCACCGAGCACCGTCAGGCCATCGGAGTAGCGCCGCGTCAACTTCACGCCGAGCGAATTGTAGTGTGAGTAGCCGACATTGGCCGCGCCCTGGAACAACCCGAACTCCGGAAAAGGCGAACGCTCGGCGGGAGTCGAGGTGCCAGGCACCGGCTGGTTCGCGAGATTGATCCACCGCTGCAAATCGTGCCCCTCGGTCGAGAGATAACTGACTTCGAGCGCCATGTTGTCGCTGAGCTGCCGTTCGACGATCGCTTCATATTGATCGACGGACGGCGTTTTCCGATCAATCTGGTCGGTCAGCACCAGCGGTCGTACAACGCACACAATGCCTGCAGGTGTATTGCAGGGATTCGATCCACCGAAATTGAACGGATCCTGCCAGGTGGAAATCAGGTTGGTGGACGTGGACTGCACGGTCAGCCGGCCGTTGAGGTTCCGGTTCTTGTCGAAGACGATGTTGCCGATGTCCTGCACGAAGAACCGTCCCGCACCCGCACGAAAGGCCCATCTGTCCGTGGGACTCCACGCCACGCCCAGCCGCGGCGCGAAGTTCGTGTATTCGGCCTTGATTGGGCGGTCGCCGAAGCGTCCGTCGCGCGTCACCTGAATGTCCGGCGAATACCTGATGTTGGCGTCCTCATAGAAATCACCCGTCCCTGCGCGGACGAGCACTGGATGGAGCGAGCGATCGGGCACCTGCGGCTGCTGAGTATTCAGCGGTATGTCAGCCACTATCTGCCTTTGCGCAGAGTCGGTCCACGGCGGAATGAACTCGTAGCGCAGCCCGAGATTGACCGTCACGCTCGGCTTGATTTTCCAGGTGTCGGCAACGTAATACGCCTGGCTCGTTGCGTGCAGTCTGGCGACAGCGAGTCCCGACGCGTATGACCAGGTGTTGAGATACCCGAGCAGGTAGTCAGCCATCGCGTTGCCCGTCGCGACGTTGTTGGCGAACGCCGCCGAGCCTCTGGCGAACTGATTGCCATCCTGGTCGTAGCTGTCGAAGCGCACTTCTCCGCCAAATTTGAGAAAGTGCTTCCCTCGCGTCAACGAGAGGTTGTCGATGATCTGCAGGTTGGCGTTGCGATTGACGAACGGCGATTCGGAATTGTCGCCGAACCCCGAGAATCCGGCGATGCCGATGCTCGGCGTTCCCCAGGCATCGGGAGGAATCGGCGTTGGCAGCTTGAGGCCGATTTGGCTGATGGGATCGTAGACGTTGTTGAGCTCTCCACCAGAGTGATTGAAGAAATTGTTGTAGCCGATGCGCACCTCATTGACGAGCGTGTTGGTCAGCACACGCGCGTTGTCCACCACCACCTGATGGGCACTGGTGTTGACGCTCGAGCCGTTCAACATGATTCCGCCGGTGAAGATCGATTCATCGGTCCAACTGTACCGGCCGTACCACGTCGATTTCTGGTTCTCCACCCAATCGACACGGGTGGTGAACTGGTTCTTGTCGGTTTCGTTCTGGTTCACCGCCAGGTAGTTGTTCACCAGGCTCGAGCCTGGCTGGTTGGGCGCCGGATAGTAGTCGAGCAGCGCCTGCGAGATCGGGTCTATACGATCCTTCGGGATGATGTTCCCCGGGAAGGGCGCGTTCCGGAGGGGATCTCTAATCGCCGTGCTCACCTGCGAGAAATCGCCGTTTCGCATGGCAACCGATGGCACGCTATAGGGCGTCTCCCGCTGGTTGCGGAGGCGGAAACCCTCCCAGTTGCTCATGAAAAACAGCTTGTCCTTGCCGTCGAACATCGGCCCGAGCTTCACCGGACCGCCCAGTGTGAACCCGAACTGATTCCATTTGAATGGACTCGATTTCGACACGGCCCCGGCAAACGCATACGGAAGCGCGTCGAACGCGTCGTTCCGGACGAACTCGAACACTGAGCCGTGATAGACGTTCGTTCCCGCCTTGGTCGTGACGCTCACCTGGCCGAGCTCGCGTCCGAGCTCCGCCGAATACACACCAGTCTGGACCTTGAATTCCTGCAGCGCATCGATCGACGGAAGGAAAATGTACGAGTTGAAGTTGACGTCCGTGTTGTTGATGCCGTCGAGCGTGAAGTAGTTCCACTCGCGGCGGCCGCCGCCAATCGAGAGCTGCTGGGTCGAGCGATCGCCGCCCTGACGCGGCCCTGACGATCCCGAACCGGAAAAACTTGCCGAGACGTTCGGCGTGAGCTCGACCATCTTCAGGAAGTTGCGGCCGTTGAGCGGCAGTTCGACAATGCGGCGATTTTCGATGACGGTGCCGATCGTCAAGTCTTCGGTGCTGATCATGGGCGCCGAGGCCACGGCCTCGACGGTCTCGTTGAGCGTGCCGAGCTCCAGGCGGAAATCCATCCGGATCGTCTGCTGAATCTGCAGCTCGACGCGATTGCGCGCCGCGCCGACGAAGCCGTCCATCTCGACTTTGACGTTGTAGATGCCGGGCAGCAGGTTAGGAAAGACGTAAATACCCGAGCTGTTGGCCTGCTGAGTGGCCGTGGCCCCGGTCTGTGTATTCGTGACCGTCACGGTCGCGCCGACCAGGACGCCGCCTGTCGAGTCGGTGACGATGCCGGTTACCTGGCCAAAGTTCTGTGCAAACGAGGGCGAAGCAGAAAGGACCGCGATTGTGACGACGACGGAGAGTGGGATACGCATCGCTCCTCCTTGGTCGCTCTAGACACGGTTGGTGCAGGGATGGAATGTTTTAGCACACCTCTCTGCAATTGAAGCAGGAGGAATCGCTGCGACCTGGGAGTTCTTGGGGAGGGATATTCATGCTGTGAACAGGCAAGCTGTTCACAACAGCGGGCTTCGACGCTCGGCGTTACGGTGTTG
>Ga0184625_10000230_pt1 | contig 18900 bp, 14 predicted proteins | sample PLM3_30_b1_FD_133151 | JGI IMG/M metagenome (GOLD analysis project Ga0184625, IMG submission 133151) | Groundwater sediment microbial communities from an aquifer in East River, Colorado, USA - PLM3_30_b1 | ecosystem: Environmental > Terrestrial > Soil > Riparian zone | place: USA: East River... | reverse complement strand
TCGCGTACGTGCGGATGTTCTCCGGCACTGTGCGCACGCGCGACCGGCTGCACGTCGGCTCTGCCGACCGGGATCGCAGTGGCCGGGATGTCGATGGGAAGGTGACGGCGATCAGCGTCTTCGACAACGGTGGGTGGGTTCGGCGCGGTGAGGTGTGCGCGGGCGAGATCGGCAAGCTGTGGGGCCTCGCCGAGATCCGGGTGGGCGACGCTATCGGCTTGCGGCGCGCAACGGCTGTGCAGCACCACTTCGCCCCGCCGACGTTGGAAACGGTCGTCGCTCCCCGCCGCCCCGGCGACAAGGGTGCGCTTCGGGTCGCGCTCGCGCAGCTCGTACAGCAGGACCCGCTGATCAACGTTCGGCAGGACGACACTCGTCAGGAGATCTCCGTTTCGCTCTACGGCGAGGTCCAGAAGGAGGTGATCCAGGCGACGCTGGCAAACGACTTTGGCATCGATGTCACGTTCCGCGAGACGACGACGATCTGCATCGAGCGGCCGCTCAGTACCGGCGAGGCCGTCGAGATCCTCCACGCCGACTCGAATCCGTTTCTCGCCACGGTGGGGCTGCGCATCGATCCTGCGCCGAACGATTCGGGGATCGAGTTCCGACTGCGAGTCGACGCTCGCACTGTGCCAATGTACGTCTACCGGAACGTGGACAGCTTCACCGACGTCATGGAGCAGTACGTACGTCGAACGCTGCAGGAGGGTCTCTTCGGCTGGCAGGTCACCGACTGTACCGTGACGATGATCAAATGCAACTACAGCTCTCCTGACGGCCCTCCAGCAACACGGGGACCGCTCAGCACGGCCGCCGACTTCCGAAAGCTCACGCCCCTGGTTCTCATGCTGGCGCTCGAGCGGGCCGGGACGGTGGTCTGCGAGCCGATCGTCCGAGTCAGTCTCGAGATCCCGGCGGGGACGATCGGCGCGGTGCTGACCGTACTTGCACGTATGGGCGCCGCCGTGCAGACGCAGTCACTGCAAGGGGATCTCTCCACGATCGAGACGATGTTGCCCGTGGCGCGGGTGCAGGCCCTCCAGCGGCAGTTGCCGGGACTAACGGGCGGTGAGGGCGTGCTCGAGTCCCGCTTCGGCGGGTACCAACCGGTCATCGGCGAACCGCCGACCCGACAGCGGACGACCTAACGGGCGAGGGAGCGAAACGGTGCGACGATACGCTGGTGATCACGCAGACCAAGGTGTGTCTCAATGGTAGGCGGCGCCGCGTCGAACATCCGGCTGTGCCGATAACCGCGACCGAGTTGGCCGAGGCGGCCGCAGCCGCCGTGGCCGCGGGCGCCGAGGCGGTGCATCTTCATCCGCGGGGTAGCGACGGCAACGAATCCCTGCGATCCGGCGATGTGGCTGCGGCCGTGGCCGGGGTGCGCGACGCGTGTCCGGGCGTCGCGGTCGGGGTATCTACCGGGCTGTGGATCTGCAAGGGCGATGTTCAATTGCGGGTGGCGATGGTAACTCGGTGGGCACTGATTCCACCGTTCGAACGACCCGACTTCGCCTCCGTTAACGTGAGCGAACCTGGGTTCGCCGAGCTGGTCGGGTTGCTGCGGGAGGCCGGCATCGCGGTGGAGGCCGGGGTCTGGTCGACCGCCGACGCCCGCAAACTGGCTGCCACAGAGTCGGCGGTGGGGTGGGCTCGGATCCTAACGGAGATCATCAACGTCCCAGCCGAGGGCGCCGTCGAAGCAGCCGACGAGATCCTGCAGAGCCTCGACGACCTCGGCGTCGAGGGACCGCGTCTACTGCACGGCGAAGAGGCTGCGTGTTGGGCGCTGGTGGCTCACGCCGGCCGGCTGGGGCTGCCGACTCGAATCGGGCTGGAAGACACCGTCGTTGGACCGGACGGTGGACCGGTCCACGACAACGCCGACCTGGTGCGACTGGCGCTAGCTGTCTGGACAGCAGCACGCGAAGAAGACCGGTGACCCTTTACTTACTCTTCTTGCCGAACATGCCGCGGATCGCCGCGATGAGCAGAGCGACGCCTAGCACGACCCCGACCAGCACGACGCCGGGGATCTCGTCCCACGCACGGCTCACGAGGCGGCGGCGGAGAGGATTGCGTACGCCCTCACCGGGAATGTACCCATGCCGGCGACCATCGGCGGTGCGGCGTGGAACCGGAAGCCGTGTGGGGGAAGCGCATCGAGGCCGCGCATGTGCTCAACGATCGGGATTCCGTGGCGGAGCAGAGTGGTATGGGCCGGCCGAGCGCCGTCGGTCATGTCGTCGATGTTGACCGAGTCGATGCCGACGAGCGCTGCATCCTGCTCGACGAGGGACGCCGCGCCGTCCGCGGTGAGATAGGGGTGCCCGCCGGCACCGTACGACGGCGCTCCCCAATGCCGATCCCAGCCAGAGTGGATGAGCACGGCCCGGCCGGCGACGTCGTACGGCGCGAGCAGCAGCCGGTCAACAGCGATGGTGTCGGCGGGGAGCCGGACAACCACCCCCGGTAGATCGACGAGGCTTCCCAGCCCGACCGCAGCGAGGTCGGCCCCGTCGGCGAACCGGTGCGCGGGAGTGTCGAGGAAGGTGCCGGTGTTGGCGACCATCGAGATCCGTCCGATGTGGAACTCCGTGCCCTCGGTATAGTGCGATCGTGACGCTTCACGGCTGAGGTGGTCACCGATCTCCGGGCCGGGCAACCCAGGGAAGGTGATCATTCCATGATGGATCGGGTGGCTGAGCTCAACTAATGTGGCAACACCCCCGCCGCCGTGCGCCTCGGACGCTCCGCGTGAGCCTTTGTGCGGCTCGCGCACGACAGATTTCCCGCTGATCCGGACTCCGTCGACCATGAGCAGGCCCAGATGGCGCACGAACAGCGCCGAGAGCTCGTCGTCGGTGATGTCCTCGCCGGGGATGTCCAGACGGAAGCCCTGCGCCTGCAACCCGCCACCGTTGGCGAAGGTCGCCTCCGCATCGAAATGCACCCGGTATTCGTCGCTCATGCTGATGACAGTACTGGGCGTTAGTACCTCCATCGGGTGCGGGCGGCAATGGTGGCGGCGTCAGCGTTGGCAAAGTGGGCGATCTCGCCGTGGCGTACGGTCGCCACGGTATCGACAAGTGCCGCGCCGAGAGCCTCGCCCAACACCGGGTCGGACTCGAACGCGACCACCGCGTCCTCCAATGTGCCCGGCAGCGCGAGGATGCCACGGGCGGCGCGGGTCTGCGGATCCAGCGAGGCCGGGTCGACCTCGACCGGCTCGGGCAATGTCGCCTCTGAGGTCAGGCCGGCCCGACCGACGGCGAGCAGGCCGGCCATGAGCAGGTACGGGTTCGCCGCAGCGTCGAAACACTTCAGCTCGACGTTGGCCGCGGTCGCACGGTCGCCGAGCGCACCGGTGACAAAGCGCATCGCCGCCTCCCGGTTCTCCAGTCCCCAGCAGGCGAAGGCCCCGGCCCAGTTGGACGGGATGAGCCGCAGATAGCTCGCCACAGACGGGGCGCCCAGCGCCAGCAGCGCGGTAAGGCGGGCCAGGATCCCGGCCATGAACGCCTCGCCGGTGGGGGTGAGCCCATAGCGCCCGGCACCGCCTGACATGAGATTCACTCCATCGCGCCACAGGCTCAGGTGGACGTGGCCACCGTTGCCAACTCCGTCGGCGAGTACCTTCGGCCCGAACGTCGCCCGCATGCCGTGCCGGGCGCTCACCGCCCGGATAGTCTCCCGCACCAGGACCGCGGTGTCGGCGGCACCGACCGGATCGTCCACGGCGACGGACACCTCGTACTGACCAGCGGCGTACTCCGGATGGATCTGCTCGACCGACACGGCCTGAGCGGTCAGCGCGGACAACAGATCGCGAAGGTAGCCGGACAGTTCGACGAGCCGGGTCATGCCGTACGCCGGGCCCTTGCACGCCGGGACGAACTCGTCGCCGTCGCCCGTGGATACGCACCACTCCACTTCGAACGCTGCCTGAACGGTGAAGCCGAGAACGGCCAGACGCCCGACCTCGCGCCGCGCGACGGCGCGCGCGTCCTGCGGGTGCGGTGCGCCATCCTGGTCGTACCGGTCGGCCGGTGCCCACGCCCAGCCCGGCGCGGCGGCGAGGGTGGTGAGCCGGCTCAGATCCGGGTGCAGGCGCAGGTCACCGACTGGCCCGCCGGAGAAGCGCCCGACGACGGTCGAGTCGTCGACCAGGAATGTGTCGAAGACCGGCGATGCCCCGACGCCCCAGGCGGCCGCGCGCTCCAGGCGCCCCACCGGCACGGCCTTGACCCGGGTGATCCCGCTGTTGTCGACCCACGTCAGCGCCACCGCGACCACCGACTTCGTGGCCAGGTCCACGGCGACCTGTCGGGCCAGGCTCGCCTGACGTTCGCGTTCGAGCTGCTCCATCGAAGAGTGCTCCTTCGCCGGAGGCGATCAACGTGGCTCTCCCAACTGCCGCGACAATACAGTAGGCGCGAGGTGAGTGCTGTGCTGCCGTTCGTCGAATCGGTGCGCCTGATCGACCACCACTGCCACGGCGTGGTGCGTCGGGAACTCGACCGGCCAGGGTTCGAGGCGCTGCTGACCGAGACATCGGGTACGGGCCACGGCGGCACGCTGTTCGACTCGCAGATCGGCCTTGCGGTACGCCGCTGGTGTGCGCCGGTGGTGGACCTGCCGGCACACGCCACGCCCGACGAGTACCTGGCCCGCCGGGCCGAGCTGGGCACCGCGGAGGTGACCGAGCGGTTCGTTCGCGGCGCCGGCCTGGAGGCTCTCTGCGTGGACACGGGATTCGAGCCGGAGCCCATGCTGTCGCCGTCGGAGCTGGGCGCCGCGGCCGGCGCGCCGGCATACCACATTGTCCGGCTCGAGCGGATCGCCGAGGATCTGGCGGCGGAGGGGACGACCGCGGCCGGGTTCGGCGACGCCGTTCGGGAGCGACTGGCCAGCCGCGCGGCGGAAGAGGCGGCGGTCGCGGTGAAGTCCATTGCCGCGTACCGGGTTGGTCTGGAATTGGCAGACCGGGCCCCGGACGCCGCAGAGGTGACGCTGGCGGCCGGCCGATGGCTGTCGGCGATCGAGAACGGTGTCGCGACTCCGACATCGCCGCGCCTCGCGGACGAGCGGCTGCATCGGTTTCTGATTTTCGCCGGCGTCGAACTCGGCCTGCCGGTCCAGTTTCACGTCGGGTACGGCGACCGTGACCTCGACCTGCACCGGTGCAACCCGCTGCTGCTCACCGGGTTGCTACGCACTATCGAGCCGACTGGTGTGCCGGTCATGCTGCTGCACAACTATCCGTACCATCGTGAGGCCGGCTACCTTGCCCAGGTCTTCGGCAACGTCTACGTCGACATCGGGCTCGCCATGCACAACGTCGGGCGGCGCGCCTCGGTGCTGCTGGCCGAGGCACTCGAACTCACTCCGTTCGGCAAGTTCCTCCACTCGTCGGACGCCTTCGGCCTACCAGAGTTGCACTACCTTGGCGCCGTACTGTTCCGGCGCGCATTGTCGGACATGCTTGCCGACGGGCTCACCGACGGGGCGTGGACCGAGGACGATGCAGTACGGTTCGCCGAGTTGATCGGTGCGGGGAACGCGCGCCGCGTCTACGGCTTGCCGAGCAGGTCCGACATCCGTCCGGTCCAGCCACCGAGGATCCGCCCGGGGTCCGCACCGAGCGCGTCGGAGAGCAGCGAGGCATAGATGTCGCGGAAGTCTATAGTGGACTTCAGGTCGCCACGATCGAGATCAGTGAGACTAGGCTGCTCGCCGATCAGGCGCCCGCCGGCCACGTGTGGACCCGCCACCAACACGTTCGACGCGGTGCCGTGGTCGGTACCGTCCGAGGCGTTGGCGCGAACCCGCCGGCCGAACTCCGAGTAGACGAGCACGACCACCTTCTGTCCGCGCTCGCTGAGCCCCATCCGGTTGACGAAGGCCGACACGGCCGAGTCCAGCACGGCGAGCAGCCGCTCCTGGGCGACCTTCTCGTCCGCGTGGAAGTCGAAACCGCCCAGGGAGACCGAGAAGACCCGGGTCGATACCCCGGCCTCGACGCACTGGGCCACCAGCTCCAGCTGGGCCGCCAGCGGGGTACGCCCTCCGCCGGTCGCGGTCGCGGCCGGTGTGTCGTCATCGGAGTCCGCGTCGTCGGCTGCGGCCGCCTCCTTCACGTCGGTGATCATTTCGTCGACCTTGCCGAGCTCGGCGAAGCACGCGGACGCCCTGGCCTGCAGCGAAGGCTCGCCCGGCGACGGCTTGCCCAGCGCCTCGAGCGCTTTCTGCGGCACGCCCCGGGGGACCTTGAACCCCGAGACCGCAACGGCCGCGCCGGCGCTGGTCTCCCCGGCGAGCAGGGGCGGCAGCACCGGCTCGAAGGAGACGGCCAGCCGCGGGTCGCCGCCGGCCGTGTCCAGCCAGCGGCCGAGCCATCCGGTGTTGCCCGGGCGCTCCGGCGAGCCGGTGTGCCAGATGTCCATCGAGCGGAAGTGGCTGCGGTCCGGCTGCGGGTACCCCACTCCTCGAACGATCGCCAGCCGGTCGTTGGCGTAGAGCTGGCGAAGTCCCTTCAGTGACGGGTTGAGCCCGGTGCTCTCGTCAATGCGCAGCACCTGCTCGGCCGAGTAGGACAGGCCAGGTCGCGCGTCGTGATAGGCCGGATCGGCGTACGGGATGACCGTCGCCAGACCGTCGTTGCCGCCGTAGAGGGTGACTACGACAAGCGTACGGGCACCCGGTTCCCGCCGCGGGTCGGCCGCCGTAGCGAGGATGTCCCAGAGCGTGTACGCGGTCGCGCCGGCCGTCAGCGCACCACCCGCCACCACGCCGCTCGCGATGAGGAACTTCCGCCTCGTCACAGTGTCCACAACGGACTCCTTCGTCTCAGGAAACCGTGTACTCGGGGCTGACCAGGCCGACCGCGAGGAGTCGTCGGGGCTCGTCCGCGGACTGGGTCAGCGCCACCCGCGTACGGTCGGTCCACGCGTTCACCACGAGCAAGCGAGCCAGGGCATCGAGTTTCGCTTCTGCCGACCCAGTTGCGAGCGGGTCGAGCACCGCCGCCCCCGCCTCCGCGGCGAACCCGGCGGCCAACCGCAGGCGCACCTGTATGGATGATGTGGTGAGCCACGAGGCCCCGGCCGGCCAACCACCGACGCTGGGCGGGCGAAGTGGCACCTGGCCGAGCCCATCCAGGCCGCCGAGCAGTTGCCGGCGCTTCTCCGGCGCGAGCCGCGTCGGGTTCAGGCCGAGTTGGCGCATGGCCCCCACCGCCCATTCGACCGGCTGCTTCACGAGATGGCCGCGTGTCGCGGGGAACGCCTCGTCGGTGAAGAGTGCCCGCAGCATGGCAGTGACGTCCCGACCGGGCCGGTACGCCGCGACCAGCCGCTCCTCGGTGGCGGTCGGAATCGGCTGGCCGGACGCGAAGCGGAACCACAAGCGGCGGGCAAGGAACACCGCATGGGCAGGCTGGGCGAGGAGCAGATCCGCGTACGAGTCGACGTCGAAGTTGGCGGTGCGCCCGAGGATAGTCTTGGCGCCGGCGTCGTGCCGGCGCGGGTTGAGGCTGGCCCGCCCCGTGGTTCGGTCGATCGTCCAGCCCGTAAGAGCCCGCGCCCCGGCCCGGATGTCCTCTTCGGTGTAGGACCCGATTCCGAGTGTGAAGAGCTCCATCAGCTCGCGGGCGAGGTTCTCGTTCGGCGCCTTACGGGTGTTGCGCTGACCGTCGAGCCAGAAGATGAGGGCGGGGTCGCGCAGCATCGCCTTCGCGAGCACCGCGAAGTCCCCGCGCGCATGCGTTCGCATGGTCTGCAGCTGACCCAGCATCAGGTGGGCGGACTTCACCTTCTGCACGCTCGTGGCCCAGTGCCCGTGCCAGAAGAACACCGTCTTCTCGAGGAGCTGGTGTTCTGCCGCGAACAGCCGGACGACCCACCACTGGCCGAGGGTCACGATCTGCTCGCGGCGTTGCTGATTCGCCCGCTGACGCTCCTCCCGGCTCGAGCCCCTGGTCAGTGCCGAATAGGGATCCGGCCCGAGTCGCGGTACTGGCGTAGCGGCCGCGCCGGCGTCGGCGTCGGTCGGCGTGAGTAGGGCCGCGAGGGTCGACTCCACCCCGGCCGCGGCCGCGCCGTCGACCTCCGCGGAGGTAGGCCCAAACGTGGCACGCCGCAGCAGGTGAGCGACGAGTCCGCGGTCTGCCATGAACACGGACGCTATCTGATTCGTGTAAGGACGAGGTAATCCGCGAGTGCGGGTCAGATCAGCGGCAGTCCAGCGATCGGGAAACGCGTGCACCTTGTGGCGGCCTTGGCGCGCGGAACACCAACCTGGCGTGATTTCACGTGCGTCATCTGTTAACGCTCCGCGCTGGTTCTGCGAGTCCGGAGTTCGTTGACGAGCCGCGCGGTGACAGGTGTGTCGATGCCGTGTCGTTGCGCGGCGCGCAGGACCGAACCGCCGATCGCGTCCAGTTCGGTCGGTCGGTTCGCCTCGGCATCGCGCTGCATGGAGGACTTCATGGCCGCCGGCGCTCGATCGAGCATGCCGAGGATCATCGTGTAGTCCACCTGGGCGCCGGCGGCCTGCGCCACCGCGGCAACCTCGCGGGTCACTGCTTCCAGATCGGCTCGCCGCTCCTCGCGAATCACCCCGAGTGGCGCATCGGCGCGCGTGGTGAGCAACGCCAGCGGCGCAAGGAGTGCCAGCTTGTCCCAGAGCAGGGCTGCCTCATCGTCCCGGACCGTCACGTCTAGACCGGCCTGTTGCAGCTGGGCCGCTAGCGCATCGACCCGCTCCCGCGGGGCCGTGTCGCTGGCGACCTCGATCCAGGAGAACGGGCTGGTGTGATCGATGCGACCGGCTGTTACCCGCGTCGACTCAACCCGGATTGTGCCGGCGACGACCTGCGTAACGGGAAAGCGCGCGCGCAGCCCGATCATGTGCTCGATGCCGTTGAGCAATGGGATCACCAGACCGTCGCCCAATGCCTGCGCCGGCACACTGTCCAGTGCCTCGTCCAAACTGGTCGCCTTTACCGCAACCAGGCACACGTCCACCGGCTCCGCGAGCCTCACTACTGCCTTCGCCGGCACGTGGAAGTCGCCGAACTGCACACTGCGCACAGTGAGTCCACTCGAGTTCAGCGCCGCCGCGGTGTCCGGCTTCGCCACGTATACGACCGGGTGGCCTGCCCGAGACAGCACCGCGCCGAGGAGGCCACCGACGCCACCAGGCCCGACCACCGCAGCGCTCCATTGCGACTCAGGCTTGGTCAGCGGAGAACGCCGATCCGGCTGTACGTGTGGTCGGGGAAGACCTTCTTGACATCGCCGACGCCGAAGCCCCGCTCCAGCACCTCGCCGAGCACATCGCGGTAGTCGTTGGCGCCGGCGAGGTCACCGTTGTCGAGGGCGGACGGCGCGAGTCCCGGCCATCGACCGTGCACCTGGCCGCCCATGAGGCCGCCACCGAGCAGCAGCATCAGGGCGCCGTGGCCGTGGTCGGTGCCGGAGTTGCCGTTCTCGCTGACCCGGCGGCCGAACTCGGTCATCGTCACGAGCGTGACGTCGTCGAGTTGGGGACCGAGGTCAGTGGCGAACGCACCCAGTACTTTGCCCAACTCGTCCAGGTGGTTGCGCATCTCGCCGCCGTCGACATTGCCAAGGCCAGTGTGCATATCCCAGCCGCCGAGGTCGATCGTCGCGACCCGAAGCCCAACCTTCGCCTTCACCAACCGCGCGATGTCCTTGAGCCGGTCGGGGAAGCCGCCGCCGGGATACTCGGCGGTTGTCTGGTACGGGGTCTCCGCGAGCTTTCGGGCCGAGCTGAGCGCCTTCACCGTGGTCATCGCGTGGGCGACGGCGGGGTGGTCGAAACCGGTGTAGAGGGCTTGAAGGGCGGCCATCGTCTTGTCGCGAACGCCATCCCAGCCGGCCAGAGCGAATCCCTCGATCCCGTTGAGCACCAGCTTGGGCTCAATTCCGATCAGCGACCGCGGCGTCGAGTCGCCCTCGGCGATCGCGCGGAAGGTCGTACCGGGACCCATCGCGGTCAGGGTGCGGTCCAGCCAGCCGGTGTGGGTCGCCGAGGTCTTGGTGCCACGCTCGAGGCACTCCTGGGCCTGGAAATGGCTGCGGCTGACGTCGGGAGAGGCGACCGCCTGCACGGCCGCCATCTTGCCGGCCTGCCAGAACGGGAGCAGCGGCGCCAGCGCCGGGTGCAGGCCGAACCGCGAGTCACCGGGCAGCAGCGCGCCGGCCTGGATGCCGATGTTTGGCCGGGCCTGGCGCAGGTTGGCATCGTTGGTGGGCACGATGACGCTCAGGCCGTCCATCCCGCCGCGGAGGAAGATGACGACGAGGGTACGGGTTGAGGTCGCCGGGTCGGCGAACGCGTACTTGGTCGTCACGAGCTGGGTGCCGAGAGCGGCGACGCCGATCCCGCCGACCCCGGCGATCACCCGCCGGCGGGTGAAGCCGCGGCGCCAGCGGTCGCGCTGGTGTGCCAGGTCGGACGTCACAGTTTCGGCCTGAGCCCGGATCGCCGCCTCAGTCAGGTTGGGACCGCGGCGCCGCAGCTGTTCGAAGTTTGACTGGGTCATGTCCTCACCGCAGCGCGTGGTAGACGGAGTCGAGGATGAGCGGCACCAGGTGTTCGATCTTGCCGCCGAGGCGGATGTCCTTCACCGTGGTGGAGTCCTTGGCGCCGAGGAACTTCAGCAGCGCCTGCTTGTGCGCGGGCATCATCGGCTGGTGGACCAGGCGGCGCGAGACCGTGTCGAGGTATGCCCCGACAGTCTTCGGCTTCAGACCGACGAACGTCTCCGGCTTGGGGTAGGTGACCCCGCCGTGCCAGCCCTGGAGGAGGGCCCGGTGCGAATTCCACATGCCGAGCGTCGCGTGCGCTCCGCCCCAGGCGTCGGCCACATCGGGGTATCCGTCCGGCGGTCCCCAGTTGAGCGGAGCCTGGCCGAGCTGATTTGTCATCCAGTACAGGCCCTCGAGGCCATCGTTGGTCTTCGCGCCGGGCGCCACGCCGAGGATGCGGGCGGTAGCGACGACGTTCTCCAAGGGACGGCGTGTCTTGAGTCCCGTCGACATCCAGAACTCGATCGAGCTGAACAGCGTACGCAGCATTGGCGCGATCGCCGTACCGTTGTCCAAATAGGACTGCGTAAGCCGGTCGACCAACGTGTTGGGTGGGTCGTCGCAGACGAACCGCCGGGCCAGCTTGTGCGCGATCCGCTTGGCGGTCGCCGGGTGGGTGGCGAGGTAGGTGAGGTACTGGTCTCCCAGTGCCATGCCCTGGGACGCCTTCGCGTTGGCATGGGTGAAGCCGAGCACCTTGACCTTACCCGTCCAGTGGCGGTTCTGTTCATACTCGAACCGGCCCTGATCGTCGACGGTGCGACCGGTCATGATGTACGCGCTATGGCGCACGTCTTTCTCGCTGTAGCGCACGCCGAGTCCGACCGTGTGCAGCTCCAGCAGTTCGCGGCCGTAGTTCTCGTTGACCGACTTCCGGTGCGAGCTGGCGTTGTCGAGGTAGCGCATCATGGCCGGGCTGCGGGCCGACGCGGCGAGCATGTCACTGAAGCGGCCCAGCGCGTGCGCCCGGATGACGTCGTTGTCGTACGGCGTGCGGACGTCCCAACCACCGTCGAACGGGTTCGTCACGTTCAGGTGGTTGGACCAGAAGTCAACCATCACCTCGAACAGTTGCCGGCTGCTCCACATCTGCCGGCCGAGGGTGGCCTGGCCCAGCTCCCACATGGCCTCCCAGTCGTACTCCTTGACTGCCACCCGGATCTGCGCGGTGGTCATGCCGACGGTGCGGTAGGCGGCGAGCACCTGCTCGCCGCCCGGGTCGGCAATCGCCTCGGGACTGTACTGGCGTTCAAGCCAAGCGTCGATGCCCATCTGGCGCGCCGCCACGACGTCGACCAGGGTCGGACCGAACGTGGCTCGCCGGAGCAGGTGCAGCTCGGGGTCACGATCGACCGGCGTCGGCCAGGTGGGGGTCGCGGTCGCGGCGATGCGGGCCGCCGCGGCGGGTGAGTCGGCCAGACCGGCGGCGCCCAGGCCTTCGACCGCGGTGTCGGGGCGTCGATTCTCGTCGCCGCCGAGCGCGGGGCCGATCGCGCCGGTGAGGTAGGCCGCGGCAGTCCCCGCGCCGCTCGCGACGACCACGCCCGTGCCCAGCCCGAGCAGTACGCGGCGGCGGCGCACCGGCCGTTGCGCGAGGCTCGGCATGGTCCGGGTGATCTTCTTGCCGCGGCCGAACAGGCGGCCGAACTTACTGACCTTGCGGTGCTGAACGGCCGTACGGGCGGGCGGTCCGAATCCTGCCGCCCGCTCCAGGTGAGCCACCGAGGGCTCGAAACCGCCGCCCGCACGTGGCTCGCGGTTGGGGAAGATGAGGTCCATCATCGGCGCGTCGCGGGGGGCAGGCACCGCGGCGCGGACCGGCGCGCCGGTGCGGGTCTTGGCGCCCGCTCGGCGGGGGGGTTTCGCCGGATGGCGGTCAGCCATGCGGGAACCCTAGCGTCTTGGGTGATGCCACTCAACCATCCGCCCGATTGGCGGTACTCTCATCGGCGTGTCGCAGTTGCCTGATTACTCTCCGCAGTCCCTTTTGATCGGGTGTTACACGAAAGGTGCCGGTGGCGAGGGCGACGGGATCAGCGTGGTGCACCGTGACGTCGGCACCGGGGCCCTCGGACCCATCTCGACCGCCGTCAGCACCCCGGCACCGTCCTTTGTGGTCACACATCCGGCCCTGCCCGTCATCTATGCGGTGAACGAACTGCCCGAGGGTCTCGTGAGCGCGTTCGGGATCACGCCCGGCGGCGACGTCTCGCCGCTGGGATCGTGGCCGACCGGCGGATCTTTTCCGTGCCATCTCTGCGTCGACGAGGCGGCGCGGCACCTGGTCGTCGCCAACTATGGCAGTGGAAGTGTCGCGTCGTTCGTGCTCGACGAAGCCGGTGTGCCGGTGCGCCGCTCCGGCCACGTCCGGCACAGCGGAAAGGGTCAGCATCCGCAGCGCCAGGAAGGCCCGCACGCGCACCAGGTCGTGCCCACCGAAGACGGGATCCTGGCGGTGGATCTCGGCTTGGATTCGGTGTTTCGATACCGACTCGATCCCGCCGGGGCCTTGGGCGACTCGGAGGTGGCTGTGCGGTTGCGCCCCGGAACCGGGCCGCGGGGATTCGTTCGCGATGGCTTCGGCGTTCTGCACGTGGTCGGCGAACTGTCCGCGACGGTGACCTCATTCGCCCGTCGCGGTGCCGACTGGCATGAGTTGGGCACGATCGCGAGCACGGCCGCGGGGGAGGCGTTTCCGTCCGAGATCGCGGTCTCGCCGGACGGGCGCCATCTCTACGTCGCAAACCGTGGTCCGGACACGCTCGCCGTCTTCGCGTTGTCGGGCGGGGCGCCGGCGTTCGTCGGCGAGGTGCCCACGGGTGGCGCCTGGCCGCGCCACTTCGCTTTCGTGGAGGACTTTCTCTATGTCGCGAACGAGCGCTCGCACACGGTGGTCGCGTTCCGGGTCGACCCGGCGACCGGGATGCCAACGCCGACCGGCGACGTCATCGCCACGCCCAGCCCAACCTGCATCGCTCCCGCCGCCCCCCTCCATCGTCGATCATGATCTGGAGGTCATGATCGACGTTGTTTCACGACGGCGAGATCATGATCACGGCGATCTTGAGGCGCCTCAGAAGTAGGTGCGCAGGAGGTCCACCACGCGGTAGCCGTCGTCGACGACCGGGATGACCCGCCATTTGTCGAACGCGGTACAAGGGTGGGAGATGCCCAACCGCACGAGTTCGCCGGGCGCGAGAGTGGCGCGAAGCAGATAGGCGTGCTGGTCATTGAGTCGCTCGATGCTGGCGCCGGCGAGTGGCCTGATCGTCCCGTCCTTCGCGCGCACCGACAACGGCACGGGCAGCCCGGAGTCGAACGGCACGTCTCGCCGGCCGGCGCCGAGTATCGCCAGTCCGGTCTCGGGCGTGGACAGGACCTGGGCCCAGACCTCGAGTGCGGCCGTCAGCGACCCCTCCTGAGGGACGCGGTTGAACGGCGTGCTCTGTGCGTAGAGGCCGTCGTCATGGCTCACGACCGCTCCGCTGCGAAGGATCACCCGCCAGCCATCTTCGTGCGCCGGTGGCACAAGGACGTCGACCACCGTGTCGAAGAAGGCGCTCCCGCCCGCGGAGATGATCAGCGGGTACGGGCATAGGGGTGCGATCTGAATCGCCGCGTTCACCATCGTCGTCAGGAACGTCGTGACCGCTCCGGCGTCCGGCAGCATGCCCTCGAAGCCCGCCACACCGGCCACCTCGACCCGGTCCAGCGCTGCGGCCGCATGGGCGACCTCGAACGCCTCCGCGACGGAGCGGCACCCGGTCCGACCGCCCGGGAAGCCCATCTCCACCAGTACCCGCAGACGACCCCCGCCGTCCGTCGACTCGCCCACCGACCCGCCCACCGACCCGCCCAGCGCCTCGCGCAGCGCATCGACCGCAGCGAGTGAGTCCACATAGCACATGAACTCCCAGCCCACGTCGACCTGCGCGGCGGCCCAGCAGAGCGCCCTGGGGTCGAGCAGTTCGTTGGCGAGGAGGACGCGCGGCACCCCAAAGTGCCGCGCGGCGAGGGCCTGGTTGGCGGTGGCCACGGTGATGCCCCAGGCGCCGGCGGCGAGTTGGGCGGCGAACAGGCTCGGCGCCATCGTGGTCTTTCCATGCGGGGCGAACTCGACGCCATGGCGAGTGCAGAAATCCGCCATGGTGGCGATGTTCGCCTCGATGGCGGAGCGCCTGGCCACCATGACCGGCCAGGTGAACGGCCCGTCGAAGATGTCGTGCCCGGCGGCGGCGAATTCCGCGTCGGGCACACCAGCGCCCGGAAGCCACAGCCCTTTAGCCGTCCAGTCCACGGATTGCACTGATTATCCTCCCGAACGGGGCGTCAACGGTGTTCCAGCGAGGTTCCCGGTGAGGTGGCCGTCGCGCAGGACCGGTACCCCGTTGACGATCACATCATTTACTCCGACGGCAACCTCGCGCGGGTTGGTGTAGTCGGCGCGATCGGACACCGTTACCGGATCTATTACCGCTAGATCTGCGGCCAGTCCTGGGCGGATGATGCCGCGGTCAATCAGCCCGAATCGACGGGCCGGGTGTGAGGCGAGGTGGACGGCCGCCTGTTCCCAGGTCCAGTCACCCAACTCCCGTACGTGCCGCGCCAGCAGGCGGGCGAACGCGCCCCAGCCGCGTGGATGCGGGTGTCCGCCGACGTAGATGCCATCGGAACCGGCCATGTGCGCTGGGTGGCGAAGCAGCGCCCGCATGCTCTCCTCGTCCGTCGAGGGCGGCGCCTCGATCACGGCAGATGCGGCGAGCCTCGTGTGGACAAGCAGGTCGACGAGGAATTCCGCCGGCGGTACGCCAGCCTCCGCGGCCGCGTCTATCAGACGCCAACCCTCCGTCCAGCTCCACTGTTGACCATCATCTGGATCGGGGACGTGGGCCAGGGTGATCCGGTGCAGCAGGTCCGGGTTCAGCCCGTCGATCACTTGCCGTCGAGTGGTCGGGTCGCTGAGAGCATCGACCGTTCGGTCCAGGTCGGTGTCGTCGAGCCATCGGGGCAGGGCCGCCATGGCGAGGATTGTGCACGCGCGTAGGTAGGGATAGCTATCGAAGGTAAGATCCAGCCCACCGGAGCGAGCATCGTCCACCATGGACAACAGCGCGGCTCCTGGGCCGTGGTAGTGCGAGATGTGCACGGCGACGCCTGCGGCCATCCCGATGGCCCGCGCCTCCGCGAACCCCGTCGCGGCGGCTGCGCCGTACCCGCGCATGTGCGTCACATACGGCAGCCCGGCCTCGGCGACGGGTCGGGATAGCTCGGCGACCTCTGCAACGCCAGCGTATCGACCCGGCAGGTACTCCAGGCCGGTGGAGAGCCCGACCGCACCCTCGGCAAGGCCGCGCTCGACCATGCGCCGCATCTCGGCCAGCTCATCGGGCTCCGGCGGCCGTTCGTCGCCGCCGAGCACGCTGAACCGCACGGTGCCGTGCGGCACGAGGAAGGCGGTGTTGACGGCGGTCGTGCCGCGCCAGGTGTCGAGCAGTTCGGCGATGGTTACCGCCCCGTCACCCAGACGCGGGTGGGAGCCGTTGATGGCGGCGAAGTAACGGGTGACGAAGGCCAACGCGGCGGGAGTCGCTGGGGCGAAGGACAGGCCGTCCTGGCCAAGGATGAGCGTCGTGACGCCCTGACGAAGGGCGGCAAGCTGGACCGTGGGCTCCAGTATGGCCGCATCGGCGTGGACGTGCGTGTCGATGAATCCCGGTACGACGTACCGGTCGGCCGCGTCGATGACGATGCCCGCTTGCGCCGCAGCGAGCCGCCCCACGGCCGCGATCCGGCCACCCGTCACACCCACATCGGCCCGGGTGGCGGGCGCGCCGGTTCCATCGAGCACCAACCCCCCGCACAAAACCAGATCGAACAAAGCCGCTCTACCTCAATGTCGTCGTCTTCTACCTTCCGCGTGTGTCAGCTAGTCTGCCTGTTTATTGTCGAGCGCGGGGCACGTGGGAGGCGACGTGATTCCACGGCCGGCAGCCGTGAGGGTGCACGATGGAGTGTTCACCCTCGACGACGCGACGACGCTGTTCGCCGAGCCGCCGCTCGCGGATGTCGCAAGCTGGTTTCGCGGGGTGCTCGGCCCATCCACTGGTTGCTGGCTGCCACCCGGGCCGGGCAACGGCTCTGGCGAGATCGCCCTGCGCATCGACCCCACGCTGGCTCGGGAGGGCTACCGGCTCGAGGTCGAACCGACCGGGATACAGGTCACCGGAGCGATGCCGGCTGGGGTGTTCTACGGGGTTCAGACCTTGCGCCAGCTATTGCCGCCGGCGGTGTTCCGGGCCGCCCGTACGATCTCGCCTCCATGGGGCATCCCCGCGATGACGGTGCACGACGCCCCGCGCTTCGGCTGGCGAGGATGCCTGCTCGACGTCGCCCGCCATTTCATGCCGAAGGCCGACGTGCTGCGCTTCGTGGACCTCTTGGCGATGCACAAGCTCAACGTCCTGCATCTGCACCTCACCGACGATCAGGGTTGGCGGCTGGAGGTGCCACGGTGGCCGCGCCTGGTCGAGGTCGGAGCCTGGCGCCGCGAGAGCATGCTGGGCGCGCGACGACATGCCACGTTCGACGGCCGTCCGCATGGTGGTTTCTATACTCGCGAGGACATCGCCGAGATCGTGGCCTACGCGGCGGATCGCCATGTGACGGTCGTCCCGGAGATCGATTTGCCCGGTCACATGCGGGCCGCGCTCGCTGCGTACCCGGAGCTTGGCAACACTTCCGCGCCGTTGGAGGTGTGGACGGCGTGGGGCATCTCGCCGCATGTGCTCGGCGTCTCCGACCGCGCGCTGGCGTTCTGCCGCGATGCGCTGGACGAGGTGTGCAATCTGTTTCCCAGCGAGTACGTCTGTATCGGGGGGGACGAGTGCCCGACGGATGAGTGGCTCGCGAGCGCCGAAGCGAAGGCCCGGGTAGCTCGGGAAGGGCTGGCCGGGCCGGAGGATTTGCAACCGTGGTTCACGGCGCGGATGGCCGCACATCTCGCCGCGCGCGGCCGCCGGCTGCTCGGCTGGGACGAGATCCTTACCGGCGGGGCGCCCGCTGGCGCCATTGTTGCGGCCTGGCGCGGTCGGTCCGCGACCATCGCGGCGGCGCGCGCCGGTCACCACGTCGTCGCCTGCCCCGACTCTTCGGTCTATCTGGATCATCGGCAGTCGACGCGTCCCGACGAGCCGATCCCGGTCGGCCCGCTGCTCACCCTGGAGGACGTGTACGCGTTTGACCCGGTGCCGGCGGAACTGGACGACGCCGAGGCGGCCCGGGTCATCGGCGTGCAGGCCAACGTGTGGACCGAGCACATGGATTCTGCCCGGGTCGTCGACTACATGACCTTCCCGCGCCTCTGCGCCGTCGCGGAGGTGGCGTGGAGCGGTCCGGGCCACGATCTCGGCGACTTCTCGGGGCGGCTTCGCGTGCATAAGGGGCGCCTCAGGGCGTACGGGGTGGAGTACCGCCGCGACTCCGGTCCGTTGCCGTGGCAGACCCGGCCGGATGCGCGCGGCTGGCCGCGTTAACTCGCGATAGCCCTATCCCGCCCCAGCCCACCTGCACCACGCTTTGGAAGATCAGCGCAAACGAGCTGCCGAAGTTGAACTGGCGGGCGTGGGAGACTGACATCATGTGCTACGGCGAGGAAGCTCGGCCGCCCGTGCCGCCGGTGCGTGGGCCGGTCGGGGATCACGGCGATCTGGTGTTGACTTCGGCTGACGGGACACAGTTCGGGGCGTACTATGCCCATCCTGCCGCTGGGTCGAGCGAGGCGGTGGTGATTCTCCCCGATGTGCGCGGGCTGCACTCGTTCTACAAGGAGCTGGCGCAGCGATTCGCCGAGGCTGGGCTGCACTCGGTGGCGATCGACTACTTCGGACGGACGGCGGGCCTGGGCGGCCGGGATGAGGACTTCCGGTTCCGTGAACACGTGGAGAAGACCGAGCCGGCACAGATCGCCGAGGACGTGGGCGCGGCGGTGGCGTGGCTGCGCCAGCAGCCGGGCGTCCGGTCGGTGTTCACGGTCGGCTTCTGCTTCGGCGGGTCGAACTCGTGGGCACAGTCGGCGGCGAGGCACGACTTGGCCGGCTGCATGGGTCTCTACGGCGGGCCGGCCCGGGTAGCGGACCTCATTCCGATGATGCGCTCGCCACTGTTGATGCTGGCCGCCGGCGAGGACTTCACACCGGTAGAGGCGGTCGAGGCATTCGCCGCACAGGCCAGGTCCGAGAGTGTCACCGTTAATCTGCACGTTTTCCCGGGTGCGCCACAC
>Ga0184625_10000229_pt1 | contig 18916 bp, 19 predicted proteins | sample PLM3_30_b1_FD_133151 | JGI IMG/M metagenome (GOLD analysis project Ga0184625, IMG submission 133151) | Groundwater sediment microbial communities from an aquifer in East River, Colorado, USA - PLM3_30_b1 | ecosystem: Environmental > Terrestrial > Soil > Riparian zone | place: USA: East River... | reverse complement strand
GTTCTTGGCGGCCTCGACCAACGTGTGCGCGGTTCCCTCCCCGAAACGCTGCCGGGCCGCGACGTCGGCCGAGCGCCCCGAGGCGAGCACCTCGAAATGCCCAAAGCCGTTGCAGCCGCCGCCGCAAGCCATCCCGCCGTAGTCGAGGACCATGTGACCGAGCTCCGCCGCGGCGCCGACTGACCCGCGATACGGACGGCCGTCGAGAATGAGCCCGCCTCCGATCCCCGTTCCGAGCGTGAGCAGGACGACGTTGGACGCGCCCCGGCCCGCGCCCAGCTGCCACTCGGCGATCGCGGCGGCGTTGCCGTCGTTGTCGATCGCGACGGGAAGACGAAAGTGCTCGGCCATCCGGTCGCGGAAATCGACGTCGGCGAGCGGGATGTGCACCGACGAGACCGCGCGACCGGCGAGCTGATCGATCGTCGACGGAAGCCCGAAGCCGAGCGCGACGATGTCGTCGTCGAGAAGCGTCTCGACCACGTCGTCCAGCTGGGCGAGGAGCTTCTCCTGGGACGAGACCTCTGTCCGCCGTTCCTCGCGTCTCACGACGGCGCCCTCCCGGTCGACGGCCCCCGCGAGGATCTTCGTCCCCCCTACGTCGACCCCGATAGCGCGTTGGGCGGTCACCGGCGGCGGCTACGATACCCCGCCGGATGGCCCGGGAAGACAAGCCGTATCGCGTCTACAAAGGGGGCCGGGCCAAGGGCGGCGTCCCGACGCTGACTCGGCAGCCGCGCCCGAAGCCGCCGCCGCGGAGCGCTGACGGCCGGCCTTCTGAGCGCTACCGCGGCCCTGGGCCGGTCAAGCGTGAACGCCGCTTCGGCCCCGGGCGCATCGCCGCGCTCGCCGTCGGTGCGCTCATCCTGCTCCTGATCGGCTGGACAATCGCGGGCTACCTCGCGGTCCGCAGCGGCGTGCAGAAGGCCAACGACCGCCTCTCGCAACCCGCAAAGGCCCAGCTCGTGGCCCAGGACGGGCTGATGCTCTCGAACCCGAGCACGATCCTCGTCCTCGGCAGCGATCACTCGCGCCACCCGACGCGGCGCGGAAACCGGCTCGCGGACTCGATCATGGTGATCCGTTCCGACCCGGAGCACCACACGCTGTCGTACCTCTCGATCCCGCGCGACCTCGAGGTCGACATTCCCGGGCACGGGCACGACAAGATCAACGCGGCGCTGCCGCTCGGCGGGCCGTCGCTCGCGATCCGAACGGTTCGCGAGTCGCTGGGCTTCGAGGTCAACCACGTGATCCTCATGGACTTCCCGGCATTTCGCGACGTGATCGACGCCCTCGGGGGAATCGAAGTGGACGTCCGTTCGCCGGCCGTCACGAAGCACGAGTGCCCCTACCCGAGCGCCCAGAAATGCGCGCGGTGGCAAGGTTGGCGCTTCGGGCGCGGCCGTCAGAAGATGGATGGAAAGCGCGCGCTGATCTACTCGCGGATCCGCAAGAACGACCTCAATCCTGCGGAGAACGACCTCAACCGGACGGGCCGCCAGCAGCAGGTCCTGCAAGCGACCCTCGGGAAGATGGTCGGCGTGGGCACGTTTCTCAAGCTTCCCTTCATCGGGGACGAGCTCGTGAGCCCGCTGGCGACCGACCTGTCCACCGCGCAGATCTTCCAGCTCGGCTGGCTCCGCTTCCGGGCCTCGACGGATCGGACGATCTACTGCCGGCTCGGATTCACGGGCGACAGCGACCGGAACGCGGAGGTCCTGCTGATGTTCAGCGGCAAATCAGCACTCCAGCCGCCCAGCGCCGTCACCGGCGGGGCGGGCTGCCTCAAGGGCACGCCGCTTTCCTAGGACGACTCGGCCGGGGCTTTCTTCTCTTCCTTCTTCTTCTCGCCGCCCGAGTCCGGTTTCTCACCGTCACGGGACGGCTTGCGGCCGCCGCGTCCGTAGTCCGTCGAGTAGAAGCCCGAGCCCTTGAAGTGCACGGCGACGGGATGGAGGACCCGCGTCACCGGTCCCTTGCCGCAGACCGGACAGACCTCTGGAGGCGGCTCGGAGATGCCGTGGAACAGCTCGAAGACATGGCCGTCCGGACACTTGTACTCATAGATCGGCATCCGTCGACGAAGGATAGCCGGGCGAGTTGTCGGCTCAGACGCGGCGCTCGCGCCGTTCGAGCGTCTCGCGATAGCAGGGAGCGCCCTCGAAGGCGGCCAGGCCGGCCGGGGGACGCTTCCGCCGACGACGGCGGCGACGGGCGACAGAGAGCGCGGCGGAGGCGCCGACGACTCCGCCGATGAGGAACGAGCGCAAGCGCCGAGCGCGGGCCTCACCGTCCATGGAAGCATTGAAGCATGGTCGTCTGCACGCTCGGAGATCTGCTGCTCGACGTGGTCGTGAAGCTGGCGCGGCCGATCGCCGACGGCGACGACACGAACGGAGAGACGCGGGTCGGCGCCGGTGGACAGGCCGCGAACGTCGCCGCCTGGGCCGCGGCGCTCGGCGGGATGGCACGTTTTATCGGGAAACGTGGTGCGGATGCCTCCGGGGAGCTCGTCGAAGCGGACTTGCTTCGACGCGCCGTGGACGTCTTCGGCCCTCCGCCGATGGGCCGGAACGGCGTCGTCGTCTCCCTCGTCGACCTGGACGGGAGCCGGACGATGGTCTCCGACCGCGGCGTCGCCCCCGAACTGGCGGCCGATGAGCTGCGGGAGGAGTGGTTCGAGCGCTGCGACTGGCTGCACCTCTCCGGCTACTCGTTGATGCGCGAGCCGATCGGCTCGGCGGCCGAGCGGGCCGCCGACCTAGCCCGGGACGCGGGCGGCCGCGTGAGCGTCGACCTCTCATCGGTCAACGTGATCCGGGATTTCGGCGCCGACCGGCTGGCTGCGCGCTTCGTACGAATTCGCCCCGACGTCGTCTTCGGAAACGAAGCCGAGCATGCCGAGCTCTCCGTTCCGAGTGACGCCCGGGTCGTGAAGCGCGGCGCGAGTGGGGCGACGATCGACGGCCAGGACTACCTTCCGGTGCCGGGCGATGTCGTCGACACGACCGGGGCCGGGGACGCCCTCGCTGCGGGATATCTCGTCGGCGGCCCGGAGCTCGCCATGGAGGCAGCCGCCCGCTGTGTCGCGAAGATCGGGACGATGCCGTGATCCGTGTCTCGGACGAGGTGCGGGCTGCGACGGCGGTCGTCGCGTTGGAGACGACGCTCGTCGCGCACGGGTTTCCACCTGGGGAAGGCATCGAGGTGGCACTGGAGAGCGAGCGGCGAGTGCGCGAGGCGGGTGCGGTGCCGGCCACGATCGGCGTCCTCGAGGGCGAGATCCGCGTCGGCCTCTCCGAAGAGGAGCTCGACCGCTTCACGCCCGAGGCGCGGAAGGTCGGTCCGCGCGACCTCGCCGGCTGCGTCGTCTCCGGAGAGACCGGCGCAACGACCGTCGGCGGCACGCTGGCCGTGTGCCGGCAGGCCGGCATCCGGTTCATGGGAACCGGCGGAATCGGCGGCGTCCACCGTGGAAACCGCCTTGACGTCTCCGCGGACCTCCTCGAGCTCTCGCGCACGCAGGCCGTTGTCGTCTCCTCCGGCGCCAAGTCGCTGCTGGACGTTGAGGCGACCGCCGAGGTGCTCGAGACGCTCGGGGTGCCGACGCTCGGCTACCGCACCGACACGCTGCCGCGCTTCTACGACGCCGAGGGCGGTCCCGCGGTCTCGCAGCGGGTCGAATCCGTGGACGAAGCCGCGGCGATCGCGCGCGCCCACTGGGAGCTCGGCGGGGCAGGCGTCCTGCTCGCGAACGCGCCGCCCAGGAGCGTCGACGTCGACGAGCTGATCGAGAGCGCCCTGAACGAGTCGGTGGAGCTGGGGACGACAGGCCAGGGCCTCACGCCCTTCATCCTCGGCCGGCTGCACGAGGAGAGCGGCGGCGAGACGCTGGAGGTCAACCGGGCGCTGATTGCCGCGAACGCCCAGCTTGCCGCCGAGCTCGCGGTAGCGGCCCAATGAGACGTCGCTTGCGATGTCTCATTCAGGCCGTGCGGGCTTTGCCCGCGCGGCCGTCTGAAATGACCAGTCGATCCGCTGGACGTCGAGCAGGTCGGCTATGAGCCGCGAGCTCCGGTTCGACTTCCCTGGCCTTCGGATCGGGATCGCCGAGTACGAGGAAGGGCCGACCGGCTGCACGGTCTTCCACCTCCCGCCCGGGGGCGCGGCGTGCTCCGTCGACATCCGCGGCGGGTCGCCCGGGACGATCGGAAACTACGACTGGGCCCACGCCGTCTGCTTCGCGGGCGGCTCGCTCTACGGGCTGGAAGCGGCCTGCGGCGTCGCCGCCGAGCTGATGGCGATGCGCGGCTACACCGTCGGCTGGACGGACGTCGAGCTGGTGCTGGGCGCGATCGTCTACGACTTCGGACGTCGGGACAACGCGATCTACCCGGACGACGCGCTCGGCCGGAAGGCGCTTCGCGCCGCCCAGGAGGGCCTGTTCCCCCTCGGGCGACGCGGAGCCGGCCGCTCCGTCACGGTCGGGAAAACCTTCGGGCTCGAGCAGGGCGAGTTCTCCGGTCAGGGCGGCGCGTTCCGCCAGATCGGCCCGACGAAGCTTGCGGTCTTCACGGTCGTGAACGCGTTCGGCGCGATCGTCGATCGAGAAGGAACGGTCGTCCGGGGACACTTCGACCCCGAGCGGGGGACGCGGACGCCGCTCGTGGAAGGGCTGGAGGCTCAGCTCCCGCGCACGGCTCCGGGGAACACGACGCTCACGCTCGTCATCACGAACCAACAGCTCGGCCGCAGAGAGCTCAAGCAGCTCGGCGTCCAGGTGCACGCCTCGCTGGGACGGGCGATCCAGCCCTTCCACGCGCTGGTCGACGGCGACGTGCTCTACACCGTCTCGACCGGCGAGGTGGAGAACGAGGAGCTGACGAGCTTGAGCCTCGGCGTCCTCGCCTCGGAGCTCGCCTGGGACGCCGTGCTCAGCTGCGTCGACGCCTAGCCCGGAGCCAGTAGCGGATGACGTAGATCAAGCTCGCGCCGGGCGCCAGGAAGGTCACGACCCCCCACGCCGTCGCATGTTTGCTGCCGTGACGGTCGGCATGCGCGAACACGGCCATCGAAAGGCCGGCCGAGACCACCAGCAGCAGCAGGAACTGGCCGAAGCTGAGCTCGAACAACCGAGCTACGTGTTACGTCAACGCGGCGAGGAACTCGTCGATCCCGAGCGCGGTCAGGGTCTGAAACTTCGCGCTCCCGCGCGCTCCCAGCGTCACGGAGATCCTCGCGATCGTCGCGGCATCCGGCGCTTCGACGACGTTGACGAAGTCGAAGGGCCCGAGGGTTGCCCACTGGTGGAGCACCTTCGCACCGAGCTCCTCGATGTCGCTGTTGACCTCCCGTATCCGGTCGGGATTCGACCTCAGGGTCTGGACCCCCTGGGCCGTGAGGTTCGAGAGCAGGATGTAGGTCGGCATCCGGTCCGTCCTTTCAGGTAGCTCGCGCGTGTGACTCTACGGCGCGAGTTAGCCGCGCGTGCTGGGTTGCCCGCGGCGCTGCGGAGCCGTCAAGCCCGCCCGCGGAGCATTCTCCGGCAACCGCGCGAACTGGTCGAAGTAGAGCTGCGCCGCTCCGAGGAAGAGCAGCGGCGTGACGACGAAGAGCGGCAGCAGCGCGGCCACCGGCCGCGCCTGGTCGCCGAACTGGATCAGCAGAGGCGACATCGCGAGCGCGCTGACGAACCCGACGATGCCGAGCGCGGCGAGCGACCCGAGCGCGTGCACGAAGTCGGCCCGCGCGAGCGCGACGGCGCGGCCGAGCGACTCGCCGAGACCGCGGCCCTCGTACAGGACGGCGGGAACCGCCAAGCCGAAGAGCGCGAGCCAGACTGCCCCCGGGAAGATCAGGATCCTCGTCAAGAAGGGCACGGGAACGAACACGAGCGTGCCGACGAGGAGTGCGGTCGCCACGGAGCGCCGCGTGAGCCGCACGTCCGAGGCGAGTGCGCAAGCGGCGACGTAACAGGCGCTCACGATGACGGCTCCCGCCGTCGCTGCGAAGATCAGGTTGGTGGGGCCCGGGAGCGCAGTGATCCCGATGGCGACGAGGACGGGGCCGAAACCGAGCGCAAGGCTCTTCCAGAAGCGGCGGCCGTACAGCCGAATCGACTCGGCGACGAGCTGCGCCGCCGTCCGGCTCTGCGGCGGGGCGGGCGGCGGGAGGCTCCCGCCTCGCTCTGTCTCCTTCTCCACGGCGCAACGGTATCCGGACTGCGTTCCCTAGACTCGGGCCATGGGCTACACCGTGGTCGGTCCCGACGAGCTCGACTGGGAGATGCGTCCCTCAGAGCCGGGCGATCCCGAGCGGCACCGGGCGGCTCTGACCGAGCGCACGGGCCTGCAGCACACGCGCGCGAACCTCTGGCGCTACGAGCCGGGCGCCAAGGGGCGCCGCCACCGAGACATGGTCCAGGAGGAGACGTTCATCGTCATCGGCGGGACACTCACGATGTACCTCGGCGATCCGCCGGAGCGCCGTGAGGTGCCACGAGGTGGCCTCATCCACGTGGAGTCCGGGACGCCGCTTCAGATCGTCAACGAAGGCAGCGAGGAGCTCCTTCTCCTCGCCTACGGCGCCCCGCCTGAGCAGGGCGGCGCCGAGTTCCTCGACTCCGCCGTCTAGTGCCCCTTCCAGTGATGCCGCCGAGCGTCTGGGTCGCGAGCACCAAGCCAGAGGCCGCACTCGGACGAGCCAAGGTCTGTAGACCTTGGTGAGGAGGAGGGTGGGCTCTGGCGCCGCGTGATCGCGGGCCAGACGCCGGCATGTATTGCTGGATGGGGCACCAGTGAGCTACCGGGTCGTTCGCCCGGCGGAGCTCGACTGGGAGACGCGGCCGGCCGAGCCCGGCGAGCCTCGCCGGCATACGAGCGAATTGAGCGAACGTGTTGGGTACGCGCACGCCCGCGCGAACTTCTGGAGCTACGAGCCCGGCGCCAAGGGCCGCCGCCACCGGCACGCCCAACAGGATGAGACGTTCGTCGTCGTCCGCGGGACGCTGACGATGTACCTCGGCGACCCGCCCGAGCGGCAGGAGGTCGGTCAGGGCGGCTTGATCCAGGTCGAGGCGGGAACGCCGCTCCAGACCGTCAACGAGACGGACGAAGACTTGCTCCTCTACGTCCACGGCTGGCCGCCTGAGGACGAGCGCGCCGAGATCCTCGACTCGGCCGTCTAAACGGCTGCGGGCTCGGCGGCCGCGGCCTTCTCGAAGCGGAGCTCGCCGTCCTCGACGTCCACGCGGACCGTGTCGCCCTCGCCGAACTCGCCTTCGAGGAGCCTAAGCGCAAGCGGGTTCTCCACCAGCCGCTGGATCGCCCGCTTCAGCGGCCGAGCGCCGTAGGTCGGATCCCAACCGGCCTCCACGAGCTGCTCCTTCGCGGCATCGCTGAGCTCGAGGTCGAGACCGCGCAGCGCGAGTCGCTCGCGCAGGCGCTGGAGCTGCAGCTCGACGACCTCCGCGAGCTGTTCCTTCGAGAGCGCATGGAACTCGACGACCTCGTCGATTCGATTCAGGAATTCGGGCCGGAACACGTCGCGCAGCCCCTCGGCGGAGCGGACGTTCGAGGTCATGATGATCACGGTGTTGCGGAAGTCGACCGTGCGGCCCTGGCCGTCCGTCAGCCGCCCGTCGTCGAGGATCTGCAGGAGCACGTCGAAGACCTCCATGTGCGCCTTCTCGATCTCGTCGAGAAGGACGACGGAGTACGGGCGCCGCCGCACCGCTTCGGTCAGCTGGCCGCCTTCCTCGAAGCCGACGTAGCCCGGCGGGGCGCCGACGAGCCGCGCGACCGTGTGCCGCTCCTGGTACTCGGACATGTCCAAGCGGACCATGGCCCGCTCATCGTCGAACATGAACTCGGCGAGGGCCCGGGCGAGCTCGGTCTTCCCGACCCCGGTCGGGCCCAGGAAGATGAAGGAGCCGATCGGGCGGTTCGGGTCCTGGAGACCTGAGCGCGCACGCCTGAGCGCATTCGCCACGGCCGAGACTGCCTCGTCCTGGCCGACGACGCGCTCGTGCAGCCGCTCCTCCATGTGGATGAGCTTCTCGGTCTCACCCTCGAGCAGCTTGTCGACCGGAATGCCGGTCCAGCGGGCGACGACGGCGGCGACGTCGTCCTCGTCGACCTCCTCCTTGACCATTGGGTTCTCGATCTGGGCGCCGTCGCGTGCGGCGAGCTCCTTCTCCAGCTGCGGCAGCTCGCCGTAGCGGATCTCGGCGACGCGCTGGAGATCGCCGGTGCGCTCGGCGAGCTCGGCCTCGTGCCGGAGCTCTTCGATCCGCGCCATGACCTCCTTGACCCGCTCGAGCGCCTCCTTCTCGGTCGCCCAGCGCGCGGCGAGCTCGTTTCGGCGCTCCTTCGCCTCGGCGAGCTCCCGCTCGACCGGCTCGCGCACGTCCTTCGACTCCTTGCCCATCGCGGCCAGCTCGATCTCGAGTTGCCGCACTCGGCGCTCGGCCTCGTCGAGCTCGATCGGAGACGAGTCGATCTCCATCCGCAGCCGCGACGCGGCCTCGTCGACGAGGTCGATCGCCTTGTCCGGCAGCTGGCGGTCCGAGATGTAGCGGTCAGAAAGGACGGCCGCCGCGACCAGCGCGGCGTCGCGGATCCGGACGCCGTGGTGCGCCTCGTAGCGCTCCTTCAGCCCGCGGAGGATCGCGATCGTGTCCGAAACGGACGGCTCGCCGACGAAGATCGGCTGGAACCGGCGCTCGAGCGCCGCGTCCTTCTCGATGTGCTTGCGGTACTCGTCCAACGTCGTCGCGCCGATCGCACGCAGTTCCCCGCGCGACAGCATCGGCTTCAGCATGTTTGCCGCGTCGACGGCGCCCTCAGCGGCTCCGGCGCCGACGATCGTGTGCAGCTCGTCGATGAAGAGGACGATCTGGCCCTCGGAGCGCTGGATCTCGGTCAGGACCGCTTTCAGCCGCTCCTCGAACTCGCCGCGGTACTTCGAGCCGGCGAGCAGCGCGCCGATGTCGAGCGCCCAGACCCGCTTCCCCTTCAGCCCTTCGGGGACGTCGCCGGCGACGATCCGCTGCGCGAGCCCTTCGGCGATCGCCGTCTTGCCCACGCCCGGGTCGCCGATCAGCACCGGGTTGTTCTTCGTCCGCCGCGAGAGCACCTGGATCACGCGCCGGATCTCCTCGTCGCGCCCGACGACCGGATCGAGCTTGCCCTGCTCCTCCAGCTCCGTCAGGTCGCGCCCGAACTTCTCGAGCGCCTGGTAGGTCTCTTCGGGATCCTGGCCCGTGACGCGCTGGCCGCCGCGGACCTGCTGGAGCTTCGCCAGCAGCTGATCGCGCGGCACGACGTCGAGCGCGAGCAGCAGATGCTCGGTCGAGACGTACTCGTCTTCCAGCTGACGGGCCTCCTCGAAGGCGCGGTCGAGCACCTCCGCGAATGCGCGCGAGACGGTGGGTTGCTGCTGGGAGCCCTGGATCGCCGGCTTTCCGCGCAGCGTTGTCTCTGCTTCTGCGCGGAGCGCCGGAGCCGACTCGACCAGCTGCTGCGGCAGCTCCTGGTCGAGCAGCGCGAGCAGAAGGTGCTCCGGATAGACCTCCGGGTTGCCCATCCGCCGCGCCAGCTCCTGCGCTGCGCCGACGGCCTCCTGCGATTTCAACGTCAGCTTGTTGAAGTCCATTAGCGCCTCCTCCGGGCCGGGAGCGTCGGCTCCTGCCAGAGGACGAGCTCGCGCTTGTACTGGCGCTCGACGTCCCGCATCCGCTCGCGCAGCTCGCGCTCGATCCGGTCCATGCGACGCTGCATCCGCCGCATCTGATCCTCGAGACCAAGCACCATCTCAACGCCGGCCAGGTTGAGCCCGTAATCCGTCGTCAGCCGCTGGATCAGCCGAAGCCGCTCGAGGTCCGTCTCCGAGTAGAGGCGTGTATTCCCCGAGGTGCGCTTCGGCCGCACGAGACCCTTGGATTCGTAGATCCGGAGCGTCTGGGGGTGCATGCCGACGAGCTCGGCTGCGACGGAGATCATGTAGCGCCCCTTGTCGTCCATTACGAGACCCTTTGCAGCTCTTCGTAGAGCTGGCGCTGCTTCTTGTTCAGCTTCTTCGGCACCTCGAGGCGCAGGCGGGCGAGGACGTCGCCCTTTCCGCCCTTGAGCTTCGGCGCGCCGCGGCCCTTGATCCGCAGCAGCTTCCCGTGCTCTGAGCCTGCCGGAACCTTCAGCGACACCGGGCCCTCCGGCGTCGGAACGTCGACCTTCGTGCCCAGAGCCGCGTCGGCGAGGGACACTGGCACGTCCACGATGAGGTCGGCGCCGCGCCGTTCGTAGATCGGCGAGCCGGCCACGCGCGTGACCACGAAGAGGTCACCGGGAGGGCCGCCGGCGATGCCGGCCTCGCCCTTCCCCTTCAGCCGGATCCGGGTCCCGTCTTTGACGCCGGCCGGGATCTTCACCGAGTAGCGCTTCGTGCGGCGCTCGCGGCCGGTGCCGCGGCAGTTGGGGCACGGATCCTCGATCACCGTGCCGTTCCCGCGGCAGCGCGGGCAGGGCTGCGAGAGGGCGAACAGCCCTTGGCTTTCCGAGATCACGCCGCGTCCTCGGCACTCGGGGCAGACCTTCGGCGACGTGCCAGGCTTCGCGCCCGAACCACCGCACTCACGGCAGGCCGTTTCGACCTCGACCGGGATCCGCGTCTCGATGCCCTTCAGCGAGTCCTCGAACGAGAGGTTGACCTGGACCTCGAGGTCGGCGCCGCGCGCGGCCCGCGGTTGCTGAGCCCTCCCGGGGCCACGCCCGAAGATCCCGCCGAAGATGTCGCCGAGATCCCCGAGGTCGCCGACGTCGAAGTTGAAGTCGCGGGGCTGGAAGCCGCGACGTCCGTCCTCGCTCCCGAACGCGTCGTACTGCTTTCGCTCCTCGGCGTCTGAAAGGACGTCGTATGCGTGCTGGATCTCCTTGAAGCGCTCCTCGGCCGCCGCATCGCCCGGGTTCCGGTCCGGGTGGTACTCGCGGGCGAGCTTCCGGTACGCCTTCTTGATCTCGCCGGCGGAAGCGCCCTTCGGGACTCCGAGGACGCCGTAGAGATCCTTAGTCGCTGCCACGCGAGATCACCACCCGCGCCGGGCGGATCACCCGGTCGCCGAGCCGGTAGCCCTTCTGGAGCACCTCGATGACGGTGCCCTCTTCCGCCTCCGACGGCTGCGAGAGCAGCGCCTCGTGGACGTGCGGGTCGAACTTGCCCTCGGTGGGGATCTCCTCGAGACCCTCCTTCCGGAGCACGTCGGCCAAGGAGCGAGTCACGAGCGCGACGCCCTCCTCGAGCTTCGCTTCCTCATGCGCCTCGGCGGCCTCGAGCGCCCGCTCGAGGTCGTCGAGCACGGGCAGCAGCTCCTTCACCAGCCGCTCGTGGGCGCGCGTGACCAGGCTCTGCTGGTCGCGCGCGGCCCGCTTGCGGTAGTTGTCGAACTCGGCCTGAACGCGCTGGAGCGTGTCGAGGAGCTCGTCGCGCTCCTTCTGCAACGCCTCCAGCTCGCTCGTCTCTTCTGTGCGGACTTCCTCCTCCGCCATTACGAGGTCTTCGCCTCCTCCTCCTCGTCGATGACCTCGTAGTCGGCCTCCTCGACGACCTCGTCGTCGGAGCCGCCCTCGGCGCCGTCACTGGGCGTCGACGCAGCCTGCTGGGCAGTCGCCTGCGCGTAGACGGCCTCGGCGAGCTTCTGCGAGGCCTCCTGGAGCGCCTCGGTCTTCGAGCGGATCTCGTTGACGTCGTCCGACTCGAGGACGCCCTTGAGCTCCATGACGCGACCCTCGATCGTCGAGGCGTCGGCCTCGTCGAGCTTGTCGCGATGCTCGTTGAGCGTGCGCTCGGTCTGGTAGGCGAGCGACTCCGCCGCGTTCCGCGCGTCGGCGAGCTCGCGCAACCTGCGCGCCTCGTCGGCGTGCGACTCCGCGTCGCGGATCATCTGCTGGACCTCGTCCTCCTTGAGGCCCGAGCCGCCCTCGATGCGGATCTGCTGCTCGTTGCCGGTGCCGTGGTCCTTCGCCGAGACGTTGATGATCCCGTTCGCGTCGATGTCGAACGCGACCTCGATCTGCGGCATGCCCCGCGGCGCCGGCGGGATGCCGACGAGCTGGAACTTGCCGAGCGTCTTGTTGTAGAGCGCCATCTCCGACTCGCCCTGGAGCACGTGCACCTCGACCGAGGGCTGGTTGTCCTCGGCGGTGGTGAACGTCTCCGACTTCTTCGTCGGGATCGTCGTGTTGCGCTCGATCAGCCTCGTGAAGACGCCGCCCTTGGTCTCGATGCCGAGCGACAGGGGCGTCACGTCGAGCAGGAGGATGTCCTTGACCTCGCCCTTGAGGACGCCGGCCTGGATGGCCGCGCCGACGGCGACGACCTCGTCCGGGTTCACGCCCTTGTGCGGATCCTTGCCGACGATCTCCTTCACGCGCTCGACGACGGCCGGCATACGCGTCATGCCGCCGACGAGGACGACGTGGTCGATGTCCTTCGGCTCCAAACCGGCGTCGGCGAGGCACTGCTTCGTCGGCTCGACAGTGCGGGCGAGCAGACCGGAGACGAGCTCCTCGAGCTTCGCACGTGTGAGTTGGAGGTCGAGGTGCTTCGGGCCCTCGGGCGTCGCCGTGACGAACGGCAGGTTGATCTGCGTCGTCATCGTCGAGGAGAGCTCGATCTTCGCCTTCTCGGCGGCCTCGTAGAGGCGCTGGAGCGCCATCTTGTCGGCGGCCAGGTCGATGCCCTGGTCCTTCTTGAACTCCGCGACCATCCAGTCGACGATCGCCTTGTCGAAGTTGTCGCCGCCGAGGTGGTTGTCGCCGTTTGTGGCCTTCACCTCGAAGACGCCCTCGCCGAGCTCGAGGATGGAGACGTCGAAGGTGCCGCCGCCGAGATCCCACACGAGGATCGTCTGGTCGGCTTCCTTCTCGAGCCCGTAGGCGAGCGACGCAGCGGTGGGCTCGTTGATGATTCGGAGGACGTTGAGCCCGGCGATCTTGCCGGCGTCCTTCGTCGCCTCACGCTGCGCGTTGTTGAAGTAGGCCGGGACGGTGACGACGGCGTCGGTCACCGGCTCGCCGAGGTAGGCCTCTGCGTCGGCCTTCAGCTTCTGGAGGATCATCGCCGAGATCTCCGGCGGCGCGTACTCGTTGCCGCCCGCCTTGACCCGGACGTCGCCGTTCGGGCCCTCGACGACCTCGTAGGGGACGATCTTCATCTCCTCGGAGACCTCCGAGTACTTGCGCCCCATGAAGCGCTTGATCGAGAAGATCGTGCTCAACGGGTTCGTTACCTGCTGGCGCTTGGCCGGCGGGCCGACGAGCCGCTCCCCGTCGCCCGTGAACGCGACGACGGACGGCGTCGTGCGGCCGCCTTCGGCGTTCGGGATGACGGTCGGCTCACCACCCTCCAGCACCGCCATGCAGGAGTTGGTCGTGCCGAGATCGATGCCGATGGTCTTCGCCATGTGTCCTCCGAGATATTTAGGTGTTGCTTACGGACAAAATCTAAGCGGGATCATAGCAAGTCTCGCTGCTTGCCCATTCCTGCTTGAATCCGCCGACCATGGCCGACCCGCGCGTCCAGGAGTATGCCCGGCTGCTCGTCGAGCGCTCGATCGACGTCCAGCCGGGGTGGCAGGTGCTCGTGATCTCGCAGCCCCCGGCTCGGCCGCTGCTCGAGGAAGTCGTGCGGCTGATCGCGCGGCGCGGCGCCTACCCCCTCGTCCGCTTCAGCTACGAGATGGAGCAGCTCCCGTTCGTGACGCTCTTTAGCGAAGAGGCGCCGCTCGAGCTCCTCGACAAGCCGGCGCCGGCCGACCAGCACGTGTGGGACACGATCGACGCGTGGATGCTGCTTGGAGCGCCCGAGAACACGCGCGCCGGCGCAGACATCCCCACCGAGCGGCGCGATCTGCTGGCGAAGGGCCACGCCGGGTTCCTCGCCCGGCGCCTGCGGCTGGAGATCCCCTGGGTGACCTGCCGCTTCCCGTGCCCCGCACTCGCTCAGGACGCGGGGATGGGCCTGAAGGCGTTCGAGGACTTCATCTACGGCGCCGTGCTCCTCGACTGGGACGCGGAGGGCAAGAAGATGAAGCGGATCGCCGACCGCTTCGATCAGGCCAGCGAGGTGCGCATCGTCGGCGCCGAGACCGACCTCCGATTCAGCCTCGAAGGCCGTCAGGGCGAGGTCGACGACGGACACGCGAACATGCCGGGCGGCGAGGTCTACTACAGCCCCGTCGAGGAGTCCACGGAGGGTGTCGTCAGCTTCGTCGAATACCCGGCCTTCCAGGAGCCCGATCTCGTCGAAGGCGTGCGAATGGTCTACCGAGACGGCAAGGTCGTCGAGGCCTCGGCCGAGGCCAACGAGGAGGCGCTCATTGCCAAGCTCGACCGGGACGAGGGGGCGCGCGTGCTCGGCGAGTTCGGCATCGGCTGCAATCCGGGAATCCAGCGGTACATGCGAAACACGCTCTTCGACGAGAAGATGTACGGAACGATCCACCTGGCGGTCGGCGCGGGAATCCCGACGATCGGCGGCAAGAACCTCTCGAGCGTGCACTGGGACATGGTCAAGGACCTCCGCAACGGCGGCCGGATCGAGTGCGACGGCGAGGTCGTCCAGCAAGACGGTGAGTGGACCTTCTGATCGCGTAGAGATCTCGGAGTACGACCCGACCTGGGCGGAGCTCTTCGAGCAGGAGCGCGAGCGCCTGACCGGCGTGTTCGACAGCCGGGCCGTCGCGATCGAGCACATCGGCAGCACCGCCGTCCCGAGCCTGTGCGCGAAGCCCATCGTCGACATCGCCGTCGGCCTCGAGCGACTCGAGCTCACGGACGAGCAGATTGCGGCGATGGAGGAGCTCGACTACGAGTACCTGGGCGAGTTCGGTCTCCCCGGGCGCCTCTACTTCCGGACCTCGCCGAGCAAGTACAACGTGCACGTCGTCGAGCACGGCGGGGAGCACTGGGAGCGCCAGCTCGTCTTCCGCGACGCCTTGCGCACCGACCCGGAAGAGCGGCGGCGGTACGACGAGCTCAAGCGCCGCCTCGCGGCCGAAGGCCATCCACGCAAGGCCTATACCGAGCTGAAAACACCGTTCATCCGAGAGGTCGAGGCTCGGGCTCGGGCGCGCGGCGTCGTACCAGCAGAAGCAGACGACCGCGCCGGCTAAGCCGGCACGGTCTTTTTGCGGCGTTGCCGAGTCAACGCCTTGAGTGTCGCGGCCGCAGCAGGCTCCGCGATCACGATCCCCGCGAAGATCGCGGCGCAGCCTGCGAAGCCGAGCAGGCCGATTCGCTCGTCCGCGAGCAGGTAGCCGGCGATCCCGGCGAAGACCGTCTCCAGCGAGAAGATCACCGCGATGCGCGTGGCGCTCACCTGCCGTTGCGCCCAGATCTGCACGAGCATCGCGAAGGCGACGGCGAAGAGGCCGGTGACGATCAGCGCGGCCCAGACCGTGGAGCCGCGCGGCACCGAAAGGTCGCCGAGCGCGATGGCGATCGCGCCGAAGACGGCGCAGGCCGCGGCCACTTCGACGAAGGTGAGCGCGAAGACGTCGAACCTGTTGGCGTAGCGCTCGACCATCACGATCTGGAGCGCCTGCGCCACGGTGCTAAGAAGGACGAGCAGGTCGCCCGTTCCCGAGCCTTGCGGCACGCCGGAGAGCAGTGCGAGGCCGAGCAGCGCGAGCGCGACGGCCGCCCACAGCTCCCGCGGAATCGGCGTCCGGAAGAGCGCGAGGCCGAGCAGCGGGGTGAAGAGGACGTACAGGCCTGTGATGAAGCCTGTGTTGGTGACGGTCGTGCGCTCGAGGCCCGCGGTCTGGAGCCCAATCCCGATGGCGATGAGCACCCCGAGCACGGACCCGGCGACGAGGCCGTCCCGGCCGAGCCCCCGGAGGCGCCGCGCGGCCGGCGGAGCGAGCGCGGCCGTCGCGATCAGGTAGCGGACGGCCAGAAACGCGAAGAGCGGATAAATCGCCACCGCGTCCTGCACCTGGACGAAGGTGACGCCCCAGACCGCGGTGACCAGGATCAGCGCGGCCGTCGCCACGCGGACGAGTCTAGAGCGACGTCAGGAGCTCAGCCGCTCGCCCGATGTCGGATCGAAGAAGTGCGCCTCCTCGCCTTTCGGACGGAGCGTGACGCGCTCGCCCCGGTCCGGGGCGAGCTGGGCCGCGGTGCGCGCGACGAGCTTCGTCGTCTCGCCGCCCACCTCCGCGACACAGAAGACGTATGCATCGGCGCCGACCTCCTCGACCACCTCGACGAGGGCGCTCAACCCGTCGGCTGCGAGCTCGAGCGACTCCGGACGCAAGCCGAGGACGAGCGCCTGGCGCGCATCCTGCCCCGCCGGCACCCGCACCTTGGCTCCGCCGAACGACACCGCGCCGTTCACGCCTAGCGGGACCGTGCAGAGGTTCATCGCCGGCGAGCCGATGAACCCGGCGACGAAGGTGTTGACGGGCCGTTCGTAGAGCTCCCGTGGGGCGCCGACCTGCTGGAGCCGGCCTTCATGCAGCACCGCCACGCGATGCCCGAGCGTCATCGCCTCCGCCTGGTCGTGCGTGACGTACACCGTCGTGATCGCGAACTCTGACTGGAGCGCGGCGACGTCGGCGCGCATCTGGACGCGCAGCTTCGCGTCGAGGTTCGACAGCGGCTCGTCCATGAGGAAGACCTTCGGGAGCCGGATGATCGCCCTGCCCATGGCCACGCGCTGGCGCTCGCCGCCCGAGAGCTGCCCTGGTTTCTGGTCGAGGAGGTGAGAGAGGCCGAGCTTGTCGGCGACCTCGCGCGCCCGCTTGAGCCGCTCGGTCTTCCTGACCTTGGCGATCCTGAGCGGGAACGCGATGTTGGCCTCAACGGTCAGGTACGGATACAGCGCGTAGTTCTGGAAGACCATCGAGACGTCGCGCTTCTTCGGCGGCAGGTCGGTGACGTCGCGGCCTCCGATCAGTACGGCGCCGTCGTCGACCTCCTCGAGGCCCGCGAGCATGCGCAGCGCGGTCGTCTTCCCCGAGCCTGACGGGCCGACGAGCACCATGAACTCGCCGTCTCCGATGTGGAGGTCGAACGCGTCGACCGCGGCGACATCCCGGCCCGGATAGCGCTTCGTGGCCTGCTCGAAGCGGACGTCAGCCACGTGATCCTCCGATCTCGGCGACGGCCGCGCCCAGCTCGCGCTGAGCCCGGTCGTATGCGTCATGGTCGGAGCCGAGCTGGTCGAGCCCGAGCAGCGCGGCGCCGACGATCGGCGGCGACGAGGTGCGGCGGGCCGTGATCCGCGGCCCTACCTCGCGGAGGCCCGCCTCGATCACTCCCAGCAAACGTCCGTCCCCGGTCTGGAGCAGCCCGCCGCCGAGTAGCACCTCGACCGGCGCGTCCGTCAGCTCGAGTCGCTCGAGCGCGACCCGCGCGAAGGCGACGACCTCCACGGCCAGGCGATCGACGATCGCGGCGGCCTCCGCGTCGCGTTCCGCCTCGGCGAGGACAAGCCGCGGGAGCTCTTCGAGTCGCCGGACCGGGATCTGGCCGCGGTGGATCGCCTCGGCGAGCTCCGCGGGCGTCTCGAGGCCGAAGTGGGCCGGCACGGCCTGCTCGAGCGTGGTCTTCGCGCCACGGCCGTCCTCGCTGCGGGCGGCGGCGAAGAGCGCGGCGAGGCCGAGGTCGTAGCCTCCGCCCCAATCCCCGGTCGTTGGGCCGAGCGCCGGGAAGCGCGCATGCCGCCCGTCGGGGCCGACCCCGACGCAGTTCATGCCTGTCCCGCAGACGACGGCGACGCCCCAGCCGGTCTCGGTTCCGGCGCGGAGGATCGCGAAGGTGTCGTTGACGACGGAGGTCGCAGCCGCCCAGCCGCGCCGCTCGACCGCGTCCCGAAGCGCTTCCTCCTCCGACGGGAAGTCGACCCCGGCCATCAGCAGCTCCGCGACCTCGGCGACCTGCCCGGCGCCGTCGATCCCGGCCTCGCCGCGGGCCGTGCGAAGGAGCTGCTCCAGCACCTCGAGCGAGCCGTCGAGGCCGACGTGATGCGGGGAGCTCTTCGGTCCGCGGACGAGCGAGAGCAGCGCGCCGTCGGCGCGGACGAGCGCGAGATCCGTCTTCGAGCCTCCCCCGTCGACGGCCAGGACCACCGGCGGCCCGCTCACGTCGTCACCTTCCGGGCCGCGTAGAGCCGTTCGAGCAGCTCCTCTGCGATGCGGTCCTGCCCGATCAGCGGGTGCGCGAGGAGCGCTTTGCGGACGAGCGTTGGGTCGTCCGCGATCGCCGCCTCGGCGGCGAGCCGCTCGTACGCCGCCACGTGCTGGACGAGCCCGAGGAGCTCCGGCGCCAGCGGGCTCTGCGGCAGCGGCGAGGCGCCACCGCGATCGACTCGCGCCGGCACCTCGACCACGTCGTCGTCGGCGAGGCCGGAGAGCGTCCCCTCGTTTCGGAGATCGACGACGTGGACAGCGCCGTCTCCTTCCGCAAGGGACGCGAGCAGGCCGAGCGCCGCGTCGCTGTAGAAGGCGCCGCCGCGCCGCTCGAGCAGCGCCGGCTTCTCGGTGACCGAAGGATCGCGATACGTCTCCAGTAGCTCGCGCTCGATGGCGGCCACCTTGGCCGCCCGCGGCTCGGAGTCGAGCTGCTCGGCGAGCACGTCATCGTGTGCATAGAAGTAGCGGAGGTAGTAGGACGGGACGGCGCCGAGCTCCTCCAGCAGGCGTCTCGGCTGCTCGACCTGCGCCGCGACCTCGTCTCCGTGCTCGACGAGGAGCTCGGGCAGGACATCCCTGCCGTCGAGCAGAACCGCGCGGACCCACGTCAGATGGTTGAGGCCCACCTGGTCGACGAGCAGGCGCTCGGGCTCGACGCCGAGCAGCCGCGCGAACGAGCGCTGGAACCCGATCGCCACGTTGCAAAGGCCGACCGCTCGGTGT
>Ga0184625_10000228_pt1 | contig 18930 bp, 10 predicted proteins | sample PLM3_30_b1_FD_133151 | JGI IMG/M metagenome (GOLD analysis project Ga0184625, IMG submission 133151) | Groundwater sediment microbial communities from an aquifer in East River, Colorado, USA - PLM3_30_b1 | ecosystem: Environmental > Terrestrial > Soil > Riparian zone | place: USA: East River... | reverse complement strand
CGGCCTATTGATCAGGCATGAATTGACATTGGCCGCAAAGCTCTCAGAATAGGCAGTAGCGGCAAATTGTATTGCCGGGCCAGTTTGCTGTGCTTCGTCCGAGGGCGGCGGTTTCTTACGGCGTGCTTCCACGCCCGACCGCCGTACGAAGAAGAGGCCATCAGGGGCCAAAACTCTTGCGGCTGCCGGCGGCGTTTGCCGCGGTTCAGCCGCAGCATGAAAGGACTGCCATCCGTGGCTCGCAAAGGCGACTTTACCGAAATCCTGCTCCGTAAGCGGATCATCAGCCAGGACCAACTCAAGGAGGCCCAGCAGGTCTCGAAGGAGCAGAACACCAGCCTGCCCGAGACCATCATCAAGCTGGGTTATGCCTCGGGCGAGGACGTGATGCGGGCCGTCGCCCAGGAGCATGGCCGCGACTACGTCGATCTGACCGAAGTCACCATCCCCGAAGCGATCATCGAATTGGTGCCCGAATCGGTTGCCCGCGAAAACGTGACGCTGCCCCTGGCCGAAGAAGAAGACGCCCTGAAGGTAATCGTCAGCGATCCCTACGACATCGACACCATCGAAAAACTGCGGTTTATTCTCAACAGGCGGATCGAGATCGCCCTGGCACCGCGTGAGAAGATCCTCGAGGCCATCAACAAGTACTACAGCCAGATTGAGGGCGAATCCGCCGACTCGGTGCTCCAGGAATTCACCGACACGGCTATCGACTTCACCGAAACCGAAACCACTACCTCTTCGGTGGGGCCCGGCGAGGTTGTCGATGAGAACAGCGCTCCGATCGTCCGCCTCGTTCAGCTCATGATCGGCGAGGCCGTTCAGTTGCGGGCTTCGGACATCCATGTTGAGCCCTTTGAAGAGGCAGTTCGGATTCGCTACCGGATCGACGGCATGCTGCACAAACGCGACAGCCCGCCCCGCCGGCTCCTGGGGGCCATCATTTCGCGCATCAAGATCTTGGCGAAAATGGACATCGCCGAGCGGCGCCGCCCCCAAGACGGGCGGATCAAGATTACGGTCGGCGACAAAGAGCTGGACCTCCGTGTAAGTATTATTCCGACAAATCACGGTCAGTCGGCGGTCATGCGGCTGCTCGACAAGGACAATATCAAAGTTGGCGTCCGGCAATTAGGACTCTCGGAGTCGGACTTTCAATACTTCAGTCAACTGATCCGGCGACCCAACGGGATTGTGCTTGTGACAGGGCCGACGGGCTCGGGCAAGACGACAACCCTTTACGCCGCCCTGAATGCCCTCAATCGCCCTGACAAGAAGATCATTACGGCCGAGGATCCTGTCGAGTATTACCTGCCGGGGATCAACCAGGTCGAAGTGAAGCACAACATCGGGCTCGACTTTTCCCGGATCATCCGGTCAATGTTGCGACAAGCTCCCAATATCATCCTTGTCGGCGAGATGCGCGATGAAGAGACGGCAAGCATGGGAATTCAAGCTTCTTTGACTGGACACTTGGTTTTTAGTACGTTGCACACGAACGATGCGCCCAGTGCTGTAACGCGCATGACAGACATGGGCGTTCCCAATTATCTGGTCGCCAGCAGCGTGATTGCAGTCCTCGCTCAGCGGCTGGTACGTATCACTTGTCCACGTTGTCGCTACGCAATCCAGCTCTCGGAAGCTGTCCTCAAGGACGCCGGCATTTCGCCCAAGCTGGCCGCCAAAGCGACTTTCATGAAAGGCAAAGGCTGCGCAAACTGCAATAAGAACGGCTACCGCGGCCGTCTAGGCATATTTGAGCTCATGTTAATCAACTCCAAAATCCGGGAATTGATTTTCAAGAGCGTTTCGTCCGTAGAAATCCGAAAAGTCGCCATAACTAATGGCATGAGCACGCTTTACGTTGACGGCATGCGTAAAGTCATGAAAGGCGTGACCTCTTTGGAAGAAGTCTATCGTAACGCCAAGCGGACGGAGCAGGACATCGTCACCTGAAGCTCGCGCTTCCAAGCTGTTTGGGCGCTAGGAAGCGGGCTGACTGGAAAATGAATGACAGGAAGATAGGGCTGAGGCGCTTCCCCTCTGCCTTCATTTTTCTGCCACTCATTTTCCTGTCATCTCATTCCCGCCCGCATCCGCGGGACCTTGAATCGCTCCAGGGGGCGGCAGCGCGAGGATTGCGATTGGATGTGGCCTGAAGGAAAATAGAAGGTCTGATTCGACAGCTTGCGGCGCGCGGCCAATAATCTCATCGCACGAGAGATCGTCGCAGCCCGGCAGAAGAGGCATCCTTCCTTATCTGTCATCCAATTTTGCCGGGAACGGAACAGGCGCGTTGAAGGCTGGGCAATCAGTAGATTGAGTCGCTGTGACTCCCCGCGGTAAGGGCTCCCTGAGGAGATGGCTCCGCGAGGATCCGGTGCGCAACGGAATTGACTGAATCGGCTCGGCCGTTTCCATAAGACGAACACTGCAATCGCTGTTGGGCTTGGGGTTTCAGGCCGCGGCGTTCGCCGTGCGCTCAACAGGGCAAGTGGGCTTCGTCGTTCAATGCGGAAGGATCTGGCATGTCTATTCTTATCGATAAGCTACTCCAGGCGTGCGTGAAGCAGGGCGCGAGCGACATTCACATCGTCGTCGGTCAGCCGCCGGTTTTTCGCCTCCATGGCCGAATGCGAAAGTTGGAGACGAAGGTCTTGGAGCCGGACGACACCGTGGGGCTGATGAAAAGCATCGCGCCCGAGCGCAGCCAACGCGAGCTGGCGGAGAAAGGCGGCGCGGACTTTGGCTTTGCCTTCGGCGAGCTGGCCCGCTTCCGCGTGTCGATTTTCAAGCAGCGCGGCAACGTCTCGATGGTGCTGCGGCAGATTCCCACGAACATGCTCACGCCGCAGCAGCTCGGCCTGCCGGAAGTCTGCGTGAAGCTGGTGCTGCGCCCCCGCGGGCTGTTCCTATGCACGGGGCCGACCGGCTCGGGCAAAAGCACGACGCTGGCCAGCCTGGTCAACTACATCAACGAGAACGTCGATCACCACATCATCACGATCGAAGACCCGATCGAATTCTATCACTGGCACAAGAAATCGACGATCAACCAGCGCGAGATCGGCGTCGATGTGCCGAGCTTTTCCGAGGCGATCCGCCGCGCCTTGCGTCAGGATCCCGACGTGATCCTGGTCGGCGAAATGCGCGACCTGGAGACGATTGCGGCGGCGATCTCGGCCGCAGAAACCGGCCACATGGTGTTCGGCACATTGCACACCAACAGCGCCCAGGGCACGGTCAACCGCATCATCGACGCTTTCCCCGGCAACTTGCAGGACCAGATTCGCACGCAGCTTTCGACGGCCCTAGTCGGCATCTGCGCCCAGACGCTGCTGCCCAAGATCAGCGGTGGCCGCTGCGCCGCGTACGAGATTCTGGTCGTCACTTCGGGCATCGCCAACCTGATCCGCGAGAACAAGACGTTCCGCATCACGTCGGCGATTCAGACCGGGGCCAAGTTCGGCATGCAGCTCATGGACGACGCCCTGTTCAAGCACTGGGAGGCGCAGAACGTCTCGATCGAAGAGGTGCTCAGCAAGGCCCACAACGCCGACGAACTGGCCAAGCGGATCCTGAACGCCCAGCGCGGCATCATGGACGACCCCGCGAACCAATACAAAGGCGAAGACCTCAACGCGGCCCCGAAAAAACCCGGCGGCCACTAACTCCCTGACCCCCGATTCCTGCCACCTGTTCCCATGGCCATCCGTCGCATCGGTCAAATCTTCGTCGATATGGGCTTCGTCTCCGACGAGCAGCTCGAGATGCTGCTCGAGGAGCAGCAGCAGCGGCCCGGTACGCTGCTGGGCAAGATCGCCCTGGAGCTGAACCTGCTCTCCGAAGAGCAGCTCATGCAGGCCCTCGCCGAGCAGATGGGCATGCAGGTCGTCGAGCTGGGCGACATCGTCATTCCGCACGAGGTGCTCAACAAAGTCACCGAGTCGATGGCCCAGCTCTACCGGATCGTGCCGATCCATTTCGAGGGCAACCGGCTGACGGTCGCGACGTGCGACCCGCAGAACATCACGATCCAGGACGAGCTGCGCTCGCTGCTGGGCCACGACATCAAGGTGGTTATCGCCGGCGAGACCGACATCAAGAAAACGCTCGACCGCTACTTTGAGTCGGACAAGGACACGGTCGATCGGATCGTCGATGAGATCAACGACAACGACAAGCTGAAGAAGTCGATGGAGGCGTCGATCTCGGGCAAGCCGATGGAATTGGCCGATGTCGAAGCCCTGGCCGACAGCGCTCCGGTCCGCAAGCTGCTGAACATGGTACTCTTGCTGGCGATCAAGGACCACGCCAGCGACGTTCACTTCGAGCCCTTCGAGGACGAGTTCCGCATTCGCATCAAGGCCGACGGCGTGCTGTTCGAGATGGTCCCGCCGCCGCGGCACCTGGCTTTCGCGATCACGACCCGCATCAAGGTCATGGCCAGCCTGGACATCGCCGAACGCCGGCTGCCGCAAGACGGCCGCATCGAGCTGACCGTGGGCGGGCACCCGGTCGATCTGCGGGTCAGCGTGATGCCGACGCTGTTCGGCGAGAGCGTCGTCATCCGGATTCTCGACCGCTCGGTGGTTTCGCTGAACCTGGGCAAGGTCGGCATGGACCAGCCCACGCTCAAGGTGTTCCGCGAGGTCATCGACCGGCCCAACGGCATCGTGCTAGTGACCGGACCGACGGGCTCCGGCAAGACGACCACGCTCTATTCGGCCCTCAGCGAGCTGAACAGGATGGAGGACAAGCTGATCACGACCGAGGACCCGGTCGAGTACGACATTGAGGGGATTATTCAAATTCCGATCGATCACGACATCGGGGTCACCTTTGCGGCTTGCTTGCGGGCGATCCTGCGGCAGGACCCGGACATCATCCTCGTCGGCGAGATTCGCGATCTGGAGACGGCCGAGATCGCCGTGCAGGCTTCGCTGACCGGGCACATGGTCTTCAGCACGCTGCACACCAACGACGCCCCCAGCACCGTCACGCGCATGAAGGACATGGGAATTCCCGTGTTCCTCATCACCGCCACGCTGGAGGCGATCTTGGCCCAGCGGCTGGTGCGCCGCGTTTGCGGACAATGCCGCGAAGAGACGACTCCCAACGAAGACCTGATCGCCGATCTGGGCATGAAAGTCGAACAGCTTGTCGGCAAGAAGGTCTATAAGGGCCGCGGCTGCGAGGTTTGCAACAACACGGGTTATAAGGGCCGCGTGGGGCTGTTCGAGCTGATGCTTATGAACGACGACCTGCGCGAGGCGATCATGAGCAACGCCTCGATCGACGAAATGCGAACGCTGGCCGCCAAGTTCGGCATGGTCACGCTCCGCGAAGCCGGCATGAACTACGCCTTTGAAGGCACGACGACGCTGGATGAAGTGGTGCGTGAGACGATTATGGAAGCGTAAGGAATTTATGATTTGGGATTGGGGATTTGGGATTGCAACCGTCAATCCCAAATCCCAAATCCTAAATCCCAAATTGGATTCGTGAGGAACCGCCGATGCCCACCTATCAATTCGAGGCGATGGACGCCAAGGGCCAGGAGATCAAGGACGTCATCGATGCGCCGAGTGAGGACGAAGCCCAGGCAACGATTCGCCAGATGGGCTATTTCGTCACCAAGATCGCCGTCAAAAAGTCGTTGGGCGCCAAGGTCGGCGTAGGCGGCAAAAAGAAGCGCGGCATGGCCTTTGGCGGGGCCAGCAGCAAGCAACTCTCCTTGTTCACCAAACAGCTTTCGATCTTACAGGACGCCGGCCTGGCGATTCTCCGCAGCTTGCGAATTCTCGAATCGCAGCAGAAATCCGGCCGTCTCAAAAACGCCCTGGGCGACGTGGGCGACGAGATCGAGAGCGGCTCGACGCTCAGCGAGGCGATGGCCAAAAGCCCCAAGGTCTTCAGCCGGCTGTATATCAACATGATCAAAGCCGGCGAGGCCGGCGGTGCTTTGGAAGTCATTCTCCGTCGCCTCTCGGAGTTTCTGGAGCGGAGCGAATCGCTCAAACGCAAGGTCAAAGGCGCGATGATCTATCCGGTCGTCGTCGTCATGGTTGCCGTGGGCATCTTGATCTTCATCATGCTCCGCATCGTGCCCGTGTTTCAAAAAATGTTCGAGGAGTTCGGCCTCAAGCTGCCGCCGCCCACTCTGCTCCTCATCAATATCTCGAACTGGGTGGTCAAGTCCGGCTGGTACATGATCCCGCTGATCCCGGTCGTGATGTGGCTGTTCGTGAAGCTGCTCCGCAAGTTCAAACACGGCCGCATGGGCTGGGACATGTACATTCTCAAGTGGCCCATCATGGGAATGCTCATCGAAAAGAACACGATGGCCCGCACCACGCGGACGCTGGGCACCCTCGTGGCTTCCGGCGTGCCGATTCTCGAAGGGCTGACCATCACCCGCGAAACGGCGGGCAACGCGCTGTTCGAGCGCCTGTTCGCCAAAGTCACCGACGCCATCCGCGAAGGCGAAACGATCGCCAAGCCGATGGGCGCCAACGGCACGCCCGGTTTTCATCCGGTCGCCGCCGCCCTGTGGGTGCTGACCGGGGCCTTTTGGCCGCTGCTCATCATGTCGATGCCGGGCATGATCAAGGAAATCGGCTTGCAGCCGCTGGCGATCGCGGCTGCCGCGGGCTCCGTGGTGGGCTTGGCGTTTTACCTGATGAAGATGAACTCCCGCATCGTCGATGAGCTGGTCGTCAACATGATCGACGTCGGCGAAGAGACGGGCGAGCTCGACACAATGCTCTACAAAGTGGCCGACGTGTTCGACGAGGAAGTCTCGACGCTGACCGACGGCCTGATGAAGCTCATCGAGCCGCTGCTCATCGTGTTCCTCGGCGGCGCGGTCGGTTTCATCGTCATCTCGCTGTTCATGCCGCTGATCTCGCTGATCCAAGGCCTGAGCTAGGGATTTCCAATTTCAGATTTCAGATTTGGGATTTAAGAACCGGAGGCAGTCCCATGTTCCTTATGTCGCATCGGTCGCCTAAGTCCCATCCGGCCTCACGCCGCGGCTTCACCCTCGTCGAAATGCTCGTCGTAATCGGCATCATCGCTGTGTTGGCGGCGCTGCTTCTGCCGGCGGTGATGTATGCGGTCAACGCTGCCCGTCGCGCGGCGATCGTCCTGGAGGTCAACCAGCTCAACGACGCCATCGAAGCCTATAAGAAAGACAAGGGTGACTATCCGCCCAACTTCCGTGATCCCCAAGCGTTTATACGGCACGTTCGCCGTTGCTATCCAAAGATCGCACAGAGCGAGATCGACTACTTCTTCACCTATAACTCTGCAACCGGTGTATACACGCCCACGATCTATGTCATGGACGAGGGCGAATGTCTCGTCTTCTGGCTCAGCAAGTTGCGAAACGACCCGCGCTATCCCTTTGGCGCCACGGGCGGCGCTAACTCGCCGTACAAAAAGTACTACGAGTTCGACGCCCAACGGCTGGTGAGCGCCGATTCAGGGACAGTGGACTTAAATCAATCGTATCGGGCCAAGTACTCCAGAGACACGTTTTACGTGTATATCGATAGCCGTTCGTACGACGAGCTGGTCGATTTCACGACCGCTGGTGCCCTACCCGCTTTTGCGGAGGATTCGTCGGTGCCTGAGAACTGCGTGCGCCCCTATTGGTCGGAGAATCTGAACCCGGCCAACACCAGCACCACCGCGGCCAACAGCGTCAAGTTTCTGCCGATGAATCCGACGACGTTCCAGATCCTTTGCGCCGGCTTGGACGGCCATTTTGGCTACCACGACTCGTCGGATCCGAAACCCGACACCGACGTCAAATTCTTTCCCGGTGGCACCAACTACCAGGATGAAGACAACGACAACATTACCAACTTCAGCGGCGGAAGATTGGCAGACAAGATTCCGTAATCCGAGATTGCTGCGTTGCTGTCGCGGCGCCAGGACTCTCCGACCAGCAGCCCCATTCTACGAACTCCAAAAACGGCGACACGTCACGGTGCTCCTAACAGATGGATCGAGGATATGAACAATCCAACATCCAAATCTCGATGTCGAAAATGTCCGCGCCGCGGCTTCACGCTCATGGAGCTGCTGATCGTGATCTTGATCATTGCGATCATCGCAGGGATGAGCATGATGGCATTGGCGGGCGCGGCCGAGAGTGCGCGCGAGCAGCGGACCCGATCCATCATCAACCGGATCGACTCGCTGATCCGCGACCGCTACGACTCCTACCGTACGCGCTCCGTGCCGGTCCGCGTGCCCGCAGGAACTTCGCCTAGAATTGCCGCGATGCTTCGCCTCTACGCTCTCCGCGATTTGATGCGAATGGAGTTGCCTGACCGGCGAACGGACGTCGTCAATTATTCGGCAACGCCGGTAATTCAGACTCCGCCGATACTGCTCCCAACAATCTTTCCAACAATCTCAGTCTCCATGGCGTCGCTTCAGCGCCATTACTATCGTGCTGCTGTTCGCTGCACCGGCGGCATTTTGAATAATTGGACGCCGGAGAACCAAGGCTCGGAGTGTTTGTATCTGATCCTCTCGACGATGAAGGACGGCGACAAGAGCGCCCTCGATTTCTTCCTTCCCGAAGAGATCGGCGACACCGACGAGGACGGCATGAAGGAAATCCTTGACGGCTGGGGCTCGCCGATTCTATTCCTACGATGGGCGCCGGGCTATGTCCCGGATCTGGGGCCGGATGGCATTATCGACACGAACGATGACGGCCGCATCCCGCAGACAATGCAGACGCTGAACTTTGCGGTTGCCCCCGATCCTTTCGATCCGCTCAAGGTCGATCCGCACTGGCCGCCTACCGGAACGACAGGGACTTACGCACTCTATCCGCTGATCGTCTCCCCAGGTCGCGATAAGATCCTCGATATCTCCACTCACCTCGTCGATTCGATGAGCAACGACTTCCGGTACGCAACGACCACGCCGCCAAACAATCCATACAACATCCCCGCAGTTTCCGGCCAACTGCCGCTCGGCACCGTCGGCGACATCAACAACACCGGCGAGGAGCACTGGGCCGACAACATTACCAATCACTACCAAGCCCCGCCGTAAGCCCGATTTCAGATTTCAGATTTCAGATTTGAAAATCCGCAATTCGCACTTGCTAACGATGTTCCATCCCCGACGACAATACGACCGCCCTGCTTACACGCTCATCGAGCTGCTGGTCGTGGTCGTGATCTTGATCACGCTGGTCGCGATCGCCTTGCCGCTGGCCAGGAAGGTGCTCGACGATTCGTACACTCGCGAGGCCTCGCGGCAGCTCAACGGCTATTTTGCGATGGCCAAAATCAACGCGGTGCGGACCGGCCGGCCGTGGGGCCTGTTCATGCAGTGCGACGCGCCCGCCGGCCTCACCGCCGGCACGACGCCGCTGCGGCAAATCACGCGGCTCTACCTGGCTGAGGTGCAGCCGCACTATGCCGGCGGCACGCTGAACTCACGGGCCCAGATCTCCAATGTGAATAATGTGGGGGAGTTCTTCCCCGTGGCGCCTGCCACCTTGCCTGCCTTTGGCCAGCTTGATACCGCGGAAATGGTTTACCTGGGTGCCTTGATCGAGCCGGGGGAGACTTTCGTCGTGCGGTTCGACTACAAGGGCGAGTCGTATCGCTGCATCCGTGGGCCCGCTGTCGCCATCAACCCGCTTTTCACCGACCCGACCAAGTTCTACTACCTCGGCACGCTCAGCGGCCTGGGCTATCCTATGCCGCCGGGAAGCAGCCTGTCCGGCACCGACTATGCCTCATGCGCCAACTACGCCCAGGCCAAGCCGTTTCAGATTCTCCGCGGGCCGCGGCGGGTCGGCAATCCGCTCGAATTGACCGGCGGCACCTGCATCGATCTGACCTACTGCGGCATCGGACCGCTTAGCAGTGGCGTCGATCCCAAGGGAGACGGCACCACCCTCGCCACGCCGGCCCTAATTACTTCGGGCGCGAACAATCTCTGCGGATTTCTGCCCGACAATACGCCCGCCCGGCTCCCGCTCGTCCAGTCGGTGACCGTGATGTTCTCGCCTGGCGGCGGCGTGGATGAAATCTACGTCAACACCTCGCGCTGCACGCCGCAGGGATCGGTGCACTTCCTCATCGGCCGCGTGACGAAGGTCAATCTGCCCATGGCGACGACGCCGGCCGATCCGCAGTACGGGGTGAACCTGTTCGACCCGGAGAACTCCAATCTGGCCGATCCGACGGCTCTGTGGGTCTCGGTTTCGCACAGCACCGGCACGGTCACCACGGCCGAGAACATTCCGCCGCTGCTGGTCACCAGCGCCCCGCCGAACCTGACTTATCAATACCTGCAGGGCGGCACGAATCTGACGGCGACGCTCAACACGACCCAGCCGACCGACATCGCGAGCTACGTGGGCCTGTGCCGGCAATACGCCATCAGCCACGAGCAGATGGGGGGGCGGTGATGTTCAGTTCAATGTTCAAAGTTCAAAGTTCAAGGTTGCGGCGGCGAACTCGCCGGGGCAACAGCATCCTGGAAGTGCTGTTTGCGGTGCTGGTTGCGGTGATTGGCCTCTTGGGCGCGATTGCGGTGTTTCCGGTGGCCAGCTCGCAAGCCCAGAAGGCGCGAGTTCTCGAGACGATCGCCACCGCCGGCCGCTCCTGCGTACACCAGTTCGATACGGCCGGCATGCGGCGGCCCGACTGCTGGTGGTACTGGAATCCGAGCCCGACGACCCTGCCCGCGTACCCAAAATTTGAGGTCATCAATGCATACACGTCGCCTCCCGGCCCCGGCAAACCCACCTACGGCTATTCGTACTGCATCGATTCGCGGTTCGTGGTCGCCAATGCCGGGTTATCGCTGCCGGCGGGCTACGACGCGACGTCCTTTCCCTACGTCTGGCAGGACGCGACGAATCCAGCGCTCAACAACCTCTCGCTGAACTCGCCGCAGATGGCCCGCGTCGCATTCTTTCCGCCGGTCCCGACGGGCGTCGCCGGGGCAGCTGCCGCGCCCTACATCGACTCGAGCGGCAACGCGGCCAAGACGATCGCGGGATGCCGGATTCAAGCCGACTCGATCTTCCTGATCGACGACGACCCGAGTTACGAGCGGCCGAAGGATGGCTCGCTGCCCGGGCAGCAAAACTATGCCGCCCTGCCGCTCGCCGGAATGGGCCGGCGGCAAACCGAGGGCGAATACTCCTGGATGGCAACGCTGGTGCCGCGGATCGATATCTACTCCGGGGCCAGCACCGACCAGTACGTGCTCTCGGTCGTCATGTTCCACAAGCGGCCGGCCGATCTGGCGCTGAACGTCCTCGACAACGCCCGCACGCTGGAGCGGACCGTCGGCGCCGCGGCGGCCGACGGCTACACGGGCGGCGAAGTGCTGCTCTATTGGACCGCTCCGCAAAACACCGCCAACGACGACCTGGCCAAGGATCGGCTCAAGGTCCGGCCCGGCGACTGGATCATGCTCTCCGGCAACATGTCGTACCCGATCGGCAACAACCAATCTCGGACCCTCCCGCGGTTCCAGTGGTACCGCGTGGCCGACACCGAGGACATGGTTTATGACGGCACGGCCTCGCAATACGAGCGGTGGGTCACGCTCGTCGGCCAGGACTGGAGCATCAACCTGGCCGTGCAGCAAGCCACGATCGTCGAAGGCGTCATCGGCGTCTATGAGAAAACCGCCCGCCTGGAATATGGCGACGCGTTATGAGTATCTGGTCCGGCCCGGAACCCGGATCGGAGATAAGCATTTGAACCAAAAGGCACTCCCAACGGAGGAGAAGAGGTATGAAGACCGCGCGCCGTCCTAACGCCAAGCGCCGCCAAGGCATTGTGCTGATCCTGGTGGTTAGCCTGCTGGCGCTGTTCATTCTGCTGGGTATCTCGTTTGCCCTGGTGGCCGCCGCGCACTACAGCGCCGCCAAGGTCGATCGCGAAATTCAGCGCGTCGGCGACATGCCGGAGACCGAAGTCGATCTGGTCCTGCAACAGATCATCTGCGACTCGCTGGTTCACCGCAGCAGCCTGCAGGGTCACAGCCTGCTGGCCGACCTCTACGGCGGCGACGGCATAGGCGATGGCATAACAATGGTAGGCCAGGTGGCCACGGCGCCGACGAACTACGACACGCAGCCGAGCAACAACAATGTGAAGCAGGGTCAGATCCTCACGTTTACCGCGGCGGGCAACAGCATCTATCAGACCAGGTCCAACAACGCGCCGCATTACTTTGCAGGTCGCGTGATGACGTTCACGGGCGGCATTGCGGCCAATCACAGCACGCGGATTATCGATTCTCAACCCGCCACGAACAACAGGCACACGTTCGCCATCGAAGCGATCGAATCGAAGACCGTGGACTACGCTACCGGTCTGCCCTTCCTGGTTCCAAGAATTAATGACCCTTTCATCATCAACGGCGCGCCCTTCAACGGGGCGGGCGCGGGCTACGACGACGTCTCGCGCACGGTGGGCGCGGTTCTGGCGAACATGCAAGCTGCGACCAATAACACCATCAACGGCAACGATCTCGTCTCGCTCCTGCCGCATCTGAACGGCTACGACGGCAACAACTGTCGCATCTATATGTCGGACGGCACCACCACTACCTCCTATCCGCCGCTGCCCCAATTCTTCTATCGCGGCGGCCCGGACGAATCGTGGGACGCGGTCGATATTCAGAACATGTTTCTGGCCATGGTCCCGCCGCGGGCCGCCGAGGTGTATGCCAGCGGCGGCGGGCTGCCGATCATCCCCTCGTATCACCGTCCGGAGCTGGTGAACTACTGGCTGCTGAATTATCTGCAACAACTCGTGCAGAGCGTCAACGGCGTCCAGCAGCAGTTCCAGGTCATCGCCCAGCCGTACGGCCCCGACGGCGTCCGTGGCTCGGGCGATGAAAACACGTCGGTCAGCGCCGACGACCTGGATCGGATCTACAACATCACCCGCGGCTGCATCTTCCGGCCGATGCCCTGGGACCATCCCGGCTTCACCGGAAGCAACAACGCCTTCGTGGGCACCTTCCAGGCGAATGCCACCAATCCGCAGACCTTCGACATCACCAACGGTCTGGGCCTGTTCCAGGCTCTGATCAATTCGGGCAACCTGCCCATCTGGGACGTCGATAACGACAACGATGGCGTTCCCGACAGCATCTGGATCGATCCGGGCCTGCCGGTGATGACCTCGCCCGATGGCCACCGCTACAAGCGCCTGGCCTCCATCCTGATCAAGGACCTGGATGGCAGCGTCAACCTGAACGCCCACGGCAACCTGGCACAAGTCAATGCCGGCACGACGACCGACCCCTATCCCTACCGCGCGACGTCAGCACTCAGTGCCGCTGCCGGACTGGCGCCGATCGGTGCGATGCTGCCGCGCGGCCTGGGCTTCGGACCGGCGGAGGTCGATTTCCTGCACTTTTTTGGCACCGATTATCAGGCCTATCAGCGGGTCATGTACTACCGCTATTCGTCCACTCAGACCGGTGACCTGCTGCCGGGGATTCCAAATTCGCGCGACGGCCTTAGCATCGTCAAACACTTCGGCGTGCCAACCGATTATGGCAACCAGGTGACACCAGTTGTGAGCACTGCAAACTGGTACACGGAGCCATCGTGGTATGCCAGCCCGCCCGATGTCTGGGGCCGCGGCGCGGTCGCGCTCGACTATGGCGGGCAGCCGTTTTTCAAGTATATGGGAGAGCTCAACGAGACGGTCGATACGCCCTACGAGCTGTCGCTCAGCGGTCAGCCCAGCAACGCCGATTCTCCGTTTACCGCGGTCGAGCTGGAGCGGCTGCTGCGGTATCACGACTCCGACGCCCAGAACCTTCCCTGCCGACTGCTGGCCCCCGGCATCCCGGGCGGCAACTACTTCGGTGGCAACGTGCTGGGCGAGCGGCCGGGGGAGATCGGCAATTCGCACCGTCTCCGCAACATGGTCACGGTCGCATCCTCCGACGTTCCCGCGCACACAGCTCGCGTTCCCCAGCAACTGCGGTCCAATACCTTTTATCAAAACATCCCGATGGGCGGCGGCACGATCGTTGACCTCTACCGGGCCCGACTCTCGGCGCCCGTCATGGCCGGCGGCGGCGGCCTCACCGACCCAGAATTGACCGGCGAGCTGAATCGAATGGTGCCGTTCGAGTTTTTCCAAGGCAAGAACTTCGACATTAACCGCTGGCTCGGCAACGGGATCGACGACAACGTCAACGCAAACAGCACGGCCCGCGACGAGGCAGTCGAGGGCGCCAATGGCGAATCGGCCTGGCAATTGAGTGCGATTGATACGACGCTCAATTCGCTGCCAGCGTACTTTCGCAATCCGCTAGTGCCGGCCCAGCACACCAATAGCGTGGACATGAATGGCGATGGCGTCGTGAATGCGGCGGACAATCAATATGCGCGGCAGCTTTATGCTCGCCACCTGTTTTGCCTGGCCATGTTGTTCCTGCCGGACCAATTCAGTCTGAACCCGATAAATCCGATGCCTCCCCCGTTCCCGAAATGCCCTCAAGAAACGAATCTGTCCGACGCAGATTACAAGAAGTTGATCATCCGCCGCATCGCGCAGTGGGCGGTCAATTGCGTTGATTTTCGCGATTCCGACTCGATCATGACGCCGTTTGAGTTCGACTATGAACCATTCAGGGACAACGACAGCACGATCCCGGGAACGTGGGAGGTGGATGGATACATTGGCGCCAAGCCTGGCCCAGACAACAAGTTGGACACCATGGACGATGTCCCCTCAAACGACGATCAGGCGCAGCATCGCGGGCTGGTATGGGGAATGGAATATCCCGACTTGCTGATCAGCGAGACGCTGGCCTTCCACGACCGCCGTGTGAAAGACACGGACAAAGACGACGGCGCCGGCGGCGACACGCCGCGCAAAAAGGTCGAAGAAATGAATATGCCCGACGCGGATCTGGACCAATTCCGCATCCCGCAAGGTTCGTTGTTTATCGAATTGTGGAACGCGCGGGCCAATCTTTGGACTGGCGTGATGCCCCCTCAGACAGCGAATCAAAAGCCACTCTTGCCCACGGAGCTTTACGATACCAATGGACTGTTGCAATTGGGCAGAAAAGTGCAGTCTGCGGACGGTGTGGATAGGCCGATCTGGCGATTGGCAATCACGGGATTGATCAACGCGAACAACAACGCGCAACACATGCCGAAAATGCCGCACCGCATGTATGTCCCATCCGACCCAATGGCGAATAACGAGAGCGCATCCTTCGATCCGTTGAACGTGAACCTTGTGCCCGGTGGCACTCCCAACGGGGTCCTGCCGATCGAGCGCTATGTTTGGTTCACGGACACAACGGGTGTGCCTGCCGCGGAGAAGTATAACATTTTCTCGTCGATACGAAACTCAACGCCGACCGTCCAGCCAGGAGGCTACGTGGTCGTCGGCCCCAGGCCCACAACCTATTTGGGATCTTATAACGATGCCTCGATGTCAAAGCCGATGGGGGCCAACCAGTCGCTTGGCGAGTGGGGCGGCAACTCGCCGCAGTACATCGATCTGTCTGCATTCAATGTGCATGATCTAACGTCAAACATGACGGTTGCCAATATTCAACCTGTCTCCACGATTATTGCGGAGCAGTACTTTCCCTGGGCCCAGACCAGCAACTACCGAATCGGCCTCAATATCACGGAACCGCTCGCCTATGACATGACCTACGCCCTGTCGCCGAGCTATTATCCACAGCCTCAAATTCCGCCGCTGACGGGGGCGGCGGCCATCTCACTGCCGGCGGGAGAATTAAAGGATTCTTTCTACGACAACCCCGACACAAATGTTGCAGCGGGCCAGTTTCCCGATGTGCCATTCGACTCCGATCCCTCCAGAAACTCCCCGCTCCGCCAGGCGGGCATGATCCGATCGCAGACCTATCCGCAAGTCGCGTCGGTGTTTTTACAACGCTTGGCCGACCCGACCCAAGGATTTCATCCCTTGCGGAACCCCTACATCACGATGGACTGGGCCTCGATCGACGTCTCGGTCTTCTCCGGCGAGGAAGACACCAATCGACAGGTGCCGTCGGGAACTGCAAATACGATGACCGACATCGACACTTCCGATCCGCCGGCCGCGGGAATGCCCCCGACGCGCAGCTACCAGTTTCGGACTCGGCAGCGCGGCACTCAGACGCCCAGCAACAATCCCTGGCCGCCGCTAAGCTACTTGCCGGCCGCGGCCGTCGCAGCCACCGGATCGCCGAACGATATCTATTTCAACTTCAGCATTAATAATACGGCTCCGGGCCATACGCTGGGATACTTGAACAGCACGATCGACGCAGCGCCGAGCAATGCCAACTATCCTGGCGAACCGGCCAATCCGTTTCCCTGGCTCACGTGGCACAATCGCCCCTTCAGCAATCCCATGGAGCTGCTCCTGGTGCCGTCCAGCTCTCAGAGCAGGCTCTGCACCGAGATCACGCCGGGATTTCAATTCCTGGGAATGGATGTTTATGGCGAGGAGAGGGTCAATCAGGGAGGGTTCCGTTCTCCCTTTGGACATTTGCTGAACTTCTTCCAAACGGAAAATCCCTACGCCGGCACTGGCCTTCCCGGTCCTCCTCCGCCGCCGCCAGTGGCCCCGCACCTCTACGATATTCTCGATTTCGTCGAAGTGCCTTCGCCCTATCAGGGCGCGGAGCGGTGGTATAACCCGCAGCACCTTGGTGCGAATGGAATCTACCGGCCGCCGTTCAACAAGGTCTCGCGGTTCCGCGATCCGGGCAAGATCAACATCAACACGATCTTCGACGCCGACGTGTGGAAGGCGGCTGTCGGGCTGCACCCGCACTTGAGCGATATCAATGGAGTGATGTGGAACAAGATGACCCACAGCCGGAGCGGGCGCGGTGGGGCGCCCGGTGTCAATTCCTGGCTGCAGATGGACCCCAGCATGCCCACGCTGTTTGGAAACCCGTTCCGCTCGGCGGACAGTGCGGATTTGATGCCGCCGCTCCCCGCAATGCGGAAATTGAAGACGGTCGAGGCAACGTTTCTCCGGTCCGATCCGGATCCGGCGCGACCGAATATGCCGCTATTTCAGCCTGATTATGCCACGGAGTGGCAAGAGCCGTTCCGCAACGTGCAGCGGAATCCTTACTTCCTGAATTCGGACCTGCAGAAGATGGGGAACATCTTCACGACCCACTCGAACTGCTTTGCGGTGTGGATCACGATCGGGTACTTCGAGGTCAGCGAGAACCGGCCGATTCAGAACGGGCCGATGGTCATCGATGCAGCCCACCCCGACGGTTTGACGCTAGGGCAGGAGTTGGGCCTCGATACTGGCGGCGTCACCCGGCACCGGGCGTTTTATATCATTGACCGCTCGATCCCCGTCGGCTTCCTCCCCGGCAGCCGACTGAACTCCGACGACTGCATCCTGACGCGGCGGCTGATTGAGTAAGCTGCGGCGATGTCGTGGGACGGGCTTCCCAGCCCGTCCAAGACGGGCTGGGAAGCCCGCCCTACACCTTGGCGCTCAAGCGAGAAATTCTGGAAAGATTCAGGGAATAGATGACCTCGATGGCGCATCTATACATTTGTGGCAGCGACCACGAACCGGGCTGGCCCGGTCGCTCTTTCCGATCCTGGTTGTGACGCAGAAGAGAACGCCGCGTTCCCGGCTCAAGCGGCGCTAAAGCCGGGCTCATGCGGCGCTAAAGAAGCGCTCAACTTTAGCGCAGCCCATTCGCGCAAACGATTGTGGAGCACGTGGTTAGGGTAAACATGGTGCGAAAAAAAGTTCCCAAATGAGCGCCGGAATCGGGGCGGGCGGAGGCTGGCAGGAAGATTGCTGACAGGAAAATGGGCCAAGTAAGGACTTGATTGGCATTTTTCTGTCGTCCATTTTCCTGTCAGCCCTGCAACGAACCGAGCGCGGTTGGCGAGGCCGTAGGGTGGGACTAGCAAACCGTGTTTTGGTGGGCCGGCGCACGCGGACAAACAATGATTTATCGAGCAGATTCTGAAGCGGTGCGGGCTGGTTTGCGACGGCCCACCATGAGTTTCCGCGAGCTTGTCCCACCCTACGTGAGTAATGCAGGGCTAGTGCCAGCCGCCGCCGAAGATCAGGTAGAGGATGACCAGAACCGGAAGCGGAATGCCGATGACCCAGAGCATGGCCCAAAAGAGACGGTTGCCCATTGCTGTGCTCCTCGCGGAAATTGTGTGGTTGTCGTTGTGAACGCCGGCTGCCAGCCGACGCCACGCGGATAGTGCAACGTGCGTGCCGGAGCAGATGAGCAACGGAAAGGCTCGGACGAAGCAATGGCTTCGTCCCACGTTAGACGACGTCTTCCGGTGCGAGGCGGCAGCTTTGCTGGCCTTGACCGTTTTCGACTTGGATCGTGGCGTGGCCGATGCCGAACTGGTCGTGCAAGGTGTGGCTGACGCCGGCCAGCCAGTCGTCGTCGAGCGCGGCGCCGGGCCGGATCAGGTGGACCGTGAGCGCCGACTCCGTCGTGCTCAGGCCCCAGATGTGTAAGTCGTGGACCTCGCTGACGCCCGGCAGCTCGGTCAGATACGTTCGCACCGCCGCCGGGTCGATGCCGGCAGGCACGGCGTCGAGCGACAGGTTGAGCGCTTGGCGGAGCAAGTCCCAAGTGCTCCAGGCAATCACCGCCGCGATGATCAGGCTCAGGATCGGATCGACCCGCTGCCAGCCGGTGAAGGCAATGATGACTCCGCCGATGACCACGCCGAGCGAGACGGCTGCATCGGCCGCCATGTGCAGAAACGCCCCTCGCACGTTGAGGTCGTGCTGGCGGCCGGACATGAACAGCAGGGCTGTCGCGGTGTTGATCACCACGCCGACTGCCGCGACGACGATGACGGGCAGGGGCGCCGCAGCCGTCGGATGAACCAGGCGGCCG
>Ga0184625_10000227_pt1 | contig 18933 bp, 17 predicted proteins | sample PLM3_30_b1_FD_133151 | JGI IMG/M metagenome (GOLD analysis project Ga0184625, IMG submission 133151) | Groundwater sediment microbial communities from an aquifer in East River, Colorado, USA - PLM3_30_b1 | ecosystem: Environmental > Terrestrial > Soil > Riparian zone | place: USA: East River... | reverse complement strand
TCCTTATGAAGTATCAGAATAGTGCGCAACTAACAAATTAGGTTGCCAATTGCCAGTTGCCAGTTGCCTATTCCGGAGCGAAATCTCTCTAAGAACTAACAAATATTAACCAGCATCGAGTTAGTGGGTTGCCCCCCGAACCTTCGGGGGCCAGTTTCCAATACCCCGTTGCCCATTCCGGAGCGAAATCTCGTACGTATCTTGCACGTAAATGACCGATGAATACTTCATGATGCTGGCACTCAAGGAGGCCAGGAAGGCCTTCGATGAAAGTGAGATACCTGTGGGTGCTGTGGTGGTTATGAATGAACGGGTGATTGCAAGGGGGTACAACCAGGTTGAGAAACTGAAGGATCCAACGGCGCACGCAGAAGTGATTGCTTTAACCTCTGCCTTCAATTTCCTGGGAGCAAAATATTTACCTGGAGCAAGCATCTATATTACAGTTGAACCCTGCCTCATGTGTGCTGGCGCATTGTATTGGAGTAAGATTACGAGGATCATTTATGGGGCCGACGATGAGAAGAACGGGTACAAGAGAATTACGGCGGCCAATTGGCCATTTCATCCCAAGACGGAATTGGTACATGGGGTACTTAAAGAGGAATGCGGGGAATTGATGAAGAAGTTTTTTAGGGATAAACGTTGATTTGTTGATTTGTAGGATGCACTAATACTAATCAACAATTCAACCAATCAACCATAAAACGCTCTATCTAATCCCTAGTATAACACCTGGCATTTGCTACAGTAAAAACTTCTCCTCTTAGTTTTCCCAAGATGTTTTTTAATCAGCGGGATACTGCATCTCAGACATGTTTTTTTCGTGTGAGCAAGCCAATGTTTCTTCAAGACAAATTGCTTTTTCCATTCCAGGAAATCAAAACTATAATTCCTAGCTTCTTTGATGAGTGAATTTAACTGTTTGACAGGAAGCTTGCCTACTTTACTTTCTGGCTGAACATAAATACGAAACAGCACTTCATTCTTAATAATATTCCCAACTCCTGCAAAAATGTTTTGATCCAGCAATGCATCACAAACCAATGCGTCTGGAATTTTTTTTAATTTCTTTTTAGCCTTTGCGGGATCCCAGTTTTCATTCATCGTGTCGGCCGACCAATCGTACACCTCATCAAGATCCTCTTCTATCAGCTTTACAGAGCAAGCATAGAAATTCAATTCCCCTTTTTCAAATTGAAGCCTCAGTCTCGGTTTGGCATTTTTCTTCTCGTTGATCCTGTATGATCCGAACAACATGAAATGAATGCGGATGGTAGAGCTCCTGAAGCAAATGAGAAAATGTTTGCCCCAACTTTTGAAGTCTGTGACCTTCTTTCCTACCAGGTGTGAAAGCTCAACCTTGGTGTTGCCATCAATCGCAATGACCTTCTTCCCTTTAAAGGCTGAAACCGCTTCTCTCAGGATTACAATTGAGGGACCTTCAGGCATATCATTTAAAACTGAACATTGAATAATAAACATTCGGAGTTAATTCTCATTTGATTCAAAAATCAAACCATGGGACGTTTTTTAATCACAAAGGAATTATGAATTGTGACTTTCTACAGGAAGGTGGGCGTCGTCATAGCGGGAGAACGCATTTCATTTCGTTAACTAACGTAATGGAAATCGCTAGAAGACCACAAACCGTGAGGAAAAGCCAAGTATGAACATAGATGGCCTGCGGCCATCTTTTGTGGCCTTCTTTGAAGATGCGAATTGAGGTTTTAACTCATTAGCATCGCACCAACTCCAATGAGCAACACATACCTTAAAAATTTGTGTCTTTGTGGTAACCTGTCTGATGCTTTCGAACCTCTAACAAAAGGCTCGAAAAATCTTCGATTCCTCAAGAGTGACGCAAATACGCAATAGCTTACTTTTGCTACCACAAACACGATTGCATGAACGAGAACCTTGTCAAACGAATCGCCGGAGAGCTTGAAGACATAAAAACTGCCGGCTTATTCAAAACAGAACGTATCATCTCTTCCCCCCAGGGAGCGGAGATCACCGTCAACAATAAAACTGTTCTGAATTTCTGCGCTAATAATTATCTCGGCCTTTCTTCCCACCCCCTGGTTATTGAAGCTGCAAAGAAAACTGTCGACTATCGTGGATTTGGGATGAGCAGTGTTCGCTTCATTTGTGGCACCCAGGACATCCATAAAGAGCTCGAAATAAAAATCTCGAAATTCCTGGGTACAGAAGATACGATTCTCTACGCAGCAGCATTCGATGCAAACGGGGGCGTATTTGAGCCGTTGTTTGGCGAAGCAGATGCCATCATCTCCGATGAGCTTAATCACGCTTCCATTATTGATGGAGTGAGGTTATGCAAGGCGCAACGATTTCGCTACAAGCATAATGACATGGCCGACCTTGAAGCCAAACTGAAAGAGGCAGCAAAGGCAAGGACCCGTGTGATAGTTACAGACGGTTCATTTAGTATGGATGGAACTATTGCACAACTGGACAAGATTTGCGATCTGGCCGATGAATACGATGCGGCCGTGATGATTGATGAATGTCACTCCAGTGGTTTCATTGGAAAATCAGGAAGGGGCACACATGAATATCGTGGAGTGATGGGAAGGATTGACCTCATCACCGGAACATTAGGAAAAGCATTGGGTGGTGCTTCTGGAGGTTTCACAAGTGGAAGAAAAGAGATTATTGAGATGCTCCGCCAAAGGTCCAGGCCATATTTATTTTCAAATACACTTGCACCAAGTATTGTGGGCGCAAGCATTGCCGTATTCGATCTACTTACCCAAACCACTGAACTAAGAGATAAACTAGAATACAATACAAAATACTTTCGCAGCAAAATGACCGAGGCTGGATTTGATATCAGGCCCGGGGATCATCCCATTGTCCCGATCATGTTGTATGATGCAGTAATTGCCCAGGACTTTGCTGCCCGATTGCTGGAGGAAGGAATTTATGTGATTGGATTCTTTTATCCAGTGGTGGCAAAAGGGCAGGCCAGAATAAGGGTGCAATTGAGCGCGGCCCATGAGCAACATCATCTCGATAAGGCAATAGCAGCATTCACAAAAGTGGGAAAAGAATTAGGGGTGATTAAGGCCGCTGTTCACAGTTCTTAGTACTTAGACGCTTCTTAATTTTGGGTGTTTGATTCTCTTATTCAATTCTGATTTTCGGGAGTACTTAGATGCAAGGTTCAATCTTGTACCCCAAAACTAATTGGTAGTACTTACCTATTACTTTCTTAGAACCTCCTATTTATTTTGATCTTTCAAAATGAAGCCTTCTGTCTAAGTACTCCGGATAAGGGAGTAGATAAAAGAATCAATTCTCGATAATCAACGAGCGTCTAAGTACTATTTTACAGCAATCAAACTGATCTCCACATTTACATTCTTTGGCAGTCCTTTCACAGCTACCGTTTCACGCGCAGGAAAATCGCCCTTGAAGTATTTACCGTAGACTTCGTTGACTGTAGAGAAGAGTGACATATCGCTTAGGAAAATCGTGGTCTTCACCACTCTGTGAAAATCGATTCCTGCTTCAGCCAATACTGCTTTGAGGTTATGCATCACCTGGTGAGTTTCTTCAATCACATCTTTCGCTTCCACATTTCCGGTTGCCGGGTTGATGGCCACCTGGCCGGAAATGAATAGTAGATTGCCAACCATAACAGCCTGGCTATACGGTCCTATTGGCGAAGGCGCATCGGAGGTATTGATTATTTGCTTTTCCATTAAGCAAAGATAGAAGTCCGCTACAATTGGCAATTGGAATGAATACCATCTATTGTGATTCTTATGTGGACCTATTTGCCTATCCCGCATTGGCGGGACAAGTGGTGGTGAATGATTTTAAACACAGATGGCGGACTATATTTGTTGCTATGAAACTGGCTATACTTGCAGATCCCAAACAAAAAGCAGAATGGCTTTCTAAACAATCACTGGCCAGTGTTGAATTGTATTGGGCATCCAGTCTTGAGCATTTAATAGAAGCCCAGGTTGATGCTTATTTCGATTTATTATTTCGGCCGGGAAAAGATCGGCTGATGTCATTGCTCTCCTTAAATAAACCGGTTTTTCTCAGCGAGGTCATTCATACTCTTCCCACTCTTATAAATGCTGCATCGCCTGCAATGGAATTAAAAACTCCTTTATCCAGGTTGAATGCCTGGCCAACATTTTTAAAAAGAGATCTCATTGAATTGGCAACTGCTGATAAATGGAAGGAAGAGAAGGCAGCAGGCATTTTTTCAGCTCTCGGATGGAAATGCAAATGGGTACCCGATATCCCAGGATTAATATCGGCCAGGGTGATAGCAATGGTGATCAATGAAGCTTATTTTACGCTGCAGGATGAAGTGAGCACCAAGGAAGAAATTGATATCGCCATGAAATTAGGAACCAATTATCCATATGGGCCATTCGAATGGAGTGAGCTCATTGGCCTTCGAAATGTTTACCAACTCCTGGAGGAGATGAGCAAAACTGATCCCAAATACAAGGCATGTGATCTCCTTAGGGAGGAAACCGAACAGCTATCAGCATGGCATTGATATTAAATATCGACACCGCAACTGAGCATGCCAGCCTTGCCCTTTCAGAAGAGGGGAAGGTAATTGCCACAACTAGCAATAAGGAAATAAGAGACCATGCTTCCTGGATACACAACGCCCTGCAACAACTCCTTCAAAATACTGGATATACATTGTCTCAACTGGAGGCCATTGCTATTACTGCGGGTCCGGGTTCGTACACGGGGCTGCGCGTAGGAATGGCCACAGCCAAAGGACTTTGCTATGTCCTAAATATCCCCTTGATCCTGGAAAACACCCTGAAGGTGATGGCCAGAGCATATATTGAAGCATTTAACCATAAGCCGGGAATTTTAAGCCTGCTGGTTCCCATGATCGACGCGAGGAGGATGGAGGTGTTTACTGCTGTTTATGACCAAGCCCTCAGGGAAGTTATTCCTCTTATGGCAATGGTACTGGATGCAACAAGCTTCGAAGGGGTTAATCCTGATACCAGGTTGATCTGCTTTGGGAGCGGAAGCCTTAAATTTCAAGCAATAGCCAGGAAGGATCGATTTGAATTTGTGGAATTGGCACCCGAGGCAGGAGCCATGGCCTTTTTTGCCCACCAAAAGTTCAAGAACAAAGAATTTGCCGACCTGGCCTATGCTGAACCCCTTTACCTGAAAGAATTCTATTCCCCTGCAAAAAAATAAAATCCTTCATCATATTAAGAGAATTAATCATTACATTAAAGTATAGACTTTACATTTGCCAACACCCTTTTTCTGCTGATTGTTCAACTGGCTACAATGAATGCGGTTAATAATTACACCCTGATCCTAAACGGAGACGCTACAACAGGACTTCCTGTGAAAGTGGATCTCATTAATTTAAAAAAGGCTGCAGTCATCCTGCGGGCGGTCAATCATAAATTAAGGCAGCAGATGTTACGACTGCTGGATGAGCACAAACGACTTACAGTTACGGAATTGTACATCCATCTCCGGCTGGAACAGTCTGTTGCTTCACAACACCTTGCCATCCTGAGACGGGCAGGTTTTGTAAAAACTGAAAGAGATGGTAAGTTTATTTACTATATGGTGAATACTGGCCGCTTGTCTGAGGTAAACAGGTTCATTAGTGAATTACTCGACTAGTAATTTCGCTCCGGAATTGCCAACAGGTCCGAAGGACTCCTTCGGAGCAACTGGCAATATGCAAGCCACTAACTCGATGCTGGTTGATATTTGTTAGTTCTTAAATGATTTCGCTCCGGAATTGGCAATTGGCAACAGGTAATAGGCAACCCATTACCTCGAAAACTGTTTTATACTTGTTAGTTCTAGGACATATAGCTCCGGAAATTCACATCTTAAGTAAGAAAGGGCCCCAATCATTCCCAGCGAGAAATGAAGTTCTTTTAGATAGCCTCCAATCGTGAAATAATCACGATTGGAGACAAGCGAAGAATGTAAAAGAAGCCACCATTTAATTAGGGACTACGACTTAGCCTATTGTCTGTTTCGAAGCGTGATTATTGTTTCAAATTAATACAGGCTACTATTTAATCAACCGGTGCCCCAGGAGTTGCCAGTTGCCTATTGCCAATTGCCCGTTTCGGAGCGTGAACACCAACCCTTATAGGCGTGTCACAAATTGATTAGGACGATGCCATATGAGTTGCCTGTTGGTCCTGAGCGGAGTCGAAGGATTGCCTGTTGCCTGTTTGGCTCAAAGACCATCACTCACTTGCGCCCTTATTTAACTTCTCTCATTCTTCCTTCTTTTGCCTATTAATTATCTTTGCCTGTAAAGGAACTTGAATGTTTATTAAACAGATATACACCAATTGCCTGAGCGAGGCAGCCTATTACATTGAAAGTGATGGGGAAGCAGCTGTGATTGATCCGTTAAGGGATATTGATGAATATATTCATCTCGCTCAGGAGCGGCAGGCTTCTATCAAATTCATATTCGAAACCCACTTTCATGCGGATTTTGTTAGCGGGCATATCGACCTCAGCAGAGTAACTGGAGCCCCTATTATTTTTGGTCCCGATACCGAAACCAATTTCCCTGTTCATGTTGCAAAGGATGGTGAAATCTTCAAGATAGGAAGTATAACGCTCGAAGTTTTGCATACTCCGGGCCACACACTGGAATCAAGTTGCTATTTACTCAGAAACGAAGAAGGTAAAGCAGAAGCTGTTTTCACGGGTGATACCTTATTTGTGGGCGATGTAGGCAGACCCGACCTCAGTAGCGGCAACCTCACCAAGGAAGAATTGGCCGGGATGTTATATGATTCCTTACAATCTAAGATTGCCCCTTTGGCCGATGACGTGATTGTTTATCCTGCCCATGGGCCAGGTAGCGCTTGCGGAAAAAACCTGGGGCCAGAAACATACAGTACTATCGGAAGTGAAAGAGAATCCAACTATGCGTTGAAAGAGAAAAAGAAGGATGAATTTATTAAGGCTGTGATTGATGGATTGGCAGATCCTCCTCAATATTTTTCGATCAATGCAAGGATCAATAAAGAGGGATATGAAAGTCTCGGAGAATTAATGAGTGGTTTTAAGTCGATGAACGTAACTGAATTCAAGCAACAACTGCAGAATGACGTCATTGTTGTGGATACAAGGCCAACAACACTCTTTACCCAGGGATTTATTCCAGGATCCATCAGCATTGGTTTGGAAGGCCGGTTTGCTGAATGGGCAGCCAGCATCTTACCTTTTGATAAAGATCTTTTGTTGGTTGCTGAGCCTGGGAAGGAAACGGAGAGCCTTATACGCTTGGCCAGGGTAGGATTCGAAAGAATTAAGGGTTACCTGGCAGAAGGTTTTGATTCCTGGAAGAATGCGCATGAACCGATTGATATGATCATTGACGTGGAAGCCGATGAAATGGCAATGGACCTACCGTTTGATCAACAGATGGTAATTGTAGATGTGAGAAGAGAAACCGAGTTTGCTGGTGCGCACGTTGCAGGCGCAGTAAATATTCCCCTCGAGGAAATGCCTGATCCAGCATCCATGGCTAACCTAACCGAAAACCAAAATATTTATGTGCATTGTGCGGGTGGTTACCGTTCAGTAATTGCCGCCTCACTCTTAAAACGCCAGGGCTTTCACAATCTTCGGAATATTCTGGGAGGCTGGAATAAGATTGAGGAATTACAGAAGGTTGAGATTGTTAAAGAAAAGAGTATACTGAATTAATCGTTGAAAATTTCGCTCCGGAATTGGCAACTCACTAACTAGATGCCGGTTTATACTTGTTAGTTCTCAAATAATTTTGCTCTGAAATTGGCAACTTACTAACTCTGTATTGATTCATACTTGTTGGTTCTGCAATATTTGACGGGTTAAATCATACGATCAATAATCCCGAGCAGTATTAATCGAATTTGAAGCCACCATTTAATTAGGTACTACTACTTGAGTTGCCTATTACCTGTTGCGAAGCGTGATTATTGTTTCAAATTAATACAGGCCTCTATTTAATCAACCGGTGCCCCAGGAGTTGCCTGTTGCCAGTTGCCCATTGCCTGTTTCGAAGCGTGAACAACTCCATCAATCCACATCTTCTCATATTCAGGTTTCCATTCCTGCTTCCAACGGCGATGGCTCCATAACCAATTGTCGGGATGTTTTCTGATAAAGTCTTCCAGGAATCGCACGAACTTTAAAGTAAGCTCACCTTCTTTGAGGCTGCGCGGATCGGTGGTTGCCAGCACCTGCTCCGCGTGATAATGGCCTCTTTTCAACTTGCTGATTACTGTAAAAAAAACAGGAAGTTTATTCAACCTCGCACTTTTCTCGGGACCGGTTACAAAACCAGTTGGCTGATTAAGAAAATTTAACCAATAGGCCTTTCCAGGATCACCCGGACTTTGATCTGCTGCCAGGATCAACGCATATTGATGTTCCCTTAATTTTCTGAGACCCGTTCTGAATGCTTCAGAAGGAGTTGCTGGTATCAATCCGCTCCCCGCCCTGCTACGCAGTTTAAGGAATAATCGGTCCGTTGCCTTACTCTGGATGGGCATATACACTACGGCCACCTTATGCGGTATAGCGGCAGCAATGGCGGCATTACCCCATTCCCAATTGAAATTGTGTCCTAAATGAATTTGGCAGGAATGTCCTTTATTATACAACTCTTCCACTACTTCCCAGTTTCCGCTAAATCTTTTTCTAAGGAATTCCTCACCGCAGGAGAGCATCTTGATGGTTTCAATAAAAGAGTCAATGAAATTGTGATAGAATTTTTTTGCAATGACTTTTCTTTCTTCTTTACTCTTGTCCGGAAAGGCTGCTGCTAAATTCTGCGCCACCACCTTTCTCCTGTAACCAAGCACATGATAAAAGAATCCATAAAAAACATCAGCCAATATGTATAATACCCTCATGGGAAGTAAGGAGTGCAGGTAGAGAAACCCATAGAGGAGGTAATACATTTTGGATATTATTTGTTTGGTGCTTCTTTGGATCTTGTCATTTGGTGTTTATTTGAGTTTTGTTTTTTGGGATTTGCGATTTACCCCTGGTTAATCCATTGCTTCGCCTCCTGTTCCACGTGATTGATCTTAATTTTTACATCGAATTTATTTTTCAAGTGCCTGGCCAGGGCTTCAGCAGCATATACACTTCTATGTTGCCCGCCCGTGCATCCGAAACTTACCATCAGGCTGTTGAATCCGCGTTTTATGTATTCTTCCACGGTGATGTCCACGATGTCGAAAATGCTGTTCAGAAATTCAATCATCCGCGTTTGTTGTTCCAGGAAATCTTTTACTTCTTTGTCCTTCCCATGAAACATCTTGTATTCCTCAAACCTCCCGGGATTGAGAATGCCCCTGCAATCAAAAACAAATCCTCCTCCATTTCCTCCAATATCTTCTGGGATGCTTTTCTTATAACTAAAGCTATTGATACTTACCAGAAGAGGAGTTTCATCATTTGCCTTCAAGGGCGTAAACCGTTCAATGACTTCATCTGACACACATACGTCCAATACTCTCCGAAATTCAGGCACAGAAATACCAACATTCTGGTGGGCAATAAACTCTTTTAGATTTTTGAGTGCCATTGGAATACTGATAAGGAAGTGCGCCTTCCGTTCAAATAATCCTCTGAATCCATATGCACCTAACACCTGGAGCAGCCTGATAAGCACGTATCCATTGTACTGGCTATGAAAAATGCTGCGATCGATGGGTTGACCAACCATTTCTTCAAATGACGTCATGTAATCATTGAGCAAATTATTCTTCCACTCATCTGGCAGGTTAGCCTTAGCCTGCCAAAGCATACTGGCCACATCATACTGGGGCGCTCCTTTCATACCTCCCTGGTAGTCTATAAAATGAGCCTCATTATTCTTCCTGACGAGTATATTCCTGCTCTGGAAATCCCGGAACATGAAATATTTATATTCCGTGTGCGTGAGATAATTACTAAGAGCTTCAAAATCGTCTATTAGCTTTTGCTTATCATAAGGTTTCCTGAGCGCATCCAGAAAGTAATATTTGAAATAGAGGAGGTCGGCCATGATCGCCTGCTTACCAAATTCGGTATTGGTAAGACATTGTTCATAATCCAATCCACTATCTCCATTCACCTGCAAATTGGCCAGCTGGCGGAGACTTTCAGCAAAGAGACCATATATTCTTTTAGTGTATCCTTCCTCTTCTAATAAAGTGAGTAATGATGCATCCCCAAAATCTTCCTGCAGGTAAAGCGTTGTATCCTCATTTACGGCCAGGATAACCGCCGTAGGAAGGCCTTTTGCTACAAAATGTCTGGAAAAGTAGATGAACACTTCGTTCTCGCGCACATTAAGGCCGTGGGTGGCAATCACTGTTTCATTAGGGCCATGGATCCTGAAATAACGCCGGTCCGAGCCCGACTGGGGAAGCACGTCAACGCTTTTAGCCGGTTCTCCCTTCCATTGCTGGTACAGCTCTTTTATTTCGTCAATAATAGCAATCATCATAGAATTTGAATTTATTGGAATAGTTTTTCCGCTAACAACAATGCTTCAGGCTTGCCAACGTCAACAAACTTATCTCCTGTGTGATCAAAGGCAAGTATTTTATTCTTCGCTGCCAGGTCCAGGTAAACATCTACTAAAGAAAATTTTCCCTCCTGTTTCATCATCGAAAAAATCCTGGGTTCAAAAATTACCACGCAACTATATGCCTTTGGGAGAAGGTGATCCTTTTGAATACTGATCTTTTCTTCCCCTGTGTTTGTGTTTTGCCATCCACAGAGCCTCAGGTCTTTGTCAAACAAAAAATACCTGGAGGTTTTCCTATTTGTAACAGCAAACGAAATGAGGGGTTTATTTTGTGCATGAAACCTGGTCAGTTTTCCAAGATCAAGATCGGTGAGGATGTCCACGTTGATCGTCATGAAGGGTTGATCTGTATCAAAGAATGATTTGGCTTTCTTCAGTCCACCCCCTGTTTCCAGGAGTTGACCCTTTTCATCGCTGATGGTGACCTTGCTTCCCCAACCTTTATTGGTTTCAATAGCCTCCATCACCTGCTCAGGGAAGTGGTGAACGTTAACAATCACATCGTCTATTCCATGGGCTTTCAGCCATTCGATATTCCGCTGGAGTAAACTTTTTCCATTCACCAAAGCCAGTGCTTTTGGATGCTTGTCTGTCCAGGGTTTGAAACGCGTACCCAAACCGGCCGCAAAGATCATAGCCTTCATATTAGAGAACAATATTTTGAACGATTTCACTCTTTGACATATAGTCCGTATTAAAATGCAGGCCGCGGCTTTCGCGTCGAAAGGTTGCGCATTTTACAATCATGTAACCAATGCTGATCATATTCCTCAGCTCGCACAATTGAGGTGAAAGTGTGGTTGTTTGATATAGGGCTTCCGTTTCCTCCCACAGGAGATCGATCCTTTTGAGTGCCCTTCCCAAACGAACATTGGTTCTCACGATGCCTACATAATCGCTCATGGCCTGTTGCAATTCTTTCAAACTTTGAGTGATGAGGATCATTTCTTTGGGATGAGTAGTACCTGCTGCATCCCAATCAGGTATTGGTTTTTTTGGCTTCCGAATTTCCTGCTCCTCACATTTATGCGCGGCATCCACAAAACATCGGTGAGCAAATACCATTGCCTCCAAAAGCGAATTGCTGGCCAGGCGATTGGCGCCATGAAGTCCTGTGCTGGCACATTCTCCCGCTGCGTAGAGATTTCGAATGGAGGTTCTTCCCCATTCATCCGTTTTAATTCCTCCGCAGCTATAATGAGCTGCCGGGGCTACGGGGATCATTTGACTGGCCACATCAATTCCCATCGATTTGCATTTCTCATAGATGTTTGGAAAATGCTCCATAAATTTCTTCATGTCCATGTGCCTACAATCCAGATATACATGCTCAGTACCAGATATTTTCATTTCGCTATCGATAGCCCTCGCCACGATATCACGGGGAGCAAGATCTTTTCTTTGGTCGTAGCGCTCCATGAATGCCTCCCCCATTTTATTTCTAAGTATCCCGCCATCACCACGCACGGCTTCAGTGATTAAAAAAGACTGCCCTCTCAAACCAGGTTCATATAAGGCAGTTGGATGAAATTGAATGAACTCCATATTCTCTATTCTTCCCTTTGCGCGATAAACCATGGCAACTCCATCACCTGTAGCAATAGATGGATTAGTAGTAGACCTGTACACCTGGCCATTTCCACCTGTTGCAAGGAGGGTAACGGTAGAAATAATCTTTTCGATCTGGTTGGTGTTTGCATTCAACACGTAAACACCATAACACTCAATATCTGGAGTAGCCTTGGTGACGAGGTACCCCAGGTGATGCTGTGTAACCAGGTCTACTACAAAGCAGTGCTTCACCACTTCAATATTTGCGTATTCACCTATCTTCTGTACCAGGGCCCTCTCCATTTCCTTTCCCGTAACATCTTTATGATGCAGTATCCTGAATTCACTATGCCCACCTTCTCTCCCCAACTTGTAATCACCATCTGCTTCCTTGTCGAATTGAGCGCCCCATTCAATGATCTCACGAATACGTTCCACTCCCTCTTTTACCACAATCTCTACAATATGCGGATTACACAAACCATCACCGGCAATGATCGTATCTTCTATATGCTTCTCAAAACTGTCTTTCCCTGTATCCATCACACCGGCTATACCACCCTGTGCATACTTTGTATTTGTTTCATCTGTTGCAGCCTTTGTGAGGATGTGAATTTTCCTGTCGGGAAATTGTTTTGCCGTCTTCACCGCAAAGGTTAAACCTGCTATACCCGAACCAATTACCAAAAAGTCAGTTTGTATCATGCTGGTAGATGAGCAGCAAAGATAAGTTTGAGGTTTGAAGTTTGAGATGATTGGATATCAATGGCCGAAGGTTGGGGTTACCTCCAAGTCCTAATTCGTCCCGATAGCTATCGGGATTCGTGTAATTCGCGTCGAAAAAAATAGAGGCCGAAGGCCTCTATTAGGATAGAAAATTTGGTCCGCGAATTAACACGAATTATTAATACTGAATAGTGTATTCAAATTTCTGAGGAGCAGTGAGAATGTCCAACAGGTTGTTTCTGATAATGACCGTTTTTTTGTCGTCTGAAATTTTTGCAGAAGGATTATCTACTTTCTTAATGGGCCTGGGCAATTTGAAAGTGGTGGTATATAGTAGTTCCACCCCCATTTCGGATCCTTGCTTCAATTGCTGAACCTGCGGATCCTCCATCAGTTTTTTGTATTTCTCCTGGTTTAATGTTTTCTTGATGAGCCCGTTGCTGGCATTGAAATCAAATACTGAAGTCAGCTGCTCCATTCCTGGTGAATTTACAGGGGCAGGTTGATCGGTAATGCCTATAGAAGAATCTTTTTCCGGGGCTCCACCACCCATTACGGACTTCATGATATTGTCCATTCCTCCTGCACCACTGTTCAGCAGGTTATTCAACTGCTGGTATTTCTCCAGGTTATCAAAAGGAAATTCCATGTTGATGTTGAAGACCTTCTCCGCCAAATTCATTTTCATCCTGATCTTCCCGTTCATGAGGAGTGCCTTTTGTTCAGCCGTAAGTCCCTTTGCAGTATCCAGGAATTTCTTCATTTCAATCACCGTATCGATTTTTTCATCCTTCTTCTTATCAAATTCCTCCCCTCCCATTGCGGACATCATATCCACCAACTGGCTCAGGTCCGTAGTGGTAGACACCTTCCCACTTCCATTCGCCTTGATCTCCACGTTCTCATTTATTTCGAGGCATGAGGTTAGCCAAACACAGCACAAGCCGATTACTAAGAATTTCAGGAATTTCATTTCGATTATTTGAATCAGCAATTTAATTCTTTTCCTGCACCTCCACCTGGTAAAAAACCTTGAACGACCTGGAATTTCCCGGCTGTAACTTGATTAATCCCATTAGGTTATTGAATGCATCCGGGGCACTGCTGAGATTTTCGATGGCAATGCTGTTGCGATGGGGAGGAATAAAAACTTGTAAATAGGAATAAGCGGGGTTGGTATAGAAATGAATGGCGAGATTGTTAGCAGGATTGCGCAAAGTACAAATGGGTTTGAATTCCTGGATTTTCAGGAAAAAACAATTGTCGAGGTTTGTCTTGCCGATTACCCTTGGTTCATTGAATTTTTGGTAAGGGACCAGCAGGCCCGTTGGGATGAGCCTTTCATCAAATTCCACCATCGAGATGGCAGGAAAATTCATTTCCCATTCATCTACTTTTCCTCCAAGTTGAAAATAAGGATGCCATCCGTCGGCAATAGGGATCTCTTCATCACTCAGATTTAGAATGGTTGTTTCCACCTCCAGCAATCGACCTGGATGGATCGCGTATTTCACTTCACATTGATAGGTGAATGGATATCCAGGATCTGCTCCTTCATATCCGTAGCGCAGTACAATACCTGCAGAATCCTCGTTTATGAATTCATCAACCAGTTGAAAGGGTTGGTCATATAAGAGTCCATGTAAGGAAGTGCCATCCTTGAACACCCTGCTCAATTTGAATTCCTTTTTCCCGAATCGATATTTTCCTTTGGGGATACGGCATGGCCAGGGGGAGAGTTTGACTCCTTTAAACCAAACACCCGCCGATTCACTGGAAATTTCGGAAGGGCTATCATTTTCGATGACATTGAAATCCTCTTCATTCCATTTAACCCGAAGCGCATGCAACATTGCACCTACAGAGGGTACGATAGTTGCTGAAAACGCATCATCGTTTTTCAGGTGAATGAATGAGCGGCCATTTAGCGTAGTATGTTCAACATTGAATGACATAGTGAATTCAGGAACGATATTACTAAGAATACCTAATTTTCCGCATGATCTTCCATTTGAATCACCAGTTCATTGAGCTGTTCGGAAAGCAGCCGATGTTCTATTCTTCTCCTGGGCGCGTCAACCTCATTGGCGAACATACGGATTATAATGAAGGTTTTGTACTCCCAGGCGCAATTGACAAAAGTATTTATGTTGCCATTGCAAAAAATGAGGAAAAAAAACTTAGAGTTTTCGCTAACCAATTCAACCAAAGAAATGAAGTTGGTCTTGATGCATTAAAGCCGGTGCAAGGTTGGTTCACCTACCTGGCAGGAATGATGTTCCATTTTCTGCAAGATGGTTTACCAGTAGGGGGAGTTGACCTCATCATTGATGGAGATGTACCCGTGGGAGCCGGCATGAGTTCCTCTGCCGCTATCTGCTCCGCTTTTGGATTTGCCATCAACGAACTTTATTGCCTGGAATTAAACCGTATGCAGATCGCACTCACAGGTCAAAAAACAGAACATAATTTCGCTGGAGTCAAATGCGGGATCATGGATCAATTCGCAAGTTTGCATGGTAAAGCGGGGTTTGTAATGAAGCTCGACTGCCGAAGCCTGGAGTACGAGTACATTCCCTTTAACTTCCCGGATTATAAAATTGTACTGGTGAATTCAATGGTGAGTCATTCACTAGCTTCATCAGAATACAATGTAAGAAGGCAACAATGCGAGGAAGGCCTTACCATAGTGAAACAATTCAAAACAGGAATCCGGTCATTACGTGACCTGAGTCTGAATGAACTTGAAACGCACCGGCAGCAATTTCCTCCAGAGGTTTACAAAAAATGTCACTACGTTTTAAGCGAAAATGAAAGGTTATTGAACGGATGTGTCTTCCTCAGGAAAGGAGATATTGAATCCTTCGGAAAATTGATGTATAAAACACATGAGGGTCTCAGCAAGGAATACAACGTTAGCTGCGAAGAGCTCGATTTTTTAGTGGATACCGTTAAGAAACAAAAAGGCGTGGCAGGTGCCAGAATGATGGGCGGAGGTTTTGGAGGATGCACCATCAACCTTGTGAAAACAAAAGATATTCCAGCCTTTGAAAAAGCAATCACAGAAGCCTATATTCAGCGATTCAATAAGAACCCGGAGATCTATGTCACCCAAATTGAAGATGGCGCCAGGAGAATTTCCTCAAATCAATAACTGTGATCTGCGAACTGCCGATTGCCGATTGCCGACTGCGGACTAAATAGCTGAGGTAAACTGCTTCAGGAATCGAACATCATTCTCGGTAAATAATCGAATGTCGTTGATACCATATTTTAATAAGGCGGGTCTTTCAATACCCATACCAAAGGCGAAGCCAGTATATTTATTGGGATCGATCTTACAATTCTCCAGGACTTTTGGATGCACCATTCCGCAACCCAAAATTTCAAGCCAACCTGTTTTCTTGCAAACAGCACATCCTTTCCCTTCGCACAACTGGCAGCTGATGTCCATCTCCGCACTCGGTTCTGTGAATGGAAAATAACTTGGCCTGAACCGCACCTTCACATCCTTGCCATACATCTCCTGCACAAAGAAGTAAAGTGTTTGTTTTAAATCTGCGAACGAAACATTTTCATCTATATACAATCCTTCCACCTGGTGAAAGAAACAGTGGGACCTGGCGCTCACCGTTTCATTTCTATATACCCTACCCGGACAGATGATGCGCAGTGGTAACTTCCCCTTTTCCATTTCACGGATCTGGCTGTTGCTGGTGTGTGTGCGAAGCACCCAATCGGGATTTTGCTGAATGTAGAATGTATCCTGCATATCTCGCGCAGGATGATCTTCAAGGATGTTAAGAGCTGTGAAATTATGCCAGTCGTCCTCTATTTCCGGCCCTTCCACAACCGAAAAACCTAAACGCTCATAGATGGAGATGATGCGGTTTTTCATCATGCTCACGGGATGCCTGCTCCCAAGGGGTAGAGGGTCACCCGGAAGGGTGAGATCTACAGAATCCGTAGCCGCTTGCGGTTGATGATCCGTAGTTTCTTTCCACTGTTCATATTTCGATTCGGCAAACTGTCTGAATTCATTTAATACCTGGCCGAAGTTTTTCTTTTGTTCATTCGGTACATTTTTCAATTCCCCGAATAAATTTTTCACTATCCCTTTACTACCCAGGAATCGGATGCGATAATCTTCCAATGCCTTGGGATCCTGAACATGTAGTTGTTCAATCTCCTGGCGGTAACCTTCAATTTGTTGTATCAGTTGCTCCATCGGGCAAAGATAAGAGGAAGAAGAAAGAGAAAAGGCACAAGGCACAAGGCACAAGGAAGGACCAAGAACCTAAGATCCTCTGAAGGAGTCCTTCGGACAAGAACCAAGTAAAGAACAAGAAGAATCCAGATTAAAAATGGATGGCGAATGGTGCCAGGTCGCCATTTACTTGAGGGCATCAAGTTGTTTTGAATTTTTAATTTGAAATTTATTTGGTTCTTGCTTTTTGGATCTTAGGATTTACCACGCGTGCCCATTCGTTCCTTGTACACAGTTGTTTATAACTCATGCCGTTTCAGACCATGCCCTCTCACGCGTGGTTCTTATCTTGCAATTATGAGTGATCTCAGCAATCTCACTGATTTTTTACATCCGCTGGAAATGGACCAGCTATCATTTGACGAAGGGTATAAGAACAGCCAGGTAGGAAAGGTTATTGATATCTACGACGAATCATTGCCTGAACTGGACGCTGCTGATGTTGTGTTGGTGGGTTGTGATGAAGAGCGGGGACAAAACCTGGCCGCAATTGAAAGCGGTGCAGCCAACGCAATCAGAAAAGAATTCTATAAGCTATATTACTGGCATTCCGATACTCGGCTGGCCGACGTTGGCAATGTGAAAAAAGGGGCATCTCTTGCAGATACTTATGCAGCCCTAAAGACTGTGGTTGGAGAACTGATCAGCCTCGGAAAGACGGTGATCATTCTTGGCGGTTCGCACGATCTTACACTTGCGCAGTATCAAACTTATTCAGGACATAAGAGAATTATTGAAGTGGCCTGCATAGACGCGCTGATCGATCTGGACCTTGATTCCATCAACAAGTCGGACAATTTCCTGATGGAAATGCTTACAGGAGAGCCGAATTATATCCGGCATTACAACCACCTCGGCTTCCAGAGTTATTATGTTCAGCCCAACATGCTGGAAACGATGGATAAGCTCAGGTTCGATTGTTTTCGATTAGGTCATGTGAAGGACAATATCGATGAAATGGAACCGGTGATCCGCAACGTGCAAATGGTAAGCTTCGATCTCTCAGCCATTGCTCCCGCATATGCACCAGCCAATCGGGTTTCTCCAAATGGATTGACTGGCGAAGAAGCCTGCACATTGATGCGCTTTGCCGGTATGAGCCCGAATGTGAATTCGATTGGCATCTATGGTTATTCGCCAGAGAAAGATGTGCACCAGCTAACCGCAAAACAAATCAGCCAGATGCTGTGGTATGCGCTTGATGGAAGAAACCGTGGCAAACGTGAAGCTGGCCTGGAAGAGAAAGATTCTTTTAATGAGTTCCATATCGCCTTCGCTGAAGTAGAGACCACTTTTCTGCAAAGCAAAAAAACAGGAAGGTGGTGGATGCAATTGCCCGACAAAAAATACATCGCTTGCTCTTATAATGATTACCTGCTGGCCAGCAGTAATGAGATTCCGGAAAGATGGTTGAGGGCCCAGGAAAGAGGCTGAACCAATTTTGCCCGACCGCCTGCCCGACTGAGTCATTCAGGTGGGGATGGAAGGGTGGGACTGGGGTTGCTGATTTTGAAATAAGGAATGATGATCCGAAAATTGCAAACTGAAAACGCTAAACCGGAAGCCTACTTTACATTTAACAATCATGAATTATCGCTTCAGATTAATATCTTATCTCTGTTTTCCAGTGCTGGTTTTAATGGGTTGTTCCCCATCGGCGTTTATCAGCAAGCAGGCCAAAAATAATTTGCTCCACTCATCAGAACTGGAGAATGCCCATGTAGGTATCTCCATATATGATGCTACAGCCAACAAATCGATTTATCAATATCAAAGCAATAAATATTTT
>Ga0184625_10000226_pt1 | contig 18959 bp, 18 predicted proteins | sample PLM3_30_b1_FD_133151 | JGI IMG/M metagenome (GOLD analysis project Ga0184625, IMG submission 133151) | Groundwater sediment microbial communities from an aquifer in East River, Colorado, USA - PLM3_30_b1 | ecosystem: Environmental > Terrestrial > Soil > Riparian zone | place: USA: East River... | reverse complement strand
CCTCCCCGAACGCGAGTCAAGGACGTAATTCCGTCGGGTTGTGTAGCTATCGTTTGCATCTCATCCAGAACCATTCCATTCTAGTGCCGCGGCCCTCGTCCATTGCGGCCAGGGCCATTGTGGCGTCGAGCTCAATTCCAGGTGGAAGGTCAGCAATCGTCCGTTCATTTGCCGCCACTACGGCAATCTGGTGCGACGCCCCAAAGCGGCTCTTTAAGGCGCCAGCGACTCCGGGCCGAAAATGCTCGTGGACTTCCACTAGCAGATCGACGCGCGCAAGGTTTGGAGCAATAGTGGGATCGAGCAGATCGCATTCTGCTCCCTCGACGTCGCAGATGATCAATGTGCGGCTGGGCTCCGCGAGGGCGGCCCCCAAGTCTGTCGATTGGCAAAGTCCACGTAAGCTCACGCGTGCCGACACACCGTTCAGTTCGGCCAATTCAAAGATCCTCGCATGGCAGTTGCGCTGCGCTTCGTAAGCAAGAATCTTGGCCTGTGGCAAACGTGAGGCCAGTCCGCAGACATAAAATCCCTCGCCGGCTCCAATGTCGATAATGAGCGAGTAATCGCGGGCGATGATCTCTTCAACGATGCCCCACAATTCCTTTTCGTAGGTTCCCAGCAGTTTCTGCGGATACGCGCGTGTCGCGGTTGGCTTCAAGTAGCTCAGCCCTTGGAACGGACCCGTAGCGATTCGACCCCCCGTTTGCTCCCAGATTTGGAGATAAGCACGCCGCTGAAGCGTTTGCCGCCGGTACAGCCGTTGCTGCATCGTGCGATAGGCATCGCGCCACTGCGCATCGGTGCAATACCACCACAAACGCTTTAAGCTCTCCGGTAGGTGTGTTCCGATTCCCACGGTTACAGGCAGTCGATATGCGACGAGTACGTGACAGCGGATTCTCTGCCTTCCTCGGCAGCTAATTTGGCCGTGTCGCCTCGACCCGACCATTCGCAATAAGCGCGACCCGTCAGCCGTTCGAGCGATCTCACCCTTGGCGCTAGCCGCTCCGCCAGTGCCTGCCTGATGGCTTCCAGTTGCACGGCCGCCCGGTCAACTTCCCGGTAGGACGCACGTTCCAAACCGCGAATCAACGCTTGGGGCAATCGCGATTTCCACGTCTCCCATCGCCAGCCGTGCATCAACTTCACCAGCGGCCGGGCGTAGCTGCGGGCCTGTCGCAGCTCGCGCTCGCGCACGTTGTGCCGCTCGCTCGTGTCAATCTGAATGCTGTCGTCCACGCCTAGCCAGGCGAATAAGCGGGCAAACGTGCTCCCCGGATCGGTCTGCAACTCCTCGAGCGTTAGCAGATAGACCCGGTCCTGGCCGAACCGCCGCATATAGGGCTCGATCTGATAGGCGTAATCACTGCGAGCCACGTAATCGTCTCGCTCCCGTAAGGCCTGCTCGGGCGGCAGCGTTTCGCGGCCGGCCGCGACAAAGTGCCAGTAATGGCTGATCGCTCGTTCCACCGGGTCGCGCATCAAAAAGATAATTCGGGCCTGCGGATTGAATTCCCAAATCCGCTGCTCGCAGTCGCTGACCCAGTGCCGGGCGGTGTAGCTGACGCTGGACTCGCCAGCATAGACGGCGTCGCCAGCCTCGGCGAACAGGCGCAGATACCAGTCGATCCCCGGCTCCGGCAATGGCTGTCCCTGCCCCCACATGCCATACTGCGTGCGGTGCGGCGCAAAATACTGCGGCTCCTTGAACCGCGACATGAAAATCTGCGGATGCTGGTGCAGATATTCATGCAGCGACGAAGTGCCGGCCTTCATCGCGCCGACGAGGAACAGATTAGGCGAAACTCGCGTCATGATTGCTCTGGCCGTTCAACCGCCGCGAAGATCCTCGCATTCGACAGGCGAACTTGCTGCATTACTCCTCGTAGCCGTGCAGCCGTCACAAACGCGTCAAACCAAGCCGCATTTCCAAACGGGGACAGCGACCAGGCGAGCAACTGTTTCTCGATGTATTTGCGGGCGGCCCAACGCGGTACACCAAAAACGGTTTTTGATGCTGAGATGCCTCCACACAAAACCAAATTGCGACCCGCCCCACGAAACCAATTCCAAACATAACGTCGATTTAGACGTGAGGCCGGAACAAAGTGGCGCACCCGAGCGCTTGGCACGACGACGCCGTGCATGCCGGCGGAGGTAACCCGCCGTACCACATCCGTGTCATCCGCGCCAATCAATTCGTCACGAATGCGTCCCAAGCTCGGATTGAGCGGGTATTGCTTCGCCACATTGGCGCGGAATGCTAGGTTCGCGCCGTAGACGCCGTCCTCCGGGGCAATGCCGCGCTCCACGTCGCCGAGATCTGCAATGACATAAACGCAACGCAATCGGCGGATATTGCGTTTCACCCAGCATGGCGGCTCGTTCTCAAACCATGGTTCGATTGCTCCTGCAAAAAACGAGGCAGCAGGCCATCGACGAGCGGCCGAGGCGTAGGCCGATAGCCACTCGGGGCTCACGAGCACGTCATCGTCCGTCCACACCAGCAGCTCGCCTGAGACATGCTCTAAAGCCAAATTCGCGGCATATGACTTACCCGCCTTGGGCTCAAATAGCCGCACAATCGGCAGCGTATTGGCGTAGCGAGAAATGACCTCGTCCGTCTCGTCGGTTGAATTGTTGTTGACGACGAGCAACTCCCACTCGACGCCGTCTGGAATCACGAGTTTCTGCATCTCGGCCAGTGTTTGGTCCAAGAGCTTCGCGCGGTTCCAGGTGCAAATTGCGACGGTGACTAGCATCGTGAAGCGTTAGCCGGCTAGCGAAATATTCTGGGAATTGACCAATGGCCGAAACTGCCGCAAGAACCGCTCCTTGCTGAATCCCGCGGCTCGCTCGCGTGCGGCCTGCGACATCGCCCGCCGACGATCTTCATTTCGCATCAACTGGGCAGTATAGTCCTGCATTTCTTCGAGGGTCTGACACAGAAAACCGGTTACGCCGTGCTCAACGATCTCGCGCTGGCCGCCCTTGCCAATCACCACGGGCACGCAGCCTGCGGCCATTGCTTCAACCGTGACAATACCAAAGTGCTCTAGCTTTCCAGGGGCCGCGTCTTCATCCATTCCGTAACCCGCAGCGTGCCAAAAGATTTTGCTCGCCGCCAATCGCCGTTGCAGCTCCTGACGGGGCAAACTGACTGCTAACTCAATGGGCGCCTGGCTGGCAACTGCCTGCAGTTGCTCGAAATACTGTGGATCGACGGGATTGCCGCAGCACACGAGCTTCCAGTCGTTTAGCACCTCCGCTGGCATCTGGCCGAACGCGCCTGCGATCTCCAACTGCCGCTTCATTTCGCAGAACCGGCCGACAGCGATCACTTCATTCCGCTTTTCAACCACGGGAAAAGCCATGGCGACCGGCGGATAGATAATCGAAGAATCTCTGCCCCACCACTTTTCGGTCCACCGCCGCGTGTATTCCGAGATGGATACGACATGCCGATAGCTGCCCGTCCGCTGTCGCCAGCGCCAGTCGTATTGCTTTCGACGCAAGAATCCGCGCACGCCGCCGCTTCCCGCCCAGGGCCACTGCTGCGGCCGTTCAAACAGCGGAAACAGCACGTACAGAATGCCCCGCTCAGCACGACACACCGGCGGTGCCCAGTGGCAAATGCTGATCAGGCAATCGGTGTGCTCGCTCAGCGAGTCCTTCCAGCCTGCGCGGTGCCAAACCGGATCGGGTGCTTCATATTGCAATTCGGCATGGGAACAATCCTCGCCGAAGGCCGCCAGAATCCGCTCGTGCGTGAAGTCGGTATGGTGATGCACGAGGCGGACCTGATGCTCCTGCGAAAACGCCGCTGCCAAAACGACGGCGCAGTACTCCGCGCCCCCGATGCCGCCGCCGGCTGGATCGTTATAGATTGTGATTCGCATGTTGCGTGAGGCTGCGACGAAGCCTAAAACGCCGGCTGGCGTATCGGCTCCTGAGCCGTTTGGGCGATGTCCGCGGCGGTCATTTCTTCGACCAACTCCTCGAAGGCGACGCTTGGCTCCCAGCCCAGCTTCTGCTTCGCCTTAGTGGCGTCGCCGAGGAGGATATCGACTTCGGCGGGGCGATAAAACCGGGGATCGACGACGACGTGGTCCTCGTAACTCAGGCCGGCGGCGTCGAAGGCCCGTTCGCAGAACTCCCGCACCGTGTGCGTCGTGCCCGTGGCGATCACATAGTCGTCCGGCTGCTCCTGCTGCAGCATCAGCCACATTGCCCGCACATAGTCGCGGGAATGGCCCCAGTCGCGTTTGGCGTCCAGATTGCCCAGCCGCACCTCGCTGGCCAGGCCGGCCTTAATCTTGGCGACGTGGCTGGTGATCTTGCGGGTGACGAACTCAAAGCCGCGGCGGGGCGATTCGTGGTTGTAGAGAATGCCGCTGACGGCAAACATCCCGTAGGCTTCGCGATAATTGCGGGTCAGGTCGAAGCCGGCGACCTTGGAAATGCCATAGGCCGAGCGGGGGTGAAACGGCGTCAGCTCATGCTGCGGCGTCTCGCGGACCTTGCCGAACATCTCGCTGGAGCCGGCGAAATAGAACTTGCACTTGGGCGCCGCCGCCTTGACAGCCGAGAGCATGTAGTGGGTGCCGTTGACGTTGGTGTTCATCGTCGAGAATTCGTCCTCGAACGAGTAGCTGACGAAGCTCTGGGCCGCCAGGTGATAGCACTCGGCGGGCTGCACATCCTGGATGATCCGGAACATGCTCGGATAGCTTTCCAGCGACCCGGCATGGAGCTTCACGCGCCCCAGCAGGTGCCGAATCCGCCACATCCGATGATCCGGATTCTCCAGCGCCACGCGGCGGACAATGCCGTGGACCTCGTAGCCCTCCTCCAACAGGAGCTCGGCCAGATAGCTGCCGTCCTGGCCGGTGATTCCGGTGATTAATGCTCGCTTCAAAACACTGCTCCTGGTGGAAAGTTATTGAGATTGCTAATGAGTTTGCCGGGCACTGGAATGGTTCACCTACCCACAGCGCTTACGGCCTTGTCGTCTTGCATCCACGGCATTGGTTAGCGCGTCGAGCGTCAAGCGAGCTGTCTTTTCCCACGAAAACTGCTGCGCCCGTTTAAGACCAGCGTCCCGCATTTCTGTTCGCTTCTTCTGATCGTTGAGCACCTGCGCGATGGCCTGAGCGAACCCATCTACATCGTGCGGGTCGATCATCACACCCGCATCTCCCACCACCTCGGGCAAAGAGGATGCGTTTGACGTAATAACCGGCGTACCGCAGGCCATGGCCTCCAGCGGTGGCAAGCCAAAGCCCTCGAAAATCGATGGATAGACCATCACACTGGCCCCGTTCATCAGCAAATCCAGACGGGGGAAGTGGCCGAGATGTCGTACCTGACTCGCCAGCCCCAGACGCTCAATCTCCTCAAAGATCGGCTCGTAGTTCCATCCCTTGGGCCCAGCCAACACCAGCGGCTGGCCATTGTGCTCACCACGATTCACGAGACGGTGGTAGGCTTGGAGCAAAACCAAATGGTTTTTCCGAGGTTCCAGTGTGCCGACAGACAAAATGTAACGTTCCGGTTCGAGCCCTATCGTTTTGAGGCCCACCGCGACCTCTGCGCGATCGAGCGGTCTAAACTGCCTGGCCGCCGCAAGTGGCACGGCACGCAAGCGATCGAGCGGCAATCCCAAGGTATCAGCGACGTCGTGCCGCGTGTGCTCCGAGAAAGTCACAACAACGTCGCCGTGCCTTTTCACTGTGTCGAAGTACCTGGCCCAATGACGCCGAGTAGCTTCGGTGTGGCACTGGGGGAAGTGAAGCGTAGTCAAATCGGGAATAAGAAACGCATTGATCCGACTCTCCATGATTGGAATGGCTGTGCTGGTAAGATAGAAGAATGCATCCAGGCGACTGACTGGATTAAATGCCATTCGCAAGCGGTAAGGCCAACCCGGATGTTTGAAGAGCGTCGGGTTTAGAGGCGAGTACTCTCGTTCAAGCTCAGCCATTCGGCCAGGACCGAGGGCGCGACTCGTGAAAAGACTTACTTTGTGACTCGTTTTGAGGCAACACAGCGCCTTTGCAAGGTGCGAACAATAATAGTACAGTCCAGAGCGCGATTCATGCGCCATCTGGTCAATATCAAGGCCGACGCGGAGACTCACCGTATCCATTCGCCCTGCCACGCCTTATACAAATACCTTCGTTGTCAGGGCTATTGTGGATTGAATAGCCCGAACGACTACTGGAGGAAGTACTTCTCGCACGATCTGTTTTAACCTAGAGGCTTTGTGACGTTCTGCGTCCCCTGTATGAATTGGGCGACCACAGCCGCCAAACATGCTCTCAAAGAACTCCGCAGCAGCCACCGTATCACGGATGTTATGCGTACTTCCGTCGATAATAAACCAACTACCGTTAAAACCTCGTACCGGAACACCATCGGGGGATCGAGTCACCAACTCGCCTCGGACTCCGTATCGAGATACGAGCCAAGCTCGCAAGGCAGGATCGTCGCTGCACCACTCACAAATAATATCAAAGCAGCGCGAAAACTCGACGTCTGAAAGGTGTGGGTGACGTTTCAAGTCTAGTAGAATCGCTTCCGCGAGCGATTTGCGCTCACGGAACACTGGCGGATTGCTTCGACCACAGTTTGCCGTGAATTGCTCGAACGACTGCGCCGCCGTCGCTGAGATGCTTTGGGTTACGTGCGGAACCCGGCTATTCCAAGCCAGTCCTGCCTTCGCGTTGAACTCGCAGAACTCTTCCGCCACTTCGTTTCCGCTCTTACAAAACAGTGTAGCTTGTCCATTGCTCTTGCCCGACTGCCCCGCAATTGCCATAGGTCTTGCCACGGACAAGTACTTCGTTGCCAGGCTTGCGAATGCGAAGCCAGAATAGACATCCGGAATCATGTCGTTAAAGATTCGGCCGGTACGAGCGCGTAACTCGCTAATCAGATCGCGACGAATAAAGGAGTTGTAAATCATCGGCAACTGGCTATAAGCAGCAGCATTGCTCTTTACTCGACGGATTACGTCATCTGATCGAACGAGATAACATTCGCTTCCTAAGGGAATATGAATGCAGTGCCTTTGAGTCGGCAATGGATGGTCCGGCCAATTGTAAAACATCCACGCCCATCGGATTGCTCGGGCGTCGGATGCGTCAATTAGGCGGCTAGCCTCGGTTAGGGCATGTAACAGCAATGCATCATCATCACCCAGGACGGTCACGAATTCGCCCTCAGCGTGGGACAAGGCTAATTCCCAGTTGTCGCTCATGGCGAGGGGAGCGGCCGCTCTGACGTACTTGATTCTTGTGGAAGCAAAACTATCGACGACGTCTCGCGTAGCAGGAGAACTGCAGTTATCGCAGACAACAACCTCGTAGTCTTCGAAGCTTTGCATCAAACATGAGCGCAGTGTGTATTGCAGCGTGTTGGCACGCTCACGTGTAGGAATAACGATTGAGAATCTGACTCGCGACATAGTTTGCGTTAGCCGACTTCGCGAATGGGGCCGACTAGGGTTTGGCGGTCGTTCATGCTACTCATGCCAGGAGGAAAGACACGTCCAAGCGCATTCGCTCACATTCTGCGCGAATCTCAGAGGCATAGTTGGGGTTCATTACGACGACGACTAGTGGCTCGTTGCATCCACTTAGAGCTTCAGGTGACTGTATCTGACGCGCAGTCAATGGCGTGTACTTACCCTGCTTTTGAGCATTAATGTCGATGCAATAGTCCACCAGCGTGCCCGGAGCATCCACCAACTCTAAGAACTCGATTCCTTTGGTGGCCATTCCCCAAACAGCAATCCGCCAGCCGGAATCCTTTTTGCGGAGCAACTGGCGTTGCATGGCCTCAATATCCGTTGCTTCACGCTTTGAATACTCGAGCAGCTCTTGCGGGAAGGCGCTTTGCGCCGCCTGATCAGCAGAGGCTTCCCCAGCTACGATTCCCTCGAGCCACAAATATTGGCCGCCAAAGGCCGTTCGATGTGAAACCTGCTCGATCCCCCCGACCCGCATTGCCATCACGGCGCTACTTGGCACAAAGTAGTTCACGTGTTCGTAACACCAGTCCCAGAATGCCAGGTTCTTCACGATCCAACTGGCATCGGGAACTTCAAAGAACACGGGCGTTTCGGGAATGACGCGCTCTGAAATGCGTCGGATGAAGCTCACGGGATCCTGGATGTGCTCCAGCGTATGGCGACAAACGATCAGGTCGGGTGCGGGGAATGGATGCGCGGGCGGAAACCTATCCGAAATCAAAGTCAGCCGCTCCCGCTGCTGGCTTTCGCACGACGGATCGATGCCCACGGCCTTCACATCCGGGAAATCGCGAGTCATGACGTCGATGAATTGCCCTTTGCCGCAGCCAATGTCGAGGACCGTGCCTCCGCTCGGCAGGTATTTGTTGTGGAGATAGCCGGCTATCTCGCGGTAGTACTCCCAGAAGAGCGGCGAGGGGACATCATTGTTGTAGTTCTTATCGTAGATCGCGGCAGCAGGATCAAAGGCGATGTTGAAAGCATAGCCGCACACGCTACAGACGTGAACGTCGAGCGTGCCGGCTGCAGCGGACTTCGCAATGCGCGGAGATTCATACACGCGGTTTTGGACGGCCGGCAGCTTGGCTCTGCGCAGAGCCGAAACCGTGCTGCCACCACAGATTGAACAGGTCATGGTTTTCAGTTGAGCTCGGCGAGTCCGATAGAAAACTCGTTAGCGTCGCTGCAGCCAGGCCAGAGGCCAATGGGTTACATTGGCTTTGAGGTTGCTTTCATTGAAAGGCCAGGAGGGCGTCTCCAAGACGAACTCCGGATGGCCCCCGACGAATGCTTTGACGGCAGAGCAGGGGTTATCTGTCTTCCAACTCGGCTTACCCCGGGGGCATTCGGCTACCCACTCCATCACTCCATCCGTAGCGACGAGGTACGAGCCGGGCGTCACGAAGCCGCAGTAACCGTTCAGTTCGGCGAGGACATGTTCGTAGGAATGGCAAGAATCGAGAATCACGATGACGCTGGCCCCTGGAGGGACCAGCCTAGCAACTTGAGCAACCGTTTCTCTGGACACCGAGTCTCCCTCGACGAGCTCAATCCACGGGGCCAGCTCGTGGGCCTCGATCGCGGCGCGGTTGTGCTTGCGGATCTCGACATCGATTCCGATCACCTTTCCCTTGCCCATCGCCTTACAAAGACTCGCGTAGAGCACTAGCGATCCGCCGTGGGCCACGCCGGTCTCGATAACGACGTCGGGCTTCAGGCGGTAGAGAACCTCCTGGATGCGAATGATGTCTTCGGGCAGTTGAATGATCGGCCTGCCGAACCAGGAAAACGTGTAAGGGTATTTTTGGTCCCAACCTACGTTGACCCACTGCTGCGAGAGGACTTCGAACGCTTCGCGGGAATAGAGCGGGAGCGTCCGGTTTCCCCGGCCGTTCTCGACCGTCAGTTGCCTGGCATCGGTATCGACAAGCATTTTCATGACGCTTCAGACTCCAGATCGCGAGCAACTGTGGGCGTTGAATTCGGCTGGCTGGCTCAGCCGAGTGCTTTGCCACCAGTTCACCGTGTCGCTCAGGCCAGCTTCGAGCGAGTAACGAGGGCGAAACCCAAGCTCGTTGTGCAAACGGTGAACATCGGCAACCACCAGCGGCGCTTCGCCGGCTGGTTGCGCAATGGCGCCCAAGCGAAGGCGGTCGCTGCAGCCCAGTTCAGTGCCGATGAACTGCGCGATCGACGCCACCGTGGCGGCCTGCCCGGAGGCGATGTTCACGGTGCCCGCCACGTCCGACAAGACGAACCTGGCAAGCGCTGCGCCAAGGTCGGCGACATGCAGGTAGTCTCGCCGCTGGTTCCCTGCGGTGCATAGCGCGGGTTCGCCGCGCAGCAGGCTGAGGATGACGGAGGGGACGAATCGGGAGGGATGTTCGTAGGGGCCGTAAGTCCAAAAGATGCGTGCCCAGCCGAGGTTGGCTCCAGCTCGGGAGCAGAGTTCCGCCAATTCCGCGGACAGCTTGAGCTTGGCTTGAGCGTAGGGCGTGGAGGGGTGTGGATCATGCTCGGATTCGCGGCAAACACCGGTGCTCCAGTCGTATTCGGCACAGGTGCCCGCGACGACCATCCGCCGGCCACCGTTGGCCAGGAACGCTTCTGCCAGGTGGCGGCTGGCGCTCTGCCACGATTCGTTGAGAGGAGAGCGCCAGTAAATCCCCGGCGTGGCAATCCAGGCCAGGTGCAAGAGGTGAGTCGGACGGAGATCATTCAACAGGCTGGTTACGGAGTCGCAGTCGAGCAGGTCGCAAACGTGCCACTGGGCAGAGCCGGAGTGAGCGATGCCGATTCGCGTCGTAATCGCGTGGAGCTCGACGTTGTACGGAAGCAGGGCCTCCAGGCAATGCCTGCCAATGAACCCGCTGGCACCGGTAACCAAGAGACGGATCATTCTGGCAGCCGGGGAAGCTGCTCGTCGCGCTGCGAGATGACGAGTGGCGGTGTGATGGGCCAATCAATTCCTAAGCTGCGGTCGTTCCAGTGAACGCCCCGCGCTGCGGTGGGTTCAAAGGGTGTGGCGATCGCGTAGAGCAACTCAGTATTGTCGAGGCGGGTTTGAAATCCGTGTGCCAATCCTTTAGGGATATACACCGCGCGGCGATTGTTGGCGGTCAACTCGCAAGCGTGCCACCGCTTGAATGTCGGCGAATCGGGGCGCAGATCCACATGCACGTCGAATGCCGCACCCTGGGTGCAGCGGACCAGCTTGATCTCTTCGTGCGGTGGGGCCTGGTAGTGCAGCCCGCGGAGCGTTCCCTGGCGATGATTAAATGAAATGCTGCTTTGCACAAAATCAGCGTGCAGCCCGCGGGCCGCGAACTCGGCGGCACACCACACGCGAGCAAAAAACCCTCGGTTGTCGGCCTGCAACTCCGGCTCAATCAAAAAGGCGCCTGGCAACGGCAGGGGAGTGAAAATCACAGCGCTTCTACGACTCGCGGCCTGGGAATCGGAATGATGAATTTGCCTCCGCGGCGACGGTAGTCACTTTGCTGAGCCAAGATCTCGTCGGCAAAGTTCCAGGTCAGGAGCAATACATAGTCGGGCATATTCTCGACGAGACGCGACGGGGCCTCGATCGGCAGATGCGTGCCAGGTGTGAAGCGTCCCTGTTTGACCGTGCTACGATCGACCACGTAGTCGAGTGTTTCGTGACCGAGACCGAAATAGTTAAGCAGGGTACTCCCCTTGGCCGACGCGCCATAAACCGCAATGCGTTTGCCATCCGACTTGAGTCCGCGGAGCAGCCCCAGCAAATCGCGCTTCAGCTCTTCCACGTGGGCGCGAAAATCGTCATAGGCGACCACGGTATCCACGCCCCACGCCTGCTCGCTGGCTAATAAATCCTTGACACGAGCCGAGGGCACAGCCTGGCGGGAGGAGGTCCGTTGAGCGGTGACCTGCAGCGACCCCCCATGAATGGGCAACCGCGCGACATCGACAATGGTAAGGCCTTGCGAAGCAAACAACCGGTTGAGGGCGGTGAGGGAATAATAGCAAAGGTGCTCGTGATAAATCGTGTCGAATTCCACGTGATCGAGCATGTCCTTGACGTAGGGCGTCTCGATGACCGCGATACCGTCGGGCCGCAAGATGGTGGCGATCCCGGCAACAAAACCCGGTAAATCGGCTACGTGGGCCAGCACGTTGTTGGCATGAAACACGTCGGCCTGCACGCCTTCCCGGCGCAGCCGATCAGCGGTTCGGGAGCCGAAAAAGTCGCAGTCGGTGTGGATACCTTTGGCGTTTGCCACGTCGGCAATGTTGCGGGCCGGCTCAATTCCCAGGACGGGGATCTGGCGGCGAGCATAGTGCTGCAGGAGGTATCCGTCGTTGCTCGCCGCTTCCACGACCAGGCTCTGGGGACCGAGCTGGCGACCGGCAACCAAGGACTCCGCGACAGCTTCCGCGTGTCGGACCATCGTGTCGGAAAAGCTCGACAGATAGATATAGTCGCGAAACAGCACTTCGGGCGAAATCGTTTCGTTGATTTGGACGAGCGAGCAGTCGGGACAGAACACGAGCTCCAAGGGATACTCGGGCTCGGGCTGCGACAGCTCGCTGCAAGTAAGCAGGCGGTTGGCGAGCGGAGTCACTCCCAAATCCAAGATCGTATACAATCGGCCGCCACCGCATGCTCGACAGGAATTCTGCCTCATGATGCGATTCCCAAATACTGCCGATACCAGTGGACGGCTTCTGCCAACCCTAGATGCAGCGAGTGAGCCGGCTGCCATCCCAGGACAGTGCGAGCCTTCTCAGCCGATAAGGACTGGGAGAGAATCTCGTGAGTGGCTTGCCCCAATACAATCGGTGGCAGGTCAGTGGCCTGCATTACATCGGCAATGGCCTCGACGATCTGACGCACCGTGACGTACGACTCATTGCTGAAGTTGAACCCTTGGCCCCGGACCTGTGGATCGTGGACGGACTCGGCCAGCGAAATATACGCGTCCACCGCATCTTCGACGTAGATGTAATCTCTGACGAAAGTTCCATCGCTGCGTAAGACGGGTCGCTGACGCTGGAGCAAAGAGCGGATCGTGCCCGGCACAATGCGCGACCAATTCAGGTCTCCGCCGCCATAGATGTTTCCGCAGCGGGCAATGGCCACGTTCATGTCGTATGTCTCATGATATGAGGCCGCAAGCAGATCGGTGCAGCTCTTCGAGACGTCATAAGGATGCCGGCCGCAGAGGGGATGCGTCTCACGGTAGGGCAGGTTCTCTGTGTCGCCGTAGGCTTTGTCGCTCGAGGCGACAATGACCCGCTTGACGAGCGAAGAGTGAATCCGACAAGCCTCCAGCAATTGGTAGGTGCCACGGATGTTAGCTTCAAAGGTCGGCAACGGATTGCGTAATGCGGCACCCACTATGGCTTGTGCCGCCAAATGGAAGACGGTGCTGGCTTCGAATTTGTTGATGGCTCGTTCCAAAGCTCCAAAGTCTTCCAAGCACCCATGAACGATAGAAACTTTGTCGATGGCACCACTGCGAACGAGCTCACTGTGATGATCCAGATCTCGAATCAGCACGATTACGTGGGCCTGCTTGGCCAGCAGCGCCTTGACCAGCCATGAGCCAACAAACCCCGAAGCTCCGGTGACAAAGACGCGCTGCAGCGCCCAATCGAATGATGACGCACTCATGCCCACACCTTCCAGGGAGCAGTGCCGCTCGCCCATAGGCTCTCCAGCAGTCGCACGTCGCGAAGCGTGTCCATGCACTGCCAAAAGCCTTCGTGCCGGTGGGCAATCAGTTGACCATCCTTCGCCAGTCGCTCCAAAGGCTCGCGTTCCCAGTAAGTGGCGTCGCCCTTGATAAACTCCAACACAGCTGGTTCGAGAACAAAAAAGCCACCGTTGATCCAGCCCTCGCCCGTTTGCGGCTTCTCATTGAATTCAACGACCCGGTCTCCGTCGAAAACCAAGGCTCCGTAGCGAGCCGGCGGACGCACGGCTGTGACCGTGGCCAAGCGCTTGTGCTGTTGATGAAACTGGAGGAGTTGTTCGACGTCGACGTTACAGACGCCGTCGCCGTAAGTGAGCATAAATGTCTCACCACCAATCAGGCGCGCCAATCGCTTCAATCTACCGCCCGTCATCGTCGCCAAACCCGTATCGACCAGGTGGACCACCCAGTCCTCATCGCAGGATTGGTGACGTAACTGATCGCCAGAACCCAGGCGAACCGTAAAGTCAGCGTTGATCCGCGAATAATCTGCAAAGTAGCGCTTGATCATGTCGCCCTTGTAGCCCAGGGCAACGATAAACTCTCGCACGCCGTGATGCGCGAGTTGCTTCATAATGTGCCATAAAATCGGCCGGCCGCCGATTTCCACCATGGGCTTCGGCTTGATTTCGGTCTCTTCCGAAAGCCGCGTGCCCATTCCGCCCGCCAGGATGACTGCTTTCACAGGACTACCAATGCAATCGGGTTAAGTCGCGTTACGCGAGGACAAATTCATTCGTCCATTTCAGCATCGGACGAACGATGCCCGGATACGGACCTGCATATTCTCGGCGAACCGAATCACCAGTCCCCCGCTCCACTACCTGGAAGGCGACCGCATCGCGTTCTTCAAAATGGACAATGACCGGATTAAGCGTGCTCAATGCCGCCCCGACAACCAGTCCGCCCTCGGACAGATAGTTGCCAGGTATCCATGCCGTTGTCGTGTAGGTTCCGGTAGGCCGTGGAGAATGCCGCCAGGTTGGATCCAGGTCATTGACGACGAAGATGCAGATTCCTTGGTCATTGTACACGTGAAAGTTTGGTGCCAATTTGTGCCCGGGCACCAGCGCTCGCCAAGTCATTTCGAGGCCGACGGGCTGGCGGATGTCGAGCGTGTCACAAGTGGCTCCCGCCGAATCCACCACGCGAACCGAGAGCAGCCGCGCAATGTGGTTTTGAGGGGCACTCTTTTCGTCGCTCCACTTACGATGAGCGGTGCTACCCTGCTCGCCCGTAAGGTATCGCGAAGCAACTTGGGGCGCGTGTCCGTCTTCTAGCACATTACCGTGATCCAACAAGATTGCCCGCTGACACAAGCGAGTCACCGACTGCATGTTATGGGAAACAAATAGAACGGTCCGGCCGTGCCGGCCAACGTCCTCCATTTTGTTCAAGCATTTTTTCTGAAAACTCCCGTCCCCCACCGCCAGCACCTCATCAACAATCAGAATCTCCGGCTCCAGGTGGGCGGCGACGGCGAAGGCGAGGCGGACGTACATCCCGGAGCTGTAGCGCTTTACCGGCGTGTCGAGGAAGTCCTCGATCTCGGCGAAGGCGACAATCTCGTCGAACTTGCGGGTGATCTCGCGGTGGCTCATCCCCAGGATGCTGCCGTTCATATAGACGTTTTCGCGGCCGGTTAGCTCGGGGTGAAAGCCAGTGCCGACCTCCAGCAAACTGCCGACGCGGCCCCGCAGTTCGATTCGTCCGCTCGTCGGCTCCGTGATCCGGCTGAGAATCTTCAGCAGCGTGCTCTTGCCTGCCCCGTTGCGGCCGATGATCCCCACGACCTCGCCCGCCTGCACCTCGAACGACACATCCTTCAAGGCCCAAAAGTTCTGGCCGCTCAACCGCTGGCCACTGGCCCCTGATTCCTGCCCCCTGGTCCCTGACTCCTGCCAGCGGCGGAGCCGCCGCAGCGGCGACCAGCAGGCGTCCGCGATCGAGTCGCGGAGCGTCTTGTAGCCCTGCTGCCGCGCGCCGACGCGGTACAGTTTGCTCAGGCTATCGACTTTGATGGCGGGAGGCATGAAGATTGATACAGATCAGGCGACTGCCTAAAGCAGCCGCTTCGCTGCCAGCACGCAGTATTGACCACCGAGTGGAAGGCGTGACATTGCAGATTCAAGTGGGCGTAAGAACGACAGGAATGCGGGGAAGAAAAAGTGATAGGTCGTGGCAAGGATGCTAAACCCCGCCGAAGCTAAGAGCTCTCCAGCCTCGCTGGGCCTGAGCAGAATTGCATCGCGGTCGAATGGAATACGACTCATTACCAGTCGTGTCCCCGGATTCCAAGGATTGTTCTCCCAAAACGCAAACCAACCGCCAGGCCGCAAAGCGGTGAACACGTCGCGAGCAGCAGTGAGCCGGTCGCTGGGCGGTATGTGATGAAACACGCCGTTGCAATAAGCTAAGTCGCAGGAGTTTTCAATGCACTTTGGCATTGCAGTGCTAAAAACAGCCTGTTCGCACCCATAGTCAGCCACTGCCCGATTGATGGACTGGACCGAGTTGTCAACACCAAACACAGTTGCTCCCGGAAATGTTGCACGCAGAATTCGAGTGGCATGGCCTACGCCGCAGCCGAAGTCGAGTACGCGAACGATTGCTGTATCCGACTGGCAGGCAGCAGCAGTCAATTGGACTCGTGCTTTTGCGAAAAACTCACGCCCCTCGCCGGTCAGCGATAACCCTTTGTGGCAAGCCTCCTCATAGGCATCCGCGAAACCGTCAAATGTGCTGTCAGTTGACATTATTCGAATACCCAGGTGGTCACTTCGATATTGCGATTAACCCGCGCTTCCACAAGTCAACGACACCGTAGCAAGCGAAAATAACAAATACGGGACTCAAGCTATCGCGGTAGCGATCGAGGCCATAGAAAACGATGGTAGTTGCCAGCATGGCCAAAACTGGCAAGAGCAGGACAGCGGCGCTGGAAGGTTCATGAAAGAACGCGGCGATCACGCCAAATACAGCAAGCGGCAGAGTGACTGACCAGGCAATGGCAAACGACCAGAAAACGGCAACGTTGGGAGTGTCTGACAGCGGTGACACGAATCGCCACAGTTTTCCGAGACAGAGAAGCGGCATGCGATCCGGATGGCTCGTTATGAATTGCTTCCCGTATTGCCACGCCAGTTCCTCACGCTCGACTTCACTGCCGCTAAGAGGGTGCTCGACATCAACCAGATCTGAAATAACGGCGCACGTTCCCCAGTATTTAGGAGAATCGGCGACCAGCTCATTGTTGCCCAACCAAAACCCATAACCTCCAACAATGGTGCAAACCGTTGGCTTACCCATCACCATCGCATTGCGCGCTATCCAGGGGGCGAGCACGATTCCCACAAGAGCGGTTGTGTAGAGCGCTCGTCCAAGAGTTGTCCACCGAATTGAAGCCGGCGTCAAAAATGCGAAGAGCAACCCCAGCGGCGCCATGATTAGGATCTGGGGACGGGTCAGTACTGCCAACCCCCAAAGCACCCCCGCAACCGTTCCGAGAGTCCATCCACCGCGTTTCAGGTACGGAATGGTAAACCCGCAAGCGAGCGTCAGCAAAAGACAAAAGGGGACCTCGCTGAGAAAATGCATCGCGTAGTAAAAGTGTCCTGGATAGACTGACAGCCAGAAGGCGGAAAGGATGGCTGTAGCAGGGCCAAAGGAGTGCCTGGCAACCTCGGCGGTTGCTACGCAAGTGGCTGCGGATAACAGGCACATCCAAAGACGGCCACAAAAAAAGGACCGCCCGACCGCCGCATAGGCTGGAAGCAGGGTCAGTGCGGTACCGGGCGGGCGGCATGCGCTAGGTGTTCCCGGTGACAGGCAATAGCCTTTTCCCTGACTCAGATTAAAGGCAAACAGCTCATAGTCCGCTTGGTCAGGATTGGCGTCGTAATCGGGAGGCGAGTTTAGCCCTTGAAACGTGGCGGTCATTCCGACGCGCAATAGGAGTGCCAGCACGAATGCCGCTGCCAAGGCGAAGTAATAACTCCGGCCGACAGTAGTTGCGCCAACGTGTTTGGTCGATTCTTTTAGCATGGCAACTTGCGTGCTGGACCGTCAAACACACTTAGCGGACGTTGCGTCCTCCCTCCGAGAGTTGCCTTCCCCATAGCGTGAGTACTTTGTGCTGGATCGCCGTTATCGCGCACAGCAACGCAAGCTGCAACAACATTGAGGCGACCACTACGCGTGACCAATGGGCCGTGACCGTGCCGCTCGTGGCGTATTGCCAAAGTCCGCCGGCGACGAGCCAGAAGCCCAGCACAGTGAACAGACCACCAAGCGGAACAACGCGTTTGGGCGCAAGCCACCATTCGGCAATCTGGCCTACAAACGTTCGCATTTGCCGACTTGCTGGAAAGATCACTTCCAGAAGGCGATCGCACAGTGCCCCAGCGGCAGCGAGGTTACAGCCGCAGGTAATTGCGAATGCGCAGAACAAAATGCGATAGATCATCCACTCTTCAAGTCGCGCATTTCGAAGGTAGTATTCCGTCGGGTACAGCCCCCACACAAGTGCGGCCATGAAGCAGACAGCCGATGTGGCGGCAAATACGCGACCTGGTCGAAAGAGCAAGAGTGCGTCGATGATCGAGACCAAAAATCGAACGCCGTCTTTCAGGACGCTCAGTTTGCTGCGCCCCTGTCGCTCGGCATAGTCCATTGGAAGTTCGACAATCTTCAAATCCGTCAGTAGCGCCCGGGCACTCATCGCCGGTGTAAAGTGCAGTCCATCCGGGAGTGGATATAAAGTTTGCAGGGATTCCCGGCGGATCACGCGCATACCGCTGGCGGTGTCCTCCACGGCCTTTCCGCTCAAGAGCCCGAGAAGGAATGCGTAAAGTCGATTCCCAATGCGACGAATCTGCGGCATCTTGCTGTTCGCGCCCATTCGACAGCCGAGGACAACATCTGCCTGCTGGCTATCGATCGCCGAACACATGGAAGCAAAGTACCTAGGATCACAAGTCCCGTCCGCGTCCAGAAATGCAACAAGGTCGCCGACTCCCTGCCGAAAGCCCTCTTTTATAGCGGCGCCGTAGCCCCTATTCTTCTCGAATATGATGAGGCGAACGTCGGTTTCCCGGTCGGCCAATTCCTGGGCGAGTTCAACTGTGCGATCGGTTGATCCATCGCTCACTACAATGATCTCAATCCGTTCGACGTTTCCGGCGGACCTGATTTCGTCTCTTGCGGCTATACAACGTTCCACCGTCGAGGCGATGCTCTCTTCCTCATTTAATGCGGGAATTACGATCGTAAGGTCGTGACCAGAATTGGCCGAGAAGACCTGGGACTGTTTGGAAGTGTTCGATGTTGCACGAAATGCGGAGTCACGAATGGCTACGGTCATAAAAAGGCCCTGAGAGCTAAGCGGTAGTTGCGGATAACCTCAAAGCCGCTCACCGAGGTCGGCAGCTACTGGCATTGTTAGGGACATGAAAAGCGAGTTCGTCAGACCAGGCGTGGCTCGCCGCCCGTCAATGGCGAGCCCACGAACTGGCCGTTGGGAACAGCGGAGTTGGGCATGGCCGCCAGGCTGTAGCTGGGGGCGACTTTGAGCGTCGCAGCGCCGATCATGACGACGTAGTAGGGCAGTTCCAGTCCTTCCAGGCTGACGAATTGCGACGAGACCATGAAGCCGACGAGGCTGGCGATGACCATGCGAGCCAAGT
>Ga0184625_10000225_pt1 | contig 18966 bp, 7 predicted proteins | sample PLM3_30_b1_FD_133151 | JGI IMG/M metagenome (GOLD analysis project Ga0184625, IMG submission 133151) | Groundwater sediment microbial communities from an aquifer in East River, Colorado, USA - PLM3_30_b1 | ecosystem: Environmental > Terrestrial > Soil > Riparian zone | place: USA: East River... | reverse complement strand
GTAGAAAGTAGAAAGTAGAAAGTAGAAAGTAGCGGTCTCGACGCAAAGGCGCAGAGCCGCAAAGGCTGGGGAGTCACCGAGGCTGGGGCATGCTCTCCGTCATGACGCTCGGGAGTATCGCGTCTATCCCTTCGTGTTTTTCGTTTGATGTGTGTCCCGAAGGACCTTGAAGAAAACGCTTAGCGTCCAGCCGCCGCGCGCGCGTCGGCAATTCCGCGCATCGCCGTCTCATCCGTCGGGTCTATCGTCAGCGCCTCTCCGAAAAACTCAGTAGCTTCCGCGGAGTCGCCACTCTCGAGGCTCAGCTTTCCAAGGTTCACGTACACGGAAGGGTCGCGAGGATTCGCGTCGAGCGATTGCATGAACGATTTCCGGGCGCACTCTTTGTCTCCACGCGAGGCGCAGATCACCCCGAGCAGGTTGAGCCCCCTGGGATGACGAGGATCGGCGCTCAGCAGGATGTGCGTCGCCCGCTCCGCTTCCGGCGCGCGTCCGTCGAGAAATATCGCCGCCGCCCGGTAATACTGGCCATCGCTGCGCTCCGGAAAACGGCCGATCAACTCGTCTGCGGCTGACGTCAGCCGCGGCGCGTCTCCGAGATCGGCGAACACCGAGGCGAGTTGCTCCAGCGGCGCGGCGCTCGACGGATCGATCGACGCGGCGTCGCGCGCAGCGGCGATTGCCGTGTCGGCGTCGCCGAGCGTCGCCGCGACATGCGACAGCTCGACACGGACCGCCGCATTGGCAGGTTCGGCCGCCGCCATCGTTTTCAACCAATCGGATTCTTCGGCAAGCCGGCGAATTCCCGCTGCCGCCTCGGTCGAGCCTCGCAAGGCGCGCGCCGATCGGCTGTCGAGCGCGACGGCGTGTCGGAAACTCTCGTGTGCCATGGCAAATGCGTCGGCGCGCAGCGCCGCGTCTCCGAGCGCCGTCCAATCCTCCGCACGGGCATGTCGCATGATCTGGGCCATTGCTTCGGGTAGCGCCGCGCGTGCGGCGAGCGCGCGCAGGCGGCCGGCTTGCCCTGCCGGCGGTGCGTGCATGGCGCGGGCTGCCGAGAACTCGAGCGCCATGCGATCGTCGGTCTGGAGAGCTGCGCCGTTGCCAAACTGCGCCAGCTCGCGCGGTCCGCCTGCGAAGAGTGAGAGCAGCACAAATGGCGACGCGCTCGCAGGTACCCCGACGCCGGCGAGCAGCGCCGGAACGGCGCCCATACGCGATCGAGCGGTGACTCCGGACAGGCGTTCCTCGATGTCGGGTGAAACGGAGCCAATCAGGAGCAAGTCGCTTTCGCCGACCAGCCACATCGTGCCGTCAGGGAAAACAGACGCGAAGGTGGCGACAATCGATTGCAGATCGGTATCGGCGATCTCGTAGGTGTGCGACCACTGGCAGAAGATGCCGCCCGATCGCAACCGCGCGCGCGCGGCGGCGAAGAACTCGCGCGTGAAGAGCGCGGAGACGCCGGCCATCCATGGGTTGGATGGCTCCGAAACGATGACGTCGTATTGGCGCGCAGACAATTGCAGGTGCGACCGTCCGTCGCCGACGAGCAGACGCACGGCAGGCTTGCTCAGGACGTCGTGATTTTCGCGGACGAAGTACGCCGATGCATCGACCACCTCGGGCGAAATCTCGACGACGTCGAGATGGCGAACGTCGCCAGATGCGAGGACCGCGTCGGCTGTCACTCCGCTGCCGAGGCCGATGACGAGCGCGTCGCGCGGACCGGTGTGCAGCATCGTGGGAAGAAGTCCCAACAGCCTCTGAGTCAGCATGTCGGCGCCGTTCGAAGCGTCGACTTTGCCGTCGATGGCGAGCGAGCGCGATCCCGCAACGCTCCGTACGCTCACCGTGCCCGCCGCCCCTTCCTTGTAGTATTCGAGACGTCCGGCGCGAAGGCTCGAATCGAGATTCTCCGTCGATAGCTGGCGCGCGTACTTATAGGCCCCGCTGGTAATCAGGTCCCGGTCCCATTCGGGAAGGCTGAACATCGCCATCGCGATGACACTCGCGGCAAGAATCCCGACGGCTGCTCGCCCATTCGAGCGCCAATGTGCGCGCTGCGCCGCCAGGCTGGCCTGAAGGCCAGCACTACGACTGCCGCCGTGATGCCGATCGTCGTAGTGCCGACCTTCCGCCTTCGCTGAAGCTTCGGCGGACCGCCGTAGCCTTGGCGGAGGCTGGTCAGGTCGGCCGCGAGCCGAGACGGCGATGATGCCGCTGGCGGCCACGAGCAAGACAACGCTGGTGTACAGGAAGGTCGACTGCAGGCCGAACCGCGGCACGAACAGGAAGCCGGCGGCGAGCGCTCCGGCGACCGCACCGAGTGTGTTCGCCGTATACACGCGGGCGGTCTGCCGTGCGGCCGACTCGGCGCCCGTCGACGCCGTGGCGAGTGCCAGTGTGAACGTCGCGCCCAGAGAAACGCTCGCCGGCAGCAGCACGAGCAGAATCGCAAGAGCTTCCCGCAGGAACAGCGAACCGAAGTCCGTATAGGTCGCCACCGCGCGCGCGACGGCCAGCGGCAGATGAGATGCCGTAAACCATGCGGCGACGGTCGTCGCCACCGATGTGACGGCGAGCATCGAAGCCAGCCACAATGCGGTGCGAGAGCTCCGTCGCGCGAGTCGAACGCCGAGGCTCGACCCCAGCGCGATGCCGGTGATGAATGCCGCCGCCATCGTGGCGAACGCATATGTGGTAGGCCCGAGGATCAGCGCGATCAACCGCGTCCAGGCGACCTCGTACACAAGAGCAGCGAATCCCGAGACCGCCGCTGCGATCGCGGCAAGTGCAGGCTGCGGCGCGCTGGTTATCCGATCCAGCTGCTTGTTTCGACGGCCGCGCGTAGAAGTTCCAGGTCGGCCCTGGCCGTGCGTAGTGCCGACCTTCCGACCGTACGTAGTGCCGACCTTCAGGTCGGCCACGTTAGCAGTTGCCGATGGTATTTGTTCGATCCGGCCGAGCCACAGCGCCAGGCTTGCGGCGCCGACGTTCAGCGCGACCGCGACCCAGGTGGTGCCGCGAATGCCCAGGAGCTCGATGAGCCAGAACCCCGCTGCGATCGCACCGGCGGCCGCTCCCGCCGAGTTCGCGGCATACAGGGCGCCTGCGGCGGTTATCGTTGATGGCGGATTCTGCGCATCGCCGCGCTCGATGCGCGCGAGCCAGGCAACGGCAATCGGATAGGTCGCGCCCATTGCGGCCGCGGGCACGCCGATCAGCAGAAAACTCACCGCGATTCGAGCAATCGCGAAGGATGCCGGTGCGGTTCCATCCGCGTACGCCCTGATGAGGAACGGATCAAATCCGGCGAGGGCGATCGGCAGCGCGATGGCGGCAGCGGCGATGAAGAGCTCGAGCGCAGCATATCGTATGAGCGACGCCGTCGGGCCGGCTGTCGCGCGGCCGGCGGCCCACGCTCCCAGCGCGAGTCCTCCCATGAACGCAGCAAGGACTGTGCTGGCGGCGGCGACAGTGTGTCCGAGAGACAGCGTCAAGAGGCGCACCCACGCCACTTGATAGATGAGAGCAGCGGCGCCCGATGCGCCGAAGCAGATGATCAGGAGGCGCCGAAGGCCAGGTGCCGTCATCGAGCAATTGCAGTAGATTGTAGCGATACACCACCAACGAGGCCACGCATGCTCATCCCGCGCTCTTCGTTTCTCAAAGCCGTCGTCTTGCTGGTTGCGATCGCGAACCTGGGAATGTGGGCGCGTGCGCAGCAGCCGGCGCCGCCGCCGGCCGTGCTCACTCCTGAGTCGCTGAGCATTCCCGATCAGCCGCCGTCGCCGCCGCCTTCGTCACTGCTGCAGAACTATCGCGCCGTAACCGCTGAGCGCTTGAAGCAGCCGGCGGACGGCGAGTGGCTGATGGTCCGCCGCACTTACGATGGATGGGGCTACAGCCCGCTCGATCAAATCAACACGAAGAACGTCTCGCGCCTTCAACCCGTGTGGACGCTGTCCACCGGCATGAACAACGGACACGAGGCTGCGCCGCTCGTGAATGGCGGGGTGATGTTCGTGTCGACCTCGTTCAACCAGGTGCTGGCGCTCGACGCAAAGTCGGGCGACGTGTTGTGGCGTTATCGCAGCCCGGTGCCCACCAACGCCAGGGGCAAGCCGGTGAGCCGGGGCGTCGCGCTGTTCGGCGACAAAGTGTTCGTCCCGTTGGGCGAAGCCGCGCTGGCTGCACTCGACGCGAAAACTGGAAAGGAAGTGTGGCGGACCGCGATTGGGGACAACACATCCGGGGAGTATCTGACGGCGCCGCCGCTGGTAGCCGACGGCAAACTCGTCGCCGGCATTGCAGGCGGCGACGGCGCGAACCGCGGTTTCGTCGCTGCCTACGATCCGGATACCGGCCGGCAGTTATGGAAAACCTACATGACACCCGCGCCAGGCGAGCCGGGAAACGAGACGTGGCGGGGCGACGATTGGCGCACGGGCGGTGGCGCGACGTGGGTGACGGGCAATTACGATCCGGAGGCGAAACTCGTGTACTGGGGAGTCGGCAACGGCTTCCCCTGGGTCGGGCTCGCGCGTCCGGGCGATAACCTCTATACCGCGTCCACCGTTGCGATCGACGTCGCGACTGGAGCCATCAAAGGGCACTTCCAATACACACCGAACGAATCGTGGGATTGGGACGAGGTGTCGCCGCCGATTCTCGTCGACTACCAGCGCGACGGACGCACCATCAAGGGACTGATCAATTTCGGGCGAAACGGCTACCTGTACTTTCTGGAGCGGACGTCACAGGGCATCTCGTTCGTCGAGGGGAAGCCGTACGTCAAACAGAACGTATTCAAGAGTCTCGACCCGAAGACCGGACGGCCCGATGTCGATCTCGCGCGCAAGCCGGATATCGGGAGGATCGCGGAGTTCTGCCCGTCGTGGCACGGCGCCAAGAACTGGCAGCCCGGCGCCTACAACCCGAAGACGCGCATGGTGTACGCGCCGACGCAGGAAAACATCTGCGCCGTCATGATCGGCCGCACGATTCAGACATCGGCCGGCGAGACGCGCGCGGCGTCCACGCAGCGCATGTTCATCGCCCCGGGCGCCGATCATTTGAGCGAAGTGCAGGCGTGGAACGTGGATACCGGAAAAAAAGTGTGGAGCCACAACTTCGCGACATCGCCCAATTGGGGACCGATGATGACGACCGGGGGCGGCCTGGTGTTCAGCGGCGGGACGAACGATCGGATGTTCCGTGCCTTCGACGCGGCCACAGGAAAAGTCCTGTGGGAGTTCCCAACCAACTCGGGCATCTACGCGCCTGCGACCACTTTCACGATCGACGGCAAACAGTACGTCGCGGTGCTGTCGGGATGGGGCCAGGACGCCAAGTTGATGCAGACGCGTATCGACGCCGTGTCGCCCGGCCGGTTTCCGGAAGTGCCGGAGGGCGGCGTCATCTGGGTATTTGCCCTCAAGTAGCGGGCGTGCCGCCTGCTACTTGTTCGCAGGGTTGAACCACTGGGGCTGCGCAAAGGCCGCGTTCCCCGCTGAGTCGTAGGCCGCAAACCTCACCCATGATTTACCGGTGGCGTCGATGGGGATCGTGAAGCGCTTGGTGCCATGTGGCGCAAGGTCAGTCGTTCGAATCGTCTGACGCTCGACCGTCTTCCCATCACCCCAAGTCACTTCGACGAATTCAAGCGGGAACGTCCACTCCAGCTCGGCATTGATTGTTCGTTTGCTTCCAGAGCCTTCGACGGCATAGTTCCTGATCAGAATCTCACCCGTCGTGACGAACATGGTTCCCTCTCGGATCGACTTGAGAATCGGGCTCCAGTCTTCAGTCGCGCCTGGAACACGATCGAGCTTGATGTACGTCACTGGGAAGGTTGGATACAGATCATCCTCAGGCGCTTTCTGATACGAGTCGATGTCGGCGATGATGTACTTCGGTCGAAGACCCGTGCCGGTAATCATGTTGTTCATCGTGTCAATCGCGTCGAAACACCGCCATTCGCAACTGCGTATGTCCGACAGATCGTTGCCCATGCCGATCTTGTAGGCGACGCCGAGATACCGATCGTTTTTCACGAAGAACTCGTTGAAGATCGCATCCGGATAGCCGGCGGTGCCCTTCGTTCGAGGATGCGCGTGGTACCAGTAGCCTCCTTCAGCGTCAAGCAATTGCTGCATTTCCTTCGCGTTCCCCACGTGATACACCTTGCCGAACTTCGGATCCGTCTCGGTAAATTGCTGATCTGGCTGTCGGGTCTTCGACCACAGCACTACCTTCGGCCAGAAAATGTTGTAGTGGCCGCCGAAGTACGCACTCGGTTCTTCCCACGGCGTTACCAGAAAATCCGTGTCCGAAAGTTTCGCTGCCACGGTGCCGTAATCGGCCTGATCCGGGAACCGGCCGGCGCCCGAGTCGCTTCGCAATGGATCGCCGTGGAACTCGGAGTCTCCAACGATGTTCGCACCCAGAGACTTGACGACCGACATCTCCGGAGACTCGCCGTCCAATGAGCCTGACGCCTTGAGACGGGCCGTGATCCCAAGGTGCAGGTGGTTCACCATCGTCTTGTAACCTGGCACAGGCTTGTATGTGTCGCCGTGTGTGAAGCTAAGCACCGCTTGCCGTGTAGCCTCCGCAGGTAGTGGGCTGGCATAGAAGTACGCGCCCATGTGTTGCGCGGTTCCGGGCGGAGCGTTGTACAGCGGGAACGTCGTGAGGTGCTGCTCAACTCCTTCTTGTTCGGCCTGGCGAATTCCCATGCCGAAACTTGTGGCGGCATCCTTCCTGTACCACACGTACCCCAGGTTGACCTCGACCTGTCTGGGCCAGAAGAACGTGTGTGGTGGCGGAAATGTTGCCAATGATCCGCCACGTCCTTCAGCAACGATCACACGGTTGTCCGCTCTCACCGGCACGCGCGTTTCGTTTTTCACGCCGCCGAACTGATAGTGCTGAGGAGATCCTCCGACGTCATTCCACGTGACGCGAGCGAGCGTCGCCGTCGAGAAACCGGAGAGGCCTGCGTCGTACTTGTAGGCGACCGAAGGCTCGTGTGTCTTCGCGATGGCGTCCATTCGGATCAGATTGGTTCCCCGATAAGCGGTGAACTGCAGGTCACCCTCAAAGATGCCCATCGACAGGCCGTTGAACTTCACCTCGAGCCGGGCCCCATCAGTGTTTACGCTGCAGGACGTCGTCTTGAATGACGAGCTTGCGCGGCGAATGTCCTCAGGCTTCGGTCCTCCGCCGATTGGCCCATCTCCGCCGCGTCCGCCACGGCCCGCGGGAGCGGAGTCGCCGTCCCCGGCCCCACGACCACCGCCACGTCCGCCCCGGCCTGCCGGTGCTGAGCCAGCGATGTAGAGCGGAGCGTCTCGATAGACGAACCACTTTTCCTTCTCCATGCGTTCGGGTGTCAACTGCCCGATCTCCGTAAGCGGCTGTCCTTGCTGACCAGAGAATCGTCGAATACCGCTGACGACGTGGTACTCGGGTCGGAGATTCTCACCCAATGAGACCCACTGACCGCCTTGCTTGCGCACCGCGAGCTCGCGCACGACCGGAGTGCCGCCGTCGACACCATATCGCGCTCGCAGTTCCGCGCCATCCTGGCCTGTCCACGACACGGCGAGAGAATTTTCTTGTAGGACTGCATTCAGGCCGGTGGCGGGTTTGTATCCCTGCATATCGCACTGCAGTTGAGTGACTGGCGATGTCGAGCTCCCCTCAGTGCCGCGGCTTTGGGTGGAGGCATTCTCGACGCCCACCACGGAAACACACGCCACCGCGCAGAAGACGAGCGATCGCCAGGATTTAGTCATTTGGAACTCCTCCGCAAGACTGTTTAGTCCGGAGACTATAGCTCACGAAGGTAGGGTCATCTGAGTATGTTGGTGAAACAGATGACGGAAAGATCGCGATCCAAATTATTGGAAATAAAGCATTTGCGACAAGTTGCGACCAGTCTCAAGTGTCTTGGGAGTAATATTTCCCGTACAACCGTTTAATTGATCTCGCCCAGCAGGAGGGTAGAGCTATGGCAGTTCGAAGGCTAGGCATTCTTGGCGCAATCGTGTGCCTTCTTATTACGAGCTTCGGGCTGGCGTCCGCCCAGAGCGTTTCGTCGGGCACGATCAACGGCACTATCCGGGATGAATCGGGAGGCGTCCTGCCGGGAGTGACGGCGACGCTGACGAGCCCCGCGCTTCAGGTCCGTGAGATCGTCCAGGTGACCGACGCCGAAGGCGCGTATCGCTTCGTCGATCTTCCCGCCGGGACCTACAACCTGAAGTTCGAGCTGACCGGCTTCAGCACGCTGATTCGCGAGGATCTTCGACTGACAGTCGGATTCACCGCGCGCGTCGACGAGAGCATGAAAGTCGGCGCGATGTCGGAATCGGTCACCGTCAGTGGCCAGAGCCCGATCGTCGACATCACGAGCACCAGCGCAGCGGTGGCGTTCACCAAGGAGACTCTCGAAAACGTGCCGCGCGGCCGCGACCTTCAGAACGTCCTCGCGATGGCGCCGGGCGTGACCCAGGCCACGATGGACGTTGGCGGCAGCACTCTCGCGCAGCGCCAGGATACAGCGAGCTACGGCATGGAATCGCAGCCCAAGCTCCAGTACGAAGGCATGAACATCGCGATGGGCGCCGATCAAAATACCCCGATCTACTTTGTGGACAGCAGCCTTGACGAAGTGCAGGTCCGTACATCGGGGAACGACGCCGAGGTGTCGACGCCTGGCGTCTCGATGATTGCGGTCATGAAGTCGGGGAGCAATACGTTTCATGGGGCGTACCGCGGTTCGTATCAGCCGTCCAGTCTTCAAGGGAACAACTTGAACGACGAACTGAGGGCTCAAGGGATCGGCACGCCTCCAGAGCTCAAGACGTTCTACGACTTCGCGGCCGATTTGGGCGGCAGGATTATCCGGGACAAGCTCTGGTTCTACGGCGGCTATGCCAAACAGACAAAGAGTGAGGGCACGCTTGGCTTTGCGGAGAATGAAGGGCCGGATGGCAAGTTTCTGACAGGGGACGAGCCTCAGGCGTATTTCGAGAGCTCTCTCTATCAGTACTCTGCGAAGGCGTCGTATCAGATGACCAGGAACAACCGCCTCGTCTACGCGTGGCAGAAGGGTGTCAAGGCACAGCCACAGAATGGCGGCGCCCGCACCAGGCCGCTCGAGGCGACGCGCGACTATCTAAATCCCACGTCTATTCAGAAGGCCGAGTGGCAGAGCACGGTGACGCCTCGCCTGCTGTTGAATGCGATGGGCGGATACGCTGGGTACGTCACTGACTACGACGCCGGTCGCTCCTATGCCAGCGCCTTTAAACCCAGCCGCCAGGATCTCGAGACGGGCATGCTGACTGGCTCTCACGTGCAGCATCAGGGAAAGACACGCGATCGCTATCAGTTCGAAGGCAGCGCCTCCTTTTTCCCCGGTCGGCAGTTCGCGGGACAGCATGATTTCAAGACCGGCGTTTCGATGTACTGGGATCGGACATCTGATGCCTGGCTGAACAACGTGGCCCCTGACGGCAACTACGGTAATTACGTCCTGATAACCGACAGGATCAACGGCGTATCCGGCACGCCTTTCCGGATCAGGGCGTACAACACGCCCGTGTTTCCGCAGGACAACGAGGACATCTTCGCGTGGTATTTCAAAGACAGCTGGAGGGTCCACGACAAGTTGACCTTCAATCTCGGAGTGCGGTGGGAGTATCAGCACTCCTATCTGCCTGAGCAGGAATTCGACGGTGCCCGCGATTTCGCGACGGTATTTCCGGCCAAGCACGTCGATTTCCTCGATGTGCAGACGTTCAATCGGCTGGTGCCGAGGGTGGGCGTGGCTTACGATCTGGGCGGCAAGGCAGTCATCAAGGGAACCTGGGGACTCTACAACTACATCCTCGGCGACACCTACGGCGACGTGTTTGCCGCTACGGCAACCGCCAACGCCGTGTTCCTCTGGCACGATCTGAACAACGACAAGCTGTGGACGCCGAATGAAACGAATCTCGCGCTCAACAACAACCCGGATTTCGTCAGCATTACGGCGGCCTCCAACTACGAGCTCAGCCCCGAGCTGAAACAACCCAACACGTGGGAGACGACCGTGAGCCTCGAGCGCGAGCTGGCGCCGAGCCTGGGAATCCGCGTGATGTACATCAACAGGATTGTCGACGGCAGCCTCGAAACCATCAATGCGAGGCGGCCGTATGAGGCGTATAACATTCCGATCACCCGCCGCGATCCTGGTCCTGACGGTGTGCTCAACAACAGCGACGACGGGGGCAGCATCACCCTTTACGACTATGCGGCCTCGTACACGGGTGCCAACTTCGTGAGCAACAAACGGGTGAACGCGTACAACAACGATCGGTACGACACGGTGGAGTTCACGCTGACCAGGCGTGCCACGGACAAATGGTCTGGCCAGGTCTCCTACTTTGCTGTTAAGAATCGCCGAGCTCTGGGGGCAGCTACTGGGCTCAACAGCACTGGCGTCTACCAGAGTCCGAACGACGAGTTCTTCCCGCTCGATGAGACATGGGGCTGGGCCGGCAATATCAGCGGGACCTACCGGCTGCCGTATAACATCTCGGTCTCCGGCTTCCTGCAAAGCCAGGCTGGAGTCAAAGGGCAGCGCTCGAATATTTTCCGGACGGCGGATCCTGACGGCGGCAAGCCGATCACGCAAAACGGCAACACGACGATTCGTCTCGAGCCGTACGGCAGCCAGAGTCTGTCCCCCTTCAATATCCTCAACCTCAGGGCGAACAAGGATTTCCGGTTGAGCCAGGGAAAGCGGATCAGCCTCGATTTCGACATCTTCAACCTGTTGAACTCCGCGACACCGACGAGCGCCGACTTCGCGTCGGGGCCGACGTTCGGCTATGCGCAGGGCGTAACGCCGCCGCTCATCACCCGCATCGGCGCGCGCTTCACCTTCTAGGACACGCCAGGAGATAGTCATGACCACCGTGAAAATCAGGAGAGCGGCCATCTCGGCCGCTCTCACCTCGGCTGCCGTCGCAGCCGGTTTCTTTGCCACCTCGTCGTCGACGGTCGTGTCGCCAACCGTTGTGTTCGCCGACGGACTCAAATGCGACATGTCGCAGTACAAAGCCGGCGCCGGACTGACTGCGGCGATGGAGCAGGACGTCCTCGCGGTGACGTGGAGCGGATCGGCCGGATCCGAAGTGCGTGCGCGCTATGCGATCGAGGGCGCTCAACCCGTGGTGCGCGAGCTGGCGGTCCGCAAATCCGGCGGGCAGTGGGTGATCCTCGGACAGAATCTGCATGCCGAAGTGCGTGTGACGAGCGGCATCCGCCGCATGTCGACGCAGCAGGCGCAGCCCCTCAGGGCCGCGGGTGTCGTTCTCACACAGGAAGTCATCGACAAGAACCGGTGGTACGCGTTCTGGGACGCGCCGCTGTTGTTGCCAAACAGCCCCGAGATGGCGGAGCTTCGCGCCTACACTGCGCCGCGCGCCGCGATCGATCCGGTCATCGCGGCCCGGGGAGCGGCGCAGGCCGCCGAGCGAGGGCCGGTGGGTGCGGGATTCGGACCCGGACAAGCCGGGGCGCCTGCACGTGGACGTGGCGCAGCGCCGACAACGTATGAGGCGGGAGGCGGGCTGCCGCCGCTGCCATTGGCTGGCCGCAACATTGGCGAGCCGCGATCGGAAAAAGACATCCGTCGCGCAAGCGCGTCGTTCAGCACGAATTCGTGCGGCGTCAAGACAGACGGCGCCACCCTCGAAGTGACATTCCCGGGTCTGACGATGGGGATCTTCTCGGGCGATCTGAGGTTCACGGCGTACCGTGGAACGAACCTCCTCCGCATGGACGCGATGGCGAAGACCAGCGAGAACTGGATCGCCTACAAATATGAAGCGGGGCTTCAGGGTCTCTCAACCGAGCTCCTGTCGCGCCTGTCGTGGCGCGACACGGGCGGGCAGCCGCAGTCGAGCGAGCTCGGCGGCGTCATCAACCAGTCCGCGGTCGGTGTGCGAGCGCAGAATCGTGTCCTGATTGCAGAGGGCGCGAAGGGCGGCGCCCTGGCCACCTTCACGCCTCCGCACACGTTCTTCTTCACGCGCGAGAAGGACACCAACCTGGGATACACCTACTACAGGAAAGACGCGGCCAACCGCTTCGCGCTCGGCATTCGTCAAGCCGACCGCGAAGAGGAAACGCAATATCTCGAAAATTTCGCGCTGTTCAACGCCCCTCCGGGCACCGTACAGCGCATGGGTGTGTACTTCCTGGTCAGTCCAGACGGTCGCGACGCGACGCGTCAGCAGGTGATGGCATTTACGCACGGCGACGCGTTCAAGCCGGTGGCGGGATACAAGACCTTCGTCAACCATTTCCATCTGGACTTCACGGGCAGGCAGAGACTGGCGAACTTCGATCAGCCGTTCCAGGATTTGATGGCGATGCGGGCGCTGGGCCTCAACATCATCGGCCTCAGCGATTTCCATTTCGAGCTGCACGCCAACGATCCGGGCCCGGAGCGGTTCAGAGATCAGAAGGACTACTTCGAGGCCACGCGCCGGGCATCCGACAAGGACTTCCTCGTTACGCCGTGGGAAGAGCCGAGCGCGTATTTCGGCGGCCACTACAACATCATGTTTCCGAAGCGCGCGGTCTACTGGTCGAAGGTGCGCCAGCCCGGCCAGCCGTTTACGGAAATGGATCCGGTTTACGGCAAGGTGTACCACACCGGCAGCGCGGAAGATGTCCAGGCAATGATGGACGCCGAAGGTGCGTATTGGTATCACGCGCATCCGCGGACCAAAGGCACGACCGGCTATCCGGACATGATCTTCGACAAGTCCTGGACCAAGAGCGATCGCTACCTCGGCGTGGCGTTCAAGCCCGGGATGGGACAGGACAACTCAGAGGATCGGATGTGCGAGTGGCGCTGCTTCGATGCCGTCGACACCATGAACAACCTCTATGCGAACACCGGGGTGAGGCCGAAGCTCATCGTCGCCGACATCGACACGTATAGAAAAGGGCCGGAAGACGATACCTACGCCAACTTCCCGGTCAACTACCTGAAGATCGACAAGACGCCTGGTCCAGACGAAGACGTCACGCCGGTGATGAAAGCGCTGCGCGACGGCGATTTCTTCGTGACCACGGGCGAGATCCTCATCAAGAACTACAGCGTGGCCGGAACCGGCGCCAAGCGGACCATCACAGCCGATCTCGAATGGACGTTCCCGTTGAACTTCGTCGAGGTCGTATGGGGTGATGGCAAGAAGATCGATCGACAGATCATTCCGGCGAAGGACCTCGGCGCATTCGGCACGAAGCACTACGCGATTCCGTTTGATGCCACGGGCCGAGCCTGGGTTCGCCTGGCCGTGTGGGACACGGCCGGCAACGGCGCGTTCGTACAGCCGGTGTGGCTGAACGCCCCGAAAACAACCAACTGAGATCGTTCGCAAGGAGGCTCCCATGAAACCCGTGACACTCTGGGTAGCTGTTGGCTCGGTCGGAATTCTTGCAACGGCCGCTGTCGTCATGCTGACGCCGGCCGGCGAACAAGTAAATTCAACGCTGTCAGCGCAGTCGTTCAACTGCGACATGAGCCAGTACAAGGCTGCGTCGGGTCTCACGGCCGCCATCGAACAGGGTGCGCTCGCCGTGACGTGGAACGGCTCGAACGGATCGGAGCTTCGCGCGCGCTACGCCATTGATAACGGACAGCCGATCGTGCGCGAGCTCGCGGTGAGGAAGAGCGGAGGGCAGTGGGCGCCGCTCGGACAGAATCTGGTTCCGGAGTTTTACGTCAAGACAGGCGTGCGGCGTATGACAACCCAGCAGGGCGAGCCCCTGCGCAATCTGGGTGTCGACATCACGGCCGATGTCATCGAGAAGAACAAGTGGTACGCCTTCTGGGACGCACCGCTCGTTGTGCCAGGCGTGCCGGAGCCGAATCCTGCTCGAGGCCGAGGCGAAGGCGCGGCGCGCGGGCGCGGACAGCCGGGACCAGCGTCGCAAAGCGAGCCGGCAGCCCGTCGAGGCGGAGTACCGCCCGGCCCTGAAGGCCGCGTGTACGGATTGCCGCGCAAGCCCGAAGAGATCCGCAGCGGCGACGCCAAGTTCCAGACGACCGGATGCAGCGTCACGACTGATGGCGCGAGAGTCGAGGTCAACTTCCCAGGCATGACGTTGGGAATCTTCTCTGGCGGCCTGCGGTTCACGTCCTACCGCGGTTCGAACCTTCTCCGGATGGAAGCCGTCGCCAAGACCGATGAGCAATCCGTCGCCTATAAATACGAAGGCGGCTTGAAAGGATTCTCGACCGCGCTGACGCCGCGTGTCACGTGGCGCGATCGGGGCGGCGATCCACAGCAGTACGAGTTCGGCGGGGTCAAGAACGACAAGCGGGTGACGGTGAAAGCCAAGAACCGCGTGCTGGTCGCCGGCGGCGGAAAGAGCGGCTCGATCGCGACGTTTACGCCGCCTCACGTCTTCTTCTTCACCCGCGAAGTCGACACCAACCTCGGATACATCTGGTATCGCAAAGACGGCGACTCGCAGTTCGGCATGGGCGTTCGGCAAGCCGATGGCGAAGAGAATCCGCAGTACGTCGAGAACTTCGCCCTGCACAATGCGCCGCCAGGAACGTTGCAGCGCATGGCGGTGTACTACCTCATGACGCCGGACTCGGCCGAGTCCACACGTCAGGCGGTCATGGCCTATACGCATGGCGATGTCTTCAAGCCTGTGCCCGGCTACAAGACGATGGTGAACCACTTTCACCTGCGGTTCACCGAACGGCAGCGCGCGTCAGGTTCTCTCGACAATACATTCGAGGATCTGATGGTAATGCGCTCGGCTGGCATCAACATCGTCGGTCTGAGCGACTTTCACGGCGATCTGCGTCCCAACGATCCGGGAAACGGCCGGTTTGAAGACCAGCGTGATTACTACATCGGCGTGCAGAAGGCATCGGATAAGGACTTCCTCGTGACCAACTGGGAAGAGCCGACGGCCTACTTCGGCGGGCACTACAACATCATGTTCCCGAAGAACGTCTACTGGTCGAAGGTGCGGAACGAGGGCCAGCCGTTCACCGAAGAGGTGCCGGGGTTTGGAAAGGTGTACCACACGGGCAGCACCACCGACGTTCAGCAGATGCTCGACGCCGAGGGTGGCTACTGGTTCCACGCCCATCCACGCACCAAGGGGACGACGGGCTATCCCGATGCGATTTTCGACAAGGCATGGGTGAAAAACGATCGCTATCTGGGCATCGCGTTCAAACCCGCGATGGGCGACGACCTGTCCGAGCCGAGACTGTGCGCATGGCGCTGTTTCGACGCCATCGACACCATGAACAATCTTTACGGGAATACGGGAATCAGGCCGAAGTATCTGATTGCCGATGTCGATACCTATCGCAAGGGGCCCGAAGACGACATCTACCCCGGTCACCCGATCAACTACGTCAAGCTCGATCGGCTTCCGGGCCCGACGGACGACTGGAGCCCGATCCTCCGCTCGATCCGCAACGGCGATTTCTGGGTCAGCACCGGCGAAGTGCTGATCAAGAACTACGCGGTCGAGGGCACTGGCGCCAAGCGCACGGTGTCGGCTGATTTGGAGTTTACCTACCCGCTCGAGTTCGTCGAAGTGGTGTGGGGCGATGGCAAGAAGGTCGACAGGCAGGTCATTCGAGCGACCGACACTACGGCGCACGGCACGAAGAAGATCTCGATACCATTCGACGCAACCGGCAAATCCTGGGTGCGGTTCGCCGTCTGGGATTCGGCCGGCAACGGCGCGTTCGTGCAGCCGATCTGGCTCAACGCGCCGAAAACGACCAACTGATCGCATCGCGAGTGATGCGTTCTCGCGCGTTTCATCCCGTCTGGGCTGCCGTGATGATAGTCACGGCGGCCCACCTCGCCGGCCAGTCGGGCCCTCGTAATTCCCGCGACGCTTCCCTCACGATCACCACTGTCACACCGGCGCCCGCATGGGCGCTGGCGGAGCGGGAGATGCTGGCGGCGGCTGCCGACGGCGCGCGGCTATGGGTGGAACGCTATGTGAGATCAGACGGCTCGGTGGACGTTCCGGAACGCTGGGGAGTGACCGACGGCCCTGACGACATCACGGAAACTGTTCGCGGCTGGCCGCTGATGTATGCGATGGGTGCGCCGGCATCGGTCGCTGAGGCGTTCGAAAAAGTGTGGGAGGGACACCTTCGGCAGTTCGGCCGCGCGCGCATTCCGACTGTGGAGCTGGCGAAGGACGGCATCTTCGTCAAAGAGTTTCCTCCGTCCTTCGATTGGGAGCATACCGGCGAAGGACTACAAGCGTTCTACTGGGATGGGCTGGGGCGCCCGAACCATCAGGCGAACGTGGCTCGCGCCCGCCGTTTCGCCGGCTTCTACCTGAATGAGGATCCCGGCGCGCCCAACTACGATCCGAAGCTCAAGATCATCAAGAGTCTCTTCAACGGCAGCAAGGGACCGGTCACGAGACCGGTGACGCCGGTCGACTGGGACGGCGACGAAAACCCCAAGCGCGCAGCACGATTCAGCACGTCCTCGAATATCCGCGGCGATCACCCGCTGAATCTGCTGGCGACGACGCTCTCGACGCAGGCGTATCTGCTGACGCACGAACCCAAATACAAGCGATGGGTGCTCGAGTACGTGGATGCGTGGCGCGATCGCGCGGCATCGAACGGCGGAAATTTCCCTTCGAACATCGGGCTCGACGGCAAGATCGGCGGGGAATGGGGAGGGAAGTGGTACGGAGGCATATTCGGGTGGAACAGTCCGGATGACGGACTTCGCAACTACGTGTTGCGAGGCATTCCCGCGGCATTCGGCCAGGCCGCGATGCTCAGCAGGAGCATGGCCTACATCGATCCCGTTCGCCGGCAAGTGGACAACATCTTCGCAGCCGCGCGCACCGAAAACGGCGAGCTGCTGGTTCCGCACTACTACGGAGAAGCCCCTCGACGAGGCTCGGCGCCGGCCGCCGGGAGCGTTGGCTGGTACGGCTACCGTGAGGGAGAGTTCTATCCGACCGGCGCGTTGGGAAATCTTTCGGAGACCACCATCGAGTTGTACCTGTGGTCGCAGAATCCCGCCGACGCGAAGCGTATTCTTCCCAACCCGCCAGATCGACGTCCAGTGCAGGGATGGATCGAGTTTCTGCAGGGACAAAGACCGAATTACCCGCTCGAGGCGATGCAGCAGGAACGTCAGGATGCCGCCAGGGCGATCGAGCGTATGCGAACGGCGAAAGGCGGATATGGTCCGAGCCCGGTCGCGTTCGAGTCGCTTGCCAACCTCACGCTGGGCGCGGCGAACCTGTACGGCTCCGGAGACGTGCTCCGCAGCCAGGTGCGGTATTTCGATCCCGAAGGGCGTCGCGCGGGCCTGACACAGGACGTGGCGGCGCTGGTCGAGAAGATCGAGCCAGAGAGCGTCACCCTCACACTCATCAATACCAGTCCATCGACGCCGCGGCGCCTCATCGTGCAGATGGGCGCGTACGGCGAGCATCAGGCCATCTCGGTGCGTGCGGGAGGCCGGGTCGTCCCGATCAACGCGTCACACTTCGAAGTCCGCTTGTCGCCCGGCGCTGGCGAGCAGATTGTCATTGCCACAAAGCGTCTCGCCAACGATCCCACGCTTCGGTTTCCGTGGGAACGCACCCAATGAGCTCAAGGATTCCTCAATGATTCGTCAACGCGCGTGGTTATTGTTTTGTGCGGTCGTCGTCTGCGGTCTGGCGTTCGGGTCTGGGCCGGTTCGTGGACAAAGCGCCCTCGTCATCTCCATCAGCAAGCCGATGGTGGCGCCGGCTTGGGCGCTGGCAGAGCGTCGGCTGCTGGCGCTCAATGCCGAAGGCGTCGAACTCTGGGCGTCGAAGTACCTCGATGCAAACGGCTATCTGCTCGGCGCCGCGAACTGGGGCATCGAAGACGGCCCTGATGATGCCGTCGAAAGCATCCGCAACTGGCCGATCGCCCACGCGCTCGGCGGACCCGAATCGATCATCGAGCGGTGGGATCGCGCCTGGGAGGGGCACCTCGACCAGTACACGAAAGCAAAGGACCCGTCGACCGAACTGGCAAAAGACGGGATGTACTACAAGGAGTTTCCAACCGCCTACGACTGGGAGCACATCGGTGAAGGTCTCGGTCCCTTCTATTGGTACGGCCTGAGCCGGCCCGCCGACCAACGTTACGCCAACCGGCTTCGACGCTGGTCGGGCCTCTATATGAACGAGGATCCCGAGGCGAAGAACTACGACGCGAAGCTGAAGATCATTCCGAGCCTCTTCAACGGCAGCAAGGGCGCCAAGCTCACGAACAACACTCAGGAGGACTGGAACGGACGGCTGCTTCCAGGCACCAAGCCGAGTACGCGATTTCTCAAGGCCACCAACATCCTCGGCGATCATCCGCTCAATCTGGCCGCGACCAATCTTGCGTTTCACGCGTATGTCGTGACGCAGGACGTGAAGTACAAGACGTGGCTGCTCGAGTATGTCGATGCGTGGAAGACGAGGATTGCCGCAAACGGCGGCAACATCCCGTCGAACATAGGACGCAACGGCGAGATTGGGGGCGAATGGGGCGGGAAGTGGTACGGCGGCGTGTTTGGATGGAGCTCGGCGGACGAGGGAGTGCGGAACTACGTATTGCGTGGACCACCGGAGGCGTTCGGCAACGCGCTGCTCCTTACCGGCGATCAGGGTTACACACAGGTGCTGCGAAAGCAGGTCGATAACCTCTACGCCAACAAGAAGGTCGAGGCCGGCCGTGTACTGCTCCCGCGCTATTACGGCGATCAGGGCTGGTACGGCCATCACGACGGCGAAAAAGGTTCGGCCGGTGGCCTGACAAACCTTCGCGAAGTCGAAACGGACATCTACCTCTGGGCGTTGCAGCCAGGCGATCTCGAACGGCTGCCCAAGCGT
>Ga0184625_10000224_pt1 | contig 18991 bp, 18 predicted proteins | sample PLM3_30_b1_FD_133151 | JGI IMG/M metagenome (GOLD analysis project Ga0184625, IMG submission 133151) | Groundwater sediment microbial communities from an aquifer in East River, Colorado, USA - PLM3_30_b1 | ecosystem: Environmental > Terrestrial > Soil > Riparian zone | place: USA: East River... | reverse complement strand
TGAGACCGCGTCGCCAGTCTTCAAGCCAAGGATGGCTGAGCCTTGCGGCGATTGCTGGCTATAGACATTGGTGGCGTCAACGCTCTCATCGAGTCCGAGCAACTCCCGTGACCCCAGCAAGAACGTGTCCGTATCGGCCTCATCTCCGTCAAAGGCGATTGTCACCTGGGTTCCCGGCGCGACTTCGTCGGTATTCGCTGGTGCTTCCCCGACTTGGGCTCGATTGAGCATGTCGATGAGCTGACGAATCCGTGCCTCCTGGTGAGCCTGCTCCTCACGCGCGGCGTGGTAGCCCCCGTTTTCACTAAGGTCACCTTCTTCGCGCGCCGCGGCGATCTTCGCGGTCACTCCAGCACGTCCCGGCCCAGAGAGGTAGTCCAGCTCCATCCTGAGCTTGTCGTACGCCTCCTGGGTCAGCCAGATCGCCTGGGCGGAGTTTTCAGACATCCCCCAAGGCTATCAAGGGCAGGCCAAATGAAGTCAGTTCACAGTGCACCCTTTGACCACAACCGCGGTGGCTCGTCGCAGTGTGGTCAACACGAGGTTCACATCAACAAGAGGGTCCCCGCTGGCCGCAATCTGGATCTGCTGTTCGCCAACCGGCTGGAAATCTACGGCTTGAGCCAGCACACGGCAGGTCGCAGGCAATGACGGATCGCGCCGCTCGACAGTGATGGTGACGGAGACCGCGGTATCGGAGTCAATTCGGAAGGCTTGCACGTGCGCCGCAACCGCCGGCCGCGAGTGCAGCAGCGCTGTCCACACCAGCCAAGTCATCGCGAGCACCACGCCGACGCTGATCAGACCCACCAGCAGCGGACGCGGCATCCGCGACTTCGGATAGCGGCGGCTGAGCCGCTCGGCAGTATCGGTCACGTCGGTAATCTAATTGTCGCTTCTCGCGCGCGTCGCGCGGGGAGCTGACGTTACAAGTCTGCTCGAGATGCTGCGAGCGTCGGGAATCGCGCGCCCGCCGTGCTGAGCCAGGCTGACGCGCCGCTGGCCTGGACGAGCGAACGAGCAGGCACGTCTTTCGCCTGCGAGCGAGTGAGGAAGGCAGCGGCACACAAGCGTCAGCCTCAGCGAGCGGAGCGAGCAATGTACATGGAGAGAGCGGAGGTGTTCTTTCCTCTGGGAGCGACGACGAAGTAGGCGGATCGAAAGCGCGCGATGCGCGAGCGGCAGGCCCAAAAGGGCCGTCTCGGTAAACGGGAGGCAGCGACAGGGGCGACGGGTCGGGTGGCAGCATGACGCCATGCCTCGTCCAGCGCTCCGCGTCGATGCTCACGGTGAGCGTTTGAGGCTGCTTCACGTGCACGCTCATCCCGACGACGAGTCGAGTAGAGGCGCAGCGACGACGGCGAAGTACGTGGCCGAGGGAGTCGATGTTGTCGTCGCAACGTGTACCGGCGGTGAGCGCGGCTCGATCCTCAACCCAGCGATGGACCGACCCGACATCCTGGCCAACATCGCCGACATCAGGCGCCAGGAGATGGATCGCGCGCGGGAGATCTTGGGGATCAAGCAGGTGTGGCTAGGTTTCGTCGACTCGGGTCTACCCGAGGGCGATGATCCGCATCCGCTCCCCGAGGGTTGCTTTGCCCGTGCTGACGTCGCTGTCGCGGCTGCTCCGCTGGTCAAGATCATTCGGTCCTTCCGGCCCCATGTGATGACCACGTACAACGAGAACGACGGGGGCTACCGTCATCCAGACCACGTCATGTGCCACAAGATCAGCGTTGCGGCCTTCGATGCGGCGGCCGACCCAGACGCATACCCTGACCTCGGTGCGGCCTGGCAGCCGCTCAAGCTCTATTACTCGTTCACCTTCCATCGCGCGCGGACGGTGGCGCTGGATCGGGCGATGGTGGCGCGTGGCCTCGAGTCGCCATACACCGACCGGCTCCGTGACTGGCCTGAGGACCCCAAGCACGCGGCGCGGATTACGACGCGGGTTGACTGTGCCGCCTATTTCCATGTCCGTGATCGCGCACTCCTTGCGCACGCGACCCAGATCGACCCAGACGGACCCTGGTTTGCTGTGCCGCTGGCGTTGCACAAGTCAGCCTGGCCAACCGAGGAGTGGGAGCTCGTGCGCAGCCTGGTTGACACGAGCATCCCTGAGGACGATCTGTTCGCAGGGGTCGCGGAGCCTGTGGCGAGTAGAGTTTCAGCATGACTCTTCTCGACGTCGACATGATCCTTCTCGACGTCGACCCGAACGTGGTCCAGCCGGGCTGGGCCCCCTTGTTCATCGTGCTCCTCTTGGGGATCGTCATGGTCTTCTTGTACTTCAGCATGCGGAAACAGTTCCGAAAGATCCGCCTGCCGGAGGACGAGGAATCAGATAACGCCGAGGAGTCAGCTTCAGAGCGGCCGCCTCGCACGCCAAGCTGAGGCCCGGCCAGAACATTCGCGGCTGGTTGCTGCGCATAGGGTCGAAGGATGACTGGCCGCAACCGCCTCGCTTCGGCGACCAGCCCATACCTCCTGCAGCACGCCGACAACCCAGTGCACTGGTGGTCCTGGTCGGACGACGCTTTTGCTGCGGCCGTCGAACGGCAGGTTCCCGTCTTTCTCTCGGTTGGATACGCTGCATGCCATTGGTGCCACGTGATGGCGCACGAGTCCTTCGAGGACGAGCTGACTGCTTCCATGATCAACGAGCACTTCGTCGCGATCAAGGTTGACCGCGAGGAACGCCCGGATGTCGACGCGGTCTACATGCAAGCCACCCAGGCGCTGACGGGGCAGGGTGGCTGGCCCATGAGCGTCTTCCTCACTCCAGACCGCAAGCCCTTCTACGCCGGGACCTATTTCCCGCCCACAGCACGACACGGCTTGCCCTCCTTCCGACAGGTGCTGCAAGCAATCAGCGACGCCTGGCGCGACCGGCAATCAGAGCTTCTCGATAGTGCTTCCGAGATCGTTCGCCAGCTGTCCAAGCAGCCGACACTTGGCGGCTCGGAGCCGCTGACCGCAGCCGAGTGCGCGGAGTCGATCTTGCTGCTGCAACGGGACTTCGACTCGACGTACGGCGGCTTCGGCAGGGCACCCAAGTTCCCACCGTCGATGGTGCTCGAGGCGTTACTTCGTGACGGTGGCGAGGCGGCGATACTGATGGCTGGGCGGACTCTGGAGGCAATGGCACGAGGTGGCATCTACGACCAGATAGGTGGTGGCTTCGCGCGTTACAGCGTCGACGCGGGGTGGGTGGTACCGCACTTCGAGAAGATGCTCTACGACAACGCCCTGCTGCTCGGCGCGTACACGCACTGGTGGCGCGGTACGCGCAACCCGCTGGCCGAACGCGTCGTCACTGAGACGCTGGCTTGGCTGCTGCGCGAGATGCGGACCGAGCAGGGCGCGTTCGCGGCCAGCCTTGATGCCGACTCGCAAGATGATCATGGTGAGCTCCGCGAGGGTGCTTACTACGTCTGGAGCCGTGATCAACTTCTGGAAGTGCTCGGCGAAGAGGACGCAGCCTGGGCGGCGGAGGTTTTCTCGGTGACGCCAACGGGCACGTTCGAGCATGGTGCCTCGACCCTGCAGCTGCGGTCCGATCATGATCAACCCCGGCTGGCGGACGTTCGGGAGCGACTCCGGATCGCGCGTGATCAGCGCTCGCGCCCCGGGCGCGATGACAAGGTCGTGGCCGCATGGAACGCGTTGCTGGTGGATGGACTGGTGCAGGCCGCCATGATCTTCGATCGGCCGGAGTGGCTGCACATCGCGACCGAGGCGGCCGAATACGTCTGGCAATTGCACTGGCGAGATGGCCGGCTCCGCCGGACCTCACGCGACGGCGTCATTGGAGAAGCATTCGGCATCCTCGAGGACTACGCGGCATTTGCCCTTGCTGCCGTCAGGCTGGCGGCGGTCCACGCAGCACCCGTGTGGCTGACCCGCGCAGAGCAGCTCCTCGAGCTGATCATGAAGCAGTTCGACGACCCAGCCGGCGGCTTCTTCGACACTGCCGCCGATGCCGAGCAGCTGTATGCCCGACCCCAGGACCCGACCGACAACGCGACCCCGTCCGGTCTGAGCGTTGCCATCCATGCGCTGCGGCTGATGAGTGAGCTGACCGGGGAAGATCGCTACGCCGAACGCGCCGATCGAGCAGCGGCGAGCGCCGGCGAGTTGGTCCGACGGGCGCCGCGCTTCGCCGGCTGGCTGCTTGCCGACGCGATCAGCCAGACACCAGGGCACTTGCCGGTTGAGGTCGCCGTGGTCGGCGTGGACGAGGCGGCTCGAGCAGAGCTCGTTGGCACTGCTCACCGGCTCGCACCGGCCGGATCAGTCGTGATGGCTGGTACGCCGGACCAGCCCGGCCTGGCGCTGCTGGCGGACCGTCCGATGATCAACAACCTGCCGACGGCCTACGTCTGCCGGCACTTCGTCTGCAAGCTCCCGGTTTCCTCGGTCGAGGATCTGGCTAGCCAGCTGCAAAGAACTGACAATCCAGCAGCCCTGGAATAGCAAAGAGTCCAACTGGCTACGAGCGACGATCAAGACGGCGGCAACCCAGCGAACATCGCCGCGAGCGGCAGCGAGCAATCGAACACAGCGCGAGCAGCTCAAAGTCAGAGGGTGATCATGGAGATCGCGACGTAGTGGCACACGAAGCCGGCGATCGTGGCGACGTGGAAGATCTCGTGGAAGCCGAACCACGTAGGGGAGGGGTTGGGATGCTTTCGGGCGTAGACGAGTGCGCCCAAGGTGTAGCAGATGCCGCCGGCCACGATCAAGATCAACACCGTCAAACCGGCTGCGTCATAGAAGGCTCCGAGCCAGCCAAGCGCGGCCCATCCCATAACGATGTAGAGCGCTGTGTAGAGCCAGCGCGGGGCCGATAGCCAGATGAGCCGGAAGAGCAACCCACCCACGGCAGCCGACCAGATGAGAGTAAGGAGTATCACCCGCGAAGCCCCGTCGAGCAAGATCAACGCCAGCGGGGTATAGGTTGCCGCGATGAACACATAGATGTTGGAGTGGTCAATCCTGCGGAGGATCGCCGCACCGCGCGTGCCCCAGGTTCCGCGATGGTACAGACCGCTGATGCCGAAAAGGAGCACCGATGCTGCGAGGAAAACCGCCCCGCCGATTACGCCGGCAGGCGTCGCTGCGAGACACACCAGCACAATTCCGGCAGCCAGCGCGAGGGGAGCCATGCCGGCATGCAGCCAACCACGAAGCCGTGGTTTGACCGCTTCCAGCACCTCAGTCAGAGGCGTCTCGGAGTCGGGTCCGCGGCTCGGCGGCATGGAATGATCTTCGCCTAGGCGGACTGCCGGCACGGCTTCCCCCTTCCGCTTGGCCTCCAGTAAGGGCGTTACCTGCCAAAGGTACGGCTCAGTAGGTTTAGCGTAGAGACGCTAGCTCTGATGACCAACTGTTGTTGCCCGGACTAATCGCCCATCGCCGCGGGATACGCTGCCAGTTGTGGCACGTCTCGATCGGTTGCGCGAGTTCGTGGACCGCCTGCACCCGTCGGGGCTGCTCTATGCGACCTATGAGCATCGGCTCATCGCCGAGCTCGACCCCACGCGGTTGCCACGACATGTTGCTGTACTTGCCGACGGAAATCGTCGCTGGGCGCGTACCAACGCTCCTGGGCAACCGCTCATAGCGGGGTACCAGGCCGGCGCGGATAAGCTCAAAGAATTCGTGGAATGGTGCGACGAGATCGGTATTCCGGTCGTCACGTTATGGGTGCTCTCGACGGACAACTTCTCTCGCAGCAAGCGTGAGGAGATTGAGCCGCTGCTCGGGGTGATTGAGCAGATGGTGAGTGACCTCGCCGCGACCAGGCGTTGGCAAGTCCATCCCGTAGGGGCGCTCGATCTGCTACCAGCTCAGTCCGCCAAGCGGCTCAAAATGGCCGATCGGGATACCGCTGACGTCAACGGCATGTTGGTCAACATTGCGGTCTCCTACGGCGGGCGGCATGAGCTGCGTGACGCGGTGCGTTCTCTGCTTGCTGAGCATGCAAAAAACGGCACCTCCATCGATGAGCTCTCGCAAACCCTCGATATCGAGCACATCGCGGAGCACCTCTACACCAAGGGCCAGCCTGATCCGGATTTGATCATCAGAACGTCTGGCGAGCAGCGGTTATCGGGGTTCTTGATGTGGCAGTCCGCACACAGCGAGTTCTACTTCTGCGAGGCGCTGTGGCCAGACTTCCGCAAGGTGGATTTCATCCGCGCGCTGCGCTCCTACGGACAGCGGAAGCGGCGCTTCGGTCGCTGACCCGACTTGTCAGACTCTCAGGGGGCTATAGCCTGCTGAGACGCTGACAAGTCGAGGGCGGCGCGGCAGCGACCCGAGCCGCTGCTCGGTGGCCAATTTGGCTGGAGAATGATTTCTTGGGGGTGAGTGGGCGGCCGGTCAGCCGGGTACAGAGCGATATGGGCGTGGACGAGCCCACGCCGTCTAGGGAGGCACCCGATGTCTACCGTCAGTCCCATCCCCGCCAAAGCGCCGTCGTCGGTGCGCAGGGTGATCGTGGCCAGCCTGATCGGCACCTCGCTGGAGTGGTACGACTTCTTCATCTACGGGACCGCCGCGGCTCTGGTCTTCAACAAGATCTTCTTTCCGACCTTCGACCCGCTGGTCGGCACGCTGCTCGCCTTCACCACCTATGCCGTCGGCTTCATCGCCCGCCCGCTGGGCGGGTTGGTCTTCGGCCACTACGGCGACCGGCTGGGCCGCAAGAACGTCCTGGTAGTGACTCTGCTGCTGATGGGGATTGCCACCTTCCTCATTGGCCTGCTGCCGACGTACGCGAGCATCGGCGTCTGGGCACCGATCCTGCTGGTTGCGCTCCGCTTCCTGCAGGGCCTCGGCCTCGGTGGCGAGTGGGGCGGCGCGGTGCTGATGACCTTGGAGTCGGGCGACCCGAACCGGCGCGGTCTCAACGCCAGCTGGCCGCAGGTTGGCGTCCCCCTGGGCCTGCTGCTGGCCAACGGCGTCCTGTCGCTCATGGGCGTGCTGACCAGCGACGCCGCGTTCTTGAGATGGGGCTGGCGGGTGCCGTTCCTGCTCAGCGGCTTGCTGGTGCTCGTCGGCCTGTGGATCCGGCTGACAATTGCGGAGAGCCCGCTGTTCCGCGAGGTTGAGGAGTCCCATACCAAGGCCGGCGCGCCGATTCTGGAAGTCGTGCGACGCTACCCCAAGCAGGTGCTACTCGCCGTCGGCGCGCGCGTCGGCGTCGACGTTGCGTTCTACACCTTCGTGTTGTTCATCACCACCTACGTGGCCACCTATCTCAAGCTGCCCCGGAACTACGCCCTGAACGCGGTGCTGATCGCCGCCGCTGTCCAGGTCGTGTTGATCCCGTTCTTCGGCAACCTGTCCGACCGGATTGCGCGCCGGCCCGTCTACCTGGCGGGCGCGATCGGTGCAGCGGTATGGGTCTTCGTCTTCTTCGCCCTGCTCGACACCGGACAGTTCTGGCTGATTGTGCTGGCTACAGTGGTTGCGCTGATCCTCCACGCAGCGATGTATGGCCCACAGGCGGCGTTCATCTCCGAGATGTTCCCGACCAAGGTTCGCTACACCGGCGCCTCCATGGGCTACCAGCTGGCCGGCATCATCGGCGGGGCGCTCGCGCCGATCATCTCCGTGGCGCTGCTGGACCGCTTCGACACCTCAATCGCCGTGTCCGTGTACGCGGTCGTCATGCTGCTGGTGACCATCATCTGCGTGCTGCTGGCACCCGAGACCTCGAAGATCGACCTGCACGCCGATACCGCGAACCAGCCGACGGGCGCCCGGTGAGCGAGCCGCCCGCCCCGCTCCTCGTCGACCTCAATAGCGATCTCGGCGAGGGTTTCGGCATCTGGACCCTTGGCGACGACGACGCCTTGCTCGACGTCGTCAGTAGCGCCAATGTCGCCTGCGGCTTCCATGCCGGCGACCCGAACATCCTGCGCCGGGTCTGCGACGCAGCCGTCAGCCGCGGTGTGGCGATCGGTGCTCAGGTGAGCTACCGCGATCTGGCCGGCTTCGGCCGTCGCAGCATCGATGTTGATGCGCCAACTCTGACCAACGACGTGATCTACCAGATCGGTGCCCTGGATGCGTTCGCCCGGGTCGCCGGTTCGCGGGTGCGCTATGTCAAGCCGCACGGCGCCCTCTACAACCGGACGGTGCACGACGAGCATCAGGCGGCGGCAGTAGTCGCTGCGCTGGTCGCGTACGACCCGACGCTTCCGCTGCTCGGGCTGCCGGGGTCGGCGCTGCTTCGCCACGCCGAGCAAGCGGGATTGAGCGCGGTGACCGAGGCCTTCGCCGACCGCGGGTACACCGGGCAGGCCACTCTGGTGCCTCGCTCGCAACCTGGTGCATTGCTGCATGACCCGGCGGAGGTGGCGCAGCGCATGGTGCGCATGCTGACCACTGGACGGCTGCAGTCGGTCGACGGTACTGAGGTGGCTGTGTCCGCGCAGTCGATATGCGTCCATGGAGACTCTCCGGGAGCGGTCGCAATGGCGGTGGCCGTACGGAAGGCCCTGGCTGAGGCAGGGGTCGAGATCCGACCCTTCGCGCCATGACCGGGCACCGCATCCTGCTGGACTGTGGGGAGCATGCGGTGCTGGTGGATGTCGGTGAACTGGATGAGGTGCTCGCGCTCACCCACGCCGTACGAGAGGCGGTTGCGGCAGGGACAGCTGGATTCACCGAAGTCGTCGACATCGTCCCGGCCGCCAGCACAGTGCTGGTCGTCGTCGCCGATGAGGCTCGAGTCGCCGCACTACGGCAAGCGCTGGCGACCCTGCCGGCCGCCGACCCCGGGGAGATTGCTGCGAGCGGCCAGGTCATCGAGATCCCCGTGCGCTACGACGGGCCTGACCTCGCCGACGTTTCCGAGCTCACCGGGCTGAGCGTGGAGGAGATCATCGACGCTCACACCGGAACTGACTGGCGTGTCGCGTTCGGCGGCTTCGCCCCCGGCTTCGCCTACCTGAGTTGGGGTGACCCGCGGCTCGCTGTGCCACGACGTCGCGAGCCGCGGACCTCGGTGCCATCAGGCGCAGTTGGTCTGGCGGGCGAGTTCAGTGCCATTTATCCGAGGTCCTCGCCAGGCGGCTGGCAGCTGATCGGTCGTACCGACGTCGTCGTCTTCGACATCGACCGGGAATCACCTGCGCTACTGCAACCGGGTATGGCAGTGCGTTTTGTCAACGTGTCCGGAGCCGGCGATGGGGACTGAACGCGCACTCGAGGTGCTGGCGGCCGGACCGCTCACGTTGGTACAAGACCTCGGCCGCGTGGGCTTCGCGGAGGTCGGCGTCGGCCGCTCCGGTGCGGCCGACAGGGGTGCGTTCCGCCTGGGCGCCCGGCTGCTCGCTCAGCCGTACACCTCAGCCGCGCTGGAGGTAACCCTTGGCGGCTTGTCACTCCGAGCCCGGGGCAACGCGATGCTCGCGCTGACCGGCGCTCCCGCACCGGCTGACGTCGACGGTCGTGGCATCGGCTATTGCGGACCCTTTGCCCTTGCCGACAGTCAGATCCTCACGCTGGGTACGCCGCCGGTTGGGCTTCGCACCTACGTTTCGGTCCGCGGTGGTGTGAGCGTGCCGTCGGTACTCAGGTCGCGAGCGACTGACACGCTGTCCGGTCTGGGACCCGAACCGGTTCGGGCTGGTGACATCGTTCCGGTCGGGCCGCCGCCCGCGGACTTTCCCAACGTCGACCAGGCCCCGACGGCAGCGCTCTCAGGGGAGACTCTCCTCCTGCGCGCCCTGCGCGGCCCGCGTGACGACTGGCTCGCCGACCCAGGTGCGCTTGTCGCGACCGAGTGGACAGCCTCGAGCCGCAGCGACCGTGTCGGCATGCGGCTTGTGGGGGAGCCGCTGCAGCACCACGCCTCTCGGATGGGGCAGGAGCTGCCTAGCGAGGGTGTGGTCCGCGGCTCGATCCAGGTTCCGCCCGGCGGCGAGCCTGTCATCTTTCTCGCCGATCATCCGGTGACCGGCGGATATCCAGTCGTCGCCGTCCTCGTCGACGACGCGATCGATCGGGCGGCACAGGCGGTTCCCGGCCAGCAGATTCGGATTGTTGTAGTCGGGCCGCCTGCTTGAGGGAGTAGTTCACCTGCGCGCCAAGAATGGGCTGAATAATCGCCTAGAGCTTGGTTGCCATCATGTGAAAATAGCTGCGAGTGTCGAGAATCGCGCGCCGCCGCACGGAGGAGAAGCGAGCGGAGGCGTTCTTCCTCTGCGAGCGACGACGACGGCGGCGGATTCAAAAGCGCGATGCGCGAGCAGCTCTAGAAAAGCGCGGCGTGGCTCTCGCCTTCGACCCCCTTGCCGACGTACGGTCGAGGTGCGGGCGCAGCAACGCGGCCCGCCTGGGAGGCGATGCATGCACCGTCACTCGACGCGGAGCAGACCCGCGCAGCTCAATGCGGGTCAGCTATCCCGGCCAACCACGTAACTGTGGGGCCGGGCGCAGATCGCGTACGGCCCCCAAGAAGGGCAGTCCTGTGTCTTCTTCATCAAGCCGTCGCACCTACGTCATCGACACATCCGTCTTGCTGAGCGATCCGCACGCGATGCGGCGTTTCGATGAGCACGATGTCGTGCTCCCTGTTGTGGTGATCAGCGAGCTTGAGGGCAAGCGCCACCACAGCGAGCTCGGTTACTTCGCCCGTACTGCCCTGCGCCACCTCGACGACCTCCGAATGACTCACCGTCGGCTGGATGCCCCCGTTCCGGTCAACGATCTGGGCGGCACCATTCGCGTCGAGCTGAACCACACCGATCCAGCGGCGCTGCCGGACGGCTTCCGCCTCGGCGACAATGACTCGCGCATTCTGGCGGTCGCACTGAACCTGGCCGCCGAAGGGTGCGCAGTCACGCTGGTGTCCAAAGACCTGCCCATGAGAGTGAAGGCATCGGCGGTCGGTCTGAAGGCTGAGGAGTATCGCGCCGAGCTCGCTGTGGAGACCGAGTGGACTGGGATGAGCGAAATCGATGTCGATGGCGGCGACATCGACCGCCTTTACGAGCAGGGGCTGGTGGAACTGGCTGAAGCTCGAGACCTGCCCTGCCATACCGGCGTGGTCTTGCTCAGTGGGAACGCATCGGCTCTTGGCCGTGTCACGCCGAGCAAGGAGGTCAAGCTCGTCCGGGCTGATCGAGACGTGTTCGGAATTCGTGGCCGCTCAGCGGAGCAGCGGGTCGCTTTGGATCTGCTGCTGGACCCCTCAATCGGGATCATCTCCCTCGGCGGCCGGGCCGGTACCGGCAAGTCCGCTCTCGCGCTCTGTGCGGGGCTCGAGGCCGTCTTGGAACGCCAGCAGCACTCCAAAGTGGTGGTCTTCCGTCCGCTGTACGCGGTCGGCGGCCAGGAGCTGGGCTACCTGCCGGGTACCGAAGGCGAGAAAATGGCGCCTTGGGCGCAGGCCGTCTTCGACACTCTTGGTGCGCTCACCACGAAGGTCGTCATTGAAGAGGTGTTGGCTCGCGGGCTGCTTGAGGTGCTGCCACTCACCCATATTCGGGGTCGCTCCTTGCACGACGCGTTCGTTGTTGTCGACGAGGCGCAGTCCCTGGAACGAAACGTGCTGCTTACGGTGTTGAGCCGTATCGGACAGGGTTCGCGCGTGGTTCTCACACATGACGTAGCTCAGCGGGATAATCTGCGAGTTGGCCGGCACGACGGCGTCGTAGCGGTGGTCGAGAAGCTGAAGGGTCACCCGCTCTTTGCCCACGTCACGTTGAACCGCTCGGAGCGCTCCCCAATCGCAGCGCTCGTGACCGAGATGTTAGAAGATGTCGCAATTTGACCGACTTCGGATGAATTAACATACGAAATGGTCTCAAGATGATTTCATTTGGATAACGACATGTGGCACAGTATGGCCCGTGCGTCGACTCGCTCAGCATGCCATAGTCGGGGTTGGCTTCTCAGCATTTGTCGCAACAGCAGCTGTCGCTGGATTGAGCAGCCCCGCAGAACAGACGTCCGCGATTGCCGTGCCCGCCGCGGTTGTCATCTCCGCCCCTGAGGTAGCGGTCGCCGCACCGGCCGCTGACCGGCTCGCGGCTGAACGCGCAGCGGCCAAAGCACGCGCTAATCGGGAGGCTGCGAGAGCCAAGCTGGCCGCTGAAAAGCAAGCGGCCAAGCGGGCCAAGTCCTTGGGCGAGCAGACCAAGGCGATCGCTGCCCAGCATGCCAAGATCAGGGCTGAGCTGGCGGCCGCCGCGAAGAAGGCGGCCGAGGAGAAGGCCGCCCGGGCACGCGCGCTTGCCAATCGTGGCTACGAGCCAGGCGTCACCGATCCCAAGGAGATAGCCCGGCAGATCTTGAATAACAAGTTTGGATACGGCTCCAGCCAGTTTGATTGCTTCAACAACATCATCATGCGGGAGAGCATGTGGCGAGTGAACGCCACCAACCCGAGCTCGGGGGCGTACGGCATCCCGCAGGCTCTACCAGGCTCGAAGATGGCAAGCGAAGGAAGTGACTGGCGGACCAATCCTGCGACGCAGATCATCTGGGGCATCAAGTACATGAAGGACCGATACGGCAGCCCGTGTGCCGCATGGAGCTTCAAGTCTGCCAACGGTTGGTACTAGGCAGCTGGTCGGGCTCAGACCGGCCGGCGGGTCATCGCCAGTACGTCGAGAGCGGCATCGAGCTGCTCCTCAGTGAGTCTGCCGTTTTCGACGTAGCCGTTCTCGATAACCACCTCACGGATGGTCTTTTCCTCCTTGAGCGCCTGCTTGGCGACGGCGGCTGCGTTCTCATAGCCGATGTAGCGGTTCAGCGGCGTGACGATTGACGGTGAGGACTCGGCAAGAGTCCTGCAGTGCTCGACGTTTGCCTTGATGCCCATCACGCATCGATCGGCGAGCAGCCGGCTCACATTGGCCAACAGCTGAATCGACTCCAGCAGGTTTCGTGCCATGACTGGGAGCATCACATTGAGCTCGAAGTTGCCGCTCGCACCCGCGAACGCGACCGTAGCGTCGTTGCCCATCACCTGGGCGCAGACCATCAGCGTTGCCTCGCAGATCACCGGATTGACCTTGCCCGGCATGATCGAGGACCCAGGCTGTAGGTCGGGTAGGACGATTTCGCCGAGCCCAGCGCGAGGGCCGGAAGCCATCCAACGCAGGTCGTTGGCGATCTTGTACAGGCTGACCGCAATTGTCCGCAACACGCTTGAGGCCTCGACGAGGCCATCGCGGGCCCCCTGCGCCTCGAAATGATCACGCGCTTCAGTCAGCGGCAGGCCCGTCTTGTCCGCGACCATTGAGATGACTGAGGCGGCGAAGCCGGGTGGGGTATTGATTCCCGTGCCAACCGCTGTTCCGCCGAGTGGCAGTTCTGCGACTCGGGGCAAGGTCGACCTCACCCGCTCGATGCCGTGATGTATCTGGGCGGCATAACCGCCGAACTCTTGGCCGAGTGTGACCGGCGTGGCGTCCATCAGATGGGTACGCCCGCTCTTGACTACCTCGGCGAATTCTGTGGCCTTGAGGCTGAGCGCTGCCTCGAGATGACGCAATGACGGCAACAACGTATTGACCAGGCTGTGCGTCGCCGCAATGTGAATGGCGCTGGGGAAGACGTCGTTGCTCGACTGGGACGCGTTGACGTGATCATTGGGATGCACGTCGTCGCCCAGTTGAGTAGTGGCGAGGGAAGCGATCACCTCGTTGGCGTTCATGTTGCTCGAGGTACCCGATCCAGTCTGGAAGACGTCGATGGGAAACTCGGCATCGTGCTGGTTCGCAGCGATCTCGCTCGCGGCCTTTTCGATCGCGCCGGCATAGTCCTGGTTCAAGACACCGAGTGCGGCGTTGGTCTTGGCGGCCGCCTCCTTGATCAGTCCGAGGGCGGCAATCAACTCGGAGTTGATCGGTACGCCTGAGATTGGGAAGTTCTCAACGGCACGCTGAGTCTGTGCCTGCCACAAGGCCGCGGCCGGCACTCTCACCTCGCCCATCGTGTCGTGCTCGATGCGGTAGTCATTCGCATCAGTTGACTGAGTCATGGGCACATTCTTACCTAGCCGCTTTGAGCGAGGCCTTCGGCCTGGACACTGTGTAGATCGCATACCGAAAGCTGCGCTCACCGCGGGAGACTTCGATGATGTGCTCGCCTACGGAGGGTGCAATGTGTTCTAGCGAGGCTCGCAGCGTCGGTGCAGGACCCTGGCACCAGATCGCGAGTGTGCCAACGACAGCCAGCTGACCGTAAGCCGCGCGGAGACCAGCCTCGGTATAAAGCCCGCCGTTCTCAGCATGGATCAGGAACTCTGGCCCGTTGTCCACGTCGAGCACGATCGCATCCCAGGGCCCGATCGGGCCATCGCCCAAGCCGTCGAGAACGAGCTGGACATCTGCGGCATACAAGTGAACCCGCGGATCTGAGGCCACTGCTGCCAACGTCGGGGTCACTCCTTGATGTGCCCAGTCGATCAAGCATTGCTCGATCTCCACCACATCGATTACATCGACCTCTTTGGCCGAGATCGTGGCGACCGTGTAGCCCAATCCCAGCCCGCCGACCAGCACTCGCCGCGCGCGACCGCTCGGCAATGCGAGTTCGCCCAGTAGAGATTCCGTGGAGCTGTCGCTGCTGTCCATGGCGAACGTGCCGTTGACGATCAACTCCTCAACACTGAGATCGGCACCGAGCCGGCGTCGCAACACGACTTCGCCTCGGGGCCCGTCGTGGCGCCCGATCGTCTGGATGCTTTCCATCAGAGAACAGTGTTCCGGACTGCCGGGCTCGCATGCTCTGCGAGCGTCGGTAGGCGCTTCCAGTGCCGCCGCGCGAGCAGAGAACGATTGGAGTTGGCGTGCTCTGTGAAGATAGGGGACGTGGCGCGTACGACCCGACAGGCGACAGCGGGCGACATGATCCGTTCGCTTGCTTTGATCGTGATCCCGCTTGTGGTGATCGCGATCATCTTCACCAACACGCCGGATGACCATCCTGTCAAGGAGGTCGACTGGAAGCCCGTGCTCGCCACGGCGCGGAAGGAGGCCCCGTACGAGGTCCTCGCCCCCACGAACCTCCCCGAAGGCTGGCGGGCAACGCGTGTGACCTGGGTACCACTGGGAGAGCCACACCTCAACGGCGAAGCGTCGCCGCGCAACTTGTGGCAGATCGGATTCCTCAGCCCAGATGACGTGTTCGTCGATCTCAATCAGGGCGACGCCCGGCCTCAAGAGCTGGTCGATCAGCAGTCCCGGGCGGGAACACCCGACGGAAACAGTGCTATCGCAGGTCAGATGTGGCAGCGGTTGGTCAGCCCGGACGGCCGCACGAGATCCCTGGTGCTGCGTGGCCCGAGCGTGACCACCGTGGTGTCCGCTGACTTGCCCTACGAGGCCCTGGAGGCGTACGTCTCAACCCTCTCCAGCAACGGTTGAGAAGCGCTGCTCAGTGGGGCACGGACCTTTTGCTGGGCGGTTCACCTGCCCAGGCCGGGGTTGGGTGAGGTACCGGTGGCGGCTCGCCGAGTAGCTCAGGTCTCGTCAGTAGGAGCGGGCTCGATGGTTCGGGCAGCGTCCACCTTCGCCTTGGCGCCGTCTAGCCAGGCCTGGCAGATCGCAGCGAGCTCTTCACCGCGCTCCCACAATGCGAGTGACTCTTCGAGCGAGGCGCCGCCTGACTCCAGCCGCTGGACAATGAGGACCAGCTCGTCGCGCGCCTGCTCGTAGCTGAGTGCCTCCGCTTTGACTGGATCCGTCATGCTCCTCCTCGCGGTCTCAGCTCCATGACCTTGACGCCCAACTGCCCATCGGCCAGCTGGGCTACAACATCGTCCCCGACGTCGACCTGATCGACCGATCGAACCGCCGCGCCGTTCGGGCCCAGCAGGATCGAGTAGCCACGATCCAGCGTGGCCTGCGGCGACATCGCTCGTATCCGCGCCAAGTGGTGCCCGACCAGGGCGGACTCGCGATCAACTGTCGATCCAATGGCCCGATTGGCGCGATGTCTGAGTTCGGTCAGCTGCTCGTAACGCCGGCTGAATGTTCCAGTCGGATCCGTGAGCACCGGACGCGAACGTAGCCCGTCGAGCAGCTCCTGTTGGCGGCCGACAAGACGCGAAACAGCCTGGACCATCCGCTGCCGGGCTTGCTGCACTCGAGTCTTTTCGTCGGCAACGTCGGGAACCACACGTTTCGCGGCGTCGGTGGGTGTCGAGGCGCGGTAGTCGGCGACCAGGTCGAGGATCGGGCTGTCTGACTCGTGACCGATGGCGCTCACCACAGGCGTACGGCATGCGGCGACGGCGCGAATCAGGCCCTCGTCGGAAAACGGAAGGAGGTCTTCTACTGAGCCGCCGCCGCGGGCGATGACGATGACCTCGATCTCGGGGTGGCGATCGAGATGTTGCACCGCGGCGATGAGCTGCTCGCAGGCCTGCGGTCCCTGGACAAGGGCGTATCGGGTGACAATCGGTACGGCCGGCCAGCGCCGCCGCGCATTCTCCATAACGTCCCGCTCGGCTGCGCTGCCCTCTCCGGTGACGAGCCCGACCGCTCTGGGGAGGAATGGCAGCGGCTTCTTCAGTGACCGGTCGAAGAGTCCCTCAGCCTGAAGCAGGCGCTTGGTCTGCTCCAGCCGGGCGAGCAGCCGACCCTCCCCGATCGGAGTGATCGCATCGCAGACGAAGATGAACCGACCGGAACTCTCATAGAACGTCGGTTTGATCCGAGCCACCACGGTCGCACCCTCGGTCAAGGGCCCGGCTGAATCCAGGGTGATCGGTGAAGTGGTCACCGAGACTGAGACCTCGGCCAGCTTGTCACGCAGAGTCAGGAAGATCGTCCGCGTACCCGAGCGGCGGTTGATCTCAATCAGCTGAGCTTCGACCCAGACCGCGCCGAGTCGCTCCACCCAACCGCGCACCGCGTGTGCAATAACCCGCAACGGTTGCGGGTGCTCGGGTGAGGATTCCAGGGCCACGCCGTGAGCGTAGTACCGCAGTCCTGTCATCTGTTGACCGAATCCAGTGACCGGCGGCAGCACCTACACTGACCGGGTGACCGAGACCGCCCAGGCAACTGCGCCGAGCCGCCCACGGCAGGTCGTGTTGGCCGCGCCGCGCGGGTACTGCGCCGGCGTGGACCGTGCGGTGATTACCGTCGAAAAAGCGCTGGAGACCTACGGGCCACCGATCTATGTCCGCAAACAGATCGTGCACAACCGGCACGTAGTGGAGAACCTGGAAGAGCGGGGCGCCATCTTCGTCGAGGAGCTCGATGAGGTCCCCGAGGGCTCGACGGTGGTGTTCTCGGCGCATGGGGTGTCGCCGGCAGTCCAGTTGGAGGCCAAGGAGCGAGGGCTCAAGGCAATTGACGCAACCTGCCCGCTGGTGACCAAGGTGCACCACGAGGCAAAACGGTTCGCCAAGGACGATCTCGAGATCTTGTTGATCGGACACGCGGGGCACGAAGAGGTCGAGGGGACCACCGGCGAGGCGCCGACGCATATCACGCTGGTGCAGTCGCCTGCCGATGTCGATCAGCTGGAAGTACGCGATCCGTCGAGACTTGCCTGGCTCAGCCAGACGACGCTCAGCGTCGACGAGACCTTGGAAACGGTCAACCGGCTCCGAGAGAAGTTCCCACTCTTGAAGGATCCGCCGAGCGATGACATCTGTTATGCCACCCAGAACCGGCAACTCGCTGTCAAACAGATCGCTGCCCATAGCGACCTCGTGATCGTGGTTGGTTCGGCAAACTCATCCAACTCGGTGCGCCTGGTGGAGGTTGCGCTCGAGGCGGGGGCCGAGGCGGCCCATCGGATCGATAACGCAACTGAGATTGATCCCGCCTGGCTGGCGGGCGTTGACTCGGTGGGGGTGACCAGCGGAGCTTCGGTGCCGGACGATCTCGTACAGGGCGTATTGGACTATCTGGTCAACCAGGGCTTTCCTGTCGCCCGCGAGGAACGGCTCACCGAAGAGTCGCTGGTCTTCGCGCTGCCGCCAGAGCTGCGCAAGGATCTCCGCAAGGGCGCAGTCAACGATTGAGCTAGTTCTCTCCCACTAGGACGATTCCGCCGCCTGATCGGGCTCATCAGGCGAACTTTCCTCGATGAGCTCGTACAGATCCGGGTCAGGTCTGTACAGTTCAGCCGCCTCTGGCATGGCTGCCGTACGGCGTCTGCTACCCCGACCGACCATGGGCTCGACCTGAACTGCGTCATCGACCAGTTCGGTCGCCTGGATCTGGCGTACGGCGTCGTCGATCTGGGTCGGTCCGGGCAGCTCTTTCTGACTGACGTTCAGGTCGCGGAACTTACGCGCGCGGACCAGTACAGTGCCCTCCACGGTGGCGATGGTCTCGTTGTAAGCGTTGACCGAGGTGCGCAACGCGCGGCCCAGTTTGTCGAAGCGGTTTCCCAGGAGGCCAAGCTTCTCGTACAGCTCGCGACCGAGCCGAAACACTTCGGCCGCACTCTCGGCCAGGGCCTCCTGCCTCCATCCGTACGCCACCGCCCGCAGCATTCCGATCAACGTCGTCGGCGTGGCCAATACGACGTCGCGCTCGGCGGCGTAGTCGTAGAGGTTCGGGATTTTATCAAGGGCGGTGGCGAAGAACATCTCGTTCGGCAGGAAGAGTACGACGAACTCAGGCGTCTCCGCGGCCTTCCAATATTGCTTGGAGGAGAGCTGGTCGATATGCGTCCGGACCTGCCGTGCGTAACGCATCAAGGCGTCTGCCTTGACATCCGGATTATCGGTCTCGGCGGCTTCGAGGAAGGCGCTGAGCGGGGCCTTCGCATCCACGAAGAGGTGCTTGCCTCCGGACAGATTGACGCGCATGTCCGGTCGCATCACTCGATCATCGGCTTTGGTGGTGTATTGCAGATCGAAATCGCAGCGTTCGATCATTCCGGCCAGCTCCGCGACCCGCTTGAGCTGGGTCTCTCCCCACGAGCCGCGGATCTGAGGCTTGCGCAAGGCAGTCACCAAGGCAGCGGTCTCGCGGCGCAGGGTCTCCCC
>Ga0184625_10000223_pt1 | contig 19007 bp, 16 predicted proteins | sample PLM3_30_b1_FD_133151 | JGI IMG/M metagenome (GOLD analysis project Ga0184625, IMG submission 133151) | Groundwater sediment microbial communities from an aquifer in East River, Colorado, USA - PLM3_30_b1 | ecosystem: Environmental > Terrestrial > Soil > Riparian zone | place: USA: East River... | reverse complement strand
GCGAAGTGCGCCGACTGATCGCAGAACAGGAGGGACTGCAAGCCGCCATAAAAGCCGACCGGACGCCACGGCAAGCGATTTTTGCAGACGTGGTGCAAAAGCTCGACGCCGCCATCGAGCAGCTGCAACGCCTGCGAGAGGCGGTGAAGGAAGGCGACCCCGCGACGGTACGCGAACTTCTGCGACACGGAATTGACCGGATCGAGGTGCAATCCTCGAAGGTCAAATACGGGCGGCGAGACGTTTACCGTCTGGAACGAGGGTCGATCTTTCTACGTAGTGACGAACTCGCGAAGTTGTCCAGCACGAGAGGACGTGAATCGTGCCGGTGACGAGATAGCTTTCGTTGCGCTCGTTGTCGAGCTGTTCGCGCGCGCCGATGAGCAGGGCCGAGGCCAGCGTCGCCCGCTCGGGCGAGATGTTTTGGTGCAGCAGTTCCGCACCGCTGCCACGGACCGCCGCCAGCCAGCGCCGCGGTGAAAACGCGCCGCCCGGTGCGAGTCGTTCGACCGACTCAGGGAATTCAGCAAACAGCCGGCAGAGCTGCCGTTCCGCCCGCAGGTGAGCGGCGAAATCGAACTCGCCCGGATTGAGCGGCGCGGCGGGACGCCCAGCTTGAGCCATGATCCGCAGACGGTCGCCGGCGCGGATGCCCGTGATGTTGCCGCCGATTTGCAGTTCCGCCAGGCCGCTGGCCGGCCGCAGCGTGCGGCCGTCGCGAATGGCGGTGACGCGGACGAGCAGCTCGTTGTGTTCGCCCTGCGGAATGGTGCGCAGCGGCGTGGGCGGCGGCGCGGGCACCCACCGGGGCGACGTAATCGCCACGGCTTCAATGACTGCCGGCCGCAGCATTTCCTGGGCGCTGCGGCCGATTTCGTCGGGCGGATAAAGCCGCCAGTAGAGATGATGCCCTGCCCCGCCGGCGGCCAGGACGCTCGCCAAAAGCAGCGCCGACGACAGCCGCTCGCGACGCAGCAGCCAAACGGGCAGCCAGGCGACGAACGCGCCCACCGCCGCCAGCATCCACAGCGTCGCCGCGAGCGGATTGACGCGATCGAACATGATCCCGGCGGCCTGCGCGCAGACGATCAGCACGAGCGGGTAGTAGGTTGGCCCGGTCGCGGGCCTCGCTTTGGTGCTGGCCGTGGACATCAAGGAATCCAGGGCAGGCCAGAGGCCCGCCCCACGGTTAGTACCCTGCGGCGACGCCGTCCTTGCGGGTCTCGGTCGCGCCTTGGAGGATGCCGTGCTCCCAGTCGATGAGGATGCCCTGGTAACCGCCGAAGCCGCCGCGGGCGCGGCCGACCTTGTGCCCGCGGGCCCGCAGGTGCTCGATCGTCTCCTCGGAAACGCCCCGCTCGACCGTCACCGTGCCCACGCCGTCTGCCGGCAGGCCCGTCGGCGTCGCGCTGCCGGCGTGTGCCACGCGGGCCGCGTCGCCCGCGGCCTGCACGTTCATCCCAAAGTCGATCATGTTCACCAGAATCTGCACGTGCCCCTGCGGCTGCATGTCGCCGCCCATCACGCCGAAGCAGAACCAGGGCTTGCCGTCTTTCGTCACAAACGCCGGAATGATCGTATGGAACGGCCGCTTGTGCGGCTCCAGCCGGTTGAGGTGATTCTCTTCGAGGGCGAACAGGGCCCCGCGGTTCTGCAGGCAGAAACCCACGTCGCCGGGCACTTGCTTGGAGCCAAAGCCCATGTAGTTGCTCTGGATCAGCGAGCAGCAGTTGCGGTCCTTATCGACCACGCACATATAAATCGTGTCGCCCCGGGCCAGACGCGCATCGCCCGCGGGGACGTCGGCCGCCGCCTTGTCGCGATTGATCCGGGCCGCCTGCTTCTGGCCGTATTCCTTCGAGATCAACTCCGCGGTCGGCAACTTGGCGAACGCCGGGTCGGCATAGAACTTCGCCCGGTCGGCAAAGGCCAGCTTCTTCGCCTCGATGAACAGGTGGATGTGTTCGGGCGAGTTGTGACCCAGCGACTTGAGGTCGAACCGTTCCAGCACGTTCAGCATCTCCAGGGCCGCGATCCCCTGGCCATTCGGCGGCAGCTCCCAGACGTCGTAGCCGCGGTAGTTGGTCGAAACCGGCTCGGTCCACTCGTCGGTGTGATCCGCAAAGTCGCGGAGCGAAAAATGCCCGCCGTGCGTTTCGCTGTAGGCCACGATCTTCTTGGCAATGTCGCCCTTGTAGAAGCCGTCGCGCCCTTCCTTCGCGATCAGCCGTAGCGACGACGCCATCTGCGGCAGCTTCATCACCTCGCCCAGCCGCGGCGCTCGCTGCCCGTTCACCAAAAAGGCCTTGGCAGCCTCCGGCGTCCGCTTGAGGGCCGCCTCGGCACCGCGCCAGTAGCCTGCAATCACCTCCGGCACCGGACAGCCCTCTTCGGCGGCGGCAATTGCCGGCTCCAGCAGTTTCGCCAGCGGCTGTGTGCCAAACCGGGCCCGCAGCGTCTCCCAGCCGCTGACGCAGCCGGGCACCGACCAGCTCAACGGCCCTTCGGTCGGAATCTGCTTGAGCTTCTTGTCTGCGAAAACCTGCCGCGTAAGGTTGTAAGGGCTCCGCCCGCTGGCGTTCAGCCCATATAGCTTCTGAGTCTTCGCATCCCAGTAGATGACAAACAAATCGCCGCCCATCCCGCAGCTCATCGGCTCCACAACCGTGATCGTCGCGCTCGCCGCAATCGCCGCATCCGCCGCATTCCCGCCGGCCTTCAGCACATCCAGCCCGTTTTGCGACGCCAGTGGATGACTCGTCGCCACGATCCCATGCCTGGCCATTACCACCGACCGACTCTGATTCGGATGCACGCCGCCCCGGTCGTACCCGGATAGTTGTTCCTGCCGCGCCGTCGTCACCGGCGGCTCCCCCTCCGGCACCACCGGCGTCCGCCGCGGCTGCCCAAACAAATCCGAATTCATAGTCATAAGCAGCAATACTAACCCGACGCGCCAGCGAGGGAGTATCAACCCGAAGCGCAAGCGAGGGACAACCATAGCTGGACTCCTCAAGGAACCAAGAATGTACCGCCCGCCGCGGCAAAACTCTACTTGCAGGAGCGTAGGATAGGCCTCTGGCCTGCCCAGTAGGTCCCGTCTCCCGGACGGGACCTTGGGGGGAGCGCAGCGACCTGCCAGCGCCGGTCAGGGTTTGCGTCACCAAATGCGTCGCTCGGCAGTTCAGGTCCCGCTCGGCAAGCGGGACCTACTAGGGGGCGGGCCTCCGGCCGGCCAATCCCCTACTTCGGCACCGCCCAGATCACGATCGACGCGCCGCTCGGCTGCCAGACCGTGCCCGCCAGCTTCGCCCCGTTGGGAGAGAACGCCACGATTAGAGGCTCCTGCGCCTTGCTGACACGCCAGGTCTGGGTCTTTGCGGAGGCGCTGTTTGTCACGGCCCTGTACGCGGCTGGAGCAGGAAAGGCCAAGAGCGCGAAAAAGAAAAGAATTGCGGCCGCGTCCTCCAAGCAGTAGCGTGACGTTTGGTTGGACGGGAGCCGCTTACTATCTATCTGCCGCCTTTTGCGAGCTTCACGATGAGCAATTTTTCAGGCCACTGTGTCTCATGTCGCAGTGCACGAGGGCAGGCGGAACGCCACAGAGGGCGTTCCCTGCGAGCCTTCACGCTCGTGGAATTGCTGGTGGTCATCGCGATCATCGGCGTGCTCGTGGCGCTCTTGTTGCCGGCCGTGCAGTCGGCCCGCGAGGCGGCTCGCCGCATGCAATGTGCGAACAACCTCAAGCAGTACGCCCTGGGGTGCATCAATTTTGAAACCCAGCGCGGCCACTTCCCCAAGGGCAATTATGCCAGCGGCACCTTTCCCGAGGGCGGCGGCACCAGCTGGATGTTCGTGTCGCTCGGTTACATGGAGCAGAACAACCTGTACGACCAGGTCGTCGCGTCCGGCAGCCTGGCCAACGCCGCAACGCGTGGAATCTTGCCGGCGTCCACGAAGATTTCTCGCTGTCCCAGCGATGGGTGGGACCGCAAAGTTCCCAACCACACCAACTATATCGGCAACTCCGGCCCGCAGTGCAACAATCCGCCCCCCGGCTGCCCGGCGCCGTTTCAAATCCATTGCAATGGCCAGATCGGGGCCGACACGACGATTCCCCTGGCCCTGAATCCTCCAACGCACCCGGGCTACGAACCCAGCATGAGCTATGGCACGACGGCCGTGACCAAAGAAATGCGCGGCATGTTTTGCCGCGGCGGAGCGCTGGTTCGACTCGCGGATGTGGGCGACGGAACTTCCAATACGCTGTTAATTGGCGAGACGCTGCCCCAGGAATGCGAGTTCATGCGCTCTAGCGGTGTGTTAAATGGTCAGGGCTGGGCCGGCTCCAACAACATCTCCCAAGGCCAGACCATTCAGCCCATCAACTGGAAGATTGACCGCCTGGCATTCTTTCCGCCGTTCGTTTCCTGCGGCTGCGACTCCGGCACGAACCCTTCCGGCGACAAAGCCCGCTGCATCATGAATTGGGCCGTGACCTGGGGGTTCAAGTCGAATCACACCAATGGCGTCAATTTCGCCAGGGTCGATGGCTCGGTACATTTCGTCAACCAGAACATCGACATGCGCACGTATCAGTACCTCGGCTGCCGTGACGACGGCCAGAGCGCGAGCCTCCCGTAGCGCAAGATCGCCGCCAGAATCACTGCGCAGCCCGCCGCCAGAATCACTGCGCAAAGATCGCCTTTGACGGCCTGCTGGCCCGAGGTTGACGAGCGTGTCAGGAACCGCAAGGCCGTCGAGTGGCGTCGCGGGTGGGCGGTCAAGTAAGTGACTACGGTTCAGCCTTGGCCGTCTCCTTCCACAACTGCCGCTGGAGCTTGGGGAACAGTTTCAGCGCGTTGTCGCGCAGGATTTGCCGGCCGATGCGCAGGGCGTCCGCTTCGCGCAGCTCGCCGCGCTCGACCTTTTCGGCCAAAGCCTCCGCGAGGCATTGGCGGGTCCAGACCGTGGCCGCGTAGATCCCTTCGGCCTGCACCGTGTCGGCGCCCCACATGAGGCGGTCCGATGGCATGACCTCGAGCCATTCCTGATACGCCCGCCGGGCCGTCGTGTAGCTGAGCTGTGGCAGCCAGACGGAATCGACCCAGACGTTTTTGTGCCGCATCGCGATCACTCCCGTTTCGCCCACCCAGGGAAAGCCGCCGTGGAACAGCACGAACTTCGTCCGCGGATTGGCGGCGATCAAATCGACGAGCAGCATGGGGTTCGACCCCTGAATCCGGGCCTGGCCGGTGTGAATCTGGAAGGGCAACTCATGCCGGGCCGAAAGCTCGCACAGCCGCCAGATCACGAAGTCTTGAAACTCCTTGATTTCCTCGGCCGATAGCTCGGCTTTCGGTCGGCCGAAGACCCGAACAGCCCGCTCGCGGGGGACGTTCTGAAAGTCGAGGGTCCGCTGGTAGGCGAGGGTCGTTTTGAGGCAGACCGCGTCCGACTCCACCGCCTTCTGAAAAATCGCCTCGAGCGTGGCCAGGTAATCGTCGAGCGTCTTGATCTCGCGCCCTTGCTGTTTGGCGAATTCATAGGGACTGTCGAGGCTGCTCGCAAACGAGCTGGGATGATAGCCATCGACCATCGTCGTCACGTTGAGAATGGGCACCGCAAACTTGTAGGCCCGTTCGAACTTGAACCGAGCCCAGTAAGGGTCGATCAGCATCAGCTCGATGTTGGCCCGCTCGGTGATGACGTGGTGCAGCCACTTGTCGCTCTTGTCGTTCTCGAAGATGCGGCTGCTGAGGTCTTTGGCCTGCTCGTCGGTCATCGTCTCGAAGTCGATGCCGTACAGGTCGCTGAACGCCGGCAGCACATAGCGATAGAAGCTGGTCGCCTTGGCATTGCCAAAATCGCTCTTGGCCTTGGACCACCAGGCGTCGAACGGCTGCCCCTCGGGCCAGGGCGACAGCGGATTGATCCACGGGTAGTAGCTCCCCTGCCAGATGCCGCGGAGCGTCATCCCTTTCCCCCGGTCGGTCACATCGCGGAACGGGATCTCCTCAAAGGGGCGGAGATGATCGTGCGTGTCGATCGCCGGCACTGCATCGAGGCTGGCCCGGATGCGGCGATACAACTCGGTCCGCTTGATGTCTTCCGCAGCGAGCTGCGGGGCGAGCGTGCCGATGCACAGTAACGTCACGAGGAACCGCGGCATGCGACGTCTCCAGTCAACACCACTGCGAACCGCAGCCAGTTGCGAATCCTGGACATTGTAGCCCCTCGCGAATCCTCTGATTTCCCGCCCGCAGCTCGATAGCCCGTCGGATCGACGACTGCGGTCGCGACTTGCGGCATCTGGCCACGGCCACGAGTCGCAACGCGCTGGAGCAGCACGGACCGCTGCGGGTGGCCCGCTGCAATCAGCCGAGCATCGTCGATGCCGAAAGTGTCGTGCAATGGCTTCCCCTCGATGAATAACCAGCATTTGGGACTTCTCCCCTTTTTGCTTCCCAAGATAAACGGGGAACGCCAGCCTATTCAAACGGCGGTTTCTCGGCCAACTGACGCTCGAACGCCTCGTCTTTCACTGCGGCTGCCAACGCCTGTTCGAACAGCCGTTGCACGAATTTCCAATCCGTGCTGAAGCGGGGACGAGTAAACGAGGGCCCACCGGCTCGTTCAAGATGGAACTGTACGCGTTCCCGGTCAGGTCGCGTGAAGTAGGTTTCAACCGCCTTGCGGTTCAGGTCCAGGCACGAAGCTTGGAGTCTTGAAATGAGGGCCACAAAGTCAAGCGTTCCGCGCGGAAGGCGTACCACAGCAGGCGACGTAACCGACCAAGATCTTAGCTCTGCAGAGCCGTCTTGCCTTATTTCGAGACGCCAGCCAGGTGGCACATACAATTGAGCGGCCACGATCGGACTTTGGTTCCCCTCCAAATACGCTATGGCGTCGCGGTGATTTGCGCTCAACATGACCCAATTGCCAGCTTTCGCAACCAGAGTCCGATTCTTGTAAAGGTAGTACCTTGGAACGTCGTCCGTGACGTAGGCACCTGTCGTCAGGATAGGAATTGCGTTTTCTTCGTCCGCCTGGAACAGGTCGATGAGTGCCTTGTCCGTTGATCGAAATCGAGCGCCCAAGCCAAGTTCTTTCAGACAGTAGGTGACTAGAAATCGTGCCAGCGAATCTGAAACCAAGACCCACTGCTGCTCCTCGTTCTCGCTCCTCAAATGCTCTGCGTCGCACCACACCGGTGGATCATTCCCCTCGGGCTGGGTCGCGCATCTCCAAACTCCCTGATTCTCAGCCAAGAACACGATCTTGCCGTCCGCTGTTGTTTCAATCGACGGCACTTTTCGCAGGTAGTCCTCTACGCCGAAGCTGTCGTCGTCGTAGAGTCCGTTCTGGGGAGGCCAGCGGCCAGCGAAGGCATACAGACGCCGGAGCGGTTGTGGCAATCGGCGCCGCGAAAGCGATTCTTCGGGTTCGCCGTATTCGGGACGCGGCGGGCCCACCCAGTACTCCACGAATCGTTCGAGCTCATCCATCAAGTCGCAAGCTGACGACTTATCATCGAACGAGAACATGCACGCGCCCCACTGTATTACGCAAAGGCAGATCTGCCGCGGCTGCACTTCGAAGCTGGGACCAAGATAACGCACCAACGCCGCCGCGCGGCTAGCCGAGCCGATTGTGGGAATTGCCTGTATTCAACAGGCAAAATGGAACGTGCGCCTGCGCTCTTCAACGGAAGCCGAAGGGGGAGATGCCCATTTTTCAAAAACCAGAATGTCGCCGTTGTCGCGAGTCGAAGTGGCGCTGTGAGGCTGGCTGCGTCTCAGCAATCGCCATACGTTTCCAACGGCGGGTCGCGTTTGTTATCGAAGTGTAACGCCGTTCCGTCCCTGTGCTCCATGTGCGCGAAGGAGGCGCCCAGGCCAGCCGCGAGCAGCACGGGGAGGATCCAAAAGCGGATGTCTTTGGCAGCCACAACGCTATTATCCAGCACCCGCTGGAACTGCTGTCTGGACTCCTGTTTGTTTGGCGTGGCTAGTAGTTGATCGAGCGTCACGTCCCCCTTGTGAAGACTAATGCACACTCCCTCCAAGAATGCGCAGAGCAGCAAGCTCACTGCGGCGTACCAGGTGAAAGCCGCAATAATTCGGATGGTCTTCATTGCGCTGGCGGTAACGTCGATTGAAGCACGCCCAGCCACCCTAGAAACATACGACGCCGTTTCGCTGGTGCCCGGCGGAATAATCGACATGCCTCGGCGGCTGCCTTTCATGCCTCGCCGGGACGCTTAGCGGACGCTGAGAGCCTGGAGAGTCGCGGATGGGCACGGATGACGCGGATCAGCAGAGGGGAGTTGATCCGTGTCATCAGCACGATCCGCGGCCCCAATCGGTTCCTGTCTCCCGGCTCCTGTCCCATGTTCGGCGGATTCAACGGCGTCGGGACACATCCAGCGCCACCATACCGATTCAAGTGAATTCAAACTGACTACGCAGGGGAAATTGGCGCAAGTGAGCGAGACCGCTCCACGACCCTTCGACCGATGGTTGCAAGTCGATTTTTGCAAACGACTTACGGCAGGCAGTTAGGACCTGCAATGGAACGGTGGCGCGCTGCTTGCATTTGACTGGGGGCATTCCATTGACGTTCAGCGCGAGATTGGGAGTGAACGAGCATGAAGGCAATCAGCCGGCGGATCTGCGGAGTCGTGCTTGGCCTGGGTGTGCTGGGCTTGATCGTGCCTGCGGTTCGGGCGGATGAGATGGCGGATTGGATGGCTGAGCAGCGGCGGCAAGATGAGGAATGCCGCCGCAAGGCTCAGGAAGACCGAGAGGCCCAGGACCGAGCCAACCAGCAGGCGCAGGCGGAGAGAGAGGCCAGAGACAGAGCCTACTATGAAGCGCAGCAAGAGCAGGCGGCCAGGGACAGAGCCTACCAGGAGGCGCAGGCGGAAAGAGCGGCCAGGGACAAAGCCGACTATGAGGCGCAGCAGCAGCGAGAGGCTCAGGACAAGGAGTATGCGGACCGAGAGGCCAGGGACAAATATTGGCGGGACGTCCAGGCAGCTCGGGACGAGCAAGCCGCCTGGTACAAATCGAGAGAGGAGGAGCGGCAGCGGTGGGAAAGCCAGCGGAGGGAGCAGGAGTGGGAGGAGTGGATGAACCGAGGGAGAGAGGACTGGTGGGCGGCGGGATCGAATTCCACGGAAGCACAAGTGGCTCGGCCAGCGGGCCTGGTGGTCCTGAATCCGTTCGCGCTGGAGAAGATGGCGCCGGCGGACCAGGAGAAAGTGCGCCAGCAGGCGACGCAATCGGGCCAGCAAATCCTGACAAAGCAACAGTTCATCCAGAACCCATTCGTGCGCGCGGCAAAGTAGCACGGCGGTCTGGCGAGCGGACGCTTGTTGAACCCGCAATGCGGGGTGGCACGGCGCTTGCTTTTAAGTGATCGAACTTCGAAATACAGCGATTGCGACTATGAAGACCATCAGCCGGCGGATTTGCGGAGCCCTTCTTGGCCTGTTTGTGCTGGGCTTGATCGTGCCCGTAGTTCGGGCGGATGAGATGGCGGACTGGATGGCTGAGCAGCGGCGGCAAAATGATGAATACCACCGCCAGTGGCAGCAGTGGCGAGAGGAACAGGATCGGGCCAACCAGCAGGCGCAGGCGGAGAGAGAGGCCAGGGACAAAGCGTACCAGGAGGCACAGGCGGAGCAGGCTGCCAGGGACAAAGCGTACCAGGAGGCACAGGCAGAGCAGGCTGCTCGGGACAGAGCGTACCAGGAGGCACAGGCGGAGCAGGCTGCCAGGGACAGAGCCTACCAGGAGCAGCAGCAGCAGCGCGACGCTGAGGCGAGGGCGCAGAAAGAGCAAGAATCCTGGGACAAATACAACCGCGAGTGGCAACAGTGGCAGGAGGACGGACGGAAGTATTGGGACGACCAGCGGAAGCAAAAGGAGTGGGATGAGTGGCATGACAGATTAAACGGGAGAGCGGACTGGGCGGCGGCGGCACCGAATCCCACCCCGCCGAACGCACCGGCGACACGACCGGCCCCTGCGGGGCGGATCAGGTTTCGAGGCTATGCGGTCGCGCAGCAGCGCTTGGTGATCCTGAATCCCTTCGCGCTTGAGAAGGTGAAGCCCCAGGACCAGGAGCGAGTGCGCCAGCTGGCCACGCGAGCGGGCCTGCAAGTCATCGAGAATCCATTCGTGCACTCGCCGAAGTAGCACGGCAAACCCTCACCCCGGCCCTCTCCCAGCGGGAGAGGGAGTCACGAAGCTTAAAGGCTGCTGAGAAACCGCAGGAGGTCGGCGAGCTGATCGTCGGGAATCGCATCGCCGTGCGGGTGGCGGTGGGTGACGAAGACGTCCTCGAGCTTGGTGGCCCGGCCATCGTGGAAAAACGAGTAGCCCTGACTGACGCCGCGCAGCGAAGGGGGATTGAATTTGGTCATGCGTTTTTCGTCGCGCAGGCCGACGTCGTAGGCGGCGTCCGACGTATAGCCCAGCGCCGGGACGTGGCAGTCCACGCAGCCGCGGCCCCGAAACAGGGCCTCGCCGCGGGCGAGCTGGCCTTTGTCGGCCGGATCGTCCGTTGCCGGCCTACGCGGCGGGGGCGGCGGCAGCGTTTGGAGAAAGGCCGTGATGTCGCTGACTTTTTGGGGCGTCGTCTGTTTGCCCATCGTGGTTTGCAGGGAGTTGTGCACCTGCGTATGCAGCGATACTTCACCACTCCAGGCCCACTTGCCGGTCGCTCCCGAGCCGAGGAGCGTCAAGACACGCTTGTGCGTTCCCTTGCTGCCGTCGCCCAGCGTATCGACCAGTTGTCCCGTGGTGTGGCCGCCCGGGTGGCAGGTGTGACAGCTCATCCAGCCATTAGCCGACAGGTTCGTATCGTAGAACAGAGTTTCGCCGCGGTCGGCGGCCGTCAGCGTACCCACCGGACCAAGCTTGATTCTGCGTTCCTTGGCCGGCTTGTCCGGATCGGACACGACGAGCTCGTCGTAAAACCGCCGGACGACCACGTGCGGCTGGCCGGCCGCCGGCGAGAGCACCTGGTGATGTCCCTCCATCGAGACCGTCATGAGCGCCGGCGCCAGCTCGGCCATCTGACGGAGGTCTTCCTTGAAATACTCCGATCTCCGTACTTCGGGATTGCCAACAAACCGCTGGAGCTTGCCCTGGAGCAGTCCGGCGATCGAATACTCACCCACGAAGTTGTTCAGTCGCCTGGCGTCGTTGAGAGCTTCGCCTGCCGCCTGCATGGAAGCCGGCAGTCGCCGGAGCGCTTGATGCGCGACAAGAAACCCGCCGGGATCGCCGCTCAGCGCCATTCCATAGATGCGGAAAACGTCATTAGCGGGGATGGGGACCACTTGCTGCGCGGTAACGTCGATCAGGGCCAATTGGTTGGTAAACGCGTCGGCCACGAGAACGTGCTCGCTGCCTGGCAGATAAAGCTGCTCGCTCGGCGCGAAGCCCAGCGCGAGTTCGTTCACCTTGGTGAGCGTCGGGGGCGCAGGCGCCTTGGCAGGCTTGATTCCAAACGTGGTGATGGTTCGCGACCACAGCGAAGCCACCGTGCAGCGCGAGCCGTCGGGCGACACGGTAATGCTGACGGGATAACGACTGACGGGAATTCGTTCGGCAATCCGCAATGCACCTGCGTCCCATTGCAGCACCAGCAGCTCGTGACGTTTGTCATCCACCGCCAAGAGCCAGCCGTCAGCAGCCAGAGCGGCCACGTCCGCCAGCCGCTCACCGACGGCTACCTCGGCCAAAACCTTGTGCTTCTCGATATCGACGATCGACAGGCTGCCGCTGCGCTAGTTGGCAACGGCCAGGAGCTTGCCCAGGTCGAGCCACGCGGCTGCGACGGGCCGGCGAAGATGAGGCTGGTCCTTCAGCGGCACTTCCGCCGCCCAGAGTGTGCCGCCCAACCAGAGGCAAAGGAGAGCTAATACCGCAGTGGCTTGCGTGCTTTGTCGATTGGCGGGTAAACGCATAGCGCTCACCTCCTGGAAACCTCAGCTTGCCCAACAGCGGTTTTGGAATCTGAGTGACTGTACCCGATTTTTCGCTGGTTTTCACCTTCGCGGCCGCGGGGGCGCGTGGCGGACCTTCAGTACGATGTCGCTGGTCGGCCGCTCGACGTTGATCTCCAGGCCAGACCCTTCGACGCTGGAAAACGCCCGGTCAACTTTCGGCGGCGGCGGCGGCTCCTTGGGGCTGTACTCGACCACCGCTACGCGGTGCTTGCCGGCGAGGAGGCCGTCCCCCGACTTGTAGGTGCTCAACTGAAACGAGCCGTCCGGCTCGATGTCCCCGCGGGCCCCCACCTTGCCCTCCACCGATTCGCAGATGACCAGGCCGCCAGCCAGCTCTTTGGCCTCGGTCCCGTTGTCCCAGGTGACCTTGCCATGGACCGGATACATACGCGGGCCGCGGCTGCACCCGGCCAGTCCCAGCAGCACTATGGCGACCGCCAATGCCGACACCCAGGACGCGAGGCGCGAATGACCAATGACCAAGCACCAATGACCAATGACCAAGCGCCGACGACCAATGACCAAGCGCCGACGACCAGTGACGGAGCACATGATCTGCCTGCATCAGAAATTCGGGATGGACGTACCGTCGTCGCGCTGCGCCAGGGCGTGCAGGATCGTTGGGCTGATGTTCACGGCGATCGGCCGCACGCTGCCGTCGCCGAAGGCGAACTGACAGACCCCGGGGTGATAGCTGCCGAACTGCGTGCGGAAGCGGTCAGCCGGCCCGATCGCCAAGGGGTTGGCCGTGCCGGCTGCACGAGCGGCGAACGCAAGGATGTCGCCGTTATAGACGCTCCCGTCGCCCTCCGAGTTGCCATTGCCGAACTGGTTGAGCCGGACGTGCTTCTCGCCGAAGAAGAACGTGTTGGAGAGCCCGTCCGTGATGTTGCCAAAACGGGTCATCGAGCGCTGGTTGCCCAGGATTCCGGGAGGTCCACCGGCCACGACGCCGCGGACATAGACCCACGGGATGAGCGCCACGCTGAAGGCCCCATTGCCGCCCTCACCGTTGAGACCGCTGCTCTCCGGGGTGACGTCGTTTCCGATGCAGGCGGCATAATCGCTCACGGCGCCGGTGTAGAAGTCCGGCGGGGACCGGGCGCCAGAGAAGGGCGTATCGGGCGTGTCGCCGGTGACGCTGATCAGCGGGCGCGGGCGCCCCCGGCTGGGGCAAAGGTAAGTCTTGACGGGCGTGCGGCGGATGGCGTCGCCGGCGGTGACGTTCGGCCCCTGGTCGTAGTACAGCCGCGCGATGTCCCACTGCCTGTAGAAGTTGTCCTGCTCCATGTAAGGCAGGAGGTGAACCGCCCAGGTGACAGCGCCCCGGTGGTCCAGCCGGTTCGGCGGCAAAGCGCCGTAGGCGTCGTGGTAGCCGTGGCTGGAGAGGGAATCCTGCTTGAGGTTGTTGCTACACGACATTCGCCGCGCCGACTCCCGGGCCGATTGCACAGCCGGAAGCAAGAGCGCCACTAACACGCCGATGATCGCAATCACCACCAGCAATTCGACGAGAGTAAACCCGCCGCGCCGTCGCCACGCACGAGAAGACATGGCAACCTCCTGGATAAGAATCCCAAAAGGTCAAAACGAACCACCCGGAAAACGACCGGGGTTGATACCAAGCGATTGAAGCGCAGAACGTGCTGGCCAGATTGGCCCGGCGGCTGTGGCGCCCCCGCGCCCAACCGACTCTCGCAGGCTACCACTTCGGAGGGCCGCACGCAAGCATCGAGACAACTCCGCGTGGGATAGGCCTGCCCAGTAGGTCCCGTCTGCCGGACGGGACCTTGCACTGCGAGTTTAGCGTCCACCGCCAGCCCAGGTCCCGCTCGGCAAGCGGAACCTACTTACACCTCGTTCCGAGGGTCCACCCTCGGAACGCCCCACCGCGAGGCTCACGCCTCGCCGGGTTTCCCATGTCCTTCTACACCATCCCCGAAGACGTGCTCCGCCTGCTGGACGCCAGGGCCTACGACCCCAATGCCAGGTCCAGCTACTGCATCTTGTCCGGCGGCCTGCACTGGTTGGGCGAATTCTCGCGCGGCCGTTCAAACCAAGCCGAGGAAGCTCTCTGGCAAGATTACCTGCCGCGCTATCTGATCGCGATCCGGGCGTCGCTCACGCTGGGCGAAGCACAGGAAGGACAACTCGCGCTGTGGAACCAAGTCGTACGCGGCGTCCCCAACTGGCCAGGCCTGCGCGTGGGCCGCTGCGGCCCCGAAGCCCGCCGCCAACTCCTGGCGGCCAAACGCCGCGCAGACGCTTGCCTGTCGAAAATGGAGTGCGACCTAGGCAACGCGTCCGGGCACTCGGGGTTCTCTTTCGTTGCACACGAGAGCGTGGATTTGAATAAGAAACCCACCAAGGAACAGGATTACGTAGAAGTACGATTTCGACAAGTTGTCTAAGTATTCAAATCTAAAGTATTGTTCACTTCGTATGCGAATGGTCCAGTATAACGATGCACTGATGGCGCTATACGTGGGAACCGCCATTACCAGGGCCGACCCCCATAGGCCGAGGCGGCTCCCTCGCAGAGCCGAAAACCCGCTCCTTACACCAAAAACGTACCACAAAAGAACACACAGCAAATACGGTAGCGTTAGAACCGAGTTGGCTCTTTGTCCGGAGGGGTATATCGCGTCTATCACATCGTGAAAACAGAGCACACCGAAGTAAACAAGCGTTTGCACAGCGCCAGCGGTACAGCCCAAGATCGTAATGGCGCCTGCGACTGTGTTTATCCGCCGGCGATACCATTTCCAAAACCGCTGCAACATGCTACTGGGCCGCGCACTTATTGGCTCGCCGCGGAGGTAGCGCCCGAAGTCGTCGGCGAGGAACTGAGCGGTGCCGTAACGTTTGTGCGGCTCTTTTTCGAGGCACTTGAGGCAGATCGTTTCCAGGTCGCGGGGGACCGCGGGATTGAGCAGCCGCGGGGAAACGGGGTCGAGCGATTCAACCTGCCGCAGCGTTTCGACGGGGGATTCCCCGCGGAAAGGCGGCCGGCCGGTGAGTAGCTCGTAGAGGACGGCGCCGAGCGAATAGATGTCGCTGGCAGCGCCGACGAGCGACCGCTTGCCGCTGGCCTGCTCGGGCGGCATGTAGGAGGGCGTGCCGAGAATCTGGCCGGTGAGCGTCAGGTCGCTATTCCCCTCGATCCGCTTGGCCAGGCCGAAGTCGGTGATTCGCACTCGGCCTTGGCGGTCGATCAGGATGTTCGAAGGCTTGAGGTCGCGGTGCAACGTCCCTTGCTGACGAGCGTAGTGGACCGCCTCGGCGGCATCGCGGACATATTCGGCCGCCTGGCGGGCGGTGAGCGCCTGCTCGCGAGGAAGCTGCGCGAGGCTCTGTCCATCCACAAAATCCATTGAGAAATAGTGCTGGCCTTCGTGCAGGCCCACTTCGTGGATGGCGACGATGGCCGGGTGTTGCAGGTTGCCGGCCGCCTCGGCTTCGGCCCGGAACCGCTGGATGTCTTCTTCCGTGGCCAGCTTCCCCTTGAGGATCATCTTCACCGCCACGATGCGGCTCAGGCTTACCTGCCGGGCCTTATAGACGATCCCCATGCCGCCGACTGCAATCTCTTCGAGCAGCTCGTAATCGCCGAAGTTGCGGATCTTGGCGCCGGTTTCCACCACTGGCTGGTCAATCGTCGGCGGAGAGTCGAACAGCGGCGCGTCCAGAAAGCTGCCTGCCGCCTGGTGCGAATGCAGCAGCCCTTCCAGTTGGGCCCGCAAATCGGCATCGTCGCGACAAGCGCTGTCGAGATAGGCCTGCCGCTCGGCCGGCACCTTTTTGTCCAGTGCCGCGAGGAAAATGTCTTCGGCCTTCATCGTATTCGACTCCGCCAGCGAGCGTTGCCGCCCTTCCATTAATCAATGCGACGCCCGTGCTCGGCGCGCTCCAGGTTCGGGCAGAATTCTCACCCAGATTCCGAAGGGCTGGGCGGCTCGCCGCTGATCTCATGATGGAGCCAGGCCCGCGCGAATGTCCAATAGCGGAACGCAGTAACTCGGGCAAACAACGGTTCCTGGAACCTTTCTGGCCCCCGACGCGATTGGGGGTGCGACGATCGGCGGCAAGCTCAATCAGGAAAGGCACTGCGTAGGCAGTCGCCTCATAGACCGTCCCTTGGTGCCAGATGTTTCCATGCAACTGCCAGAGCGGTGAGTCTTCGCCCCGCAGGTCCGGTGACGCGGTGCGTAGCGCGCGCAGCAAATCGGGAACGTCGCCCGCCGAGCCGTAGGCGTGGGTCAAGTCCGGCCAAGGAATCTGGTCCAATCCGTTCACAGCCGCCCTCTCTAAACCGCCGAAGCCCAACGCCCAACAGATTGGAATGTTTACGCCACTCCAGAGTATCACGCGCCGTCCGCAACGGATGCCATCTAAAATGAAGCTTTCGAAAACTGGTCGGCCCCTGGTCACGTCTGACTGGCGGGGGTTTTTATGCGCATGCTTCGGTTCACGATTCGCGAGTTGGTGCTGCTGGTGGCTTTGGTGGGAATGGGGCTGGGGTGGTGGGTGCATGTTCGGCGGCTGGAAAGCCAGCGGATTAGCCTCCAGCGCGATTTGCTGATGCAGGCCGATTTTGTCCAACAGTTTGTCTCGGTGCTGACCAAGCTGGGCTGCGAGATTCCGCCGGATAGCGATCCCCGCTGTGCGGTCGGCGGTCCTTACACGCGAGTCTTCGTCCCCGCGGAGTTGCAGCGGCAGACCGGCTGCATCTCGTTCACGCTCTCCGGTCCGCGGCCCGAGCTGGAGCGAACCCTGGACGGCGAGTTCCAACGATTCCGAAAACCGCAGTAAGGTCGGTAGGGTGTAACAAGGCGGGCACCGCCGCGGAGCGGTGGTCGCCGGCCGACGGCACACCGCGCGTGGCTATCCCGATGGCAATGGTGGGCCTGCGCTCGCGGACTCGCTGGTCCCACCCTACACCGACTTGCCACGCTTCGATGCTCAGTCACTGGTGAGTGTATATTGGTATAGTATTTGCTGTTAAGTTGCCTTTGGTGCGCGGACTGCCATTTTGGCGCGGCCGGGCTGAGGGTGGGGCTCCCGCTGAATAAGTTGCCGAATTAGTTGCCAGAAACCCCCGTGATCGCAGTTTTTGGCAACTTAATCACCGGTGTCGGAGCGGAAATTGCGGGAGATTTCGGCAATCGCGCGGCGATTTAGTTGCCACGAGGCTGATAAATCCGGCACATTCCGGGACCGCCTGGCACCGACGTTAAGGGACCGAAACGTCCGGAAGCAGCGAGCTTACCACTCACCTACTCACCACTTACCCCAAAGGCGAATCCTGCCGTAACAAACCGTTGCTAGCTGCGCCAGCACGGATAGCGTTAATCCGGGATCGTCGTATCGGTCGATACTGGAGAGTTAGCCGCTGGCTCGATTCTGCCCCGCAGCCGGCGGAGGAGCGATAGATATGTCGGAACAAACGGCCGCAGGCGCCGCCAGCATGGCGAGCTGCCCCGGCGGCATGGCGCGGCAATTCCGCGTCCAGATTTTCAGCGGCGAGACACCTTCGAACTGGAAGCTCGTCGATAGCTTTGCCGACCTGAGCGACGCTTGCTCGTGTGCGGAGAGGCTGCAAGACGCCGGCGAACAGATTCGCGTCGTCGCCTGCCGCTCGCTGCCGACGGCGGCCTAGGATCGTAGGACGAAGCTATTGCTTCGTCCAAATTGCATTCGTTTTCGGACGAACCAATGGGTTCGTCCCACGCAATACGACGCTGGCAGCGCCAGTCAACGCGCGGCCTGCGTCAAGGCGATGCCGGCCCAGACGGCGGCGAGCGAGAGCGCGACATTGGCTGCGATGTTGGCCAGGGCGAGGGTCGGCTGGCCGGCTTGGAAGTCGCGGAGCGTATCGGCGCCGAAGGACGAGAACGTGGTCAGGCCGCCGAGAAAGCCGATGGCGACGCCTTGCTTCCAGAGGGCCATTTGCAGCTTGATCGCCGGCGTGATTTCGCCGCGCGACTCCAAGTCGAGCAGCAGCTCCATCACCAGGCCCATCAGAAAACAGCCGGCGACATTGACCGCCAGCGTGCCCCAGGGAAAGCCTTTGCCCAGCAGCTTTGCCGCGGCCAGACCCACGCCATAGCGGGCGACAGCGCCGAGCGACCCGCCGGCGGCGACGAACAGCACTTCACGCATCGGTTGCCTCCGAGGATCGAATGCCGCTCGCTTGCTGGCGAGCCAGGCTCCTGGGCAACTATCATGGCAGCCGCAGGGAGTTGAACAGAAGGTAGCAAAGGCAGCCAAGAGGAGAAGCGAGATGAGTTGGCGATTTTTGGCGGTGGTTGCCGCACTGGCGAGTTTCCCTTGGAATGCCAGCGCGGCCGAGAGTTGGAAGGCCGGCGCGGCCAAGGTCAGCATCACGCCGGAATCGTCCATGTGGATGGCCGGCTATGCGGCTCGCACCAAGCCGGCCGAGGGCAAGATGACCGAGTTGTGGGCCAAGGCCCTGGTCCTGGAGGATCCCGCGGGTAAGCGCGTCGTGCTGGTGACGCTGGATTTGGTGGGCATCGAGCGCGGGCTCGCTGCGCCGCTGTGCGAAAAGCTGATGAAGCAGCACCAGCTCGAACGGTCGCAGATTGCACTGAATTGCTCGCACACGCATAGCGGCCCCGTCGTGGCCCGCAACCTGCGGCCGATGCACGAGTATTCGCTCGACAAGCCGCAGCAGGAGCTGATTCACCAGTATGCGGACCAGCTCGAAGCCAAGGTGATCGCGGTCGTGGGCGAGGCCATCGGCAAGCTCGCGCCGGCCAAGATCGAGTGGGGCAGCGGCCAGACGGATATTGCGGTCAATCGCCGCAATAACAAGCCGGACGAAGTTCCAAAGCTCCGTGAAACCAAGATGCTGAAAGGGCCCAGCGATCACGACGTGCCGATCCTGGCCGTCAAATCGGCCGATGAGAAGCTGGTCGCCCTGGCCTGCGGCTATGCCTGCCATGCCACCGTGCTCGACGGC
>Ga0184625_10000222_pt1 | contig 19011 bp, 20 predicted proteins | sample PLM3_30_b1_FD_133151 | JGI IMG/M metagenome (GOLD analysis project Ga0184625, IMG submission 133151) | Groundwater sediment microbial communities from an aquifer in East River, Colorado, USA - PLM3_30_b1 | ecosystem: Environmental > Terrestrial > Soil > Riparian zone | place: USA: East River... | reverse complement strand
GGGCCTGCACGTCCACTTGACGGACGGCCAGCTCGTCGCTCGGTGCCGGGCGGGCGAGCCGGAGGCGTGGAACGAGCTCGTCGAGCGGTTCTCCCGGTACGTGTACGCGATCTGCGTCCAGGCATTCAAGCTGTCCGAGCACGACGCCGAGGACGTCTTCCAGGAGGTGTTCACTCGCGCGTACGAGCACATCGACAAGCTTCGCGACGACGAGGCGATCCGTCCGTGGCTCGCACAGCTCACGCGGCGCCTCTGCATCGATCGCCTCCGCGCAGGCTCGCACGAGCAGCCGGAGGATCTCCTCGACCCGATAGGCGCCGACGAGACGCTCGCGAGGCTCGACGACGCGATTGCGGTCCACGAGGCGCTCGCCATCCTTCCCGACAACTGCCAGGACATCCTCGACCGCTTCTTCGCGCGCGACGAGAGCTATCGGATGATCGGAGAGGCGCTCGACCTGCCCTCGGGCACCATCGCCAGCCGCATTTCCCGCTGCCTCGCAAAGCTTCGCCTCGAGATGGAAGAAAAGCCGCCCGCTCCCCGTCCAGATATCGGGTGATCGTGTGACCGCGTTTGACGAAGAACGTCTGGGGGACCTCTTGAGTGCCTTGCCTCCGGCTCCGGAGTCCTGGGTTCGCGCAGCCCAGGAGATTCCGCGAACGCATTCGGGCGTCGACGAGATCGTCGAGCGGGCTGAGGCGGACGAGGAGTATCGGCGCTATGTCGTCGCCGATCCCGAAGCCGCGCTCGCGGAAGCGGACGTCGTCGCGCATGTGGATGCGGTCGAGTTGCTCCGCCGCAAGCTCGACAAGTAGCAGACAATGCAGCCGTGCACGGAAGCGAGGATCTTCTCGAGCTGCCGGTGAACGCCTTCCTCGACTCGCTCGCGGCGGAGGAGCCTGCGCCGGCGGGCGGCTCGGGCGCCGCAGTCGCCGTCGCAATGGGAGCCGCGTTGCTCGCCAAGGTCGCGCGAGCGTCGACCGGCTGGCCCGAGGCGTCGTCGGTGATCGCTCAGGCGGAGCGGCTCAGGAAGCGGACTGCGCCGCTCGCACAGCGCGACGCCGAGGCGTACGAGCAGGCACTCGCGGCGCTCCACCTTCCGGATCAGCTCGAGCCTGAGGTCCGCAGTCTGGCGATCGGGCAGGTCGTCGGACGGGCTGCCGAGGTTCCGCTCGTGATCGCGGAAGCGGGTGCGGACGTTGCCACCCTCGCCGTGCTCGTTGCGGACCGCGGAGTGGCCGACCGGCGCGGAGACGCGGTCGCCGCCGCCCTGCTCGCCGAGTCAGGCGCCCGGGCAGCGGCCAACCTCGTCGCGGTCAACCTGACGATGAGGCCGGAGGACGAGCGCGTGCACCGCGCGAAGGGCCTCGCACAGGTGGCCTCCGCCGCTGCCCGCACGGCCCTCACTTCCCCCGAGTCGTAGGATCGAAGCATGTCCGACCCGGCCCCAGAGCGCCCGCTTCCGGCGTGGAGCCTTCCTGCCGGCACCGTCGAGAGCCTCGGTCTGCCGACGGACTGGCCCGGCCGCGTAACGCGCGAATGGGCGTGGGGTGACTCGACCGGCAAGGGCGTCCGCGTCTGCATCCTCGACAGCGGAATCGACGCCGACCACCCCATGGTCGGCCAGATCGAGGGAGCCGTCGCGGTCGAGGTGGGGGAGGGCGAAGAGACGCGCGTCGTCGAGGACGCCGAGGGAGACCTCGCCGGCCACGGGACTGCGTGTGCGGGCATCGTTCGCTCCATCGCGCCCGACTGCAGCATCTTCAGCGTCCGCGTGCTCGGAGCAGGGTTCACGGGCAGCGGGACGGCGCTCCTCGGCGGCCTCCGCTGGGCCGTCGAGCAAGGCTTCGACGTGATCAACATGAGCCTTTCGACGACGAAGAGCCGCTTCGCGGGCGTGCTCCACGAGGTCGCCGACGCCGCGTACTTCCGCCGCACCGTACTCGTCGCCTCCGCCCACAACATGCCGGTCGAGAGCTATCCGTGGCGGTTCTCCTCGGTGATCTCCGTCGGCAGCCACGAGGATCCGGATCCGCTGACGTACTACTACAACCCGAATCCGCCGGTGGAGTTCTTCGCCCGCGGCGTTGACGTCGAGGTCGCCTGGCTCGGCGGCGCCAGGGCCCGCTCGACCGGTAACAGCTTCGCGACGCCGCACATCAGCGCGATCTGCGCCCTCGTGCTCGGGAAGCACCCGGAGCTGACGCCCTTCCAGCTGAAGAGCACGCTCTACCTGACCGCATCCAACGTGGAGGAAGAGGTTGCCTGAGGAATCGCTGAAGGCCGCCGTCGCAGCCGGCGTGCTCGCCTCCGAGCAGGCGAACCGAGACCTCCTCCAGGCAACGTGCGAAGTCGCACGAGCGATCTTCTCGGCGCGGGCCGCTTCGGTCTTCCTCTACGACGAGCGGACGGACGAGCTGGTCTTCGAGGCCGTTGCCGGCGAGGGCTCGGAGACGCTCCTCGGCCAGCGGATCCCCTCCAGCACGGGGATCGCCGGCTGGGTCCTCGTGACGCGTCAGCCGATCGTGCTCGAGGACGTCTCGGCGGACCCGAGATGGGGCGGCGCGGAGATCGCGGCGAAAACGGGCTACGTTCCGCGAGGACTGATGGCCGTCCCGCTGCTCCACGAGGAGGAGCCGGTGGGGGTCCTCAACGTGCTCGATCGCCCGCAAGAGGCGCGCTTCTCGCTCGAGGAAATGGGGCTGCTCGGCCTGTTCGCGAACCAGGCTGCAATCGCGCTCGACCTGCTCAGGAAGGGCCGCCGTGCGAAGGCGGTGCTCGACGACGCGGGAGCGGACGTCGGGGTCGTCGCGCGGATCGCGTCCAGCCTCGACGCGCTCGAGGGCCCTGAACGCGAGGCAGGCCTCCGGCTCCTCGGCGCGCTCGAGGAGCTCTTCGTCCAGAAACGCTGAAGCCGGAGCATTCGCCCCGGCCTCAGGGTCCAGCCGTAAACCTAGTCGACCTTCGGGTGGTGCATGTGCCCCTCGACGTCCGGCGGCTCCTCCGCGGCGTCGACCCGCTCTGGGTCGTCAACCCGGTCGCGGGCGTCGACGCGGGCGGCGGCCGCGGCATGCGCCTCGACGTCGTCCCCCTCGTCCTTCTGCTCGACGTGGTCGGTGTAGTCGGTGTAGTCGCGATCCTTAGACAACACGGTCTCCTTTCGGGGTCGGCTGTTCCGAATCACTAGACGGGCGTTCGCGTCTGAATCTTCCCACAGGCTCGAAAAAACTCAATCCTTGGAAAAACGCGTTCGCCGTGGGATGCTTCCGCGGTGACAAGCGCGCTGCGGCAACGACTCGGCGACGCCGCGCGCTCTCTCGGCTGGGTCTTCCGGAACCCCAACATCCGAAAGATCGAAGGCGCGTGGGCCGCCTCGATCATCGCCCACTGGGCATACGGGATCGCCCTCGCCGTCTTCGCCTACCGGGCAGGCGGCGCGGCGGCGGTCGGCCTCGTCGGCCTCGTTCGCTTCATCCCCTCGGCGATCGCGTCGCCGTTTGCCGCGATGCTCAGCGACCGCTTCCCGCGCGAGCGGGTGATCGTCGCGGCGGAACTGACGCGGGCCGCGCTGCTTTTGGCCAGCGTTTTCGTGATCGCCCTGGAGGGGCCGGACGCGCTCGTCTACCTCCTCGCCGCGCTCGTTTCGATTGCGTACTCCGCGGTTCGGCCGGCGCAGGCCGCCCTCCTGCCTTCACTCGCGACCAGCCCCGCCGAACTGACGGCCGCGAACGTCACGTCGAGCACGCTCGAGAGCCTCGGGATCTTCGGCGGCCCTGCCATCGGCGGTCTGCTGCTGGCCGTGAGCAGCGTCGAGGTCGTCTTCGGCGCGGCCGCCGTCGCCTTCTTGTTCTCCGCGCTGCTCGTCAGCCGCGTGCACATCACGGAGCGGCCGGAGCCACCCGAACGGCGTGGGAGCGCCGTGCGCGAGTTCGCCGCAGGGTTCGTCACGCTCGCGACTCAGCCGGGGCTGCGCGTGCTCGTGCTGCTCCTCGTCGCCCAGACGCTCGTCGCCGGCGCGCTCAACGTCCTGATCGTCGTGTCGGCCCTGCAGCTCCTCGATCTCGGCGAGCAGGGCGTCGGCTTCCTGAACTCGGCCGTCGGAATCGGCGGCCTAGTCGGCGCGATGGTCTCTGCGATTCTCATCGGGCGGCGCCTGACCTCGAACCTCCTGCTCGGGATTTTGCTGTGGGGGCTCCCGATCGCGCTGATCGGCATCTTTCCGGAGCCCGGGCCCACGCTGCTCTTCCTGGCCCTCGTCGGCCTCGGGAACACGCTCGTGGACGTCTCCGCCTTCACCCTGCTTCAGCGAGCCGTGCCGAACGAGGTGCTCGCGCGCGTGTTCGGGGCGGTGCAGGGGCTCTGGGTGGGGACGATCGGCATCGGGGCGATCGCTGCGCCGCTCCTGATCGCGGCGCTCGGCGTTCGCGGGGCGTTGATCGTCACCGGAGCACTCCTGCCGATCCTGGCGACCCTGCTCCGACGTCGGTTGACACAGCTGGACGACGTGCCGGTGCCCGAGCGCGAGCTCGAGCTGCTTCGCGCGATCGACATCTTCGCTCCGCTTCCGCCGCCCACGCTGGAGAGCCTCGCGAGGTCGCTGATCCCGGTGCGTGTGGAGGCGGGCCGAGAGATCGTCCGCGAAGGCGAGCCCGGAGACCGCTTCTACATCATCGATTCCGGCGAGGTCGAGGTTCTGAACCAGGGCCGTGTGCTCAACGTCGAGGGGCCCGGCGAGTACTTCGGCGAGATCTCGCTCCTTCGGGACGTGCCGCGCACGGCCACGGTCCGTGCGCAGGACGACGTCGAGCTGCGCGCCCTCGAACGCGACGACTTCATCGCCGCGGTGACCGGACACGCAGTCAGCGCCGAGGTTGCGGACTCGGTCGTCGCGACCCGGCTCAGCTCACTGCGTCCGGGCCTAGCTTCCGTCTGATCTCCGCTTTTGCCGCGTCTGTCTTCGGAAGCTCGTCGAGGCCCATGGCGCCGAGGATCTCCGGCGTCTTCGTGAACTGGACCTGGCGGTAATCGACGACCTGGACGTTGTTGCCCCAGGGGTCCCTGAAATCATTCCCACGGACCTCTGCGCCGGCTTCACGCGCCGCGGTGAGGGCGCGCTCCTTGTCGTCGACCACGAGCCCGAAGTGACGATGGGCGTCAGGCTCCTGCCGGCGGCCCTCGGCGAGGGCGATGAACTGGTCGCCCATGTCGACGAAGGCCATGCGGCCCGCGCGCCCACGTAGTGTGAGCTCGAAGATGCGGCCGTAGAAGTCGAGAGCCTCCTCCACGTTCCCGACCTCGAGGGCAACGTGGTTAATGCCGACGAGTTTCGCTTTCATCTCAGATGTGATCGTGTCATTTCACGTTGCCTCTGGAGCGGTCGGGGGGCTCCTGACCGGCTCTCGGATGGGTGCGGCCGTGGTGGGACCCGTGCTCCACTTCCTCGGTGACCGCGTGCCGCACCAGGACATCTCCTCGCGGCGGTTCGAGGTCGCGAGCGGTGTGGTCGGCGTCCTCGCGCTCGCCGTCGTCCGTGGGCCGCTCGACCCTGCGACGGTGGGGGCTGTGGCTTCGGTCGCTCCCGACATCGAGCACGTCGTCCGCCTACCGCGACCCGGCGGTCGCAAGCTCTTCCCGAGCCACCGGATCCCGGGCTGGCATCGGCCGGGCGGGATCTCTGCGGGAGCCCAACTCGTCATCGCGGGTGCACTACTCGGGGCAGTCCTCGCCGACGGGGTGGTCAAACCGAGACTGTGGGGAAGGCGTAGTTCAGGAATCCGACCAAGGGAGACGCAATGACCCCCAGGACCACCATCGCACTCGTGCTCGTCGGCGCCGCGCTCGTCTTCGGAGGCATCGCCTGCGGCGGGGACGACAACTCGTCCGCCGGCGGTGAGACGACCACCGAGGCTACGACGACGACTGAGGCTACGACCACCGAGGAGACGACCACCGAGGAAACGACCACGGAGGGCATGACGACCTCGGAGTCGGCCTCGAACGTGCTCAAGGGCGAGACGGGCCCCGGCTTCACGATCGAGGTCTCGCAGAACGGGAAGGACGCCGAGACCGTGAAGGCGGGCACGTACACGCTCGAGGTCGAGGACAAGTCCGACATGCACAACTTCCACCTGATCGGCCCCGGCGTCGACGAGGAGGTCACCGAGGTGCCGTTCGTCGGCGACAAGAGCGTCACGGTCACGCTGCAGAAAGGGACCTACACGTACCAGTGCGACCCGCACGCCTCGAGCGGCATGAAGGGCACGTTCACCGTCAATTGATGCCTCTAAGCGGCGCTCGCGGGAGCGAGCTCCTCGGCTTCACTGCGGGTCAGCGGGAAGTGGCAGGCCGCAAGCTGCTCGGCCGAGCCCTTGGGCTCGAGCGGGGGCTCGACCTCGCTGCAGAGCTGCTGCGCCTTCGGGCAGCGCGTGTGGAAGCGGCAGGCCGACGGTGGGTTGGTCGGGCTGGGCACGTCGCCCTGCAGGACGAGCCGGTGCGTGTTCCTCGCCGCCATGCTCGGGACCGGGACCGCGGAGAGCAGTGCGCCGGTGTACGGGTGCTTCGGCTCGCCGTAGAGGCGGTCCGGATCGGCGAGCTCGACGATCTTGCCGAGGTACATGACGGCCACCCGATCGCAGAGGTGGCGGACGACGGACAGATCGTGCGAGATGAAGACGAGGGTCAGGCCCAGGTCCTCACGCAGGTCCTGGAGCAAATTGAGCACCTGCGCCCGGATGGACACGTCCAGGGCGGACACTGGCTCGTCGGCGACGATCAGCTTGGGGCTCGTCACGATCGCGCGCGCGATCCCGACCCGCTGGCGCTGGCCGCCCGAGAACTCGTGCGGGTAGCGGTTGTAGTGCTCGGGGTTGAGCCCGACGCGCTCCATCACCTCGGCCACGCGCCGGCGCCGCTCGTCCTTCGTTCCGATTCGGTGGATGCGCAGGGGCTCGGAGATGATCGCCCCAACCGGCCGGCGCGGGTTCAGCGAGGAGTACGGATCCTGGAAGATCATCTGCAGCTCGCGGCGAACGGACCGGAGCTGCCGGCGTGACCGGTGGGTGATGTCGACCCCGTCGTAAACGATCTGGCCGCTCGTCGGCTCGATCAGGCGGGTGATCAGGCGCGCCGTGGTGGTCTTCCCGCAGCCCGTCTCGCCGACGAGCCCGAGCGTCTCGCCCTGTCGAACCTCGAACGAGACGTTGTCCACGGCGTGCACGAGCGCTGAGTTGCCTCCGAGGAGGACGCCACGGTTCACGACAAAGTGCTTCACAAGGTCGCGGACGACGAGGAGCTCATTCACGGCTTACGCCGCCTCCGCCGGCTCGGGTCGGAGCTCCCGCCAGATGCGCCGCTTCTCGGCGACAGGCAGATGGCAGGCCACGAAGTGGCCCTGGTTGGATTCGAGCAGCTCGGGATCCATCGTTCGGCACATGGGCATCGCGTAGGGGCAGCGAGGATGGAAGTGGCAGCCCGTCGGTGGGTGGACGAGGCTGGGCGGCATCCCCTTGATCGGCTGCAGCCGCTCGTGGCGCGGCGTGTCGAGCCGCGGGATCGACTGCAGCAGGCCCCACGTGTACGGGTGTTCGGGCGCCTCGAGGATCGTGCCGATCGGGCCCTGCTCGACGATTCGCCCCGCGTACATGACGGCGACGTCGTCCGCGATCTCAGCGATCACGCCGAAGTCGTGCGTGATCAGCACGACGGCCGTATCGAAATCGCGCTGGAGCCCGCGGATCAGCTCGAGGATCTGGGCCTGGACGGTGACGTCGAGCGCCGTCGTGGGCTCGTCCGCGATCAGCACGTCCGGGTTCAGCACGAGCGCCATGGCGATCATCGCGCGCTGTCGCATGCCGCCGGACAGCTCGTGCGGATACCGGTCGACGACCTCGGCGGGATTCGGCATCTCGACCGCCCTCATGGCGTCGATCGCGCGACGCCGTGCGTTTCGGCGCGACACCCACTCGTGGGCCATGATCGCCTCCTCGATCTGCCAGCCCACTCGGTAGAGCGGGTGGAGCGAGGAGAGCGGGTCCTGGAAGATCATCGCGATCCGCCTGCCGCGGATCGATCGCAACCGGTCGCTCGAGAGCTGGAGCAGGTCGACTCCGTCGAAGAGCACCTGGCCGCTGACGACTGCGTTCGGAAGGCGGGTCAGTCCAATGACCGACAACGCCGTGACGCTCTTGCCGGATCCCGACTCGCCGACGACGCCGAGCGTCTTCCCGCGCTCGACTGAGGTGGAGACCCCGTCCACGGCGTGCACGATGCCGTCTCCGGTCTGGAAGGACACGCGGAGGTCACGGATCTCGAGCAGGCCGGCCACGTCAGTAGCGAACGCGCGGGTCGAGGAACGCGTAGAGGATGTCGACGATGAGGTTCGCGACGATGATGAACACGGCGCCGAAGAGCACGGTGCCCTGGATCGCCGGGAGGTCGGAGTTGACGATCGAGTCGTAGGCGAAGCGCCCGACGCCGGGGATGTTGAAGACCGTCTCGGTGAGGACCGCACCGCCCAGGAGGATCCCGATATCGAGGCCGGCGATCGTCACGACCGGCGTCAGCGCAGCTCTCAGGCCGTGGCGGAAGATCACCCGACGCTCCGAGAGGCCCTTCGCCCGTGCGGTCCGGATGTAGTCCTCCCCCATGACGTCGATCAAGTTCCCGCGGACCATGCGCGCGTAGAACGCGGCGAAGGCGGCGGCAAGCACGAACCAGGGCAGGAGCAGCGATCTGAACCAGGCGCCGGGGTCCTGGGTCAACGGGACGTAGCTCCCGGCGCCGCCGAAGAGGTGGACCTTGCCGATGTCCGAGGCGAACAGGAAGAGCCCGACGAGTCCGAGCCAGTAGACCGGAGCGGAGATCCCCACGAGCGCGCCGCCCATCGCGATGCGGTCACCGATCGAGCGGGGCCTGATCGCGGACAGGACGCCGACCGGGATCCCGATCAGCATCCAGACGACGACGGCGCCCGCGGTCAGTGAGAGCGTGGCCGGGAGGCGCGAGAAGATCTCCTGCCGCACTGGAATGTTGTTCTGGTACGAGTAGCCGAGGTCGAAATGCAGTCCGAGGTTCTTCATGTAGATGAGGAACTGCTCGTAGACCGGCTTGTCGAGGCCGAGCGCGTGACGGATCTGCGCGATCAGCTGCGGCGTCGCCTGTCTTCCCGCGCGCAGCGCCGCGGGATCGGCCGAGGGGAAGGTGTAGAAGATCAGGAACGTCAGCGCGCTGACGACGACGAGCATCACGACAGCCCAGGCGAGCCGGCGCACGATGTACCGCGCCATCGAGGACGTGAGGGCGCTGCGGAGCGCCCGGGGCGGCCCCGGGCGCTCCAGTTCGATCGACGGCGCGATCGCCATCGGCTACTTGACCGCCATGAAGGTCACGTCCGGTCCGCCGCTGTTCCACAGCTCCGGGGAAGGAGTGACCCGGCTCGAGAAGAGCGTCGGGTACTGCTCCCAGATCCACGGGATAGCGGACGCTGTGCGGGTGACCTGGTCGTCGATCTTGCCCCAGGCCGCAAAGCGCGCCTTCGGATCGATGATTCGCTCGGCCTTGTCCATTGCCTTGTTCAGGCTCGGGACGTTCAGGAGCGGCCAGTTCGAGTTGTTCACCGCCGTGATGTTCTTGCCGTTGAATGTCACATCGAGGATCGCCTGCGGCTCGTGGAAGTCGGGCAGCCAGCCGACGTTCGGGCAGACGTTCGGCTCGTTCTTCGGCACGTTGCAGAAGCGCGTGTACATCGTCGCGTGCGTGACCGAGATCGTCTTGATCTTGATGCCGATCTTGGCCAGGTCCGCCGCAACGACCTCCGCCGTGTTCGAGCCGGGCGGCGTGTTATCGGCGACCTGGGTCAGCTGCGGCCCGGTGTACATGCCGTTCGGGTAGCCGGCCTTCCGCATGTAGGACTTCGCCATCGCGACATCTCCGGCGAAGCCCTTGCTCGGGAACGGGTTGAACGAGTACCCACCGGCCTGTGTGAAGCCCTTGTCCTTGAAGCTCGGGTCGATGAAGTGCGTGGCGATTCGGCCGTCGATTGGTCCGCCGCGAGTCAGACGCATCGCGTTTCGGTCGAGGACGTAGGCGACCGCCTTCCGTACGTCAACCTTGTTGAAACGGCGCCTTGCGCGTGTTCAACCCGATGTAGCGGCTACCGCCTGTGGGCGTGAAGAAGAGCTGCTTCTTCTCGGTTGAGCTCGCCGTGATCGAGCGGAGCTCGGCCGGCGGCGGCGGTGTGTCGCCGTTCACGTCGGCCGACCCGCTGAGGATCTGCCGCGTCGTCACGGTGGGGTCCTGGAACCCCTCCTTGAAGAGGATCTGGTCGGCGTAGGCCGGCCGCCAGCTCGTCTTCGCATCCCAGTTCGGGTTCCGGACGAGGTCGATCAACTTGCCGGGCTGATAGCCGACGCCGTTGATGTTGCCGGCGGCGTTGGGCTTGATCATGTACGGACCGGTCGCCACCTGATGCAGCCCGTAGTCCGACAGGGTCTTCGAGTCGTACTTCCGCGCGTACTCGGGTGGCACCGGCGCGGTCGTCGGCAACCCGAGCGCGCCGATCAACACGCCTTCCGGATGCTTCAACTTGAGGACGAGTGTTGTCTTGTTAGGCGTCTGGATACCGCTGATCGAGGGAACGTGGGTCGGCACGTTCGTCGGCGCTCCGACGAGGTCGCCGAAGTAGGCCGAGACGTAGCCGTTCGCGACGCTGCTCGCGAAGCCGCGCTCGATCGCGTACTTCACGTCCTTCGAGGTGACCGCCCGGTTGACCGGCGGGCTGAAGCGGACGCCGCTTCGGATGTGCACGACTACCGTCTTGCCGTCCTTCGAGAACGTCGGCATCCTCGCCGCGAGGTCCGGCACCGCATTCACGCTGTCTGGCTTGTAGGCGAGCAGCGGCCGCTGGGTCGCGTAGGTGATCTCGTACGAGAACGAGTAGTAGGCCTGGCCTGGGTCGATGTGGTCGACGTCCCCGGCCGAGAGGACGGTGATGGTGCCGCCCTTCTTCGCGCTGCCGGTGCTGCCGCTGGCCGTAGAGCTGGAGTCGCCGCCGCAAGCGGACGCGACAAGGACGATGTTTGCCGCGATCCCGGCGGCCGCGACACCCTTCGCCAGGCGGCGTCTGGATGTCAGCAAGCTGTTCATGTGTTTCTCCTTTCGAAGGCCGCGAGTGGAGGCACGATCAGACCGCCGTTCGCGGGTCGAGGGCGTCGCGAACGCCGTCCCCGACGAGGTTGAAGGCGAGGACGGTGAGCAGAAGCGCCGCCCCCGGGAAGGCGAAGAACCACCACGCCGTGTTGAAGATCGGGGTGGCCTCCGCGATCATCTCGCCCCAGCTCGCCTGCGGCGGGTTGATTCCGACTCCGAGATAGGAGAGCGCCGCCTCGAGCAGGATGTTCTGGGGAATGACGAGCGTCGTGTAGACGACGATCGGCGCGACGAGGTTCGGGAGGATTTCGCGGAAGAGGATCGTGCGGTCGCTCGCGCCCTGCGCCCGCGCTGCCTCGACGAACTCCTTCTCGCGAAGCGAGAGGACCTGGCCGCGGATGATCCGGCCGATGTAGGTCCAGTTGATGACCACGATCGCGGCGACGACCGTCGAGAGGCCGGGCTTGATCAGGCCCCGGACGCAGCCGTTGCCGAGAGAGCACGCCGAGGCGATCCCGAGCGCGAGCAGGAGCACCGGGAACGCGAGCGTCACATCGATCACGCGCGAGATCAGCGTGTCGACCGGCCCGCGGTAGTAGCCGGCGATCATCCCGAAGGTCACCCCTAGGAGGACGGCCAGAGCGGTCGCGACGAGCGCCACCTCGAGCGAGACGCGGGCGCCGAAGAGGACGCGCGAGAAGACGTCGTGCCCGACCGAGTCGACGCCGAAGAGGAACTTCGAAGACGGTCCGGTCGGCGTCCCGAACTTTGGGTCGAGCGCGTTCGGGTACTGCGCGTCCGGAGGATGGGCGAGTGCCCTGACGATGAGCGGCGCAAAGACCGCGGCGATGATCTCCAAGGTGATGAAGCCGAGCGCCGCGAGGGCGACTCGGTCCCGAACAAAGCGTTCAGAGAAGAGCTGCCACGGCGTTCGGCCCGCGACCTCCTGACTCTTTTCCGAGCCAGCCTCGTCCACCTGCTCCTGCGGAGCGCCGAGCGTCTCAGTCACCAACTGCGACGGGCCGGTCATCGAGGTTCAGGTTGTTGACCGGACGGTCCCGAGGGCATCGTGCCGACGGAGGATTCGCACGCCGTCTTCGGGCGACGGCGCGGAGGATGCGGGCTCCGCCTTCAGATCGACCGTTTCGCTGCCATCCTCCGATCGCAGGACTGGGCGGAGGATGCGCTCCGGCGGATCGATCCTTCCTGGGCGGGATGCCGCCTGCCGCTCGATCCCGTCACCGTCTGAGAGGACAGCGACTGAGTGAGGTGACGACACTGATGCGGTTTGCTCCTTCCCCTCCGTCGGCGGCGGCTGCTGACGTGCCTCCCTCCTCGGTCGCCCTTGTCCCCCCAAGAGCGGTGCACTCACCGGTGGCCCGGTGAGTGCACCGTTCGAGCTGACCGTCCACGACGCCCCGGGGGAGCAGGGACGTACGATGGACGAGGTCGCGATGCCGCAGGACTCGAAGAAGGTGCGCGTCGTCGTCGCCGACGACCACCCCCTCTACCGCGAAGGCGTGGTGCGTGCCCTTTCGAGCAGCGGGCAGATCGACGTCGTCGCAGAGGCTGAGGACGGGCGCTCGGCGCTCTCCGAGATCGAGCACCACCAGCCGGACGTCGCACTCCTCGACTACAAGCTGCCCGGCCTCGACGGCCTCGCGATCACACACGCCGTCGTCCGCGACGGCCTGCCGACCCGGGTGCTCCTGATCTCGGCCTTCACCGAGAGCGGGATCGTCTACAAGGCACTCGAGACGGGTGCAGCCGGCTTCATCGCCAAGGAGGCGCGCCAGCTCCAGATCCTCGACGCAGTGCTCGCCTGCGCGCGCGGCGAAAACGTGCTTCCTCCCGAGCTCGCATCCGGGCTTGTCTCGGAGATCCGGCTTCGCGCCTCGAACGACGCGCCCGTGCTGACGAAGCGCGAGAGCGAGATCCTGCGCCTGATCGCTTCGGGCAAGAGCCTCCCCGAGATCGCGGGAGAGCTGTACCTCGGCGTGACCACCGTGAAGACTCATGTGCAGCACCTCTATGAGAAGCTCGGAGTCTCCGATCGCGCGGCCGCGGTCGCCGAGGCGATGCGCCGAGGGCTGATCGAGTAACGGACTTGGCCACACGGGAGGAGCGCAGCCTTCCGGCTGCGGCGCCGACGGAGACCGAGCGGCTTGTCGCGTGGCTCCGCATCCCCGCGATCGCGCTGATCGCCGCAGGCCACGGGCTCGGAAACCCACAGGAGCGCGGTTTTTATGTCGCCCTCGCCCTCTTCGCGGTCTGGGCCGCCGGTCTGCTCGCCTGGGTATACCTGCGCCCGGTCACCGCCCGGTTCGCCCTGATCGCGACGGCTGCGGACATCGCCGCGATCACGGCGCTCGTCTCCCTGTCGGGCGGGGCATTCTCCGAGGCGCGCGCCGCGTACTTCCTGGTGCCCGTCGCCGTCGCCTTTCGCTTCCGGCCTTCGCTGACGGCCCTCGCCGGGGGCGCGGCGATCGCCGCCTACCTCATCCAAGCGCTGGCGGACTCGAACTCGACCCGTCCCCACGCTACGCGGCTCGTCGTCGTCCACACCGGCTACCTCGTCTGGATCACCGCCGCGGCGGCGCTCCTCTCCTACCTGCTGGCACGACGGACACAGCGGATCGCCGAGCTCGCGGCAGTGAGCCGGCGGCTGGCCGCCGAGGCGCTGCTCGCCGAAGAACGGGAGCGGAAGGCGCTCGCCGAGGGCCTGCACGACAGCGCGATCCAGAATCTGCTCTCGGCGAGGCACGACCTCGAGGAGGCCGAGAGCTCGACGTCCCATCCTGCGCTCACGCGGGCCGATGCGGCGCTCGCGCAGACCGTTTCCGAGCTACGGGAAGCCCTCTTCGAGCTGCACCCGTATGTCCTCACGGAGGCCGGCCTGGAGACGGCGCTCCGCACGATCGGCCAGCGCGCGGCGCGGCGCGGGGGCTTCCGGCTTCGCCTTGACCTCCACTATCCCCGCCGACACCCGCAGGAGCAGCTCATCCTCGCAGCGGCCCGGGAGCTGCTCATCAACGCCGGCCGTCACGCCTCGGCGCGCAACGTCACCGTTCGGCTCGCTGAGTCCGGAAGCGAGCTCAGCCTGGCCGTCACGGACGACGGGAGCGGCTTCGACCCGAACGAGTTGAACGAGCGCCTCGCCCAGGGCCACATCGGCCTCGCCGCGCAGCGCCTTCGCGTGGAGAGCGCAGGTGGAACCTTCGACGTGCGCTCGTCGCCCGGCTGGGGCACCACCGTGGAGATCCGCCTGCCCGTCGATTCCGCTTCCCCCGGTTGAGCTAAGCGCCGAACGGGTATAGCCGCCTGGGCTAGCAACGAGAGAGGGGAGTCCTGAGACCGCCTCGAGACTTGGATCGTTGCTGCGGCAGCCGCCCCGGGCCCAGGCCCGGGGCGCAGCTGGATCCCCCCCGAAACGGACGAGAAGGAGGAGCGATGAGACGCACACTCGCCATGGTCGGCGTGCTGATCGCCGCGCTCGCGGCCATCGCGCTGGGCGCGACGGCGTCCGCGCCGGGCGCCGGGCAACCGCGCTACCTCGACGCGCGCGCTTCGATCAAGGATCGCGTCGACGACCTGCTCCGGCGCATGACGCTGGAGGAGAAGGTTGGCCAGATGGACCAGATCGTGATCGGAGAACTGCGTGACAGGACCCCGCCGGCGAACGGAGACTGCGGAAACGCCGGCGGGAACAACGACCCGCTTCAGACGGTCTGTCTCCAGCGGGTCCTGATCGACTACCACACCGGCTCGATCCTGTCGGGCGGCACGGATAACCCGATCGACAACACCGGCAAGGGCTGGGCGGAGCAGTACAACACGATCCAGCACTACGCAATCGAGCACTCGCGGCTGCACATCCCGGTCATCTACGGCGTCGATGCTGTCCACGGGTTCGGCCACCCGTTCGAGGCCACGCTCTTCCCGCAGTCGATCGGGATTGGAGCCACGTGGGACACCGACCTCGCCGAGGCGGCCGGCGCCGCCACCCGCCAGCAGTTGCTCGCGACCGGCGGGAACTGGAACTTCGCGCCGGTGCAGGACCTTGCGCGGGACAACCGGTGGGGCCGGTACTACGAGACCTGGGCGGAGGCGCCCATGCTGGCAGCGGCGCTCGGCGCGGCGAACATTCGCGGGATCCAGGGCGGCGGCTTCAACTCGCCGCAGGTCGCCGCGACCGTGAAGCACTTCGCCGGCTATTCGCAGTCGATCACCGGGCACGACCGGGTCGAGGCGCAGCTGCCGATCCGGTATCTCCAGGACATCCTGCTTCCGCCGTACGCCGGTGGGATCGACGCCGGCGCGGCGACGGTGATGGTCAACTCGGGATCGGTCAACAACATCCCGGCCACCGCCTCGCACTACCTGCTCACCGAGCAGCTGCGTGAGCGGCTTGGCTTCAAGGGTGTCGTGATCAGCGACTACGGCGACGTGCCGGCGTTGCAGACCGCGTATCACGTCGCCGCCGACTTCCCGGAGGCGATCGCCAAGGCGGTCAACGCCGGTATCGACATGAGCATGACCCCGTTCGACTACGTCGGCTGGAACAACGGCCTGATCCAGAACGTGCAGTCCGGGCGGGTCTCGAAGAAGCGGATCGACCAGTCCGTGCGCAGGATCCTGACCCTGAAGTTCCAGCTCGGTCTCTTCGACGATCCGTACGTCGATCCGGCTGCGGCGGACGCCGCGGTCAAGGCGAACAAGGGGCTCGCACGCCAGGCCGCCGACGAGTCGATCACACTGCTGCGCAACACCGGGACGCTTCCGCTCTCGACGAGCGCGAAGCTCGTCGTGACCGGGCCGAGCATGAATCGGGTCAACAACCAGCTCGGCGGCTGGAGCGTGAGCTGGCAGGGCGTCTTCGACGAGGGCAACCACGTCTGCTGCATGGGCCCGCCTGACCAGATCCCGCCCGCGACGACGGTGCTGCAGGGCATGCAGGCCGTCGACCCGAACGTCGTCTCCGTGCCGACCGACCAGACGGTCACGCAAGCGCAGGTCGATGCGGCGGTCGCGGCTACCCAGTCGGCCGATGCAGCGGTGGCCGTGGTCGGTGAGCGGGCCTACGCCGAAGGCCTTGGGGACCGGCCGGACCCGGTGCTCGCCCCCGACCAGCAACGCCTAATCGCGGCGCTCGAGGCGACCGGCAAGCCGGTGATCGTGGTGGTCATCGCCGGCCGGCCGCTCGGGTTCGGCCCCGACTCGATCGTTACGGGGGCGCGGGCGATCCTGATGGCCTACCTACCCGGCACCGAGGGCGGGTCGGCGGTGGCCGGCGTCCTCTTTGGCTCGGTGAACCCGAGTGGCCACTTGCCGGTTACGTGGCCCTCGGCCTCCGATCACATGGCGGGCGACTTCGACACCGGCGGGCCGTCGACTCCCGGTGACGAGCCGAAGTTCTTCGACCAGCTGCCGGGCACGAACTCCGGCCCGGGCTCGGGCTACAACCCCCGCTGGCCGTTCGGGTTCGGGCTCTCGTACACGACGTTCGCGACGAGCGGCCTGTCCGTCACCTCCAGCGTCTCGCGCAGAGGCTCGGCGACCGCCACCTTCACCGTGGCGAACACGGGCAGCCGCGCTGGAGCGACGGTCGTGCCGGTGTACGTGCACCAGCCGGTCAGCGACGTCATTGCGCCGCCGCGGCGGCTGGTGGGCTTCACGCGGGTGAATCTCGCCGCCGGCGAGTCGCGCGTCGTCCACGTCACGTTCCCGGTCTCGGAGCTGGCCGTGACGCCGGGCGACATCGACGGTGCAGGAAAACGTCAGGTCGAGCCGGGCCCGTACGAGGTCCAGGTCGGCTCCATGTCCGCTGACTTCACCGTCAGAGGCTGACGAAACCAGGAGGGGGCGGGGTGACCCGCCTCCTCCTCAACTTCTCTGGAGGATGCTTCGGAGCCCGCCCGCGCGGTGGGGCGCGTCCTCCGGCGACTCGGCTTCCCAGGTAAAGCGGCGGGCGGCGAAGGCGAGGGCGCCGATGCCCCACGCCGCCATCACCGCGAGGTCTTTCGCTGCGAAGCCGCTTCCACCGGTGTGCGGGCTGAAGCACGCGGTGAACGCCTCCACGAGGTGGCTGAGCGGGAGGAGATGCGCGACGGTCACGGTCCAGCCGGGCGCGTTCTGCAGGGGGAAGAAGACGCCGGAGAGGAAAAGCACGGGGAAAAGGGTCAGATTCGCGATCGTGGGCGCCGTTTCCGGGCGGCGGACGAACGTCGAAACGGCGAGACCGAGCGCGCCGAGCGTGGCGGCGCCGAGGACAGCGGTGATCACCGCGGCGGGCAAGAGCCGCGGATAGATGTGCAGATGGAAGGCCGGCACGGAGACGACGACCATGACCGTCATTGCGGCGAGCCCAGTCAGGATTCCGGCAGCAAGCCACGAGGTCAGGTAGATCCAGGGGCTCACAGGAGTGCCGCGAATGCGCTTGAGGATCCCGAGACTGCGGGCGTTCGCCAACCCGAAGATCGGCGTGGTGAAGCACGAGATGGCGAGCGCGTAGACGCCGATCGACGGGGTGAAGTACTGGGCGAAGTCCACCTTGCCGCCGGCGACCGTCACGCTGTTCCCGCTGTTGGTGGCGTTCAGGAGCGCGAGCAGGATCAACGGGAAGATCAGGCCGAAGAACGCGGTTCTCGGGGTTCGGAGGATCACGAGCACCCGCGCATGGATCCAGTGGAAGAGGAGCGGGAGATCGGACCGGCGCAGGCCTTCCACTACGCCGCCTCCTCGTCGGTCAGCTCGAGATAGACGTCCTCGAGCGAGGGACGCGTGATCGTGAGCCCGTCGAGCTCGCGATTGTGCTCCCAGGCCCAGAGGACGAGTGGGCGGAGGTCGCGGGTGGGAGTGGCCGTGCGGAAACTGATGCGGCCGTTGTCCCGCTCGAGATCGGCCCCGCGAGGAAGTGGGAGCTCGGCGAGCTCCACGCCTTCGGGCGGGTGGAAGGTGACGACGGCGGCCGCGAACTCCCGGCCGGCGAGGGTCGAAGGGTCTCCCTCGGCGACGATGCGGCCGGCCCTGATCACCGCGACGCGATCGGCGAGGCGCTGCGCCTCCTCCATGTAGTGCGTGGTCAGGAGGATCGTCTTGCGCAGAGAGCGCAAGCGGTCGATCAGCTCCCAGGAGCGGCGTCGCGCCGACGGGTCGAACCCTGTGGTCGGCTCGTCGAGGAACAGCACGTCGGGGTCGCTGGCGATCCCCAGCGCGAGGTCGAGCCTGCGCCGCTGTCCGCCCGAGAGCGCCTCGACGCGCTCGTCGCGCTTCTCCTCGAGGCCGACGAGCTCGACGACCTCGTCGACCGGGCGCCGGCGGGGATACGCCGCGCTGTAGAGGTCGATCACCTCGCGGACGGTGAGCACGAGCTCGACGCCGCCCTCCTGCGGGACGATCCCGATCCGCTCCCGCAGCTCGCGGTCTCGCCGCCCGGGATCGAAGCCGAGGACTCGCACCTCGCCCGCCGTGCGGGCGCGATGCCCTTCGAGGATCTCGACGATCGTCGTCTTGCCCGCGCCGTTCGGGCCGAGCAGGCCGAAGACTTCGCCCTCCATGATCTCCAGGTCGACTCCGGCCACGGCCTCGGTCGACCCATATGTCTTGCGCAGCCCGCGAACGGTCACTGCGGCCTCCGAGCTCACGCCGCGAACGCTTTCTCCATTCGCGCGAGCCCCTGTGCTTCGAGCTGGCGGACGCGCTCGCGGGTGACGCTGAGCTCTTGCCCGATCGCTTCGAGCGTCCACTGGTCGCCTTCGAAGCCGAAGCGCAGCTCGAGGACGCGCCGCTCGCGCGGGGGCAAGGCGTCGAGCGCACGGCGGACGCCCTCTTTGCGGAGGGTCTCCTCGGCCTCGTCGATCGGGTCGG